>JAABUX010000557.1_pt1 | contig 63168 bp, 50 predicted proteins | sample 5561851 | NCBI WGS metagenome assembly JAABUX01 (sample SAMN10711883, study PRJNA513361) | rock metagenome | isolation source: Antarctica rocks | place: Antarctica: Victoria Land, Richard Nunatak red sandstone | collected 2016-01-03
GCCCGCGGCCCCCCCCCCCCCGGGGGGCCCCCCCGGCCCCCCGCCGCCGTCGACCGCCCCGGCGGTCGAGAATCGAAGATGAAACACGGGTGATGGCTCATGGCTGATCGTCGGAAGGGCCTCACCATCTTGCCTCGGAGCGAGATTCCCGGCCTTCCCTCGCCCACGGCCCATCACTAATTATTGATTTGACGGAAGGCCTTCGCTCGGGCGACGCCCGGCCCGGCGAGCCCCAGGCGCATCGGTCCCCCGATCCTGCTCGCGGACGGCCCTCGACCGGGCGGATTGGCCGCCTGTGTCGGGCCGGGGGGGCGACGTGGGGCGTCGCGGCGTGGTCGGGGAAAAACGAAGCCAACGAGCACCGCCCCCCGGCGAACTCGGAGGCGACCGCGCCGTCGCCGGTCAGCCCGGGCTTGGGAGCTTCCGCCCGCGAGCGTCCCTCGCATCCGGGCGTCGGAGGTCGGCATCGGCGGAGGTCCTTCGGCTCGGGGGGCGAACTCGGGCTCGGGCGGTCGGCATCGGCTCGTCCTTCATCATCACTCCCGAGCGGCCCGGCTTAGTCGCCTTTCGCCTCAAGACCGCGGTCCCCGCCCGACCCCTGACCTCTCCATCTTTCCCAATAGCTGAAGGTCCGGGGGCGGGTGCCCGATGATTGTTGAGGAATCAGGCAGCGAGTTCCTTCGATCCATCCACGTCCAGGAGGGCGTCTCGATATGGGCCTCTTTCGATCGTCGAAGCCGGGAGATATGGGGCGGCGTCGTCGCAAGTCTTCCTGCCGCCCGAAGGCCGAGGTCTTCGAGTCGCGGCTCCTGATGGCCGTCACCGACGGCAACGGCTTCCAGTATGCGTTGAACAACCTCGACCACCAAGTCTACCAGTTCGACGGCGGGAACAACTGGCACGCCATCCTCGCCGATGTCGGGTCGATCGGCGTCGACCACGGCGGCTTCCTCTACGCCCTCGACTACGGCGACCACAAGGTCTACGAGCACGACACCGGGTCGAACTGGCACGCAATCGGCTCCAACGTCACGCAGATGGCGGTCGACGGCACGGGCAACCTCTACTCGCTGGGGATCGCCGATCACCAGATCTACGCGCACGACGGCGGGTCCGCCTGGCACGTCGCCGGGGGCAACGCCGGCGCGATCGCCGTCGACTCCGGCGGCACCCTCTACGCCATGAATTATGTCGACCACCAGGTCTACCAGCACATGGCCGGCTCGACCTGGCAGGGCGACGGCGGCGGCGTCAGCCAGATCGGCGTCGACCGCGGCGGCGTCCTCTACGCCCTCAGCTTCATCGACCACCAGGTCTACCAGCACGACGGCGGGAACGCCTGGCACGCCGACGCCACCGGCGTGGCGTCGATCGGAGTCGACCGCGGCGGCTACCTCTACGCCCTGAACTTCGTCGATCACAATGTCTATGAGCACGACTCCGGCGCGTCCTGGCACGTCGACGGCGGCGCGGTCGCCCAGATCGGCGTCGACCGCGGCGGCTACCTCTACGCCCTCGGCCTGGCCGACCACCAGCTCTACGAGCACGATCAGGGAGTGACCTGGCACGTCGACTCGACCAACCTCGGCCAGATCGCGGTCGACAACGGCGGCTACCTCTACGGCCTGAACATCGTCGATCACCAGGTCTACGAGCACGACGGCGGCGGCTACTGGCATCTCGACGGCTCCAATGCCTCGGTGATCGCCGTCGACGCCGCGGGCGGGCTCTACGCCCTCGGCGGCGACGGCCAGGTCTACCAGCATCTCGCCGGGACGTCCTGGCAGGTGGTGGGCGGGAATGTCGGCCAGATCGCGGTCGACGGCGGCGGCTACCTCTACGCCCTCGGCACCGGCGACGCCCGGGTCTACCAGCACGACGCCACCGGGCTCTGGCACGTCGTCGGCACCGGCGTGACCCGGATCGGGATCGGCGGCGGCGGCCTCCTCTATGCCGTCGGCAGCACCTCCCAGGTCTTCCAGCACGACAGCGGGACCGTCTGGCACCCGGTCTCCAACGCCGTCACCATCTCCTGAAGTCGACCCCGGCGCGAGGCCCGGCCCCAGCGGGCCTCGGCGCGTCGACGGATTCCGGCACCTTCGAGAACACCTCCCACCCGGTCCCTGGAGGCCCGTGAGATGCCAGAATCCGTCGTCACGCCCGGTCCCATTGACTCCGGCGCGGAATCCGGCGAAGGTGATCGCGTCCGACGGCTCGCTCGGGGATGGCCCTGAGTTGGACCGCGCGGGACGGTCCCCCTTGGTCCTCGCCGCGAGTCCCTCCCCTTGAGCATCGACGAGCGGGGAGGCTTCGGAAAACCGGTCCCCACCGCGGGCGGGGCTTCGCGATGGGCCTGGTGGACGGCCGGCCGGATCGCGGCGGCGATCGGATCGGTCGCCGGGCTCGCGGTGGTCCTGACCCTGGCCGGCCCCGGGATCACGATCGACGAGCCGCTCGACGTCCGGCCGGGCCGGACTTATGTGGCGACCCTCCGGGCCAAGGGGGCGCGATTCTTCGACCGGGCCGTCGTCGACGCCGTGTTCCGCGACAACGCCGAACACCCGCCGCTGGGCCGCTGGCTCCTGGGGGTCGCATCGACCCTGGGCGAGCCGTTCGAGATCAACGCGATGGGGGGACGCGACCCCGTCGGCCTCTACCTCGTCGCCGGTCGGCTGGCGCCGGCGTCGACGTTCGGGGCGATGGTGGGCCTGGTCGCCGCCTCGGCCGGCCGGCGCTACGGGCGGGGGGCGGGGGGCGTGGCCGGGTTGGCCCTGGCGTTCATGCCCCGGGCGTTTGCGCATGCGCACCTCGGGGCGCTCGACACGTTCATCGCGTACTTCTGGACCCTGGCGCTGCTCGCGGCGGCGAGGGCGGCCGAGGGCCGACGGCCGGTCGCGGCGATGGCGGTCGCGGGCCTGGCGTGGGGGCTGGCCCTGTTGACCAAGATCCACGCCTGGTTCCTCCCGCCGATCGTGCTGGCCTGGGCGCTGTCGCGGATGAAGCCGGGCCGGGCGATCGCGGCGACCGCGACGTGGGGGGCGACGGGCTTGGCCCTCTTCTTCGCCGGCTGGCCCTGGCTCTGGTACGATCCGATGGGCCGGCTGGCGGCCTACCTGGGGACGGGCGTCGACCGGGTCTCGCTCCGGGTCCTCTACTTCGGCCACGTCTACGCCGACCGCGACGTCCCCTGGCATTACCCGTGGTTCTACCTCGCGGCGACGGTGCCCGTCGGCCTGCTGGCGCTCGGGGGTTGGGGCCTGGTCTGCGGTTGGCGAGATCGGCGGTCGGACGGGTTCCCGATCCTGGTGGGCGGGTCGATCGCGGTGTTCCTCGTCGTCTTCAGCACGAGGGTTCCCGTCTACGACGGCGAACGGCTGTTCCTGATGGCGTTCCCGCTGCTGGCGATCCTGGTCGGCCTCGGCTTCTCGGACTTATGGGCGCGGGCGGGCCGGCGGGCCCAGGCGGCGCTGGTCGGGCTGGTGATCGCGCAGGGGTATGGGGTCGTGGCGTTGTACCCGTTCGGGCTGAGCTACTACAACCTGCTCGTCGGCGGCTTGCCGGGGGCCGAGCGGCTGGGGCTGGAGCTGACCTACTGGGGCGATGCCGTCGACGCCCGGTTGCTCGACCGGCTCGCCGCCGAGGTGACCGAGGGGGAGTCGGCGGCGCTGGCCCCGACGCTGGCCCCGGGCCAGGGGCTGATGGACACCACCCGCCGGCTCGCCCGGGTCCCGGTCGTGGTCCGCGACGAGGACGCCGCCGCCGGGTCGGACTGGCTGATCGTCTCGCGACGCTCGGCCTACTGGACGCCCGAGGTCCGCCGCCGATTGGCACAAGATCGGTGGATCGGGGCCCGGTCGCGGCAAGGAGTGTGGCTCTCGGCCCTCTTGAGGTCGCGAAAATCCAAATCCCCCTAGCCTCTCCGTCGCCAGGCCCTATAATGGTTTCAGATCAAATTGAAACCTGAGATCAAGGACGATGGAAGAGCTATCTCATTTCGCCGCCGACGGGGCGAGCCGGATGGTGGACGTGTCCGCGAAGGACGTCACCCTCCGTTCGGCATGCGCCAGCGGCCTGGTCCGGATGAGGCCGGCGACTCTGACGTTGATCCTCGACCGCAAGCTGTCCAAGGGGGACGTGTTCGCGGTGGCCCGGCTGGCCGGGATCATGGCGGCGAAGCGGACCGGCGACCTGATCCCGCTCTGCCATCCTCTGGGGATCGACGGCGTGGAGGTGGGCTTCGAGGCGATCGGCGACGCGACGGTCCGGGTCGAGGCCACGGTGACGGTCCGGGGCAGGACGGGGGTGGAGATGGAGGCGCTGACGGCCGCGACGGTGGCCGCCCTGACCATCTACGACATGTGCAAGGCGGTGGATCGCGAGATGGTGATCGACCGGGTCATGCTGGAGGCGAAGTCCGGCGGGCGGAGCGGCGATTATCGCCGCGAGGCCGGGGCCTCCGCACCCCCCTGAGTCGTCGCGGGGCGGTCGGGCCGGCGATACCGGGCATGAGTTTCGATCGTTGGTTCGATGGGGAGGGGTGGGGATGTCGACGGCAACGCCGCTGATGAGGACCGAGGAGGTCGGCCGCAAGCTCGCGGCCCTCTACGCCCCGATCGCCGCCGAGATGGCCGAGGCCGAGCGGATCTTCGCCGCCGAGCTGGGCAGCCGGCATCCCTTCGTCCAGCACCTCGTCGACCACTGCGCCGACTTCAAGGGCAAGAAGCTCCGTCCGGCGCTGGTGCTGCTCACGGCCAAGGCCGCGGGCGAACTCCGGCCCGACCACCCGGTCTTGGCCGCCGTGGTCGAGATGATCCACACGGCCACGCTCGTCCACGACGACATCCTCGACGAGTCGATGATCCGCCGCCACGCCGCGACCGTGAACGCCGAGTGGGGCAACGAGACGGCCGTCCTGATGGGCGACTACCTGTTCACCCACGCCTTCCACCTCGCCGCCTCGCTCGAGACCACCTTGGCCTGCCGCTGGATCGGCCACGCGACGAACCTCGTCTGCGAGGGCGAGATGCAGCAGGTCCACAACCGGGGCAATTTCGACCTCGACGAGGACGCCTACTTCGCGATCATCCGCGGCAAGACCGCCGAGCTGACCGCCGTCTCCTGCCGGCTCGGCGCCCACTACGCCGGGGCCGACGAGGCGACCGTCCGCGCGATGGACGACTACGGCCGCGACCTCGGCGTCGCCTTCCAGATCGCCGACGACGTGCTCGACCTCCTCGGCGAGGAGCGGGCGACCGGCAAGAGCCTGGGCACCGACTTGGAGAAGCAGAAGCTCACGCTCCCGCTGATCCGCCTGCTCGCGACCGCCCCGCCCGAGAGGGCCGGGCGGCTCCGGAGGATGCTCGCCGAGGCCAAGCCCGACGACCGGGCCAAGGTCCGGGCCCAGCTCGACCAGTCCGACGCCCTCCGCTACGCCTGGGACCGGGCCGAGCGATACGCCGCCCGCGCCGCCGCCGCCCTCGACGGATTGCCCGAATCCCCCGCCAAGGCCATCCTCCGGGCCATGACGCACTATGTCGTGCGGCGGAACGCCTGACGAAGTTCGGATCGACAAGGTATCAGATCTCAAATTTCAGATCTGAAATCTGCGATCCCGGCCGTTCAGGCCCGCGCCGGGATCGTCCGCCAGGAGCCGGGCGGGGCGAGGTCGCCGCAGATGTCGGGGTCGATGACGGCGGCGGCGATCCGGAGGCTGGCCTCGATCCGGGGCCCGGGCCGGGAGAAGTAGGCCGAGCCGTCCGTCACCGCGACCCGGGCGTTGCGGACGGCCTGCAAGCCCTGCCACTCGCGGAGGCCGACAACCGCGGCCAGCTCGTCCTCGGCGCGGTCGGCCGAGAAGCCGCAGGCGGCGATGAGAATGACCTCGGGGTCGGCCCGGTCCACCTCGGCCCAGGTGATCCGCCCCGACCGCTCGCCCGCCCGGCCGATCACCTCGCGACCGCCGGCCAGGGCGATGACCTCGGGGTTCCAGTGCCCCGAGGAGAAGGGCGGGTCGACCCATTCGAGGACCAGGACCCGCGGGGCGGGGCGATCCTTCTTCACCCGGCCGGCGATCTCCTCGGCCGTCGCCAGGAAGCCGGCGATGATCGACTCGGCCTCGCCCGCCGCGTCGAGCCGTTCGCCGACGCGGCGGAACATGGCGAACAGCCCTTCCAGGTCGGTCGGGTTCACGGACTCGACGGCCGGGTTGCCCGCCAGGTTCGCGGCGGCCCGGCGGACCGTCGCCTCGTTCACGGCGCAGACGTCGCACTGCTCCTGCGTCAGGATCAGGTCGGGCCGGAGTTCGGCCAAGGCGTCGACGTCGAGGTCGTACAGGCTCCCCCCCTGCTCCGCCACCATCTGGTCGATGGCCGCGCCCGACGCCTCGGCCGGGGTCTTGCTCCGCGTCAGGTGCGGGAGCAGCTCGACCCCGGGCGGGTAGTCGCACTCGTGGGTCACGCCCACCAACTCATCTCCCCGGCCCAGGGCGCAGACCAGCTCGGTCAAGGAGGGCAAGAGGCAGACGATCCGCATAAGTGGCGGTCCCTTCGATCAGTCGGGAAAGAGCCGGGAGGCCGGCAGGACGACGTCGGGGAAGGCGAGCGGTCGGACGTCCTGGTCGGCGACGAAGACGATCACTTCCTGAGCACTCTCGCCGACCGGGTTGCGGCGGACCTCGATGCAGCGGCCGGGCAGGTTGATGATCCAGTCGTCGCGGATGCCGGCCTCGGCGTAGAGCCGGGCCTTCTCGCCCCGGTCCTTCGCGAGCGACGAGTCGGCGACCTCGACGAGGAGCCGGACATCCCCGGGGTTGGGCCTTGTCTTGGAGTACCGGCGGGGGGCGAGCCAGGCGAAGTCGGGCTGCGGGAGGCTGTCGTGCTCGGGGATGGCGAGCGAGCCTTGCGCCCGAATCCGGACCGCCCCCCGCGGCAGGACCTCGGTCGTCCAGTCGATCAGCTCGTCGACCGCATCGTCGTGGGGCGGGTTGATCGGGCTCATCGGACCTTCCCCGTCGATGGGCACGATCTCGCCGCGGATCAACTCGACCCGGTTCTCCTCGGGCGGGTCGAAGCGGCCGAGCCGGATCGTTTCTTCCTATTTTTTTATGGGTTTTTTGCAGATGTATTCATCCTGGCGCCTGAACATCGGTGGTCGGGCCGACGGTGACGACGGTCATCGGCAGGAGCGGCCATCTGGCGAGGACGGCGCGGAGGTCTTCGGCGGTGACCCGGCCGAAGAGGTCCATCTCCTTGTCGACGGGCATGTACTCGCGGCGGTAGGTCCAGTGGAAGCCGAGGGAGGCGAGGCGGCCCATCGGCCGCTCGCCGCGGAGGACGGAGCGGGCCAGGACCTTGTTCTTGGCCTGGCTCAGCTCCCCCTCGGAGATCCCCCCGGCCATCGCGCGGCGGTAGAGGTCGACGACCCGGCCGAGGTTGGCCCGGGTCTGGTCGGGCTCGCAGGTCAGGAACGTGTAGTAGGCCCCGGCCCGGTTGTAATCCTGGTAAGAGACCTCGGCGCCGTCGGCGTGGCCGGGGTCGACGAGGTCCCAGTAGAGGCGCGAGCCGGTGTGGTCGCCGAGGACGGTGGCCAGGAGCTGGGCGGCGTAGCGGTCGTCGTCCTCGAGCGCCGGGGCGTCGGCGACGCCGATGACGGTCTGCTGGTTGTCGTCGGCCCGGAGCAGGGCCTCGAACGACCCGGTGCCGCGGGGGGGGACGGCCTGGCGGTCGGAGGCGGGCCCTTCCCAGGCGGCGCATCGGGACCGGGCGAGCGCGACGACCTGGTCCCATTCGGTCTTGCCGGCGAAGGCGAGGACGATGTTGGCCGGGCTGTACTTGCGGGCGAAGTAGTCGCGCATCCGGTCGACGTCGAGGGCGTTGATCGAGTCGACGGTGCCGAGGATGCTCTGGCCGAGCGGGTGGCCGCCGAAGTGGGCGGCCTTGGCCGCGTCGTAGGCGACGGACATCGGGTTATCCTGATACATCAGGATCTCCTCGACGATCACCTTCTTCTCGGTCTCGAAGTCGTCGCCGCGGAGCGAGGGGCGGAGGATATCGGAAAGGACTTCGAACGACCGGGGGAGGTACTCGGGCAGGCAGGTGACGTGGTAGAAGGTGTCCTCCTCCGACGTCTGGGCGTTGTGCTTGGCGCCGACGCGGTCGAAGTCGCGGTTGACGGCCAGGGCGTCGCGGTGCGGCGTCCCCTTGAAGATCATGTGCTCCAGGAAGTGCGAGACCCCGGCCAATTCGGGCGACTCGTCGCGGCTGCCCGCCTTGACGAAGAACCCCGAGGCGACCGATCGAGCCTGATCGTTGACCTCGGCGATGACCTGGAGCCCGTTGTCGAGGACGGTCTGGTGGAAGCGCAAGGTTCGGACCTCTTCGGGGGTATCTTGTAGGGTGGATGAAATCCACCACGGTTCGGGCCACGCCGAAGGATCGGTGGACTTATCCGCCCGACAAAGATCAGGTTGGCAATTCCAGGGCGGTCGGGCCGAGGGTGAGGACGGTCATCCCGTCGGTCTTGTTGTCCGCGGCGAAGTCGGCGACGGACTCGGGGGTGAGGGCGTCGAGGGCGGCGGCGATCTCGTCGATCGGGCGGACGCGGCCGAGGTAGAACCAGTCGGAGGCGAGCGAGCCGGCGCGGCTCATGCTCGACTCCTGCTGCATGACGAGGGAACTCTTCAGGCCCGCCCGCATCGTCTCCAGCTCCTCGGCCTCGACGCCGTCGCGGCCCAGGCGGTCGATCTCGGCGAGGGTGACGTCGAGGGTCTCCTGCGCCCGTTCGGTCGAGGTCCCGGCGTAGCAGACGACGGCCGCGCGGTCCTTCTGGCCCTCGTACGAGGCGTAGACGGTGTAGCAGAGCCCGCGCTTCTCGCGGACCTCGGTGAAGAGGCGGGCCGAGGAGTAGCCGCCGAGGATGCCGATCATGGCGCGGGCCCGGTAGTAGTCGGGGCTCTCGACGGTCACGGTCGGGTAGGCCAGCGCGATCTGGGTCTGCTGGGTCTCCTTGGCGAGGTGGCCGCGCGCGGGCCCGACGGGGCGGACGGCCACGGCCGGCTCGGTCCGGGGCTCCCAGTCGCCGAAGAGGCGGGCGACGGCCTCGCGGAGCGCGGTCCAGTCGAGGGCGCCGGCGACGGCGAGGATCGCGCCGTTGGGGCGATAGTGGGCCCGGTGGAAGCCGCGGAGGTCATCGGGCGTGACCTTGCGGACGCCGTCGGCGGTCCCGGGGGCGGGCCGGCCCCAGGGGTCGGGGAAGTGCCGCCGCCGCAGCTCATAAATGACCTTGGAGCCGGGGTCGTCCTCCAGCCCTTGGAGATTCTGGAGGGCGAGTGCCCGGATCGGCTCGACCTCGTCGTCGTCGAGGTGGGGGCGGCGGAGGACGTCGGCGTAGATCTCCAGCGCCGGGATGAGGTTGCGGCCGAGGGTGGCGGCCGAGACGCTCGTGTGGAGCGTCTGCGCGCCCTCGCCGTGGCTCACGCCGAGGTTGTCGAGCGCCGTCAGGAGCCCCCGGCTGTCGAGGTCGCCGGCCCCCCGGGTGATCCACTCGGAGAGCATCGAGGCCGAGCCGCCGAGGTCCTCGGCCTCGTAGGCCGCCCCGGCGGGCAGCAGGAGGCTGAAGGCGGCCGACTGGACGCTCGGCATCGCCTCGGCCACGAGGACCAGGCCGTTGGGGTAGGCGTGATGCCTGACGGACGCTTCGGGCACGGGGGACCTCGTCGCAAGAGGGGCCTTCGAGTCGCGTCGGGTCAGCCGTCGACCGCCTTGTACAGGGTCTTGGAGCGGCGGAAGCCGATCGCGCGATAGAGCTGGACGGCGGAGTCGTTCTCGGCGGTCACTTCGAGGTAGGCCCGGCGGAGGCCGGCCTGGTAGAAGCCTTCGAGGGCCTGGCGGACCAGGGCCCGGCCCAGGCCCATCCCGCGCAGCCAGGGGACGACGCCGAGGTTCTGGATCGCGCCGATCGGGCCGCGGTCCATCACGCCCTGCACGGTCCCGCAATACCCCTCGGGGCAGGCGATCAGCCAGGTCGAGACGGCGAGGAAGCCGGGCTTGCGGCGGATCTCGCGCATCAGCCGCTGGCAGCCGTGCCGCTCGCCCAGGCAGGGGAAGACGTGGGAGTCGATCTCGTCGCGGAAGCTGAGGTATTTGACCTCCGCGTGCTGGTCCATCAGCGACTCGTCCCAGCCCACCCATCGGAACGGCGAAGCGAGCCGCGGTGGCGGGAGCGAGCCGTCGAGGTCGATCTCCATCCGGAACCGCTTGTAATACGTGATCGCCATCGCGCGTCAACGGTCCGAACGCGGCCTAACGTGTAGATCAGGGACCATTCTAGGCCGCGCCGCGCCGCAGGGTCAATGATCGCCCCGGGACCGGAGATAGCTTTCGATTCCGGTACTCGGGCGGCGGGCCGAGCCCGGTCCCGAATCGCGAGGGGCCGGGCGACCGGGGCATGGATGGCCGGGCCCGGGGACGATAAGCTGACTGGGCGGGGGCTCGCGGTCGTCGGGCCCGACAACTCGCCGGGAGGTGGTCGCTCGATGGGACGCTTGGGCTCGGGGGTCCGGTTCGGTCTGGCGTGCTCGGTCGCCCTGGCGGCGGGATGCGGCTCGGAGCAGTTCGCGCCCCCGCCGGGCCTGAAGGTGGCGACGACCTCGGAGTCGACCGCGCCGTCGAAGACGATCTTCCTGATCATCCCGGGCCCGCCCGACCTCGACCTCGAGTACGCCGCGATGTCCGCCCAGCGCGAGGCGGGGCTCTTGAAGGCGATCTTCCGGCTCGCCGGCCCCGCGCCGGGCGAGGGCCCGACGAAGCAGGGGGACGCGATCCGCAGGGCCGTGGCCGACGGCGCCCAGGCGCTGGTGGTCTACCCCGTCGACGCCCCCGAGACGGCCCCGGCGCTGGCCGAGGCCGCCGCGAAAGGGGTGGCCGTGGTCCTGGTCGGCCGCGTGGTCGCCGCGGCGGCGGGCAAGCCGCCCTTCACGCTGGTCGTGCCCGCCCCGTTCGCGGCGTCGGCGAAGCAGGTCGTGGCCACGGCGATTGCGGACGCCAAGAAGAACGGCCGCCCGGGCGACGGCGAGGCGCTGGTCGTGGCCATCAAGAAGGGCGACGCCTACTCCGCCGATCGGGTCGCGGCGCTGAAGGCCGCCGCCGAGTCGGCCGGGTGCCGCAAGGTCGAGACGGTCGCGTTCGAGGGCGCCGTCGACGCGGCGCTCCCGGCCATGCTCGAACGGGCCCGGGCGATCCCCGACCTCACGCTGATCCTGGCCGAGGGGGACGAAGCCCTGGAACTCGCGATCAAGGCCCGGCAGGGGCTGAAGGGGTCGCCCCTCGCCTTCGTCGGCGGCTACGCCGGGGTCCACGGGATGTTCCAGCCGAACTCGTACGAGAGGGAGTCGGCCTTCGTCGAGTTCCGCCCCGAGAACCTGGCGAAGCTGGCCATCCGGACCGCGGTGGCCCTCGCCGAGGGGGGGACCTCGGAGGCCCGGGTCGAGCTAGAGCCGAGGTTCAACCGCGGCTCGGGCACCACGATCTTCGACCCGGCGAGGCTGGAGCGGGTCGAGCCGGTCGAGCGGACGTCCCCCCTGACGTCGCCGCCCGCGACCACCCCGCCCGGCCGGTGATCGCGCGGCGGGTGACCCCTCGCGATCGATCAGTGCCCGGCGTAGGCGCCGACGGCCCGTCGTCCGCGGACGCTCTCCGGGAACATCGATTCCTGGTCGAGCGTGCCGTCGGTCGACAGCGGGATCGGCTCGTATTCGGTCTCGCGGGCCAGGTGGGGGTGCGCGGCGACCTCGGCCTCCAGGGCGGGCGAGACCCAGATCGTGCCGAGTTCGAGGGTGTTGGGGATCACGACGAGCCGGGCCTCGGCCGGGTCGATCCGCCAGCAGGTGTCGAGCGCCGCGACGAAGACGTCGCGGTCGGTCGGCAGGGTGATCGGGATTCGGGCCCGCTCCAGGCAGCACGAGGTGAGGACGTTGATCCGGAACGGCTCGGGGTCGATCTTGGCGACGAGCCGCTCGGTCGTCAGGTCGGCGAACCCGCACCCGACGATGTTGCCGTGGGTCTCCTCGGACGCGTCGAGGACCGCGAGCCGGGTGACGACGGGGCGGGGATGGTCGGGCATCGTCTCGACCAGGAGCCGGCCGATGACGTTGGGGTCCATGCCCGAGCCCGAGTAGTTCTTGCCCAGCTCGCCCACGACCAGAACGTCGATCTGGTCGAACGGCAGCCGGCCCATCAACGACCGGGCCTTCGCCAGCAGGACGGGCTCGACTTCCAGGATCGTCTCGGGCTCCAGGGCCACGATCTCGGCCGGCATGTCGGCCACATTCTCGACGATCGCCAATCCGAGCGCGAATTTGGTGTTGGCCACCAGGAACTTCATGACCGCCGGCAGGACTTCGAGCATCCCCCGCATCCCCAGCTTGTGGATCTGCATGGCCCCCTCGCGCTTGCCCAGGCCGATCGTGAGCATCTTGAGGACGCCCGACTCGTACGTCCCGGTGAAGTCGGTGTGCGGCTTGACCCGGTTGAGCAGGACGATCCCGTCGGCCCCGTGGGCGTTGCGGTCGAAGTAGATCGGCAGCCCGACCGGGTTGGTCCCGAGGACCACGGTGTCCATGTCGGTCCGGACCTCGACGCCCATCTCGCGCTCGGTGATCCCGTAGCCGGCCAAAAGCTCGAGCTGGCCTTCGGACGTCGCGCCGCCGTGGCTGCCCATCGCGGCGACGATGAAGGGCCGGTAGCCCATCTCCTTCAGGGCGTCGACCGCGGCGCGGGCGACGGTCGGGATCGCGGTGATCCCCCGGCTGCCGACGCCGACGGCGATCGTCCCGCCCGCCGGGACCCGCTCGCGGAGCCGGCTCCCCGCGATCAGGCGGCGGACCGTGGCCGGGATGTCGGCCACCTGCGGTTGCGGGACCGACTGCCTCACCCTCGCCAGCGTTGGAAATGACATCCGACCTCGCCCCAGTGTAGGATCGACCCGTCGCGGACCCCCGATGCGTCCTCAGTCGAGATTCTAACCCCGCGATGCCGGCCGGGGCCAGCGACCCGATCGGGACCGACCGAGGAGTATTCGACCCGGATGCCGACCGCCTACCTCGTCCTGACCGCCAACGGGCTCGACCTCGCCCGAAGATGCCGCGACGCCTCGCCGGACGACGCCGACGCCGCGATCTTCCTGCCCGGGGCGATCGCGGGGCCGGCCGGGTCGAATCCGGGGCCGATCCCCGGGACTTTCGCCATCGGGCCGGCCGGCGAGTTCGCCTGGTCCGGGCCGCTGGGGGGGCTGGTGCCGGAGGTCTGGGGGCGGTTCGAATCGATCGTCGCCGTGATGGCGCTGGGGATCGTGGTCCGCCTGATCGGCCCGCTCGCCTCGGACAAGGGGCGCGACCCGGCCGTGGTGGTCGTCGACGACGCGGGCCGGTTCGTGATCAGCGTCCTCGGCGGGCACAGGGCCGGGGCGAACCGGCTGGCGGAGCGGTTGGCCCGGGTCCTGGGGGCGGAGGCGGTCGTCACCACGGCCAGCGACGCGGCCGGGCTCCCGGCGGTCGACCTGATCGGCCGCGAACGGGGCTGGGTCATCGAGCGGGCCGAGAACCTGACCCGGGTGGCCGCCGACGTGGTCCGCCGCCGGCCCGTGGCGGTCTGGCAGGACGCCGGCGACCGCGACTGGTACCTCCCGTTCGGCCGCTGGCCCGATCACTTCCGGCGGGTCGAGGGCCGGGACGAGCTGGAGTCGGTCGGGTCGTCGGCCGTCCTGGCGATCAGCGACCGGGCCTTGCCCGCCTCGCTCCCGGCCGGTCGGACGCTGGTCTATCGCCCGCCGACGCTGGTCGCCGGGATCGGTTGCAAGCGCGGGACCTCGGCCGAGGCGATCGGCGCGTTCGTCGCCGGCGTGATGGCCGAGCGGGGCCTGGCCGAGAACAGCCTGGCGGCGGTGGCGACGGTGATGCTCAAGGTCGACGAGCCGGGCCTGATCGCCTTCGCCCGGTCGCGAGGGCTCCCGCTCGTCGCGTTCCCCGCCGGCCAGATCGCCGACCATCCGGGGATCGAGACGCCCAGCGAGCGGGTCCGCTCCAAGGTCGGCCTCGCCGCCGTCGCCGAGCCCTCCGCGCTCCGGGCGGCCGGGGCCTCGCGGCTCCTCGTCACCAAGCAGAAAGGGCCGGGGATCACCCTGGCCCTCGCCCGTCGGACGTCGGACGCGGCGACCGATCCTCAATGAGAATACGAAGCCGCGGGCTGTCCCGGCCCGAATCCCGGGGCGTAGACCCCGATCGCCGGCCCGTACATCGGCCCGCCGGGCGTGTACGGATAGGGGAACGTGTTGTATCCGTTCGCCGACCCGTAGGTATAGCCCGGCGCGGTCACGCCCGCCCGCCAGAGGCCCACGCCGTAGCGGCCCGGGATGAAGCCGTAAGACGGGTAGCCGTAGCCGTATCCCGCTCCGTAAGAGGACGAATAGGTCGAGTACGTCCGGGGCACGCCGAAGCTGGCCACGCCCCAACTGGTCCCGTAAAGGCCATTGAGGCCGATCGCCGTGTTCAGGCGTTGCACGGGCATCGGCCCGCCCACGGGGACCTGGGCCCTCGCCTCCGCCGGGGCGAGCACCACCGCGAATCCGACCGCCAGGGCCATCCTGAGGCGAATCATCGCAACCTCCCTCGGGCGGTCCCGACCGCCAAGCCCAGGCGACCCGGGACGCCCCGAACCCCCTCGCCGTCGGTCGCGGACCATCGCCGAATTATAGACCGCGATCCACCGCCATGTCGCGGCCGTCGACGCGAACGGGCGGGGAAGTCCCCGCCCGCATCCCACGTCGATCGGGGTCGAGGACGATCAGCGGAACAGCCGACCCGCCCCGCGGAACGGCCGGAAGCCGTCGCGCGAGCCGTAGCCATAGTTCCCGTAGCCATAGGCGCCGTAATAGCGGTTCAGCGTCTGGTACCCGGTCGCGGGGTTCGTCGGGGCGTACCCGGCGTAGCCCGAGCTATACGTGGTGACGACCGGCGCGGCCACGTAGCCTTGGTTGTAGTAGGTGTTGTTCGCCACGCCGTAGCCCGAGCTATACGTCGTGACGACCGGGGCGGCGGCGTAGCCCGAGCTGTAGTAGTTATTGGAAACGCCGTAGCCGTTGCCGTAGCCCGAGTAGCCGTTGCCGTAGCCCGAGTAGCCGTTGCCGTAGTTCGAGTAGCCGTTGCCGTAGTTCGAGTAGCCGTACCCGTTGCCGTAGCCCGACCCGTACCCGTAGCCATTGCCGTAACCGTAGGCGGGGGCGCCGACCGAGAAGCCCTGGCCGGTGTACGGGTTGCCGATCGAGAGCGAGAACTGAGCCTCCGATTCGCCCGCAAGGCCCAGCAGGAGGCCGCCCGCCAGGACCAGACCCATGAGGTGTCGCAAGGAAGTTCTCCCGTAAGTGTGCCGTCGCGATGGTGACTTCGGATCGCTCCGAACGCTACTTATGGATAGTGCAGGAATCGTGCCGCGGCAAGGCGTCTAATATTTTGGGTCGTCAAAAGAAAAAATTCAATCCAATTTGTTGATGACAGCACGGGCACCAAAAAAACGCTTGAGTTCACTTCAATCAATCGTTATCATCGATCGTCGAGGTGAGGTCGAGTTGTGGGTGAGGCGGAGGTCGCACGATGGCGAGCGGGGAGGCGGGGGTCGATCGGAAGTCGCTGGGCGAGGTGCACGGCTCGATCGGGGTCGCGCAGCGGAACCCGTTCAAGCGACTCTTCGCGTTCATGGGCCCGGCCTATCTCGTGAGCGTGGGCTACATGGACCCGGGCAACTGGGCGACCGACCTGGAGGGGGGCGCGCGGTTCGGCTATGCCCTGATCTGGGTCCTGCTCATGTCGAACGTGATGGCCGTGATCTTGCAGACCCTCTCGGCCCGGCTCGGCGTGATCACGGGCCACGACCTGGCGCAGGCGTGCCGGGCCGAGTATTCCCGGCCGGTCAACTTCGTGCTCTGGGTCCTGGCCGAGGTCGCCATCGCCGCGTGCGACCTCGCCGAGGTGGTGGGCACGGTCATCGCGCTGAAGCTGCTCTTCGGCATCCCGCTGCTCTGGGGGTGCCTGGTGACGGCCTTCGACACCTTCCTCCTGCTCTACCTCCAGCGGTTCGGGATGCGGGCGATGGAGGCGACGATCCTGGCGCTGGTCCTGACGATCGGCGGCTGCTTCCTGCTCCAGATCCTCCTGGCCGGCCCCGACCCCCTGGCCCTGGCCCGGGGCTTCGAGCCGACCCTGCCGCCGGGCTCGCTCCTGGTGGCCATCGGCATCCTGGGCGCGACGGTGATGCCGCACAACCTGTACCTCCACTCGGCCCTGGTGCAGTCGCGGCGGATCGGCGCCGACCGGGCGAGCCGGGCCCAGGCGTGCAAGTTCAACCTGATCGACTCGGCCCTGGCGCTCAACGTGGCGTTCCTGGTCAACGCGGCGATCCTGGTCCTCAGCGCCTCGGTCTTCTTCGGCAAGGCCGAGGTGGCGAGCATCGAGGAGGCGCACCGGCTCCTGCCGACGTTCCTCCACTCCGCCGCGCCGATCCTCTTCGGCGTGGCGTTGCTCTGCGCCGGGCAATCGTCGACGCTCACCGGCACGCTCGCCGGCCAGATCATCATGGAGGGGTATCTCGACCTCAAGATCGCCCCGTGGGCCCGCCGGCTGGTGACCCGGTCGCTGGCCCTGGTGCCGGCGGTCCTGACGATCGCGCTGGTGGGCGAGCAATCGACCCAGCAGTTGCTGATCCTGAGCCAGGTCGTCCTGAGCTTGCAGCTCTCGTTCGCGGTGATCCCGCTGATCCACTTCACGTCGAACCGGCGGAACATGGGCGAGTTCGCCACGCCCTGGTGGGGCCAGGCGCTGGCCTGGGCGTCGGCGTCGATCATCGTGGCGCTCAACGGCAAGCTCGTCTACGACAAGATCGGCGATTGGGTGACGCTGGCCGCCGAGTCGGGCCGGTCGATCGGCCCGGTCCCGCTGTCGTGGGCGGCGGGCGGGGCGCTCTATGCGGTGGCGGGCTCGGCGCTGGTCCTCCTGGCCTGGGTGTCGATCAAGCCGATGGTCCGCCCCGCGCCGCCGTGGAGGCCGGAGCCGAACGTCGAGCTCGACTGGGCCGATGCGCTCCGGCCCCGCGAGCTCCGCCGGATCGGCGTGGCCCTGGAGCGGGGCCCGGGCGACGCCGAGATCCTCAGCCGGGCCCTGGGCCTGGCCGTGGCCGGCAGGACCAGCGTGGTCCTGCTCCACGTCGTCGACACCCCCATGACCCGCGTCTACGGCGACGAGACCGCCGACCGCGAGACCGGGGCCGACGAGCGCTACCTGGCCGAGGTCGTCGCCGTCCTGATCGCCAAGGGGTTCGACGCCCGCCCGGTCCTGCTCCACGGGCCCGACCGCGCGGCCAAGCTGATCGGCCAGCTCAAGGCCCAGCCGGTCGACCTCCTCGTCGTCGGCTCGCACGGCCACGGCCTCGTCCGCGACCTCCTCTTCGGCCAGACCGTGGACAAGGTCCGCCACGGCCTGAACGTCCCCATGCTCATCGCCCGGCCGCCCGACCCGGATTCCGTCCGACCGGCCGCCCGGGAGATCACCCCCGGAAGCGGCGGAGATCGATCGGTGATGGATGATGGTTGAGGAGAGAATCTGACCCCCTCCCCACTCGGGTGGTGTCCCCGGGAGTGCCGGAATCCGGCGCCGCACTTAACCCGGCCGCCGACGATCCTCGGGCTATCCCGCGCGGTCTTTCCAGGGCTCCAGCTCGACTTTCGCGCCGCTCTCGACGTCGTGAAACGTCACCGCCATCGCGTCCCAGTCGAGCAGGGCGAAGGTCCGCGAGGTCGAGACGACGGGCGCCGAGATCACCGAGCCGGGGTTGATCACCAGGCCCCGGTCGCAGCGGTACCACATCGGCTTGTGGGTGTGGCCGACGACCAGGAGGTCCGCGTCGAGGTCCTGCAACAGGCGGCGGAGGACGGCCGGGGGGTGGGACGACCGGGTGACGTAGTCCATGTCGTCGCCGGGCGAGCCGTGGGCGACCACGCCCGCGCGGGGGCCGTCGGCGATCAGGCGGTAGGGGGGGAGGGCCTTGAGGGCCTCGACGGCCTCGGCCGAGGGGGCTCCGCCGCCGAACGTGCCGGGGATTCCGGGCTCTCCGGCGGCCCGCTCCACCGCCCAGCGGTCGTGGTTGCCCCGGACGGCGTCGATCCCGTGCCCGGCGAGGAAGGCGACGACCCGGTCGGGGTGGGGGCCGTAGCCGACGAGGTCGCCGGCGCAGACGATCCGGTCGACCCCCATCACGGTCAGGTGGGCCCAGGCCAGCTCCAGGGCGACGACATCGCCGTGGATGTCGGAGATCAGGCCGAGCCTCATGGCGACGGCTTCTCGGCCGCCGCGGCGAGGGCGGCCAGCTCGACCGACCGGCGGTACGCGGCCTCGACGGCGTCGATCAGGCCGGCGCGGATGCCGGCCCGCTCCAGGGCGTGGACGCCGGCGATGGTGGTCCCGGCGGGGCTGGTCACCTGGTCCTTGAGGGCCCCGGGGTGGAGGCCGGTCTCCAGGACCATCTTGGCCGAGCCCAGGACGGTCTGCGCCGCCAGGGCGGTGGCGACCTCGCGGGGGAGGCCGACGCGGACCCCGCCGTCGGCCAGGGCCTCGATCATGATGTAGACGAACGCCGGGCCGCTCCCGGAGAGGCCGGTCACGGCGTCGAGCTGGTCCTCCGGCACGCGGAAGGCCAGGCCGACCGACTCCAGGCACGCGCGGACCGTCGCCTCGTCGCCGGGCCGGGCGGCGGGCCCCAGGCAGTAGGCGGCGGCCCCCTCGCCCACCAGGGCCGGGGTGTTGGGCATGGCGCGGGCGATCCGGCGGTCGGGCCCCAGGCCGGCGGCCAGGGTGGCCATCGAGACCCCGGCGGCGATGGAGACGACCAGGTGCTCCGAGGTGACCGCCGGCCGCAGCTCGGCCAGGACGGCGGCCATCATCTGCGGCTTCACGGCCAGGACCAGGACGTCGGAGCCGGCCGCGACCTCGGCGTTCGAGCCGTGCGTCGAGATCCCCGACTCGTTCAGCAGCGCCGCCCGAGCGGCCGGGTGCGGGTCGCTCGCCGAGATCGCCTCGGGCGGCGTGCCGTCGCGGAGCATCCCCCGGATCATCGCCGTCGCCATCTTCCCGGCGCCGATGAATCCCCACCGCATCATCGACCCGGCCGGCGGCAGCAGGCCGTCGGCCGGGGCATTCGCCCTGCTCATCACGCTCACCTCGACGACGACCTCGGACCGACGCCCGCGGATTCCATCCGCCGCCCGACCGCCCGGCCCCGCCCCAGTGTATCCGCCCCCCGACCCGTCGGCACCGCGTGAGATCCGGTGTTGCGGGCCGGAGTGTTCGTCCGCTACGCTGGTGGGGAAATCCATGCCGCCCAGGGCCCGGGGCCGAGGTCCCGCCGGTCCGCCACGCCGGAGCGGAACGAAGCTAATGCGAAGAGTCCCGATCGGGGCGGCCCTGCTGGCCGCCTGCGTCACGTTGGCGACCCCCGCGGCGGGCCCGGCCCGCGCCCAGGACGAGTCCTACAAGCCGGAGGTCTCCCGGGCCTCGCCCGAGGCGTCGCAGGCGGCCCGGTCGTTCAGGCTGGCGCCGGGCCTGAAGATCGACCTGTTCGCCTCCGAGCCCCGGCTGGCCAACCCGGTGGCCTTCTGCATCGACGAGCGGGGCCGGTTCTACGTCGCCGAGACGTTCCGCCACACCTCGGGCGTCACCGATAATCGGAGCCACATGAACTGGCTCGACGCCGACATGGCGTGCCGGACCGTGGCCGACCGGGTGGCGATGTACCGCAAGTTCCTCGGCACCGAAGGCTTCGCCGCCTACAACGTCGACCACGAGCGGGTCCGCCTGATCGAGGACCGCGACGGCGACGGCAAGGCCGACCACGACACCGTCTTCGCCGACGGCTTCAAGGACGCCGCCGACGGCATCGGCGCCGGCGTGCTCGCCCGCAAGGGGGACGTCTACTTCACCTGCATCCCCGACGTCTGGAAGCTCCGCGACACCGACGGCGACGGCAAGGCCGACGTCAAGCAGTCGCTCAGCACCGGCTACGGCGTGCACGTCGCCTTCCTCGGCCACGACCTCCACGGCCTCCGGATGGGCCCCGACGGCCGGCTCTACTTCTCGATCGGCGACCGCGGCCTCAACGTCACGACCAAGGAGGGCAAGCAGCTCGTCGCCCCCGACACCGGCTCGGTCCTCCGCTGCGAGCCCGACGGGTCGAGCCTGGAGATCTTCGCGACCGGCCTGCGGAACCCCCAGGAGCTGGCCTTCGACGACCACGGCAACCTGTTCACCTGCGACAACAACTCCGACGGCGGCGACAAGGCCCGCTGGGTCCACCTCGTCGAGGGGGGGGACAGCGGCTGGCGGATGGGCTACCAGTACCTCGATTTCCCCACCTCACGCGGCCCCTGGAACGCCGAGAAGCTCTGGCAACCCCGCTGGGATGGCCAGGCCGCCTACTTCCTCCCGCCCCTGATCAACATCTCCGACGGCCCCTCCGGCCTGGCCCACGAGCCCGGCACCGGCCTGCCCGCGAAGTACCGCGACCACTTCTTCCTGGCCGACTTCCGCGGCGGGGCCGGCAACAGCGGCATCCGCTCGTTCGCCAACAAGCCCAAGGGGGCCTCCTTCGAGCTGGTCGACTCCGAGCGTTTCGCCTGGGGCGTCCTGGCCACCGACGTCGACTTCGGCCCCGACGGCGCCGTCTACCTGACCGATTGGACCAACGGCTGGACCAAGCCCGGCAAGGGCCGGATCTGGAAGATCACCGCCGACGAGACCGACCCCAACGTCGCCGAGGTCAAGACCTTGATCGCCGAGGGGATGGACGGGCGGTCGGTCGAGGACCTGGCCAGGCTCCTGGGCCACGTCGACCAGCGGGTCCGCCTCGAAGCCCAGTACGAGCTGGCCGACCGGGCGATCGCGGCGCCGGACGGGCTGAACGCGGACCGCACCGCCTCCGTCCGCCTCGGCCGGGGAACCAACACCAACGTGGCCGTGACCCCGAAGCCGTCCTCGAATCCGGCCGTGACCGGCGTCCTCATCGAGGTCGCGCGCAACCCCGCCGCGGCCCCGCTCGCCCGCCTCCACGTGATCTGGGCCATCGGCCAGGCCAGTCGACGGGACCCGCGGGTCGGCCGCCTGCTGAAGTCGCTGACGAAGGATGGCGACGAGGAGATCCGGGTCCAGGCGTTGAAGGCGATCGGCGAGATCCCCACGCCGGCCCGGTATGACCCCCGGAACAGTGCCGACCTGTTCGACACGCTGGTCGATTCGCTCCGCGACAAGGCCCCTCGCGCCCGCTTCGCCGCGGCGATGGCGCTGGCCAAGCACAACCGGACCGACGCCCTCGGCCCGATCGTGGATCTCCTCCGCGACAACAACGACGCGGACGCCTACCTCCGCCACGCCGCCGTGATGGCGCTGGCGACCATACCCAAGGTCGACGCCCTCCTGACCGTCGCCGCCGACCCCTCGCCCGCCGTCCGCCTGGGGGTCCTGCTGGCCCTCCGCCGGCTGGGCCGGCCCGAGGTCGCGACGTTCCTCGCCGACCCGGACAGGCGGATCGCGACCGAGGCCGGGCTGGCGATTTATGAGGCCCCGATCGCGGCGGCCCTGCCCGACCTGGCCGCGATGGCGGGCAAGCCGGGGCTGCCGGAGCCGCTGCTCCGGCGGGCGATCAACGCGGCCAACCGGGTCGGCCGGGCCGGAGACGCCGCCGCGATCGTGGCGGTGGCCGGGCGGCCGGAGGCTTCGAAGGACGCCCGGGTCGAGTCGCTGACGATCCTGGCCGCGTGGGCGAACCCGCCGGGCCGCGACCGGATCAACGGCCTCTGGCGGCCGATCGAGGTCCGGCCGGCGCAGGAGGCCGCCGACGCGCTCCGGCCCGCCGTCTCGGCCCTGATCGAGGACGCGCCCGACGAGGTCCGCCGCGGGGCGATCAAGGCCGTCGCCGACCTCGGCATCCGCGAGGCCGGGCCCGACCTCGCCGCCCTGGTCGTCGGCGGCCTCGGCAGCGTCGCCGCGAGGGTCGAGGCGATCAAGGCGCTCGAGCGGCTCGAAGCCCCGAAGCTGGGCGACGCCGTCGAGTCGGCCGTCGTCTCCAAGGACGGCGCGGTCCGCTCCGAAGGGCTCCGCATCCTGGCCAGGCTCAGCCCCGAGCGGGCGATCCCGTCGCTGGCCCGGGTCCTGGAGACCGGCTCGACGGCCGAGAAGCAGAAGGCCCTGGAAGTCCTCGGCGCCTCCGACCACCCGCGGGCCGACGCGATCCTCGCGAAGGCGCTCGGACTCCAGGCCGAGCGGCCGATCCCGGCGATCGAGCTGGAGCTGGTCGACGCCGCCTCGAAGCGGGGGGGCGCCGAGGTCCGCGAGGGGCTCGCCCGCCTCGAACGCGAGCGGCCCAAGGACGGCCCGATCGCCGAGTATCGCGCGATGCTCGAAGGGGGCGACGCCGATCGCGGGCGGAAGATCTACCGCGACAACGCCGCGGTCTACTGCGTCCGCTGCCACAAGGTGAAGGGCGAGGGCGGCGAGGTCGGCCCCGAGCTGACCGGGATCGGCGCCAAGCACCCCCGGACGTACCTCCTGGAGTCGATCGTCGCCCCGAACCAGGCGATCGCCCAGGGGTTCGAGTCGGTCGTCGTCGCCAAGGTCGACGGCCAGGTCGTCGCCGGCGTGCTCAAGGGGGAGGACGAGACGACCCTCCGGCTCATGACCGCCGAGGCCCGGCTCATCGAGATCCCCAAGTCCGAGATCGAGGAGCGCAAGCGGGGGGCCTCGGCCATGCCCGAGGAACTCCACAAGAAGCTGACCCGCGCCGAGCTTCGCGACCTCGTCGAGTTCCTGGCCGACCTGAAGTAGCGGCGGTCGGGCCGCGGGAAGATCGCGACGACCGGATGAGGACGACCCGCGATCCAATCTCCCATGCCCCACCCCCTCGACTGGATCGACGACGAGGCCGACGCCTGGGCCCGCCTGGGGCTGGGGCGTCGGCTCGTCGCGCTGGGGGCGTCGACGCCGGGGCGAGTCGAGCGGGACGGCCGGCCGCTGCTGCACTTCGCGTCGAACGACTACCTGGGCCTGGCGGCCGACCCCCGGGTGGTCGAGGCGGCGTGCTCGGCGGCGGCGAGGTACGGCTGGGGCTCGGGGGCGTCGCCCCTGGTCTCGGGCTGGCGCGAGCCCCACGAGGCGCTGGCGTCGGCCCTGGCGCGGTTCGAGGGGGCCGAGGCCGTCGCGCTGTTCCCGTCGGGGTTCGCGGCGAACCTGGGGGCGATCGTCGCCCTGGTCGGCCCGGGGGACGCGGCCTACCTCGATCGGCTCGACCACGCCTGCCTGGTCGACGGGGCCCGGCTCTCGGGGGCCCGGCTCCGGGTCTACCCGCACAACGACGTCGACCGGCTGGAGGCGATCTTGAGCCGTGACCGGGGCCGGTTCCGGCGGAGCCTGATCGCCACCGACGGCGTCTTCAGCATGGACGGCGACCTCGCCCCGCTGGCCGACCTGGCCGACCTGGCCGGCCGCTTCGGCGCGATCCTCCTGGTCGACGAGGCCCACGGCACGGGGGTCTTCGGGCCCGACGGCCGGGGCGCGGCGTCGGCCTGCGGGGTCGAGCCGGGGCGGGTCGACGTCAAGGTGGGCACGCTCTCCAAGGCCCTGGGCTCGGTCGGCGGGTTCGTCGCCGGCCCGCGGCGGCTGGTCGACTGGATGGTCAACCACGCCCGGACGATGATCTACTCGACCGCCCCGCCCCCGGCGGCGGCGGCGGCGGCGGCCCGGGCGCTGGAGATCGTCGAGGCCGAGCCCTGGCGGCGGGCCGACCTGATGGCCCTGGCCCAAGTGCTCCGCGACGCCCTGCCGGGCCTGGGGTGGCCGGCGATCGGGGCCGGCGGGCCGATCGTCCCGATCGTGGTGGGCGAGCCGTCCCGGGCCTTGGAGCTTGCCGCCCGGCTGCTCGGGCGCGGCTGCCTGGTCCCGGCGATCCGCCCGCCGACGGTCCCCGAGGGCACCGCGAGGCTCCGGGTCAGCCTGACCGCCGCGCACGTCCGGGACGACGTCGACCGGCTGATCGAGGCGTTGGGATCGCCCGCCTAGATCCTTAACGGGCGGCCTTCCCGGGCGTATGATGGCCCGTTGGCCGCATGCCGATCCCCCGATCGAGTCTCCCCCTGGACCCGGGGACAGCCGATGAACCGCCCGCCCGACGATCCGAGCGAGATCGAGCCCCCGGAGACCCGCGTGCTGCTGCCGACCGAGGCGGGCCCGGTGCCCGGGCCGGCCGACGTCTCCCGGGTCGACTTCGATGCGGACACCCGCCGGTTCGCGGCCGGGTCCGGGCCCGATCCGGGGCCGGGGCCCTGGACCGATTCGACCGCTTCGCCGCGGGGGTCTACCTGCCCGAGGGGTACAAGGCCGAGAAGCCCGGCGACCTCGACGACGGCTGGCCCCGCGCCATCGTCCGCGACGGCGACCCCCCCGGGGCCCGCCACCTCCGGATCAGGGGCGGCGTCGGCTGGATCATGGGGGCCTGGGCCCGGTTCCGCGATTCCGGCGGCGGCCTGACGGCGCTGGACATCTCGGACGACAAGGAGTTCCTCCTGACCGCCTCCGAGGACGGCGCCGCGCGGCTCTGGCCCCTGGGTGGCGCCGAGGTCGAGATCCGCCGGCCGGCGGCGGCGTTCGTCGGGCCCGGCGAGGAGGTCCCGGCGGTCTCGGCGGCCCGCCTCGGCCCCGGCCCCGGGCCCCGCCGCGTGGCCACCGGCAACCGGGCCGGCTACGTCTTCCTCCGGGAGTGGGCCGAGGGGGGGCGGCGGTCCCGCGCCGACGTCGGCCGGCTCGACGGCGAGATCAGCGCCCTGGCCCTCTCGCCCGACGGCCGATGGCTCGCCGCCTCGGCCTCGCGCGAGCGGTCGATCCGCTTCTGGGCGCCGGCCGACGGCGCCCCGCCCCGGGCCGTCCCCTTCGCCCCCCGTGTCCACCACGACGAGCAGGTCGGGTCCCTCGCCGCCTGGCCCGACGGCTCCCTCTTCGTCGGCGGGGGCGACGACGCCGCCGTCCGGTTCTGGGACCTCCGGGAGCGGACCCTCGCCGGGACCCTGCTCGCCCAGGCCCGCAACTCTTACCTCCTGGCCGCCCGCCGGGGCGAGCCCACCACCGAGGCCGACGCCCTCGGCCACGGCCTGCTCACCTACGCCCTGCTCCGGGGGATGGGGGCCGCCGGCCTCAAGGCCATCCCCGCCGACCTCGGCGGCTTGCCCGGCCCCCCCTCCGCCGACTTCAACCGCGATGGCCTCGTCACCACCGACGAGATCGTCGCCTTCGCCGACGACGCCCTCCCCCGCCTCGCCCGGATGTTCCCCCGGGTCGTCCTCCGGGCCGGGGCCGGGAGGACCCCGCCCGGGCCCGACCCCGCCGAGGTCGGCCCCGAGCTCGAGCAGAAGCTCCGCCTCCAATCCGCCGAGGTCTCCTTCCCCCTCGTCACCCTCCCCGAGGCCGGGCCGCCCGGGTAGCCCCGATCGACGCCCGCGTCGGGGCGGACGCGGTCCGCCAAGGTGTCCGGCGCGGCCCAGCCCCCGGCGGCTTCCATCTGCCCGACGAAAGATCCCGGGGGTGCCCGGCGATTCTGGCGATGCCACGTCCTCGACCTCCCACCCCGCCCATCCCCCACAAGGGGGGAGGGAGGCTGTCGTCGGTCGATCGGTCACGCAAGCTGCCTCCTCCCCATCTGGTCCCCTCCCCCCTGGCGGGGGAGGGTTAGGGTGGGGGCCGCGTGACCCCACCAGGAAACCCGGGCAGACTCAAAGATCCCGCCGCGATCGACCCTGCCGGTTGCATCGACCGGATCGGCCGGGCATAATGTCGCTTTTCGGAGTCCCTCGTCGCGGAGCGGCGGGGGCGAAACGTCGAGATTCGAGGGACGGCGACGGTATGTCCACGCCTTTGATGATCGAGGCCCACGACCTCTGCAAGCAGTTCGGCTCCTTCCTGGCGGTCCGCGACGTCTCGTTCTCGATCCCCCGGGGCGAGGTCGTGGCCTTCCTCGGCCCCAACGGGGCGGGCAAGTCGACGACGATGCGGCTCCTCACCGGCTTCGTGGCGCCGACGAGCGGCTCGGCGAAGATCGCCGGGCTTGACGTCCAGTCCGACCGGATCGGCGTGGCCCGGCTCATCGGCTACCTGCCCGAGAACGGCCCGCTCTACCCCGACATGACCCCGATCGGCCTGCTCAAGTTCTTCGGGGCCGCCCGCGGGCTCGACCGCAAGCTCCTGCCGGGCCGGCTCGACGCGGTGCTCTCGCAGTGCTCGCTGGAGTCGGTCGCCCACAAGCCGATCGGCAAGCTCTCCAAGGGCTACCGCCAGCGGGTCTCGATGGCGCAGGCCCTGCTGCACGACCCCGAGGTCCTGATCCTCGACGAGCCGACGAGCGGCCTCGACCCCAACCAGATCCGCGGCGTCCGCAAGCTGATCCGCGAGCTGGGCAAGTCGAAGACCGTGCTGGTCTCGACCCACATCCTCCAGGAGGTCGAGCCGATCGCCGGCCGGGTCCTCTTCATCCACGACGGCCGGATCGTCTTCGACGGCAAGCCCGCCGAGATGCTCAAGGGCGGCAAGACGCTGGAAGACCGGTTCCACTCGCTCACCGCGCAGCCGGCCTGAACGGTCGGGATTCCGACATCGTGGGGTGGGCGAGCCCCGGCGAAGCCCACCCAGACACCTACCGACACCAGCTCGGCGACGGCGCCGGCCGGGGCGGGCTCCGCCGAGGCCCGACCGCCCGCCCGCCCCGCCGGACATCCGCATCGGGGATCAACGGTGACCACTCTCCAGAAGAAGCCGACCGCCGGCCCGGCGCCCTCGGGACGGCCCGCCGCCGGAGGCTCCTGGCCGCTCCGGTTCCACGTGATCAAGGCGGTCTTCGACCGCAACTTCCAGGCGTATTTCAGCAACCCGGCCGGCTACGTCTTCATCACCCTCTTCGTCCTGGTGGGCGCGTGGGCGGCGTTCTGGCGGCCCGAGTTCTTCGCCAACAACCTGGCGAACCTCGGCACCCTCAACGACTGGATGCCCTATCTGCTCCTGTTCTTCATCCCGGCGATCACCATGAGCGCCTGGGCCGAGGAGCGGCGGCAGGGGACCGACGAACTCCTCCTGACCCTCCCGGCGCACGACATCGAGGTCGTCCTGGGCAAGTACCTCGCCGCCCTGGGGATCTACACGGTCGCCCTGGCGTTCTCGCTGACCCACGTCCTGGTGCTCTGGTGGCTGGGGCGGCCCGACCCGGGGATCATGTTCGCCACGTTCGTCGGCTACTGGCTGATGGGCGTCCTGATGATCGCCGTCGGCCTGGTGGCCTCGCTGCTCTCGTCGAACGTGACGGTCGGGTTCATCCTCGGCGCCCTGTTCAACGCCATCCCGGTCTTCGCCGGCGGGATCGGCCAGACGTTCGGGCCGGGCCTCCGCCGATCGATCGAGGACCTCTCGATCCCCTCGCAGTTCCGCGACTTCGGCACGGGGGTGATCACCGCCTCGGGCGTGTTCTACTTCACGTCGATGGCCGCGGCGATGCTCTACCTGAACATGATCCTCATCGGCCGGCGGCACTGGGCCGGCGGGGAGCGGAGCCGGGGCCTGGCCGGGCACTCGCTCGCCCGCGTGCTCGCCCTGGTCGTGGCCCTGGTCGGCCTGAACGTCCTGGTCGGCCGCCTGGGCTGGCGGTCCGACTACAGCGCCGAGCAGATCTACACCCTCAGCGACGAGTCGAAGGCGGTCATCAAGCAGATCCCGTCGGACCGCCCGGTCTACATCCAGGCGTATTACAGCGTCGAGGTCCCGCGCGACTACGTGACGGCGCAGGCGACCCTGCTCGGCAAGCTCCGCGAGTACGCCGCGCTGGGCGGCGAGAAGATCCGCCTGAACCTGGTCGAGACCGACCTGTACTCGACCGCCGCCCGCGAGGCGCAGAAGCGGTTCGGGATCGAGCCGAAGCGGGTCTTCAGCACCGAGGAGGCCCGGCAGTCGGCCTCGGAGATCTTCCTGGGCGTGGCCTTCACCTCGGGCCTCGAAGAGGTGGTCGTGCCGTTCTTCGACCCCGGCCTGCCGACCGAGTACGAGTTGACCCGGTCGATCCGCGTCGTCTCCAAGTCGGGCCGCAAGAAGGTCGGCGTGCTGGCGACCGACGCCAAGATGCTCGGCGGGTTCGACTTCCGCTCGATGGGCCAGGAGACCGAATGGCCGTTCGTCACCGAGCTGAAGAAGCAGTACGAGGTCAGCTCCGTCGCGCTCGACGCCCCGATCCCCGCCGACCTCGACGTCCTGCTCGTCGGCCAGCCGTCGTCGATGACGCAGAAGCAGATCGACGCCCTGACCGAGCACGTCCGCCAGGGCCACCCCACGCTCCTGTTCCTCGACCCCCTGCCGATGTTCAACCCCTCGCTCGCCACCGAGGTCCCCAAGGCCCCGCCGGGCGGGCCGTTCGGCGGCGGCCAGCCGCCCGAGCCCAAGGGGAACTTGCAGCCGCTGCTCGACCTCCTGGGCATCGACGCGCCCGGCAACGAGATCGTCTGGAACACCTACAACCCGCTCCTGAACCTGCCCGACCTGCCCTACGAGTTCGTCTTCGTGGGCAAGGGGAGCGGCGGCGCCGACGCGTTCAACCCGTCGGAGGTCGCCAGCTCGGGGCTCCAGGAAGTGGTCCTGATGTTCCCCGGCCTGCTCCGATCGAAGGGGGGCGGCCCCGACTTCAAGCCGTTGCTCCGCGTGGGCAACGTCGGCGGCACGATCCCCTTCGCCGAGGTCGTGCAGCAGAGCTTCATGGGCGTCGGCGGGATCAACCCCAACCGCCGCCACGTCCCGAGCAACCTCGAGTACACCCTGGCCGCCCACCTCCAGGGCAGGCCGGCCGCCGCGCCCGCGGCCCCCAGGCCGGGCGACGCCGCCAAGAAGGCCGAGGCCGCCGGGCCCGCCGAGATCAAGGCGATCGCCATCGCCGACCTCGACCTGATCTCCGAGCAATTCTTCGAGATCCGCCGCCGGAAGGTCGAGAACCTCGACTTCGACAACGTCACCTTCGTCCTGAACTGCGTCGACGTCCTCGCCGGCGACGACGCCTACATCGCCCTCCGCAAGCGACGGCCCCGGCACCGGACGCTCGACCGCCTGGAGCAGCAGACGCGCGACTTCGTGCTCCAGAGCCAGAAGGAGGCCAAGCAGGCCGAGGACGAGGCCCGCGACGCGCTCGGCAACGCCCAGAAGTCGCTCGACGCCAAGGTCGGCAAGATCCGCGAGGACAAGGAACTCGACGACCGCTCCCGCGAGATCAAGCTGCTCGCCCTGGAGAAGGTCGAGAACCGCCGCCTGGAGGTCGAGAAGGCCGCCATCGAGGACGACAAGCGGCGCAAGCTCCAGGACAGCAAGGCCGGCAAGGAGCAGGCGATCCGCCGGATCGAGAGCCGGGTCCGGATCGCGGCCATCGTCGCCGCGCCGCTGCCGGCGATCCTCCTGGCCGCCCTGATCTTCGGCGTCCGCTCCGGCCGCGAGAACCGCGGCGCCAACCCGAACCGCCTCGCCTGACGGGCCGACCAGCCGCCCCCGCGAGGAGCCGGCCGACACAACGATGGGACCGACCATGAACCGAGAGATGCGGAAGACCCTGGTGTTCGTCGTCGCCGCGGCCCTGATGAGCGGCGCGGCCATCATCCCGATGGCCGACCGGGCGTCCCGGCCCGAGGCGTTCGACGACCAGGGGCGGAAATTCTTCGACGACTTCGACCCCAACGCCGCCACCACCCTGGAGGTGATCGACTACGACCCGGCCACCGCCCAGGTCCTCCCCTTCAAGGTGACGAATAAGGCCGGCCGGTGGGTCATCCCGTCGCACTACGACTACCCGGCCGACGCCAAGCAGCGGCTCGTCGACACCGCGACCGGCGTCATTGGCCTGACCAAGGACTCGATCCGCTCCGACCGCGTCGACGACCACGAGGCCTTCGGCGTGATCGACCCCCTCGACACCAAGGCGACGAGCCTCAAGGGGATCGGCAAGCGGGTCACGCTCAAGGACGGCTCCGAGAAGGTCCTCGCCGACTTCATCATCGGCAAGGAGGTCAAGGACCACCCCGACCAGCGCTACGTCCGCGTCCCCGGCCAGAAGCGGAGCTACGGCGTCAACGTCAAGGTCGACCTCTCGACCCGATTCGCCGACTGGATCGAGACGAACCTGCTCAAGCTCACCGCCACCGCCGTCCGCCGGATCGTCATCGACCACCAGGGGTTCGACCCCAACGGCGGCCCGCTCCCCGGCGACAAGATCGTCCTCGAACGCAAGGACTCGTCGAGCCCCTGGACCGTCTCCGACCTCGCCGAGGGCAAGGAGCCGAACACCGAGACCCTCCTGGCCCTCTCCAACGCGCTCGGCGACCTCAAGATCGCCGGCATCCGGCCCAAGCCCGAAGGGCTCACCGCCGACCTCAAGGAGGCCCCCGGCGAGGTCAAGCCGTCGACCCGGCAGTCGTGGCTCTCGATGGTCAACAAGGGGTTCTACCTGACCCGCGACGGCCTGTTCTCGAACAAGGGGGTGGTGACGATCGCCACCGACGAGGGGGTCGTCTACACCCTCCGCTACGGCGAGGTCGTCTTCGCCACCGGCAACGAGCTCTCCGCCGGGACCGAGCCCACCAAGCAGGCGAAGGGCCTGGCCAAGGCGACCAAGGACCCCGCCAAGGGGGCCGAGGGGACTTCCGAAGGCCGCTACCTCTTCGCCACCGCGTCTTTCGACCCGGCGCTCCTCCCCCCGCCCAAGCCCTCGGCCGACGAGGACGACAAGTTCCCCGACGACCCGTTCTCCCGCGAGCCCGGCGAGGCCGCCAGCCTGGTGACCGAGAGCCCCGCCGCCAAGGCGAAGGCCGAGAAGGCCCGGGCCGAGCGCGACCGCCAGGTCGCCGAGGGCCAGAAGCGGGCCAAGGAACTGAGCGACCGCTTCGCCGCCTGGTACTACGTGACCCCCGGCGACAACTACCGGACGATCGTCCAGGACCGGGCCAACCTGGTCCGCGAGAAGGGGTCCAAGCCCGCCGCCGCCCCCGGCCGGCCCGGAGGGCGTCCCGGGCTCCCCGGCGGCTTCCCCGGAGGCCCCGGCGGCCTCCCGTTCGGCCCGGATGGGATCTGACCCGCCGGGCCCGGCGGCGGGCCGAGCCCGTCGCAGACGTCCCCCGGCCCTCCCCCGCCCGGCGGAGGGCCGGGGTCGTCCGCGACGGGGCGAACCCGACCGGCCCGGCCCTTGTCGATCGGGCACCGAGACGGCAGAATAACAGCTTGGCCGGCGGACGCCCTCGCGGGTCGAGGGGGCGGGCCGGGCCGCGTCTCCGATTCGAAGGTTGAGGCCGCGATGGGTTCCCATTCCGACAGTCCCTCGAAGCGCATGCGTCACGTCCTCTCGGCCCTGGTCCAGAACCAGCCGGGCGTCCTGGCGCACGTCTCGGGGATGTTCTCGTCCCGGGGCTTCAACATCGAGAGCCTCGCCGTCGGCGAGACCGAGGACGCCCACCTCTCGCGGATCACCGTCGTCGTCAACGGCGACGACCGCCTCCTCGAGCAGATCCGCAAGCAGCTCGAGAAGATCGTGACCGTGGTCAAGGTCCACGACATCTCCACCGCCGACTTCGTCGAGCGCGACCTGATGCTGATCAAGATCGACGCCTCCCCCGCCATCCGCGCCGAGCTGCAAGGCCTGGTCCAGATCTTCCGGGGGCGGATCGTCGACGTCAGCACCGACCAGATCATGGTCGAGATCTCCGGCCAGGAGAAGAAGATCGAGGCCTTCATCGACGCCGTCCGCCCCTACGGCATCCGCGAACTCGCCCGGACCGGCCGGATCGCCCTGGTCCGCGGCGACCTCGCCGACCAAGAGGAGGACCGGGTCGAGCCGGAGTCCGCCGAGGCGCCGGCGGTGGTCGGGCATTCCAGCCTGTGAGGACGCCGAGGCCCCGTCCGAGAAAGTGGAAAACGGACGATCATGGCGGCGACGAATGACCCGGAGGTCCAGCGGTTCCGGCGGGTCGCGCTCCAGCGCTTCGGCGAGGCCCAGTTCTTGATCGAGGGCGGTTACAACACCGGGGCCATCTACCTGGCCGGGTATGCCGTCGAATGTGCCCTGAAGGCGTTGCTCTTGGCCGCCGTCCCCGCGCGGTCGCGAAAAAAAGTCCTGGCCTCATTCCGCGGTAACAACGGTCACAGCTTCGAATGGATCAAGCTCCGATATATCAAAGCGGGCGGGGCGAACTTTCCCCCCCGAAATCGTCGTCGCGATCACCTTCGTCAACGTCTGGAGCACGGAGCTGCGGTACGAGCCGAGCAACAAGACCCTCCGCGAGGCCAGGCGGTTTCTCGATGAGTCCTCGTTAATCCTCGAATGGTCGAAACGGAGGTGACTGGGGTGGCCGTTACCAAGAAGCGACGAAAGCCGCCCATACCGGAGGTTTCGGAGGCGCTCAGGCCCTACCTTGATCAGCACCCGAAGGCCAGGGAGGACTCGTATTCCCAGAATTCAGCGTCGATCCGCGTCCGGGTCATCGACCCGGACTTCGAGGGCATCGACCGAGTTGATCGGTACGACTTGATCTGGAAGTATCTCGAAACGCTCCCGGAGCACATCTTGGTGCAAATCACGGTGCTCCTCTCGCTCACGCCCGACGAGGCCAAGACCTCCTTCGCCAACATGGACTTCGACCACCCGATCCCCTCGCGGCTTTGACGATCAACGCCCGCACCCGATCCTTTTTCCCCCGAGAGACCCGCACCGATGCCGGCCACGATGTTCTACGACCAGGATGCCGACCTGGGGCTGCTCAAGGGCAAGACGATCGCCATCATCGGCTATGGCAGCCAGGGCCACGCGCAGGCGCAGAACCTGCGCGACTCGGGCTGCGAGGTCGTGGTCGGCCAGCGGCCGGGCTCGGCGAACCATGACCTGGCGGTCAAGGACGGCTTCAAGCCGGTCTCCGCCGCCGAGGCCGCCGAGCGGGGCGACCTGGTCAACATCCTCCTGCCCGATGAGGTCCAGGCCGAGGTCTACGCCCGCGACATCCGGCCCAAGCTGGAGCCGGGCGACCTCCTGCTCTGCTCGCACGGGTTCAACATCCACTTCGGCCAGGTGGTCCCGCCCGCGGGCGTGGACAGCGCCCTGATCGCCCCCAAGGGGCCCGGCCACCTGGTCCGGAGCGAGTTCGTCAAGGGGGGCGGCGTCCCCTGCCTGATCGCCACCGGCGACGGCTGCTCACCGCAGGGCAAGGCCCTCGCCCTGGCCTACGCCAAGGGGATCGGCGGGACCCGGGGCGGCGTCCTCCAGACGACCTTCGCCGAGGAGACCGAGACCGACCTCTTCGGCGAGCAGGTCGTCCTCTGCGGCGGCGTCAGTGCCCTGGTCAAGATGGGCTTCGAGACCCTCATCGAGGCCGGCTATCAGCCCGAGAGCGCCTATTTCGAGTGCATGCATGAGCTGAAGCTGATCGTCGACCTGATCTATCAGGGCGGCCTCAACTACATGCGGTACAGCATCTCGAACACCGCCGAATACGGCGACTACACCCGCGGCCCGCGGATCGTCACCGAGCAGACCCGCGTCGAGATGAAGAAGATCCTCCAGGAGATCCAGTCGGGCCAGTTCGCCCGCGAGTGGATCCTGGAGAACAAGGCCGGCCGACCCGGCTTCCTCGCCACCAAGCGCCGCGAGCGCGAGCACCCGATCGAGCAGGTCGGCAAGCGGCTCCGCGGCCTGATGACCTGGATCGACTCCAAGACGGCCTGAACGGAGGCAAGTGGCGGGCGGTCGGTGGCCGATGGATCAAGAATAGAAATTCCTCGATCCGCCCGCCCACCGTCCCCCCGCCAGGATTCGCGATGGCCGACATCGACCAGAAAGTCCCCGAGAACGTCGTCGGCCGGTTCTACGTCGATGTGACGTGCATCGACTGCGACCTCTGCCGCGAGACAGCGCCGGCCAACTTCGTCCGCCAGGACGACGAGGGGTACAGCTTCGTCTCGGCCCAGCCGGCCACCCCCGCCGAGGAGGCGTCCTGCCTGGCGGCGATGGAAGAATGTCCCGTCGAGGCGATCGGGATCGAGGGTGAAGACTGATGCGAGACCCGGTCCTCTCGTTCGGGATTCCAGATCGCAGATTTAAGATTGCAAATCGTTTCAAGGCTCCGGTTTGCAATCGGGGATTCGGGATCTGAAACGGCAAGCTTGTCCATCGTGCCCCGCATGAGGTCGTCGACCGGGCCGGGAGGTCGGGCGGCCGATCACGCCGACGCGGGGAAGGGCCGGCCCCAGTGGTCGGCGAAGACCAGCGGGCGGAGGTCGATCCGGTCGAGCCAGCCGAGGCGCTGAAGCTCGGGCGTGGGGGGGAACGACTCGACCCGGCCCAGGCAGAGGTAGGCGATCGGGACGACCGGGTCGGGCAGGCCGAGGATCGACCGGAGGTCGGCCGGGTCGATGATGCTGACCCAGCCGACGCCCACCCCTTCGGCCCGGGCGGCGAGCCAGAGGTTCTGCACGGCGCAGACCGTGCTGTACAAGTCCATCTCGGGCTGGCTGGTCCGGCCCAGGACGACCGGCCCGTTCCGCGAGCGGTCGCAGGTGACGCAGAGGTTCACGGCCGACTCGCAGATCCCTTCGAGCTTGAGCGCGCGGTAGGTCTCGGCCCGATCGCCCTCGAACCGCCCGACGGCCTCGCCGTTGGACGCCTCGAAGGCCGCCTTGATCCGGGCGCGGACCTCGGCCGAGCGGATGACCAGGAAGTTCCACGGCTGCATGAAGCCGACCGAGGGGGCGTGGTGGGCGGCGACGAGGAGGCGGCCGAGGACGTCGTCGGCGATCGGGCCGGGCACGAAGTGGCGGCAGTCGCGACGCTCGAAGATCGCGCGGTAGACGGCGGCCCGCTCGTCGGCCGAGAACGCGTGCTCGCTCATCCCGGGGCGTCCGCCGGCTTGCGGTCGAGGATCGCGGCGGCGTAGTGGACGAGGTCGCCGTGCTCCCGGGCGATCGCGGCCAGGCGATCGAGGCGGCCAAGCGAGTGGCAGAGCTGGGCGACGCTCGGGCAGCCGAGGGCGGACTCGGGCAGGTGGGCCAGGTGCGCCGCGGCGACCTCGAGCGCCTCCTCGGGCCGGCCGATCCGGGCCAGGAGCCGGACCAGGACCTGCGCGGCCACGGCCTCGTCGCGGCCGTCGGGGTCGGCCGAGGGCGCGGGCAGCTTGGCCCGGAAGTGCGCGATCGCCGCGTCGACGTCGCGGCCCAGGAGGGCCCGGAGGTAGACGGCGTGGTCCTCGTAATGGTCCTCGAACGGAGGGTCGCCCTCGTAGCGGTGCCGATCGGAGAGGCGGCGGCCGTAGTCGGTCAGGCCCAAGGCCATCGCGATCGAGTCGGGGTCGGTCAGGAGGGGGGAGAGGCGGACGGTCGAGGCCAGGTGCGAGACGTCGAGGTGATAGGCGTCGTCGCCGAAGAGCCAGTCGCGGCCCTCGATCAGGGCGGCGATCCCGGCGCCTTCGGGCGGGAGGGGCTGGCCCCTCCGGGCGATCTCGGAGCGGAGGTTCAGGGCCAGGTCGTCGTGGAGCCGGCGGGCCAGGCGGCCGGCGGCGTGGACCCGGGTGGCCTCGTCGGGCGGGAGCGACTCGAACGCGGTGATCGCCGAGCAGGTCCCGTAATGGTCGAGCACCAGGTCGAACCCCCGACGCGGGTGGACCCCTTGGTTGAAGGCGACCTCGACGACCTGGCCGAGCCGCTCGTCGTTCTCGGCGGGCCGGTAGGCCTCGATGGCGGCGACGACCGGCTCCTTCTCGGCGATGGCGCGGAAGTAGGCCCAGGCGGCGCCGATCTCGCCGGCGTCGAGAAGCCGCCGGCCGACGTCGCGGATCGCCTCGACGTATCGCTCCTCGTACCGGGTCCGGGCCGGCTCGGGCAGCTCGGAGAGCGGGCCGACCTGGACCATCGGCAGGCCCAGATCGAGCCGGGCCCGGAGCAGGAGGGCGTCGAGCAGGGCCCGGAAATCGCCGCGGTCGGCCAGGACCCGGGCGAGATGGTCGAGCGCCTCGCCCGGACCCGAGGCCGCCAGGGCCCCGTCGATCGCGTCGAACTCGGCGGCGGTCGCGGTCGCGGTCGCGGTCGTCGTGGTGGTCGGGCTCGTGCTCATCGCTGGGGGGTCCGTGGTCGGGCCTGCGGCGGGCGGGGTCGGTTCACCGGGTTTCGGGCCGGGCGGCCCCGTCGGGCCCGGCCGGCTCGGCGGTCGCGGCGGCGGCGCTGATCCGGGCGCCCTCGGATTTGCTCCGGGCGGTCCAGCACCGGGTCTGGTAGCAGTCGACCATGATGTCGCGGGCCTCCTCGACCGAGTCGGTCACGATCAGGAGGTTCAGGTCCTCCGCCGAGATCGTCCGCTCGGCGAGCTGGGTCCCCTCGATCCAGTCGAGCAGCCCGCGCCAGTAGGCCGAGCCGAAGAGGACGATCGGGAACCGCTTGATCTTGCCGGTCTGCACCAGCGTGAGCGACTCGAAGAGCTCGTCGAGGGTGCCGAAGCCGCCCGGGAAGATGATGAAGCCGTTGGCATACTTCACGAACATCGTCTTCCGGACGAAGAAGTAGCGGAAGTTGATCGAGAGCGTCGTGTGGCGGTTCTGCGACTGCTCGAAGGGGAGCTCGATGTTGCAGCCGATCGAGACCCCGCCGACCTCGAAGGCCCCCCGGTTGGCGGCCTCCATCAGGCCGGGACCGCCGCCGGTGATCACGGCGAAGCCCGCCTCGGCCAGGGCCCGGCCCATCGCCTGGGCGGCGGCGTACATCGGGTGGTCGACGGCGAACCGCGCCGAGCCGAAGATCGCGACCGCGGCGCCGACGTCGGCCAGGGAGTTGATCCCGTGGACGAACTCCCCCTGAATCCGGAGCACCCGCCACGGGTCGCTGTGCGTGAAGGCGGCCAGCTCGGGGGCCCGCGGCTTCGGGAGCGTGGGGACCGAGCGGTTGAGCAGCTCCTCGTCCTCGGTGGTCCGGGCCGCCCGACCGCCCCGGTCGGCGGGGGGATCGCCCGCCCAGCGGCGCCGGGGGGTCTCGTCGGGCTCGGGGCCGGCCGCCGCCGCTCGCTGGTTCTCGTCCCGGTCCATAGACTGATCGCCTCGCGGGTCCGCCCTGCCGCCGGTCTCCGGCCCGGCCGGCACCCCACCCGACCCGCGCGACAACATCGATGGCCTCATTCTATACCCCGCCGGCCCATCCGGCCTACCCCCATCCTCGACGCCGGGAGGGGGCCGGGGCTCCCCGATCGCCGGGGCCGGGCCTAAACTCGGCCCGAGGGCCGGGAAGTCGTGTATCATGATCGTCCCTCGGGGGCGATCGCCGCCGAACCGGACCGGAGCGAGGCCGCGCGATGTCCACCAGCCCCGTCGAAATGTCGCCATCCCCGGCGTTGCGCCAGAGCCCTTTCCTCAAGGCCTGCCGGAACGAGCCGACCGACGTCACGCCGATCTGGCTGATGCGGCAGGCGGGCCGGTACATGCCGGAATACCGCGCGGTCCGGTCCAGGGTCTCCTTCCTCGAGCTCTGCAAGGACGCCGCCCTGGCGACCGAGGTGACCGTCACCGCCGCCGAGCGGCTGGGCGTCGACGCCGCGATCCTCTTCGCCGACATCCTCCTGATCCTGGAGCCGCTGGGCTTCGACCTGGAGTTCGCCAAGGGCGAAGGCCCGGTGATCCACAACCCGGTCCGCGAGGCCGTCGACGTCGACCGGGTCCGGCGGATGGAGGACGTCGCGCCGCTGGGATACGTGATGGACGCGGTCGCCTCGATCCGCTCGGCGCTCCGGCCCTCGACCCCGCTGATCGGCTTCGCCGGCGCCCCCTTCACCCTGGCCTGCTACGCCATCGAGGGGGGCGGCTCGCGCCACTACGAGAAGGCCAAGGCATTCATGTACCGCGACCCCGGCGCCTGGGACGCCCTGATGACCATCCTGGCCGACGCCACGGCGCTCTACCTCAACGCCCAGGCCGCCGCCGGCGCCCAGGTCCTCCAGATCTTCGACAGCTGGGTCGGGACCCTCGGCCCCCACGACTACCGGCGGTTCGTCCAGCCCCACATGCGGCGGATGATCGCCGCGCTCACGCCGGGGGTCCCGGTGATCCACTTCGGGACCGACACCTCGACCCTGCTCGAACTCCAGCGCGACGCCGGCGGCGATGTCATCGGGCTCGACTGGCGGGTCGACCTGGCCGAGGCCCGGGGACGGCTCGGCCCCTCGGTCGCCGTCCAGGGCAACCTCGACCCCACCGTCCTGTTCGCGCCGATCGCCGAGATCGAGCGCCAGGCCGCCCGCGTCCTCGACCAGGCCGGGGGCCGCCCGGGCCATATCTTTAATCTCGGGCACGGGATCATGCCGAACACGCCGGTAGATCACGTGATCGCGCTGATTGAATTCGTCCATGAAAGGTCGCGGACGCGCAAGCTTCCGTGATCTATCAAACCGGCAAATCCGATTTTTTTGGCCGCGACGGCTTGCCCCGGGCCGGTTGCCGAGCATAATCTTGTAAAGTCCGGGAGTGACAATTCGCAACGCACTTCTCCCCAAGTGCCCGTCGAGCCCTCCTGCTCCGCCTCGACCGGTGTGCAATCGCATCCCCTCAAGCCGTTTGCTCCATCGGCCGCAGGCCACCAATCAGCGGTCGGGCTCGCCCTGAGCGTGCCATTGTCGGATCTGGAATCCCCATCTCTTTCATTCGGAGCGAATACCCGGTGGATATCTCCCGACATCAGACCAGGCGCGGCTTCACCCTGATCGAGCTGCTGGTGGTCATCGCCATCATCGCCGTCCTCATCGCCTTGCTACTCCCCGCGGTCCAGGCCGCCCGCGAGGCCGCCCGTCGCGCCCAGTGCACCAACAACCTGAAGCAGATGGGCCTGGCCATCGCCAACTACGAGAGCACCGGCGGCTCCCTGCCGATGGGCATGGTGAAGTATTCCCGCAGTTACGACAACTGCGCGACCTCGTTCCGCTGGACGATGCAGGATTACATCCTGGCCTACCTCGAGCAGGGCAATACCTACTCGTCGCTCAACTTCAACCTCACCTGGCAGTACGGCGCCCAGAACACGGCCTTCGATACCCGGATCGCCGCCTACATCTGCCCGTCGGATTCGACCTTCACCGAGGAGCCGGCCGGCTACGTCCAGTACGTCCAGACCTCGTATGCCCCCGTCATCGGCGGGACCGAGATCCTTTTCTATAGCTGGGGCACCGGCGCCACCGCCCACAACGCCGACCGCTGCGGCGCCATCGACAGCGAGGGCGTCTTCGGCGCCTCGGTCGCCTACAGGATCGCCGACATCATCGACGGCACCAGCAACACCCTGGCCATGGGCGAGACGTCCCGATTCGCCGCCGACAACAACGCCACCAGCGCCAACCCATTCAACTTCGGCAACGTGATGGGGGCTTGGTATGGACCGGACATCCCCGGCTGGACCAACGACGTCCGGGTCACCGGCGGGGCGTACACCGTGCCGAAGATCAACGCCAAGCCCAACACCACGACCGCGGCGTCGGCCATCAAGGCCTGCGGCGGGCCGCTTGCCGTCCCGCAATACGGCAACCCCGTCGGCTGGGCCCTGCCGAACTCGGGCTGCCAGAACCTCGGCCAGTTCGGCTTCCGCTCGAACCACCCCGGCGGGGCGAACTTCCTGTTCTGCGACGGCTCGGTGAAGTTCCTCAAGGAATCCCTCAACTCGCAGGTCTTCCAGGCCCTCGGCTCCCGCGCCCTCGGCGAGGTTATCAGCGGCGACAGCTACTGACCCGAGACGCTGACATCTTCTCTCTCCTCACGCAACGCAAGGCAAGTCCCCGGCGATCCGGCCCGCCCCCCGGCATCGGGGTGCCGATGCCGATCCTCATCCGTCCCGCGACCGGCCCCGGCCATCTTCTACCGAACGAGACATCCCATTGAAGAAGCCCTCCCTGATCGCTGCCTGCGTCGCCTCGGCCTTCGTCGTCGGCTGCGGCAACGAGCCAACCGCCCCCGTCACCCCGACGGACACCGCCGCCCCCGCCCCCGTCGCCCCGAATGGCAACGCCAAGTCGGCCAACCCCGAGGCCTCCAAGACCGCCACCAAGTTGCTGAACTGATCCCGGTCGCCGGCGGGTGGCGGGCCGAGTGCGGACTTTCGTGCGGCCCGCCCAGCGGGGTCGACGCCCCCCGGGTCGTTCGGAGTCGCGACGCGAGACGCCGGGGGCCCTCGCCCCGGGCGTCTGTCCGTTCGCGGCCTCGATCGCGGGCGGCCCGATTTGTCCGGTGCGGTCGGTTCCCGATTGCCCCCGGAATCATTATAATAGGGGAATGGGTCGCGTCACCGGGCGGAGGCCCGCCCCCGCGTCGGGCCTCCGCCCGGATCGGACCGGGCCGGCGCGGTCGGGCGCCGGGTCCACCGGATCGCGAGGGCGGCCTGGATCTTGATCGCCAGCGAGTCGAGGCGTCATGGAGTTCTCGGAGCGTTCGAACGGCCGGGACCGCGTGGTCGTGCTGGGCGCGGGGGTGAGCGGCCTCGCCGCGGCCCATCGCCTGGTCGCCCGCGCCTCGGCGGTGCGTCGGCCGGTCGAGGTGGTGGTCCTGGAGGCCAAGGACCGGATCGGCGGCGCGATTTGGACCGACCGTCGCGACGGCTTCGTCATCGAGGGCGGTGCCGACTCGTTCATCACGAACAAGCCTTGGGCCGCCTCGCTCTGCCGCGACCTCGGCCTGGGCGACCAGATGATCGGGACCGACGACCGGAACCGCCGCTCCTTCGTCGTCCGGGGCGGCAAGCTCCTGCCGGTGCCCGAGGGGTTCGTCCTGATGGCCCCCGGCCGGATCGGCCCCCTGCTGGCCTCGCCGATCCTCTCGGCCCGCGGCAAGCTCCGGATGCTCCTCGACCTCGTCCTGCCCCGCAAGGCCGACGACTCCGACGAGAGCCTGGCCTCGTTCGTCCGCCGCCGGCTCGGCCGTGAGGCCCTCGATCGGCTGGTCCAGCCCCTCGTCGGCGGGATCTACACGGCCGACCCGAACGAGCTGAGCCTCAAGGCGACCTTGCCCCAGTTCCCGGCGATGGAGCGGGAGCACGGCAGCCTGATCCTGGCGGCCCGCCGCCAGGCCCGGGCGGCACGCTCGGCCGAGCGCTCGGCCTCGGGGGCGCGTTATGGCTTGTTCGCCAGCCTCGCCGACGGGATGGACACGCTCCCCAAGGCGCTGGCCGCCGCCCTGCCGCCGCGGACGGTCCGGACCGGCACCTCCGTCCGCCGGATCAGCCGGCCCGACCCGGGCAAGCCCTGGCGGGTCGAGCTGCTCGACGGCCCGCCGATCGAGGCCGGCGGTGTCGTCCTGACCACCGAAGCCCACGCTTCGGCCCGGCTGATCGACGGCGTCGACCCCGAGCTGGCCTTGCACCTCCGGTCGATCCCCTATGCGTCGTCGGCGATCGTGACCGTCGCCTACCGTCGCGACCGGGTCCGTCACCCCCTCGACGGCTTCGGCGCCGTGGTCCCGGCGATCGAGGGGCGGTCGATCCTGGCCGTCTCTTTCCTCTCGGTCAAGTTCCCGAGCCGGGCCCCGGCCGGGACGGTCCTGATGCGGGTGTTCGTGGGCGGGGCCACGCAGCCCGACCTCTTCGAGCTCGAAGACGACGATCTCAAGACGATGGTCCGGGGCGAGCTCGACTCGCTCCTGGGCGCCTCGGGCGAGCCCCTGCTGATCGAGGTCGCCCGCCACCCCCGGGCGATGCCGCAATACACCCTCGGCCACCTCGAACGGGTCGAGGCGATCCGCCTGCGGGCCTCGCGGCACTCGCGGCTGATCCTGGCGGGCAACGCCTTCCACGGAGTCGGCATCCCCGACTGCGTCCGGTCCGGCCAGGACGCCGCCGACGCCATGCTCTCCGCTTTGGCCGATCCCGCCACACCCGCCGCCGCCTGAACCCGACGCGACCCGGCCCGCGGACCCCCGCCGCGCATCGATCCTCCGACCGACCGACCGAGGTGACCCGTCATGGCCCCCCGCCCCGACCCCGACGCCCGCGAAGTCGACCGGATCGAGGCGCTCGTCACCGCCGACGACGCCGATCAGGTCGACGCCCTGCTCGCCCGATGCGTCCCCGGCTCGACCTGGCTCGCCATGATCCGGACCGCCGAGGTGGCCGCCACCGTCGTCGCCCGCAACCCCCTGGGCACCTTCGACGAGCGGGTCTGCACCTGCCTGAGCCTCCGCCTCGACCTCCCCGTCCCCGTCGAGCCCGGCCTCCGCTTCCGGATCGTCGCCGACGACGCGACCGACCTCAGCGCCTCCGGGGTGATCCGCCCCTGGGGCGGCTGATCACGCGGCGGCCCTCTCACGTCGGGTGGATGAAATCTACCACGGCTCGGTCCGGGTCGCTAAAGCTGGTGGGATTTCGCCTGAGATCGCCCGACGACGGGGGAAGTCCGGCCAGGTCGAAGACTTGGTGCATTTCATCCACCCGACAGGAGCCGGGGTCAGCTCCATGACCGGTCCCGACCCGCGGCCGAGGCCATGATCGGCACCAGCCGCCAGACGCCGTCGCCCCGGTTCGCCCACCGGAACCCGACCGGCGGCGCGGGGACGTCGACGAACTCGCCCACCGCGGCGGCTTGCGGCCGGCCCTCGGCGAACACCTGCGCCCGCTCGACCCCGGCCGCGAAGTAGACGAACGTCGCCAGGATGGCGATGTCCCACCGCCCGAAGCCGATGGCGAGGACCCCGCCGAGGACCGCCGCGGCCTGGCCGAGCGTGGCCGCCGCCGTGGTGGCCCGGGCCCGCCCCAGCCAGCCGGTGAGCAACGCCCGGAGGACCCGGCCGCCGTCCATCGGGAAGATCGGCAGGAGATTGAACAGCGCCAGCCCCATGTTCAAGAACAGGACCATCTTGAGGAACAACGTCGGCAGCCCGACCAGGCCCCCGGCGGCGATGGCCGGCGTCAGGACGGCGATGATCGCCAGATTCACCGCCGGCCCCGCCAAGGCGATCAGCAGCTCCGGCCCGGCCGTCCGCGGCATCCGCTGCAATCGGGCCACGCCGCCGAACAGGTAGAGCGTGATATCCTGGGTCCCGATCCCATATCGCCGGGCCATCAGGGCGTGGCCCAGCTCGTGGAGGACGATGGAACCCAGAAGCGCGACCGTGAAGGCGATCGACCCCAGGGCCGTCGGCATCACGCCCGCGGTGAGGAAGAAGATCAGCAAGGCCGAGGGGTGGAGGAACAGGTCGATCCCCGAAACCTTACCCAGATTCCAAGACAGACGCATGGGAGATTGTTTCCTTTCCTGAGGGCAAGGCCCTCTCCCATCTCTTTCGTCGCGACCGCCCGGAATGTTCGGCGGGCGGCGGGCCTTCGTCGCGGGTCGCTAGCGTTCGAGGATGCCCGGCCGGCAGAGGTGGAAGCCCTTGACGGTGACCTCGACCTTGGGCCAGTCCTGGGCCTCGGTGACGACCTCGAAGCCCCGGGCATCGATGACGATGGTGTCCTCGGAGCGGGCGGCGCCGACGCTGGGGCTCCAGCAGAGGGCGGAGCCGGCTTCGAGGCGGGCCGGGCAGTCGGGCCTCAAGGGCCCCTCGCGGGGGGAGTAGCCGATCAGGGTCCCCTGGTAGTCGAGGGTCCACTCGTGGGGGTGGTCGTACTTCTCGTAGATCCGCCGGGCCCTCCGGAAGATCTCGGAGATGGGCTCGCCGGGGCGGGAGAAGTAGATGCAGGTGGCGTCGACCATCGAGGCCACGGTATGGCCGGCGCGGAAGGATGCGTCGACCGGCCCGAACGCGACGACCCGGGTGGCCGCGGCGCAGAGGCCGTGGCGGCGGCCGATCGCGGCGAGGGTGGCACGGCGGACGATCGGCGCGGCCTTGAAGCCGGGCTGGCGGTAGCGGGCCAGGCGGTCGTCTCCGGCGACCCGGAGGTCGACGGGGACCACGCCCGCGCGGATCATCCGGTGCGCCAGGTGGCCGGCGACGTCGGCCTCGGTCTCGCCCGGGAGGAAGTTCCGGCAGGTCGCCTCGACGGCCAGGGTCAGGGCCCGGCCCAGGTCGCGGAGCCGGCCCCGCTCCAGTTCGGTCAGCGGCCTCCGCAACGCCCGGAGCCCCTCGGGCTCGGCGGCCAGGCCGGGCAGGTGGCCGTCGACCGCCGTCCTCCGCCCGCACGTCAGCTCGGCCACGACCTTCGACGCATCCTGGTACCAGGGACGCTCCTTGAGCTGGAAGCCGAGGCCGGCCAACTCTTCCTCGAACACCCGGGCGCTCTGGACGTTGTCGGCCAGGACGGCGCGGGTGGTCCGGTTGATGAAGATGGCGACCGAGCCCAATTCCGAGGCAAGGTCGCGGCCCAGGTCCCCCCCGGCGGTGAACCAGGCGATCGAATCGGCCCGGGTGAGCAGGACGCCGTCGTAGTCGTGGGCCTGGAGGAACGCGATGACCCGGTGGTGCTTCTCGTTCACGTCGGCGCGACGCCCGGCGACCTCGGGGTCGACGTGGTCGGCGGCCGGGTCGACCAGCGCGGGGAGCGAGGCGTCCTCGGGCCGGTCGCCCGCCGTCATCAGGACGGGGTCGAACCGCGGTCGGTCGTCGCCGACGCCCAGGCCGATCGCGTCGACGAGGTGTGGATGATGGCCGTTGCGCTCGACCTCGGTGGGCACGGCGTCGTCTCCCCTCGGACCCCCCGGGGCGGGCCGTGCATGGCCCCACCCTCGCCGGCGCCCACTCGTCGCGATCGCTGTCGTCGGAATCCGAGGGACGCCCCATTCATCGTCCCGAGCATGGGCCCGGAAAGCAAGCCGTCGGGGCCCCGGAACCGGCTCCCGAACGCCACGCGGCCCGCCGGGTTCGCCCCCGATCCGACGCCAGGATGCATGACTGGCGCGAGAGTTGCGACAGCTTAATTTTACGGAGTCGGAGGAGGTTCGGACCATGGTCATCCCGCCGGGATGCCGCGTCTGAGGAGGGTTCGCTGGCGTGGGTCGAGGGGACGCGAATCCGTCCCCTTCCGGTCGAGGATCTTTATCATGTGGCAAACCATGGAACGACCCCTGCGGGTGCTCCTCGTCGAAGATGCACCCTTCCTCCGCTATGCTTTCAGCCGGCTCCTCCGGATGCAGGGGTTCGAGGTCCGGGAGGCGAACGACGGCCGCGAGGCGCTCGACTGCCTGGCCGACTTCCGCCCGGACCTGGTCCTGACCGACTTGATGATGCCGGTGATGGGCGGCGTCGAGCTCATCACCAGGATTCGGGCCAACCCCGAGACGGCGGATCTGCCGGTGGTGGCGATCACCGCCGACGCCACCGAACACGCCGAGCGGATGGCCCGCGAGGCCGGCGCCGTCGACGTCATCACCAAGCCGATCGACCTCCCGGCGCTCCTGGACCGGCTCCGCTTCCTGGTCCCCTGACCGGGCCGCCCGCGCTCGATCATCGCCCGACCCTCGCGGCCCGACCCCACGCCGAGCTTCCGCCCGCTCGGCGTGGGGCCGGGCCGATCTCCGTTCAGAGATAGCCCTGGACGAGCCGGACGACGTCCTTGACGTTGACGAACAGGATCAGGCCGAGCACGAAGACGATCCCGGCGACCTGCATCACATTCAGGGCCGCGTCGGGCAGGGGCTTGCCCCGGACCTTCTCGGCGGCCAGGAAGACGAACTGGCCGCCGTCCAGCGGCGGGATCGGCAGGAAGTTGAGCACGGCCAGGTTGATGCTCAAGATCCCCAGGAAGTGCACGAAGGGGACCCAGCCCGAGCTGGCCGTGCTGTAGGCGACCTGGGCGATCGGGATCAGCCCCCCGAAGGCGTTCGACCCGATTCGGCCCTGCGCCAGCCGCCGGAAGACCTTGAAGATCCCGTCGACGTTCTCATAAGCCTCCTCGCAGCCCAGCTTCAGCGAGCCGATCAGGCCGGCGGGCGGCATCTTGATGCTGAGCGGCAGGAAGACCAGGCCGCGGAGCGGGTGGAACCGCGCGGGTTCGACCTCGGGCCGGATCGCGATCGGCTTGTCCGACTTGTCGGTCGTGACCGCGACCTCGGCCCAGGGGACCTCCTGGAGGATCGCGTAGGCGGTCGGCCACGACGGGGCCTTCTTGTCGAACTTGATCGTGACGGGCTTGGGGGTCGCCTTCTCGGTTATGGCCGGGGTGATGATCAGCGACCGGATCGAGTCGCCGGGCTTCAGGCCCGCCCCGGCGGCGGGCGAGTCGGCCTTCACGGCCAGGATCTTGGGCTCGACGGCCATCGCCAGGCCGAGGCCCGGCACTTCGAGCGTGTCGACGCGGTCGAGGTGCGCGATCGGCTCGGCCCAGGCCGGCGCGGCGTCGGGCGTCACGGCCACGTCCAGGGTCGACACCTTGGCGGCGCCGTCGGGGCGTTCGATGGTCAGGGTCACCGGCTTGCCGGCGTGATCGCGGCAGTAGTCGGGCAGGCGCATCGGGTCGAAGTCCTTGTCGCCGTCGACGGCCACGACCCGATCCTTCGGCTTGAGCTGCGCCTTCAAGGCCGGCGAATCGGGGCGGACGGCGGTGATCGGGCCGGCGGCGAGCCGGAAGCCGAAGTCGACGAACCGGTGCGGCGGGACCGTCACCTTCGCATGGGCGGCGGGCTCCCTCGGCTTGATCGCGTCGTCCCGGTCCTTGCTCGGCCCGTCGCGCTCGACCTCGACGACCATCGGCCGGTCGCGGAGCCGGTCGGACTTGCGGACGAAGTCGTCGTAGTCGGCGACCGGTTCGAGGGTCCCGCCTTCGGGGCCGACGGCGACCACCACGTCGCCCCCCTCGAACCCGCCGAGCGGCCGGGCCGGGTCGGCTTCCTGGCCGGGCGTGGGGCGGAACGGGGCCTCGGGGGCCAGCTCCAGGCTGGTGGCCGAGTAGAGGCCGATCGTCGGCTGGGGGGCATCGTCCTCGCGCCGGGGCTCGATGGGGATGGTATGCTCGCCGTCGATCCCGGGGCGTTTGATCGTGAACCGGACGACCTGCTTGGGCCCGCTGAAGTTGACCTTCTGGAGGAGCTGCTTGAAGACGACGTTGCGGCGGCCGTCGATGGCGACGATCTCGTCCCCGGCGCGGAGCCCGGCCTCGTAGGCGGGGGAGCCGACGAGGACCCCGCCGACCTTGGTGGGGGTCTCGATGACCCCTTGGCTGAAGACCATCGCGAAGCAGGCGATCCCGAGGAAGACGTTCATGATCACCCCGGCGGTGATGATGCCCATCCGGCCCCAGACCGACTTGTTGTGGAACGCCCGGGGGTCGACCGACTTCTCGGGCCCCTCGGGGGCCTCCTCGGTCGACTCGCCGAGCATCTTGACGTAGCCGCCGAGCGGGAGCGCGGCGAGGATGTATTCGGTCTCGCCGTAGGTGGGCGGGTCGCCCGGCCCGGGGGGTCGGGAGCCCTTGCCGACCCGGAGGCCCACGCCGCGGCGGAACGAGGCGAGGGTCGGGCCGAAGCCGATCGAGAACTTCTCGACCTTCACGCCGTTCCACTTGGCCAGGAGGAAGTGCCCCAGCTCGTGGATGAAGATCACGAAGCCGATCCCGACGGCCACCTTGAGCACATTCCAGGCGAAGTTCAAGCTTTCCAACGTCGGACCTCCTGCCGGGCCCAGGCGTCGACGCGCCAGAGCGCGTCGAGGGTGGGGCGGGCGTCGAACGGGTGATGGTCGAGCGCCGAGCGGCAGGCGCGGGGGATGTCGAGGAAGCCGATCTCGCCGCCGAGGAACCGGGCGACGGCCGCCTCGTTGGCGGCGTTGAGCGCGGCGCCGGCGGTCCCGCCGCGCCGCATCACCTCGAAGCCTAGCTCCAGGGCCGGGAACGTGTCGCGGTCCGGCGGCTCGAAGTGCAGGGCCATCGCCCGCGAGAGGTCGAGCCTCGGGCAGGGGCCGGCGACCCGGTCGGGGTGGGTGAAGGCCAGCTGGATCGGCAGCCGCATGTCCGGCGGCGAGAGCTGCGCGACGACGCTGCCGTCGACGAACTCGACCATCGAGTGGACGACGCTCTCGGGGTGGACCACGACCTCGATCTGACCCGGCTCGAGCCCGAAGAGCCAGCGGGCCTCGATCACCTCGAGCGCCTTGTTCATCAGCGTGGCCGAGTCGATCGAGATCTTCGGCCCCATCTTCCAGGTCGGGTGCCGGAGCGCCTGCTCGGGGGTGACGTCGGCCAGCTCGCGGGCGGTCTTGCCCCGGAACGGCCCGCCCGAGGAGGTGAGGATCACCCGACGGACCTCGACGGGCCGGCCGCTGGCCATCGCCTGGAAGATCGCCGAGTGCTCGGAGTCGACCGGGAGGATCGTCGCCCCCCGCCGCCTGGCCAGGTCCATCACCAGCGGGCCGGCGACGACCAGCGTCTCCTTGTTGGCCAGGGCGACCGTCTTGCCCGCCTCCAGCGCGGCCCAGGTCCCCTCCAGCCCGGCGGCGCCGACGATCGCGCTGAGGACGCGGTCGGTCTCCGGGTCCGCGACCATCCGGGCGATCCCCTCGCGCCCCACCAGCACCTCGACGCCCGACCCCCGGAGCGGCCCGGCCACCTCCGACGCCGCCGCCGGGTCGGTCACCGCGACGAACCGGGGGCGGAACGCCAACGCCTGCTCGACCAGCAGCCCGGTTCGCGAGTGCGCGCTGAGGCCCAGGGCCCGGAGCCGGGCCCCGCCGTCGTGCTCGATCACGCCCAGGCCGCTCCGCCCCACCGAGCCGGTCGATCCCAGGATCACGATATTCTGCCGCGCGCCCGGAGGCATCCCTGGGTCCGTCTCCTTCGCCTTCACCGACCCCGGCGTCGAAAAAGTTAATCTAAACGATCCCCCACCTTGCGACAAGCCGCACCGGCGGCGGCGGCCGCGCGACTCGACCCGACACGGACCTTGGGGAGAATCCGCGGCGGTCGGGGAAATGGGCGATTCGCGCGCGATCTGCCGGATCGCGAGGATATCCGATCGCGACGGGCCGCGCCGGGGTCGCGGCTTGCTTGGCCTCGTCGCGTCGGGTATCCGTCGGTTGGCGAGGAGGGTCGCTCGTGGGGCAGGACCCGGAGGCTTCATCGGTCAGGTTCGTTTTCCCCGGTCTCCCGATCGGCGGGGGAGAATTCTCGGGCCCGGTCGCGGCTACCTCGTTCCGAACCGGCCGGGGCGGTGTTACCATCGGGGACGCTCGGCCTCGGGCCCGACGTCCTCGGCACCGGCCACGCGCAACCCGCCCGCACCCAAACCGGAGTGATGAGTGATGACCCCAGGGAATCTGTCCCGGCGTGGATTCTTGGACCGCTCGACGATGGCGATGCTGGCGGCCGGGCTGCCGGCCTGGTTCGCCCGCGAGGCCGTGGCCGACGACCGGGAGAAGAAGGCGGCCGAGTCCAGGCGGAAGGTTGGGCCCAACGACGAGATCGTCATCGGCCTGATCGGCTCGGGCGGCCAGGGCACCCACGTCATGAAGCAGGCCCTGAAGCAGAAGGGCGTCCGCGTCGTCGCCGTCTGCGACGTCGACGCCGGCCGCCGCGACAAGGTGGTCGAGGAGATCGGCAAGTCCGGCGGCAAGACCGAGGGCGTCGGCAAGCACGCCGACTTCCGCGACCTCGTCGCCCGCGACGACCTCGACGCCGTCATCGTCGGGACCGTCGACCACTGGCACGCCCTGGCATCGATCGCCGCCATGAAGGCCGGCTGCGACGTCTACTGCGAGAAGCCGCTGGCCCTGACCATCGCCGAAGGCCAGGCCATGCTCAAGGCCACGCGCAAGTATGACCGGATCTTCCAGACCGGCAACATGCAGCGCTCCGACGCCCGCTACCGCCTGGCCTGCGAGCTCGTCCGCAACGGCCGGATCGGCAAGGTCCACACCGTCGAGGCCCGGATCGGCGAGAACCCCACCGGCGGCCCGTTCAAGGCCGCCGACGTCCCGCAAGGGCTCGACTGGGACGCCTGGAAGGGCCCGACGCCCGACGTCGCCTACATCCCGGAGAAGTGCCACTACCAGTTCCGCTGGTGGTACGACTACTCCGGCGGCAAGCTGACCGACTGGGGCGCGCACCACAACGACATCGCCCAGTGGGGCCTCGGGACCGACGACACCGGCCCGGTGGCCGTGGCCGCCGTCGGCTCGGACCTGCCCAAAGATCCCAATAGCTACAATTGTCACCACCACTTCGCCGTCACCTACGAGTACGCCGACGGGACCCGCCTGGTCACCACCTCCGAGGGGGAGAACGGCAACCGCTTCATCGGCGACAAGGGCTGGATCTTCGTCAGCCGCAGCCGGATCGAGGCGAGCGACCCCAAGCTCCTCTCCGAGCCGCTGGGCCCCGACGCGGTGAAGCTCTACAGCTCGTCGAACCACATGGCCAACTTCCTCGAAGGCGTCCGGACCCGCCGCCGGCCGATCTGCGACGTCGAGGTCGGGCACCGCTCGGCCAACGTCTGCCACATCGGCGCCATCGCCCTCCGGCTCGGCCGGCCCCTGCGGTGGGACCCCCAGGCCGAGCAGTTCGTCGGGACCGACTCCGAGAAGGGCAACGCCATGGTCGCCCGCGAATACCGCTCGCCCTGGAAGCTGGAGGTCTGACCAACCGCCGCCGACCCCGACCCGCCCCCCCGACCCCTCGCCGCGCAGGCGCCGGGGCGGGGGGGCGTCGACCGCGCGGCCCGGCCCGCCCCGCCCCGGCCGCGATCACCGCACCCCGTGCCTGTCCGTTCGTCCCCGGAGCGAGTCCCCCCCTTGGCCGCGTCGACCTGGAAAACCCGGGGCAAGCTCGCGATCAAGGCGGCGCTGACGGTGCTGGTCCTGGCGTCCGTCGGCCGCCACGTCGCCCGGACCTGGCGCGACCTCCTCGATCGCGGCCAGACGCCGCGGGTCGACGGCCCCTGGGTCGCCGCCTCCGTCGGGCTCTACCTCGCCGGGCTCTCGGCCTTCGGCGTCTACTTCTGGCGGGTCATGCGGGCCGGCCCGACGCCGACCCGGCTCGGCCCGTCGCTCCGGGCGTACCTGATCAGCCACCTGGGCAAGTACGTCCCGGGCAAGGCGATGGTGGTCGTGATGCGGGCCGGGCTGGTCGTCCCCCACGGCGCGAGGCCGGCGACCGCGGCGGTCGCGACGCTCTACGAGACGCTGGTGATGATGGCCGCGGGCGGCCTGGCGGCGGCGGCCGGGTTCGCCGCCGGCGCGGGGCCTTCGACCCCGGTCCGCCTCCCCGGCGGGGCGGAGGTCGAGGCCCCGCTGGCCTGGCTCGGGCTCGGATTGGGCCTGGCGTTCCTGGTCGTGGTCTGGCCCCCGGTCTTCCCCCGGCTCGCGGGCCTGGCCCGGGTCCCGCTGCCGAACGTCGGGCCCGACGCGCTGCCGAGGTTCTCGGCCCGGCTCCTGGCCGAGGGGCTGGCGTGGTCGCTCCTGGGCTGGACGCTGCTGGGCCTCAGCCAGGTGGCGGTGATCCGGGCGCTGGGGACGGCGCTGGCGCCGTCGGCCTGGCCGCTGGCGATCGCGAGCGTGGCGCTGGCGACGGTCGCGGGCTTCGTCGTGCCGATCGCGCCGGGGGGCCTGGGCGTTCGCGAGTGGGTGCTCTGGACGGCCCTGGCCTCGGCGCTGGACCGCGACCTGGCGGTCGTCGCGGCGCTGGTCCTGCGGCTGGCCTGGGTGGCGGGCGAGGTCCTCGCCGCCGCCGCGCTGTCCGCGATCCGCCCGGCCGGGCCGGGGCGGGCCGCGCCATGATCAGCGTCGTCGTCCCCCTCTTCAACGAGGCCGAGAGCCTGGCCACCCTCCACGCCGAGCTGTCCCGGGCCTTCGAGGCCGGCGCCCTCGGCGACGCCGAGTTCGTCTTCGTCGACGACGGCAGCCGCGACGAGTCCTGGGCCGTCATCCGCAAGCTGGCCGCGGCCGACCCCCGGGTCCGCGGCATCCGCTTCCGCCGCAACTTCGGCAAGGCCGCCGCCCTCACCGCCGGCTTCCGGCTCGCCAAGGGCGGCACCGTCTTCACCCTCGACGGCGACCTCCAGGACGACCCGGCCGAGATCCCCCGGTTCCTGGCCCGGCTCGACGAGGGGTTCGAGGTCGTCAGCGGCTGGAAGCGGACCCGCCACGACCCCTGGCACAAGGTCGGCCCCAGCCGGGTCTTCAACCGGCTCGTCAGCGCCCTGACCGGGTGCCACCTCCACGACCACAACTGCGGCTTCAAGGCCTACCGCCGCCCCGTCCTCGACGAGGTCACGCTCTACGGCGAGCTGCACCGCTTCGTCCCCGTCCTCGCCTTCGCCCGAGGCTTCCGGGTCGCCGAGATCGAGGTCAACCACCGTCGCCGCAGGTTCGGCGCGTCCAAGTACGGCTTTGCCCGGTTCATCAAAGGATTGCTCGACCTCCTCACCGTCCAGTTCCTCTCGCAGTTCGGCCAGCGCCCGCTCCACATCCTCGGGGCGCTCGGCCTGGCGATGCTGGCGTTGGGCGGCCTGGGGCTGACCTATCTCGCGGTGGTCTGGCTGACGGGCGGGGGCCCGATCGGCGAGCGCCCGCTCCTGTCCTACTCCGCCACGCTCCTGGGCGTCGGCACCCAGTTCGTCTGCCTGGGCATCCTGGCCGAGCTGGTCACCTCCTACAACATCCGCGAGACCGACACCTTCAGCGTGGCCGAGACCCTGGAGCCGGCCGCCGCCCCCGGGCCCCCGACCCCCGCCGTGCTCCCGGACCCGCCCGAGGCCCGACACGCCCCGTGAAGGAATGGCACGATCCCGGATCGCGAATCTCAGACAACAGATGATCATTATGCAATTTGAGATCAGAGATCCGAAATCGTGCGTGGTCCTCCCGGGGCCCTGATGAGATCCGCCGACCGGCCACCCCGAAGGGCAACCCCCGATGGACCTCCCCGCGACCCCCGAATCCCGCACCCAGCCCCGCCGGCTCGTGGGCCTGATCGTGATCGTCGCGGCGACCGCGCAGTCGCTCGGGACGGCCTTGCGGATGCCGACGCAACTGACGGCCAACGACATCTCGCGGTACTGCACGGTCTGGTCGCTCCTGGAGCGTGGGACGTATGCGATCGACGACTGCCCGTGGCAGAAGGACACCCAGGACAAGGTCAAGAAGCCCGCGCCGTTCTCCCGCGAGGCCACGCCGCCCGAGCACTTCTATTCGAGCAAGCCGCCGCTGTTCGCCACCGCGATGGCCGGCGTGATCTACCCGTTCCGGGCCCTGACCGGCGTCCCGCTCGACGCGACGGTGCCCCAGCCCCGGGTCACGCGGAACGTCGAGAAGGAGGTGGCGGGCCGGCGCGAGTTCGTCGCGGAGACCCCGCCGCCGGCCCTCTGGCCGGCCTATGTCCTGTATTTCAAGCCGGCGATCGTCCTGTTCAACGTCGTGCCGTTCGCCTTCTTCCTGGTCGCCTACGCCCGCCTGCTCGACCGATACGCGGCCAACGACTGGTCGTGGTTCCTCGCGCTGTTCTCCGGGGCGTTCGGCACGTTCTTGATCGTCTTCAACTCGACCCTGAACAACCACTCGGTCGCCGCCTACGCCGCCTTCTTCGCCCTCGACGCCCTGGCCCGGATCGTCGACGACGAGGGCCCGGCCCGGCCCCGGCTCTACGCCGCCGCCGGCTTCTTCGGCGCCGGCTGCGCCTGCAACGAGCTGCCCGCCGCGCTCTTCGGCGTCCTGCTGTTCGCGATCCTTGTCGCCAAGAATCCGCGGGCGACCCTGGGCTACTTCGCCCCGGCCGCGGCCCTGCCGATCGCGGCGTTCCTGGTCACGCAGTACCTCGCCTTCGGCCAGTTCCGGCCCGTCTACGAGGAGTTCGGCACCCGGTCGTATACCTACGAGGGGAGCTACTGGAACACGCCGCTGGAGTTCGACTACTTCAACCTCCACCCCGAATCCACGGCCCTTTACCTGTTCCACATGACGCTGGGCCACCACGGCGTCTTCTCGCTGACGCCGATCTTCGCGTTCTCGATCTACGGGTGCCTGCGCAACCTCGCCGACCGGGCCCGGCCCCTCCGGGCGATCTCGGGCCTGACGCTGGCGCTGACCGTGGCGATGATCGCCTTCTACGCCTGGAACCCCAAGGCCCGCAACTACGGCGGGTCGACCCAGGGCCTGCGCTGGCTGTTCTGGCTGATCCCGGCCTGGCTGATCGTGCTGCCCACCGGCCTGGAGCCGGGCCAGGACCACAAGTGGCCCCGGCGGCTGGCGCTGGCCGCGCTGGCGGTCTCGATGCTCACCGTCGGCTACGCGCTCCGATCGCCCTGGACGAACCCCTGGGTGACGGACCTGCTCGAACATCTGAACATTTACCCGCTCGTGCGGTAAAATCGACAGCCGACTCAGCGGGCGACCGGCCCGGCCGCCGGCGTCGACCGCGGCGCGATGGGGGTCGACGGCCGGTGATAGGAGTCAATCGGCGGGCCGATCGGCCCGCCGGGGGGTGCGGATTCGGCGGCGATAGCGGCCGGGAAAAACGAAGCCAACGGCTCGTCGTCCGGGTCGGGCTCGGGGGCGGGCTCGGCCTCGGGGGCCGGGCCCGGGGGCTCGGCCTGGGCCCGGGCGGCGGCCTCCTGCTCGACCTGGCGAAGTTCCTTGATCGCGCGGAACATCCCGCGCTCGGCCGCCGCCTCGTACTTCCGCGCCAGGATCGCCTCTTTGGAGGGGTCGAACAGCGCCCGGTCGGCCGCCCCGGCCCGCTCGGCGGCGATCGAGGCCAGGTCCAGCGTCTCGCGGTGCGCCTCCAGCTCGGCGATCTTGGCGTCGATCAGCCCGGCGATCCCGCGCAACGCCGACCGCCGCCGCTCGCCCTCGTCCAGCCCCTCGCCTTCGCCCTCGCCCAGCTTGAGGAACCGGTGCTCCCCCTTGAGGGCGAAGCTGAGCGCCTGGAACTCGGTGACGTAGCTCGAATCCCGGCCGCAGAGGTGGTCGGCCTTTATGTAGTTGGCGTAGTCCCACCGCGCCTCGCCGGGGTGCTCGGCGACGGCCTTGAGCGCCCGCCACTCGACGATCAGGCGGTCGACGCCCTCGGGCATGGCCATCAGGCGGCGGTGGTTGGTGGCCGGGGTGGCGCCGATCCAGTGCAGGAGGTGGTCGGCCTCGGCGCGGCGGGCCTCGTCGAAGTCGGCCCCGGCCCGGAGCACACGGGCCGAGGTGGCCGCGGCCTCCTGGCGGTAGCCGCGGTCGAGCCGGACCGAGAGCATCGCGACGCGCTTGACGAGGATCGAGCCCATCTGGCTCTTGGGATCGAACTCGCCCTGCAAGCCCTCGAAACGCGAGGCGATGACGGCGACGTCCTCGGTGGGCAGGGCGATCCCGTCGCCGCTCAGGCCGAGTTCGAGGACGCGAGAGCGGTCGACTGCGGCGGCGGCGGCGGGTCGCGAGCTGGGGCGAGACATGCGCGGGTCCTCGATGGTGGGGCGCCGGGGCGTGCCGGTTCGACCGGCCTCTCGTCGTAGATCATCGTTTTGCCGAGGGGTCCGCTAGTCGGGTATCTGGCGGAGGGCGACGGGGGATGCCCGGACGTGGCCACGGATTTGATGGGGGCGTGGTCGATCGAATCACGCTGGGAAATCGGGGGCGAGGTGATGCCGGGTGTGCCCGAGGGGTCTGGTGTCGCCACGCGGACCCCCCACCCCAACCCTCCCCCACGAGGGGGGAGGGGGCCAGATGGGGAGGCCGTTTTGTGGGATCGGGCCGGCGGCGACGGACACCCTCCCGACTCGTGGGGGAGACCGTGGCATCGGCCGAATCACCGGGCGGACTCGGAAATCATCCCGACAGCAGTTGGCCCGCGCAGGGGTCGACGCGTCCTGAGATCGTCGGTGGGGGATTGCGGCGGCGAGATCCTCGGAGGACCCGGCCATGCGACGGCCCCGCGTTCGATTCACGGTCGGGCGGAGGATGGTCGTGGTGGCGGTCGTGGCCCTGGCGTCGGGGGGCGTCGCCTGGCAGGGCAGGATGAGGAGGTTGTCGGCGGAGTTCGAGTGGCGGTACCTGGAGTCTGCGGAGAGCTACTCCGGACCATGGCCACGCCGGAGAAGTCCTCGCCCGTTGTCGGACCGCGAACGGTGGCGCGTTGAGATGCGAGATAAGTATTCGCGTGCCTCTCGCTACCCCTGGCTCCCCGTCGCCCCCGATCCGCCGTATCCCGGATGAGCGGGACGGGTCGACCCTGAACGACTGTTTTCAGCCGGGCATCGGGATTCTCTGCCGGGCTTTCTCCAGGAACTCGAGGTCACGCCCGGGGTCGGGGCGGCGGTCGCGGGTCATTCGAGGATGACGTACATCGCGTCGGCGGGGAGGGCGAGGGAGATCCCGCCCTGGGCTCGGGTGGCGGCGACGGCTCCGGCGGGGTAGCCGGCGGGGTCAATCCGGGTGGCCCGGGAGAGGCCGGGGTTGCGGAGGGCGAGGGCGACCTCGGTCCGGGCGACCCGCCAGGGGGGATGGCCGGTCGTGATGACCTCGAAGCCGCGGAGCCTGGCCTTGCCGTCCTCGCCGGCGAACTCGGCCTCCCTGGCATCCCAGCCGGTGGGCCGCGCGGCGGTCGCCACCTGGATCAGGACGCGGCGCGAGGTCGCGAGCGGGAGGTCGTCCAGCGGGACGGCGAGGACGGTCGCGTAGGCGTTGGTCGACCGGATCGCCAGGTCGCGGAGCCCGATCGTCCCGGCGCGGGCGAGGAACCCGCAGGCCCCCTGCGCCCTCGGGGCGTCGACGGTGCAGAGCCCCTGGCCGTAGTCGAGCGTCACCTCGCCGGTCACGCTCCGGATCAGCTTCTTGTCGCGGTCGACGAAGCGGCCGAGGTCGGCCACCCGGGTCAAGCTCGGGTCCCCCTCGTACTTGACCTCGACCGGCCCGACGAGGAAGGCGAGCGGGTCGACGGCCGGGGTGGCCGGCCCGGCGGCCTTCCCCTTCTCCGAGGCGACGGCGACGCCGCGGTCGCGGTTGGGGTCGAACGAGGGGTCCTCGGCGATCAGCGGGGGCTCGCGGTCGCGGAGGGCCCGGATCGTCCGCTCCTCGTGGACCACCGGCTCGCCCTGGCGGACGTACCCCTTGCGGAACAGGAGCGCGGCGGCGGGGAAGCTGCCGAGGATCGGCGGGATCGCGGCCGAGAACTTCATCAGGGGGGCCTGCCCCTTCACCTTCTGGTAGGGGAAGAAGGGGTCGAGGTCGTACTCGGCGTGGCCGGTCGAGAACCAGTAGAAGGCGTCGACGCCGGTGAGCGACTGGTAGACGGCGACCAGGAACGGCCCCTCCGCCTGGAAGGCCAGCGGCGTGACCCACGAGCCCTCGGTGACGATCATCGGCCGGCCGACGACCTGCTTCAGGTTGACCGGGAGCGACCGGGGGTCGGTCGTCGCCGACCGCTGCGAGAAGCGGTCGCCGGGGTCGACCCGCCAGCCGCTCTGGGGCCCGAGGTGGACGCCGCCGTTGTAATAGCGGTTCACGGCGATCACATCGGCCGCGGTGTACGTCCAGCGCTCGAGGTCGTCGAGCCGGGGGCCGTCGGCGGTCTTCCAGTTGCAGGCGTTGATGAGCTGGCCGCAGCCGAGGTCGTCGCGGTAGAAGGCGGCGATCGTCGCGTAGAACCGGCGCTGGGCGGAGGCGAAGAAGGCGACCTGGTCGTCGAGCCGGCGGCCGGGCCCGCCGGCCGCCCGGGGCCGGGTCGTGGCGTAGACGTCGAGCAGGCCGACGCGGCCGTTGGCGAGGTCGTCGTCCTTGTGGCCGGAGCCGCCCCAGGCCGCCAGGGCCGCGGCGAGCGAGCCGTACTTCTCGCGGAGGTGGGCGGCGAACTTGCGGCCGAGCCGGGCCTGCTGCGCGGGCTTGATGGCCTGGGTGGTCCAGAAGAAGAGGCTGTCCTCGTTCTGGACCTGGATGATGGCGACGGCCGGGTCCTTGGCCAGGGGGATTCCGGTGTGGGGATTGGTGCGGGCATAGAGGGCGCGGGCCCAGGTCTTGTAGCCGGCTTGCAGGGTCTCGTCGAAGAAGAGGAGGCCGTAGAGGTCGCCCTGGCCGTAGCCCTCGATCCCCCAGTCCCGGGCGTCCTGCGAGTTGGCCCAGTAGGGGGAGATGGTGGTGTAGATGCCCTGCTTCTTGGCCTCGGCGACGAACCGCCAGATGGCGTCGATCTCCTTCTCGTCGGGCCCCTCGATGGGCGAGCCGGCGGCTTTGGGGGCGATCTGGGCGTGGAGCCGGACCATGTTCACGCCCATCCGGGCGAGGAACCGGGCGTGCCGCGCCACGATGTCGACGGGCTGCTTGTAGACGTCGCTGCCGATGGCCCAGAACCGCGCGGGGGTGCCGTCGCCGAGGGCGAAGCCGTTGCCGTCGGGCGTGAGCCGGACGAAGCCGGATTGCCCGGCCACCGGCTCGTTCAGCGACCGGAGGTCGAGCGCGGGCCGGTCCCCCGGCGCGGGCGGGCGGTCGGGGTAGGCGAACGCCCAGCCGTCGTCGGCCGGCGGCTCGGCCTCCGACGGCTCGGCCGCCGGCCCGCAGGCGGCGAGCAGGAACGCGAGCGACGCGGGCCACCAGGCGAGGCGGGGCCGCCGGGGCGTGGTCGTTGCCCATCCGGTCATCGAGTCGCTCCCCCGCGTCGCCCGGCCGGGCCCCTGCGAATCCCGGAAGGACCACACACGATCCCAGATCCGGATTGCTGATCTCAGACAAAATCAGGGAGCGGATCGGGAATCTGAGATCCGTGTCGGTGTGACGCGGTTGGCTCTTCGCATGGTGGGCCTCGCTCCACTCAACCATCAACCATCCGTCATCGATCCTGCCACTCCCGAGTCAATTCCCCGGATGGCCGGCCGGTCAGAAGCCCCGGCCCTTGGTGGTCGTCTTGAGCCGGGCGAGGTACATGTCGGCGGTGATGTAGAGGGTCGAGCCGTCGTCGCCCCAGCCGACGTTGGCGGTGGCCTCGCCGGTGCTGAGGGTGCCGAGGTGGGTGCCGTCGGGCGCGAAGATGAGGACGCCGCCGGGGCCGGTGGCGAAGAGGTTGCCGTCCTTGTCGACCTTCATCCCGTCGGGCAGGCCCTTGAGCGTCTTGACCCCGCGCGTGGCGTCGAAGAAGACGCGGCCAGGGCCGACGGTGCCGTCCTCCTTGAGCGGGAAGGCCATCCAGAGGGCCTTCTCGGGGTCGGAGTTGGCCACGTACAGCGTCTTCTCGTCGGGCGAGAGCGCGACCCCGTTGGGGAAGGTCATCTCGCGGGTCAGCAGGGTCAGCGCGCCCGATTTGGACAGGCGATAAACGCCGTTGAAGGGGATCTCCTTCTTGGGGTCGGCGTTGCCGGCGACGAGGCCGTAGGGCGGGTCGGTGAAGTAGAGCGAGCCGTCGCCGCCGTAGACGCCGTCGTTGGGGCTGTTGAGCCTCTTGCCTTCGAAGTTGTCGACGAGCGTCTTGAACGAGCCGTCGGGCTCGAGCCGGGCGACCCGGCGGTCGCCGTGCTGGCAGAGGACCAGGCGGCCCTCGGGGTCGAGCACCAGGCCGTTGGAGCCGGGCTCGCCGCCGCGGGGGGCGGAGCCGGTGTAGCCGCTGGGCTTGAGGAAGACGGCGGGCCGGGCCATCCCCTCCCGCCATCGGTAGACGGTGTTCCGCGGGACGTCGGAGAAGAGGAGGACCCCGAGCTTGCGGTCCCAGACCGGCCCCTCGGACCACTCGTACCCCTCGGCCAGCTTCTCGACCATGGCGCCGGGGGGGATCAGCTTGTCGATCCGGGGGTCGTTGCGCTCGATCGTGCCGAGCGCCTTCGCGGGCGGCTTGGCCTCCTGGGCGACGGCCGGGGCGGCGGCGACGGCGACGGCGAGGGCGACGGCCCAGCAGGCCGCGAGCAGGCGACGGGGTCGGGTCATTGGCGGTTTCCGATCGGTTCCGGGGATGGGAAGGTCCGGCCTCCTGCGCGGGCCGGGCCGGGGCGCCTCCGCGTCCCTCGAGGCCGGCCCGCTCCAGGGTAGTCGGCCCGCCCCCCGCCGGCAATGCCCCGCGCCCCGCCCGGGGTCCGTCGGCAGGGCTTCTGCGAGCGATGAGGGCCCGGGACCCGGCCGGGGGCACGGAACCATCCGGCGTCGAGGGTTCGCCGTCTCTCGCCCCCGAGCCGAACACCCATGCTGTTCTCCAAGACGCCCAAGAATCAGTACGCGATGCAGGACCCGACCACGCAGTACCCCCGGCCCGACTTCTCCAAGCAGGTCCAGCCCGCGCCCGGCCTGGCCCGGGACATGGACCCCAAGCCCGACCACGGCGAGGAGAGCTATCAGGGCTCCGGCCGGCTCGCGGGCCGCAAGGCCCTGGTCACGGGGGCCGACTCGGGGATCGGCCGGGCCGCGGCGATCGCGTTCGCCCGCGAGGGGGCCGACGTCGCCCTGAACTACCTCCCGAGCGAGGAGCCCGACGCCAGGGAGGTCGTCGCCCTGATCGAGAAGGCCGGCCGGAAGGCCGTGGCGATCCCCGGCGACATCCGCGACGAGGCGTCCTGCATCAAGCTCGTCGCCGACGCGCGGAAGGCGCTCGGGGGCCTCGACATCCTGGTGAACGTCGCGGGCTACCAGCAGGCGAAGGAGAGCATCGCCGAGATCACGACCGAGCAGTTCGACGAGACGTTCAAGACCAACGTCTACGCGATGTTCTGGATCTGCAAGGCGGCGATGCCGCACCTCCCGCCGGGCGCCTCGATCATCAACACCGCCTCGATCCAGTCGTATTCGCCGTCGCCGTCCCTGCTCGACTACGCCTCGACGAAGGCCGCGATCGTCGCCTTCACCAAGGCGCTGGCCAAGCAGGTCGCCTCCCGGGGAATCCGGGTCAACGCCGTGGCGCCCGGCCCGGTCTGGACCCCGCTCCAGTCGAGCGGCGGCCAGCCGCCGGAGAAGCTCCCCGAGTTCGGCGCCAAGGTCCCCCTCGGCCGCCCCGGCCAGCCGGCGGAGCTGGCACCGGTCTACGTCCTGCTCGCCTCGCAGGAGTCGAGCTACGTTACGGGCGAGGTCTACGGCGTGACCGGCGGAAACCCCTTGCCCTGAGGCGGCTCGCCTTGATGAACCCGACCGAACCCGCCCGGACCGACGGCTATCTCCCGCTCGAGCAGTACGCCGCGCCCGGCGACGGCCGGTCCATCGCCCTCGCGGGCGCCGACGGGTCGGTCGACCGGTGGTGCGTCCCCAATCTCGACTCCCCCCGCTGTTCGACCGCCTGCTCGACGCCGACGGGGGCGGTTCGTTCGCGATCACGCCCAAAGGTCCCTTCCGGGTCACGCGGGCCTATCGGCCCGGCAGCAACGTCCTGGAGACCACCTTCATCACGCCCGGGGGCCGGGCGAGGCTGACCGAGTCGCTCAACAGCGGCCCCGCCGGCCGACTCCCCTGGTCCGAGCTGGCCCGCCGGGTCGAGGGGATCGAGGGCCGCGTCGACCTCGCGATCGTCATGAAGCCCGGCACGGAGTTCGGCACCTTCCGGCCGAGCAAGGAGGAGAACCCCAACGGCGACGTCCTCCACCTCGGCGCGATCGTCATCATGTTCCGGGCCGGCGAGGGGGTCCGCGTCGACGCCTCGAACGCCGGCGGCGTCCGCGCCTCGTGCTCGACCTCGCCCGGCTCGCGGTCGGTCGTCGCCCTGCTCGCCGTCGGGGACGGCCCGCTCCCCGTCCCGCCGATCGGCGACATCGACGGGCGGATCGACCGGAGCGACGCCGAGTGGCGCGAGTGGACGGCGCAGCTCACCTATTCCGGCCCCTATCCCGACGCCGTGCGGCGGAGCGCCCTGGCGCTCAAGCTCCTCATCAACTCGCCCACCGGCGCCATCGCCGCGGCGGCCACGACCTCGCTCCCCGAGCGGGTCGGCGGCGGCAAGAACTACGACTACCGCTTCGCCTGGATTCGCGACGTCGCCCACACCGTCAAGGCGTTCCTCCGGGTCGGCGCCCTCCAGGAAGCCAAGGCCGCCTTCGCCTGGATGCTCGGGACGATCCGCCGGCACGGCCCCGGGCTCCACGTCCTCTACACCCTGGGCGGCGACCTCGCCCCGGCCCGGAGGGAAGTCGGACTCCCCGGCTACCGGGGCTCGGGCCCCGTCTGCGTCGGCAACGACGCGCGGTCGCAGGAACAGCTCGGCATGTATGGCGACATCCTCGAGGCCGCCGGCCTCTTCGTCGAGAAGGGACACATCCTCGACGAGGCCACCCGTCGCCTCCTGGTCGACCTGGCCGACCGCTGCGCGGCCGAGTGGACCCTCAAGGACGCCGGGATCTGGGAACTCGGGGAGGGCCGCCACTACACGATGTCGAAGATCGGCTGCTGGCTGGCCCTGGACCGGGCCGCCGCCCTGGCCCGGGGCCGCCACATCGACCCCGCCCACGCCGACCGATGGGCGCGCGAGCGCGACAAGATCCGCGACTGGATCAACGAGCATTGCTGGTCCGACGCCAAGCAGTCCTACACCCAGTCGGCCGGCTCCGAGGACCTCGACGCCTCGCTCCTGCTCGCCACCCGGTTCGGCTTCGTCCGCCGCGACCGCCTCGACCTGACCCGGGCCGCCGTCCGGCGCGAGCTTTGCCGGGGCCCGCTCGTCTACCGTTACTCGGGCACGGAGGCCGAGGAAGGGGCCTTCCTCGCCTGCTCGTTCTGGCTCGTCGAGGCCCACGCCTTCCTCGGCCGCCCGGCCGAGGCCCGGCGGCCGATGGACGAACTCCTGGCCATCGTCGGCGGCAACCTCGGCCTGCTCGGCGAGATGGTCGACCCCGGGACCCGCGCGTCCATCGGCAACTTCCCCCAAGGGCTCAGCCACCTGGCCATGATCCACGCGGCCCTGGCCATCGCCGAGGCCGTCGACGGTCGAGGCCCGGTTGAGATCGGCGTCGTAGGAGATGCCGGAGGTGTGGCCCAGGGCGTCGGTGGTGCCCGTCAACAGGTTCAGCGCGTTGTGGGTCCACGAGCCATGCGACGGCGCGGTTTAGGGCGTGGTAGATCAGGCTGCCTTCGGCGGCGCGAGGTGGTCGGCCACTGACTCGACGGTAGCGGCGGGGTCGAGTGCTGTCAAGAACGGCTCCTGACCCGAATGGCACGAGGAATTCTTTAACCTGATCCCCCAAAATGGGATAGGCAAATGTCGGCCTCCTTGGGACAAAGTTCGGTGATACACGATCCGAGCTTCGTCCCGGCAAGGAG
>JAABUX010000558.1_pt1 | contig 63129 bp, 51 predicted proteins | sample 5561851 | NCBI WGS metagenome assembly JAABUX01 (sample SAMN10711883, study PRJNA513361) | rock metagenome | isolation source: Antarctica rocks | place: Antarctica: Victoria Land, Richard Nunatak red sandstone | collected 2016-01-03
GAGCCTGCTGAAGAACGAGACGAGCGGTAAGGTTGGCATCAAGAATAAGCGTCTCACAGCGGCATGGAACACCGACTATCTACGTAAAGTGCTGTTTGGTGCATAGGTTACGGTGCAATCGCCCTGGGGAAGCAACCCGGTGAGTTTGTTTAAGATTTATTTGATTAGTCTAACGAAAAAACTTTCTAAAATCTCGATCAATTTACTGGACATCAAGAAATCGAGTCGGTTTAATAGCTCAAGTTCGAGAACGGTTGGCTCGCGGCTCTCCCCGGCTTCAGCTAATTCGAGTTCGCAACAACGTGGACCTCCTATGGCGATGGGTAGTCGGTCGCTGGTTCAGCCCGTCACGACCTTACTAATCTGCCTGACTTCCTGCAGTCCGGCACCGATGCAAACGCCTCACCTGCAAGGCTTACCCGCCATTGTGGAGGCGGAGTCCGTCCCCTACAAAGTGATAAGGGCCGATGCGCCGTCAACCTTCCGAGTGAAGGTCAGAAATTTAAGTTCGACCAAGGTAATCATAAGCAAAGTCTCGACGACTTGCCATTGTGTCCAACTTGGTCCTTTGCCGATATCAATCGCGCCCGAAGGGCATGTTGCCGCAAAGGTCACCTACGACCCAAGGCTCGACCCCGACTTTTATGGGGGACTGTCGATTGGCGTCATCGGGACGTCAAGCGATGGCCGCGACGTTTTGAAGGCGGATGTTCTCTTCGATGTGAGGAAACCGCCACACATGCGTGACGTGACGATGGTGCCGCGCTAGGAATTCCTGACCGACCCGTTGGGCTTCGCGGAGTTTACTGCTCATGAGCATACCGAAATCGACTTCGGCTCACGAAGAGCGTTCACAACTGCCAGGCATCGACGTCCATGCCGCGCAAACAATGCGTCCCACCAAGGCGAAGGGTCGGCGGCTATTATTCTTCGTCGCGGTGGCCGTGACGATGCCCTTAGTAGTCGGCTATGCCTCGATCGCGGCGTGGGCTTACTACCAGTTCGGTACAATGCGATCCATGGCTGCATTCCTCGATGGGCAACAACTTATTTTGGAACCGGAGACGTTGGATGCCGGTTCACTGAATAGTGGTTCGATCAAGGTGATGCAAATCCAAGCAGTTAATCTGACAGCGGAGACTATCCAGATCAATGGTGCGATGAGCTATTGCGCCCGGCAGGCTTGCTTGGAAGTGGACGATCAGTTCCCAATTGCGATTCCACCGCGGCAAAAAAGACCGATCAGCGTCACTCTGAAGGTAAACCCACCTGAAAAGAGTCGATCGGGTGCGTTTACATACTCTACGAATGTTCACACGCAAATCGGGACTAGGCCATTCGCCATTTCCGGCAACATTGTTGATGGAGCTGCAAGCGGGTCCGAAACCACCAATTGAGGAGGGATGGCACAATGAGCTTGAAATCTGTAAGTCGGTGGATCGTCAGCGCGGGATTATCAGTCGTGCTGGCGGGCCTCCTGATCTGCGGGTGGGGATTGGTCGCTTACAACTCCATCTTTGCTGTGCCCGCTATCGCGATGGGGGAGGTCGTTATGGCGCGACCCCGCTCGCAAGTTCTCGGCTCTCTTGCCGTCGGCAAATCCTGCGAAGCTAGTTTTCTCCTGACGAACATATGCTAACATCTTATCTACGTCAACGTCATGCGTGCACCTTGCACTTGCGTCGGCACCGATCAACTCCCGATGAAGCTGATGCCCCACGAGACTCGGAAGTTTCAGATCAGAATTACCCCTACGTCAGACCAAGCAGGGAAGCCTTTGACTCAGACCGTCGACTTACACCTCAGCGTCCCTGGACCGAAGATCTCTTTGACAGTGTCGGGCCAGATTCTCCAGGAAACAACACCGCTTTAATGCTCCTTCCGCGTTCGGAGCGAGCGGTATTGTGCGTGCCGGTTTTACAACGGAGAACAGTACGATGGCACAGTTTTGTCGGTTCGCAGCGAGCGTTCTGAAGGGGACGGCTTACGCGTTGCTCATGGCAGCGATGTTGGCGGCTGTCTCGCAAAATGGGATGGCCGACGCACCGGGCGGCTGCAAAGAAACGCCCTGCGGCAGCGCCACCGAGACGTGCGGCAGCTGCTATTCTAACAACAACGGCCAGTGCGTCACGGGGATTTTGCCCAAGGGAGACGCGGATAAGGACGTCCCTGGTGGCAGTTGCACCTTGACGACCCAGAATCCTCCGGCCTGTGGTAACCCCGTCGCGCCCACCGTCGCATGCAAGGACTGCACCTGTCAGAACCCGCCCGGCGTGGAAGATCCGTGCGGCTGCTATTGATATGCGCTGGCGAATGTTGAAGTAGATCGCTTCCCAAGTCGGGGCGAATCACGCAAGCCCGGAAACTTATTGAGGTATTTTCCGGGCTTGCCGTCATCGTGATCCCAAAGAAACTCAACCAACCGGAGAAGTCACCGATGAAATACTTGCCTCTATCTCTTTTGACGCTGCTGATGGCGACATGCTCGGTCGCTATAGCGGGCGTCGGCGATCTTGGAGAAACCGAGTTCCTTCGGGAATATGGCCAAGCGGTCAAGAGAATCAGGGAGGTTTACGAAAACGTGAGGGTGTCTTGCAAGCAAACCGATACCTTTGGCAAGGAAGAGAACTGGGACTATTTCCGGAACGAAGAGTCGACGTGCTGGACAAAAATTGAGTCCGAGACGGGTGCCTCGACCGTCCTCGTGTCGGACCCCAATACGTCGTTCAAGTTATCGCGCAACTCCGCATCCGCCAGTTACTCTGTCTCGCGGATCGCCGATGCGACCGCCAAGGGCACGCGAGCTTTTGTTGCGTCGGTCGAGGCACGTACCCTGCCGATTTTTGCTCCGTTCCGCGCATATCTCGAGGAGCCGATCGATCAGTTCTTGCGGAAAAAAAATTGCAAAATCAAGGCTGTCTCCTCGGCCGGGGAGGCGCCCAACCGAACCGTCCGGGTCGAGTGGGAGATCGCGCCGACCAAGCCGTCCGGCAAAACTCGCTTCGGTCATTTTGAGTTCTTGCCGGATTCGTCTTGGGTGATCAAAAACTATTCGATCTATTTTCGAAATGGTTATCAGGACAAGCAGACCGGGAAAGTCTACGATCAAGGCCGCGGTGCGGATTTGGAGTATCAGGGCGAACATGATGGCGTCCCACTCATTCGCCAAGTGAAGACCTGGACCAGCGCAGTGAACAGGGCCGCTGGCCCGACCTTCGAAGTGACAAAATTCGTCGCGGGTCCGGTCCCGAAGGAGGAATTTACCCTCGCCGCCTTTGGCATCGATACGAGTCCCATCGCTTCTCGGACACCGATTATGTACCCGCTACTTGGTCTTTCTGCCGCCTGCGGTTTGGGTGTAGTGATTTTTCGCTACTTGGCCAATCGGAGCATCCGTACGCCGCAGCAGGGGGCCGCATGACTACCAGACGTAGCCGGGCTTCAGTGGGCCGGTACAAGATTAACGCCGGCTCCGCCTCGAGTCGCGAGGCGTGCGCCGGGTTTACGCTGATTGAAGTTCTCGTGGTCATCTCGATCATATCCTTGCTCATGGCGATACTGATACCGGCCGTGCAGTCGGCTCGTGAGGCGGCCCGCCGTGCCCAGTGCGCCAATAATTTGAAACAGATCGGGATAGCCTTGCACGCCTATCACAATACATTCGATTGTTTTCCCCCCGGGAGGATGAAGACTTACGACCCGCGTTTTGCAGGGACAAACCCACCTTGCACGACTCAACTCATTGACAAAAGCTTTCTCGTCATGGTTTTGCCTTTCGTCGAGCAGCAACCCCTTTACAACTCGATAAACCAGAGTGCAACGATTTTTGCCTATGAAAATCGGACGATCCAAGCTACGTCAGTTTCTTCCTACATGTGCCCCAGTGACCCCGAAGCTAGGGTCCGACGCGGCGACACCACTCGGATGGTCGGCCCCGGTTTTATCGGTGCAGACGAGTCGCTCTCGGTAGCTTTTGCAAGCTATGCGGGTAACTTCGGCTCGTTCGATGTGTTCGCCTTGCCATCAGTGGAAACTGGATGCCGGGTCGCCCCGGAACTCGCCGCTCAAGCCGATGGTTGCTTAAGTGATGTCGCGCCAGTTCGTATCGCATCGGTCCTGGATGGCGTGGCCAACACCATTTTCGCATCCGAACGGGCCAATGATCGCCTGCCCAGATCGCCCAAGGTTTTTGATCGTTACGGTTGGTATTGCTCGGGTAATCTCGGCGATACACTGTTCACGACTTTCTATCCGCCCAACATGGATCGATTCGTCTCTCGCGTCGTTGGCGCGCGCCTCGCCTTCGCCGCGTCCAGCAGGCACTCGGGCGGAGTCGAGGTTCTCATGGGGGATGGATCGGTCCGATTCGTCAAGGAGTCCATCCAGACGTGGCCTTCGAACCCGCAAACCGGCTTCCCCATCGGAGCGGTCCAAACGACTGGCGGGTGGTGGGATCACCTCCCTCCTGAGGGCGTGTGGCAGAAATTAGCCACCCGTTCCGGAGGGGAGACGATCAACTCGGACGAATATTGAGCTGAGACGGGACGATCCAATGCTCTGGGTGCTGATCCTAATCTGCGGAATCTTCGTGTCATCTTTGTTGGCCGTCGCGGTAGCCAAATGGGATATCCTTCGCATTCGAGAGGTTCCACGCGATGTACCCCGAGATTCATTTCACTCTAGTCAATCTGAACATCAAGCTTTACGGCGCCATGAATCTTGCGGGCTTGTTGGCCTTCCTGACGATCGGACAGTTCTTGACGAGGAGTGAGCCGGATCAGCGCTGGCGATGGTGGTGGCTTTTCCTCGGGATGTTTCTTTGTTATTCGATCGGAGCCAATGCCTTGGCCAGCGTCATGAGGGGCGGCATCGAGGGGTTGCGAACGTCGCTCCTCTTCGGTACGGGAGGTCGATTCGGTTATTGGGGAGGGCCTCTTCTGTTTGTCATTTGGACGGGATTATCGTACCTCACTTGGCGCATATCACCCTATCCATTCTTGGACGTTTTCGCGGTAGCATGGAGCGCAGCACATATTTTTGCAAAGATTGGTTGTTTATGTTGTGGTTGTTGCTTCGGACGATCGACCGAGCTTCCTTGGGGGCTGATGTTAGACTCCCTTGACGATCATGTCCCCAGGCACCCGACGCAACTCTACGAAATCACAGAACACACGCTAACGGCGACGCTTCTTCTATCCCTATTCATGCTAGGGAAATTCCGAGGCCGTTTGATTTTACTCCTGGGTTGTTGCCACGGTATCGCTTCCCCGGTCATCGAATCGTTTGAAGAACGTTCTCGCCATCCCATCACCGGAGACCCACTGTCTGGTAGTCAAATGGTATGCTTATGGGCATTTGTTTTTAGTGCTACTGTACTGTTCCTCGACATACGTCGCAAAACTGAAAACCCTTCGGCAGCCGCCCAGGGCGGAAAGTTAAACGGTAGCAGGCCATCTAGAAACTAACAAACTCGGCGCTTTTCGGGCCTTCTTAGCAGATCGTCGTCACGGTTCTTGCTTGGGTACAGCAACCGGCACATCCGGTGTGTCATCGCAATGGAGATCCACGTCTCGCTACTCCTCGTCGGGGACTCATAGTCCTTCGACAATCGCCGGTAGCGACCAAACCAACCAAACGTCCGCTCCACGATCCAACGCCAAAGGAAAATTGGAAGGAAAATTGGTGTCAATTCATTTTTCCCTTGTTCCAGGCAGCAAGGAAAATTGGTGTCAATTCATTTTTCCCTTGTTCCAGGCAGCAAGGAAAATTGGTGTCAATTCATTTTTCCCTTGTTCCAGGCAGTGTCCCGTAGTCGGACTGACGACCGGATCGTCGGGATACGGCCCGAGTGGATTGCCTCGACTTGTCGGGCAGATCAGCGCACCGGTGGGGGCAGCGGGAGGTAGTCGACCGTGAAGCGGGACACTTCCTCCTTGAGTCCGCCGACGGCTTCGCGGAGGTGTTCGGTCGCTCGGTTGAACTCATGGAGCGAAATCGAGGTTTGGTGGGCCCCTTCGCTCAGGCGGATTACCGCCTCGCGGATCTGCTCGGCCCCTTGGGACTGGACGCGCATCCCCTCGTTGACCTGGTCGAACCGGCCGGTCAAGCCTTGCACGGCGCCGATGATCCCGCCGAGCTGGTCACCGATGGCGGCGACCTCGTCGACGCCACGGCGAACCTGATCGCTGAACTTGTCCATCTCCATGACGCCGGCGGAGACGCTGTACTGCATCTCCTTGACCATCCGCTCGATGTCGAGGGTGGCGACGGCGGTCTGGTCGGCCAGGCGGCGGATCTCGCGGGCAACGACGAGGAAGCCGAGGCCGTATTCGCCCGCCTTCTCGGCCTCGATCGCCGCGTTGATCGACAGGAGGTTCGTTTGGTCGGCGACCTTGGCGATGGTGCTGACGGCCAGGTTGATGTGGCCGGCCCGCTCGCTGATGACGGATAACTTCGCGCCGATCGACGAAGTGGAGTCGGCCAGTTGGCGCATCGATCGGCCCATCTCGGCGAGGTTGCCTTGACCGTCGCTGGCCATATCTCGGGTTTGCGCGGCGACCTGATTGACTTCGTTCATGGCCCGAAGGAGATCAAGGCTCGTCGCCGCAATCTCCTTGACGGCGGCGGCGGCCTCGCTGGTCGAGGCGCCGTAGTCGCTGACCGCCTCGCCTTGCTGGCGGGACGTGGCCGAGATTTCGGTGGCCGTCGACATCAGGGTGATGCTCGACTGCTGAATCCGGCCGATCAAGGAGCGGAGGTCCTGCGTCATCGTATCGACGGCGTGCAAGAGCTGACCGGCCTCGCCGCTGGCGGTGGAGGTGATCCGAGCGGTCAGGTCGCCCGCCGCGACGCGAGTGGCCACGGCGGCGGCCTCACCGATCGGCCGGCTGATCGTCCGGGCGACGAGCCGGGCGACGATGAACACGACCAGGGACGCGAGCACCATGAAGATGATGGCCCCCCGGCGCTGGCGGGCGAGCAGGTCGAACGCCTCGTCGGTCCGTTGCTTGATCGTGATCCCCCAGCGGTACGAGGGCAAGTAGGTCCAGGCGGTGACGACCGGGTTGCCCAAGTGGTCGGTCATCTCGGCGTAGCCGCGGTTGCCCCGGACCGCCGCTTGGATGTCTTTTCCCTTGGGATCACCGAACTTGAGGCGATCGCGGAACGCCGTCCCGGCATCGAACCGGGTCGGACTCACATACAGCAACTCCTCCCCCACATCGACGGCGGCCAACGTGTCGCCGGTTTTCCCCAAACCGAAGTACGTGTTGAACGACTTGAAGATCTGGGCGTTGCTCAGCTCCAAGGCAAGCAACCCAATCAACTGACCATCGTGAAACATCGGTCCGACGATGAACGAGGCGGATTCCGTGTGCCCGGGGTAGACCTGGACGTCGGTCAGGATCGGTTGCAGCAAGGCTCGGCACCGCAGGAACCCCGAGGCGAGTTCCGTGCCCGCCAAGGGTCCCGTCAGCAGCGACGGCCCGTAGTCGTATCGTGGTTTGGACGCGATCAGCGGGACCCCGGCGACGTCGAACAGCGTCAGGTTTTCGTAGGCGACCGCTGCCACATAGTCGCCGAGCCGGATCCGGTAAGCCTCGATGCTCCGGGCATATTCCTCGGTGTCTTTTCGCCCCGACCTGACCAACGAGTCCAACCGGGTGACCGCCTCGATGAAGCCCGGCGCCCTCGACAAGAACAAGGCATCGGCCCGCCGTTCGACAATGTATTCCTCAAGCTGAGCGGCCTTCGCGTCGGTGATCAGCATCAACCGCTGCTTGGTCGTCGCTTCGAGCGACTCGGCGGAGAAGTGGAGCGTGAGCACCAGCAAGACGACGCACGGGACCAGCGCGATCAGGACAAACCATCCCGCGAGCCGGGTGGCGATGCTCGACCGGTTGAACAAGACCGAAATTTGGCTCATGCGACGACGATCCCGCTGGTGACTCGGAGGGGTTCGCTCAGGGAGTCGGGGGGGCGTTGGGAGCCCGAACAACCGCCGACCCGGCCGACCATCGCCCGTTCCACCGGGTGTTCAGTTCGGCGAGCAAGGTCCGCCACTGCTCGGCCGGGCGAGTCCCCACGGTCAGGACCGGCCGGATCGGTTTGAAGATCGAAAAGACCACCTCGAACTGACCGTCGGCCCGGAGCCGACCGAGATGAAACGGGCGCCAGACCGCTCGGCAATCGTTGTCGATCGTGACGATCCCATCGGGTGCGTCCATGCTCTGACGCTTGAGGTTGTCGATCACGGCCACCACCTCGGTCGTCCCGACTTCGCGGGCCGCCTGCGCCCAGAACTTGACGCCGTTGTAGGCCGCCACCATCGAGTCACCAACCTGGCGGTCTTCGCCGAACCGAGCGCGAAACCGCCGGACGAAGTCGCGGTTTTCGGTGCGCGGGGAGTTCTGGAAGTAGTTCCAGGCCGCGTAGTGCCCCGCCAGATCGGCCGGCCTGAATTGGCGGGCTTCATCCTCGCCGAACCCGAAAGCGATCACCGGCACGGAATCGGCGGTCATCCCCGACCGGTGCAGGGCCGCGTAGAACGCCAGGTTGCTCTCACCGTAGAGGAAGTTGAGCACGACGTCGGGCTTCGCCTGGCGGATCGCCTCAACCACCGCCTCGGTGTTCGGCGCGAGGGGGACCGCGTAGTTTTCCCCCACCGTGCTCGCCCCCGCCGCCTTGATCCCGTCCTTGGCGATCTCGCTCGCGCACCGCGACCAGACTTCCTCCAACCCCACAACGAAGAACCGGCGAGCTTTGAGCGTATCGAAAGCCCAACGGACCGCCGGCAGGACCGTCTGGTTGGTGGCCCCGCCAGCGTAAATCACCCGCTGCGACTGCTCGATCCCCTCGAAGTTGCCTGGAAAGAACAGCAAGCTCGACCGCTCGTTGACGACCGGGATGATGGCCTTCCGGCATTCTGCGGTCCAGGAGCCGAACAGGGCGACCGCCCCTTCCTCGTCGAGCAACCGCCGGGCCTGGGTGGCGAACACGGTGGGGTCGGACTGGCAGTCGGGCGCGCTCCAGATCAACCGGCGGTGCGCCACCCCCCCGCCGGCGTTGATCTCCTCGATGGCCAGGATCTCGGCGTCGAGGAGCGACTTCTCGGTGATCGCCATGAAGCCGGTCTTCGAGTGGAGCAGGCCCAGCCGGATGGTCTGATCGCGGTCGCCCCAGAGCGCAGCCAGTGGGTTGGCCGGCCGCCACCCCAGCAGGACGGCCGCGCCGGTCGCCAGGAGGGCGACAATCAGGACTCCCAGCCCAACTTGCCACCACCGTCGCATCGGCTACCCTCATCGTCGCGCCAGGAACATCGACGACTCGATTATAGCCGATCCGATCGCCAAAAAATCCCCGGCCCGTCCGATTTCTCCAGAATGCACAAGTTACCCGACCTTCCACCCGGTTCCGCGATCAGACCGTGAACAACTCTCGGTTCGCGCCGATCCAGGCGAGCAACCGCGCGACCCCATCGTGAGTCGCCACCTGGGGAGTCCAGTCGAGGCGGGCGGCGGCCTTGCGGATGTCGGCGACGAACACCGGTTGGTCGCCGGGCCGCCAGTCGGCGTGGGCGGGGTCGAGCGACCGACCGAAGTGGGCTTCGAGGATGGCGACCAGTTCCCGGAGGCTCAGCGTGTTGCTTGGCCCACCGCCGAGGTTGAACACCTCCCCTTTCACGTCGTCGATCCTGTCCATCGCGGCCAGATAAGCGTCGATCAGGTCGTCGATCCAGAGCGTGTCGCGGATCTGCTTGCCGTCGCCGAAGATGGTGAAGCGTTGCCCGCGCGTCGCCGCCAGGCAGAACCAGGCGACCCACCCTTGATCCTCGATCCCGAACTGGCGAGTCCCGAAGATGCAGCTCTGCCGGAACGCCACGGTCTTCATCCCGTAGATCCGGGCATAGTCGCGGACGTACTGGTCCCCCGTCCCCTTCGAGCAGCCGTAAGGGGAGTGGAAGTCGAGCGGTTCGGCCTCGCTCACGCCGAAGGGCAAGTCCTCGTAGCCGTACCGCCCGTCGCGTTCGACCACTCGGACATGGTCGAGGTGGCCATACACCTTGTTCGTCGAGCTATAAAGCACGGCGGGCCGCCCCCCCGCCTTGAGGCGGACGGCTTCGAGGACATTCAAGGTCCCCAGCGCGTTGATCTCGAAGTCGCTGCGCGGGTCGAGCACGCTCGTCGTCACGGCCACCTGCCCCGCCAGATGGAGCACGGCGTCGGCATCGGCGTGCCGCTCGATCAGGTGCTCGACCCCTTTCTGGTTCCGGACGTCGAGGCGGACAAAATCCTCGATCCCCTGCCCCTTGAGCCAGGCCAGGTTTTCCTCGGCCCCCCGGCGGCTCAGGTTATCGACCACGACGACTTGATCGCCCAAGTGGTGAAACCGCGCCGCCGCATGGCAGCCGATGAACCCGGCGCCCCCGGTAACAACCCACTTCCGCCGCGGTGCTTTTCGGACGCTCATGGGCGATTCCCTCCGTCTCGATCGGCCGGGCGCTCGGGCCGGCAACGATGGCCCTCCGGCGACCCGAACCCTCGACCCCGCCACGAGCCCGGCGCGCGGTCCGACCGGCGCAACCATCCTGCTCAAGATTATCGGCAAACTGAGGCGATCACCGCCGCTTTCACTCGAGATTTTCTCGCGATTCGTCGTTGTTCTCGCTGAGCGGTTCGACTCACTAACCGAGTTGGACAGGTCACTCAGAGCATGCTTTGTGCAAGCACCACTTGCACAATTGCTCCATCCGAGCGGGCTTTATCAGATTTCGATCACCTTTTCCAAATGGGTCAGATCCAAATTGTGCAGCAGGTTGCTGCACAATTCGACGTTGTCAGTCTCGCCGGAAAACCTTCCCCTCAAGTTTGTGCAACAGCTTGTTGCACAAAGACGCCGCAGTCAAAACTCAGCGGTTGCTCGAGTTCGATCGCTGGACAAATCCCTCCTGCTGGCATTCTTCGCCATCGGCGGGACGCCGAACCAGCTCCGCGCCTTGATCCGGGGGACGGTAGACTCGCCCCTCAAGGTTACGGATGCGAGTTAGGATCGTCCACAGCCAGCCCTTCGGTCTGAGCGGCGGTGTTCAGCTCACCATCAGCCGAGATCAGAGTAAGACTGCCCAGACCGGCGGCTAACCGGGCTTGATGCAAGGTGGTCGATGCTGCCATTTGAGCGGCGTCGTAACCACGCAATCCATGCCGCTCCGCGAGCCGCTCAGCCTCAACCAAGAGGGCTGGGACAATCTCCAAGGTGTTGTATTGGTGGGCAAGATCATGGCGGAATTGAGAAAGAGTGGCGGTGACGCTCACACCCGAAGGGAGGCCGCGCCGAGTGACGGCGGCGGTGACCTCGACTCGGGTGATTCGGGTCAGGAAGATGTCATTCCCAATCACCGGGTCGGTCAACGCCTGAACCATTTTGTCCCGACTTTCTGGATGTAACGCTTGATGATGACGCTAGCGTCGAAGACAAAGACTGCCATCTCAGCGTCGCTCGCGGATGATGGTTTCCGAGAGCGGTTCCCCTGGGATCGTCACGGGTTGAAATGTCGGCCGAGGCGGGGAATCCGGTGAAGTGGGAAGGCTATTCATCAGCCCAAATTGCAAAAGTTGCCGCTTGAATTCATCCTCGGAGAGCGGGTTGATACGACTCGCCGGTCCCTGGTCACTCGCGGCGACGGATGACCGCAACTCATGCACAAGCAACTCGATCAATTCTAATTTGTCGTGGATGGATAAGCCCAAAATCGATTTCTCAACTTGTTCTATCTTGTAACTTATCATGTCTGATTCATCGTCTTTGATTGAGTTTTCACCCCTTTCAGCCTACTCAGGTTAACGCATCTCCGCTGCATCGCCAAGCGAACTGCTCCCGGATCGATTCATTCGCTGGCTCCCAAGACGGAGCAAGCCCAGACAGTTGGCTATCAGTCCCCTGAGCCGGGCCGCTCGGGGTCCGAGGATGGCTGCGAGCCGTAGTAGCGGGCATGGCGGTCGCGCACCCCGCTGACCACCGCCCCGATGATCGTGATCAGCACCGAGTCAAGCGAAATCCTGAATTGACACAGATCAAGTTTTCTTTGATTCGATACGATTGGAACATTTTGCGTTACGGGATGGTTATTACCTGCTAAAAAGCCGGAGCGCTACGACCGATTGGCGGCATGTCGTCTGGGCGAAGGTTTGACAATAAAGCAGATCAATCCAATGAAAAGTCGAGAAATCCCTCAAAAAGGAGGCTTTCTCCCGGCTCATTGCCGACGTATCCGACGTCTTGCCATGGGCGATTCGCCGCGACATCGTAGCGCTTCTCGAGGTCCGCATGATAAGCGATCCGAAGCCGACACGACTCCTCTAACTTCACAAATCCCCGTGCGCTGAACGGTGGGTCTTCCTGCTTGCGCGATTGACCCAGAAGACCGAGGTTGGTCGTTTCTTCGATGGTTCGGCGGTGATGATAGGCGGCCTCGCCCAAGTATTCGTGCCGCCGGTTTGACAACTTGCGAGATAACAATGAGCAGATCACAGCAACCAAAATAATAATCGCGACACCACGCACGGTAATGGTTCGTCTCATGGCGCGCTCTTGGGGAGTTGTGGGACAGGGGCGGTCGAATCCCGCCAGGTTCGGATGCCGATGATAACCAGGCCCGAATTCGGGTCAAGACGAATCCGAGGTCTACATCGTCTCTCACTCATATGATGTATAGATATGTTTACAATATCCGGCATTGCCCCCACCATCGCCGTTGACATAAACGTCTTCAAATCCATCGCGGCCTCCTAGATAACAATTCGACCGATCCAAGTCGAAGAGCAAGGCATCGGGTTCTAGAAATCGGTAGAAATCGGCGTCGGTTCAGTTTTTCGAGTGGATTACCCTGGGATGGTCTGCTTCAAACTTTGATCAAGCGAGGCATAAATCGCCCGATACCGCCACATGGCTTTAAACTCATCGTGAGGTATGCTCACCCCTTGTGATGACTCTGGGATGAACCCGACGTCCGAGCCGATCGGGACGACATCGCGAGACAGTCCCTCGACCAGGATGCTGATCGTCGCTCCGTGGTCGCGGACCGCGCCGACCGGCGAGATCATCATGACGCCGAGAGTGCTTTTAATTAGGACCGACCGGCCGATCAAGGCGTCGGGATCGAGGGGACGACAACCGCGCAGGACGAGGATCACACCAGGCTTTTCCGGTTGGCCCTCATGCCGCCGGTGGTTGATCGAATCCTGGACAAAGTAACCTGCCTCAAGCCTCTCGTCCTGGGTGTTTTTTATCGGGACCGAAGGCCGTCCCTCCCGCTTCGCCCCCAATCTCGAAGATCCAGGAGACCGCTTGACCAAGAATCCGAATCGCTGCGCGGTCGCCATCCGAGGGACCGGTCGGCCAAGGGTGGGTGTGCTACTCGATCCGAGCAATCGCGAGACGAGTTCCCGGCGCGTCACATAGAAGGCTTGGCCGTTCTTGTCCTTGATCTTGAACCTCGAACTGAATCCCATCACGTCCCCCCGTTCACGCTAGCCAAGTCGACTAATCCCCCGAGCCGGGCCGCTCGGGGTCGGAGGCGGGCTGCGAGCCGTAGTAGGGGGCGTGGCGGTCGCGGACGCCGCTGACCACCGCGCCGATGATCGTGATCCCCACCGAGGCGAGTTGCCGGCTGGCCCGGTCCACCAGCGGTAGGCGGCTGACCTTGTGGCGGACCGTCAGGATCGCGCCGTCGACCCACTGGCCGATCGTCAGGGCGTCGGCGACGGGAAGGACGGGGGGGGAGTCAACCAGAACGAGGTCGAAGCTTTCGCGGGCGCTTTCCAGGAGGCGGGCCAGGCGGTCGCTCGCCAGGAGGCGCGACAGGTCGTCGCGGACCGAGCCGGCGGCGAGGAAGTGGAAGCCGCCGGCTTCGGGGACGGTCCCGATGGCTTCCTCGGCCAGGAGTTCGCCGCGGAGGACGTTGGCCAGGCCGACGGATTCGGGGCGGTCGAACATCCGGCTCAGGGTCGGGTTGCGGAGGTCGGCGTCGATGAGGAGGGTCAGCAAACCGGCGTTGGCGCTCCGCTCGGCAAGCTGAGCGGCGAGGGTCGATTTCCCCTCGTTCGCGCCGGCGCTGGTGATGAGCAGGCTCCGGCGGAGCCGCCCTTGGCCGTCGCCTCGACCGCAGACCAAAACCCGGAGTTGGTCGAGGCTCTGGATGAACCGCTCGAAGTCCATCTGCGACCGCTGCCGCGCCCCCGACGTCAGACCCATCCGCCCGGACCGGCTCCGGGGGAGCGGCGGCACCAGGCCAATCACGTTGAGTCGGGCTTTGGCCGGGAGGTCGGACGGGTCGAAAATTCGCCCGGTCCGCTGCTCGATCAGACCGAAAATCCCGAGCAGACCGAGGAACGCGAGCAAGGGGACGGTGGTCCCGACAATCCACCGCGGGACGCTTTGCGATTTCTCGGTCGTCTTGGCGGGGTATTCCTGGTTGAACCGGGCGACCGGCTGGTTGGCGATCACTTCGTTCTGGCTCAGGGTCGGAGTCATGGCGTCGACGAGGGCCTCGGCGTTCCGGAGGTCCTGGCGGGCGTATTCGAGGGCGAGGACCTCCGAGCCTCCCGCGAGGTTGTCGCGGGTCAGCGCTTCGAGCCGGGCTTTGAGCAGGGCCTGGCGGGCTTTTAACCCGTCGAGCCGGACCGCCAACTTGCTCGACTCCAGCGGGGCGCGCTCGCGCGGCGCGACCTGCGCGGCGACCATCAAGCCGGGCTTGAGCTTGAACCAGAGGTTGTCGACCTGGCGTTGCAGCTCATCGGCGCGGGGCTGGAGCGTCTTCCGGGCGAAGTCGCCTGCGGCCTTGCCTGGCTCGCGGTTGGCCAGTTCGAGCTTGCGGCGGACGTCGTCGAGCGGACCGGTGACGGCGGTCACCTCGGGGAGCCGGTAGAACGCGGCGATCGCGTCGGCCTCGCTCGGCGCCCGGGTCGGAGGGGCCTTGGCCATCGCCTCGGCCTGCGCGGCTTCTTCGACGCGGAGGCGGTCGAGCCGGGCTTGCTCCTCGGTCACTTCGAGGTCGGTCTTGAGCAGTTGATCGGCCAGCGCCGCGCGGTCGTCGATGGCCGCCTTGTGCTGCTCGCGCCCCTGGTTGGCGTCGATCGCCCCGAGCTTCGCCACCATCCGGGCCACGTCGTCGCGCTTGGTCTTGACCTGGCTCATTTTCTGGCGGGCGATGTTGCCCAGCCGGTACGACTGCTGGGCGACCCCTTCCTCGTTGAACCGGGTGGCGACGTTCAAGTACGCTCGGATCACGCCATCGACGATCGCGGCGAGGCCGTCGTCCTTGGGGGCGGTCATCGTGACCTGGATCAGGTTGGTTTTCGGGCGGAGGAGCGCCACGATCCCGCCGAGGATGGCGGACTCCGGGTCGGTCCGCGCGTCGATGGCCAGTTGCCTGCCGAGGTTGGGGTTTCGCTCGATCGCCGCCTTGACGATGTTGGGGGCGACGATCCGGCTTTGCTGAGTTTCCTTGAACGTGGCGAAGTCCGCCCCCCCCGACTTGTCCATCCCCCCCACCCCGGTCCCCGAGTCGACCTGGACGACCGAGGTCGACTCGTAGGTGTTGGGAAACCAGCGGGGCAGCCCGAGCCAGACCAGGGCCGCGGCGATCCCCCAAAGGGGGAGGATCTGCCACCAGTGGCGGCGCAAGGCGCGGCCGATCCACTCGGCGGCCGACCCGCGCGAGCCATATGCGGTCGAGTCGAACCGGTTCCCCGCGTCGAACCGTTCCGCCCGGGCGAAGACCGCGGCGGCGGGACCGGTGGGGGCAACGTCGGCCAGGCGGCTCGGGAGGATGTCGCGGCGAGGCTCCTCGTGGTTCATAGGGAAGTCGATCCTTCGAAAAAACAAGGTTCCCGGCGTGACCGCGACCGGCTGAGACACCGGTCGGACTCATCTTGGGCGAGACGGACTCGAATTGACAACCCAACCAAAATACCGAATAACCCGCGCAAGAACACGCCGACAGCTCCCCTTGATCGCCGCTCGGACCGAGCGAAACCCCCGCCCCGGTTCGTCCCGATGTTGGAATTGAACATCACCCGCGAGATTCGCGGTGCATGATTGGGGGAGCTTGTCTAAAATACTCGCGAGGTGGCCCATTTCGCTTCACCGCGACTTATTTGTGGATGTGGACCCTGGCTCCAGGGAGTTGATGCGGATGCCCGTCGGCCGACAAAACTTGGGGCCGCTCTGGGTGGACGGGTCGATCGCCTTGCGGGTCCGCGACCGGAAGCACCGCTCCTGGCGGATGGTCAAGATCCGCCGGCCCTACGCCATCCTCGGCCGCCACTCCAAGGCCGACCTCGTGATCGACCGACCCGGCGTCGCCGACCACCACGTATTCTTATTCCTCGATCGGCGGGGGCTATTCGGCGTCGACCTCCGGACCGACGCGGGAACCAGGTTCGCCGGGACCGAGGCCGAAGCGTCGTGGCTCGGCTCGGGCGATCTGATCGAGGTCGGCGACCACGCAATCGAGGTGATCCAGCTTCGGGTCAACGGCGCGATCTTGTCGGGTCCGCTGGGCGAGGACGACCCCCTCGGCCTGGTCGCTCCAACCGTGGGCAACTCCCGGTCGGATCTGACCTTGCGCCTCCTCGACGACCCGAACGCGAACTGGTCGATCGGTTCGTCGCTGGTGTTCCTCGGGCGTGGTCCCGCCTGCGCCGTCCACCTGGCCGACGAGGCGGTCGGGGCGACCCACTCGGCGCTCCTCCGCGACGGCCCGGCGGTTTACCTCGTCCAGTTCCCGGGAGCCTCGACCCGCCTCAACGATGAGGCCGCTCCCCCCGCGGTCCGGCTGGCCGACGCCGACATCCTGAGCATCGGCGGCGACTCGCTCCTGGTCCAGACCCACGACCTCCCCGCCCCCGCCCCCGCCCCCACCCCTGCAACGCACGATTCATCCAGCCCGTTCGAGCACCTCGTGACCCGGCTGGAGATGGCCGTCGGCACGGACCATTTTACCGACATGGGGTTCGCCTTCGAGGATCACCGGTCGATCCCCCCGCACCACGGCGGCCCGGTCGATTATCCGGCCCTGATCGGCCGCCTCCAGGCGGAAACCGCCGCCCTGGTCGCGGTGTTGCTCCGCCGGATCGAAGCCCTCGACGAGGAGATGGCGTCCCTCCGCGACCGCCTCGACGCTGAGGACCAGCTCAAGGCCCAGACCGCCCCGGTCCCGATCGAAAAGCTCCGCTGGGACCTGATCCCGCGGAGCGAGGTGGAACCCGGCGCACCGGGCCAGTCGGGCTTTTGGCTCGCCGACCGGTTGCGGGAACTCGAAGCCGAACGGCAATCCGCCTGGTCGAACCTGCTCAGCCGGATCACCCCCGGCAAAAATCCCGGTTGATCGACCCCGGATCGCGCCATCGGGCCGACCGCCCAGGATCGCGCCGGAGCGATCTCGGCTCCAGGTTGTCCATTGCTACCAGAACATCCCCAAACGCCTCACCACCGGTCCGTCAGGGGCCTTCCTGGCGATGCCGCGCGCCGAGACATCCGGTCGATCGACGATCCGACCCGGTCGACTGGGTGGTGGACCCCTCGACCCACTGGATGTCCGCTCACGACGAACCGGACATACTTGGCCCTCCTGACCGGGGCCGGGACGCCGGCCGTTTGGGCCACGTTCAGCGCCCGAATCCCTCGAAATCCTCCCCCCGGGTCGCCCCGGAGCGACCAAATACCGATGAACCGGACATACCTGGGGGTCATTCCAGCCTGGGTCGCTCCGCCGCCGACGGTACAACCGACCGCCGAGCCGTACCGATGAACCGGACATACTTGGCCGATCCGCCACCTCGACCCCGCGGCTTGTGGGGTTTTGTTCATACCGATGAACCGGACATAGAACGGTTCGGGGGACGATTTCCTGGACATGCGCCAACTAGCGATGTTTGAGACATACGAGGCGTTTGTCCATCACGATGAACCGGACATAGCTAGAGCGTGCACTCACGATGAACCGGACATACTTTTCACGATGAACCGGACATACTTAGCCCGTGCACTCACGATGAACCGGACATAGCGCTACCGATGAACCGGACATACTTGCGCTCCACAAGTTCTGTTAGATTGCGGACTTGCGACCCCTAGAATTTGTTTTAGACTTTTGTTTAGACTTATAAGACAACAACGCGCGAAATCGCGTTTTGTTGTTGTTTTTGAGGTGAATAACCCGGACAATCCTCAAAACCAGGTGCCGACCATGCCGTTTCTTCCGGAAAACCTGGATCTGACGGACCTAACGATCGAAGAGGCTGGTGGGTTTGAGCCGGTTGACGAAACTTTGCCGTTGGCCGACCAGGGGTGGAAAGACGAGCTCAACCTCGCCGAATTCCCGATCGCGGCGCTCACCGACCGTGTTCCGAACGGTCAAACGACACTTGTCTTTGAGGATAAACTCGAGCGGAAAGACCACCCGCCGATCGTCCGCCGGCTGACTATCATGGGGACCGCCAAGCACGGTTTGCCCACCTCGACCGACGACGAGATCCTGGTGGGGCTGATCCAGCTCACCAAGCGGAGAAGCAACTTCACCAACGCCAAGGTCCCGTTCTCGCGGTACGAGCTGATCGAACTCCTCGGCTGGCCGCAAAGTGGGGCGAGTTACCGGCGGATCGAGGAAGCCCTCCACCGCTGGGTGGGTGTGGTCTTGATGTACGAAAACGCCTGGTGGGACAACACGGAAAAGAGTTGGGTCGACGAGAACTTCCACGTCCTCGACAACGTCACGCTCTATGACCGCGAACGGCGGAAACGAGCGAGCAAAAACGGCAAAACCGCCGGCAAACCAGCGAGCGGGCGCCGGTCCAAAAAGGTCGGGACCGAAGGGGACCCCCTGCCCTTGTCGAGCTTCCGCTGGAACGAGGTGATCTTCGAGAGCTTTCAAAGCGGCAACCTCAAGCAGCTCGACCTCGAGTTCTACTTGAAGCTCCGGCTCCCCACGACCAAGCGGATGTTTCGCTTCCTCGACAAGCGGTTCTACCGGCGGGAACGACTCGACTTCGACTTGAAAACGCTCGCGTGCGAGCATATCGGGATGAGTCGATCCTATGCCCCTACCGAACTCAAACGCCGACTCAAACCGGCCATCGAGGAGCTGGAACAACTCGGCTTCCTCGAACCGCTCAGCGCCGAGGATCGGTATTCCTGGGTCTCCAAGGGATCGTGGCGCATCCTCCTGATCCGCGCCCAGCCGGCGGCGCCGGCCGAGGCCCAGCCCCCCGAACGATCAACACTGATCGATATCCTAGTGGCTCGCGGGGTGACGAACCGGGTCGCTCAGGAGTTGGTCGGCGCTCACCCGCTCCACCGGATCAGGACCAAAGTGGAGGTCTTCGACTGGCTCATGAAGAACCAAGATAAGCGGGTCGGTAAGAACCCGTCGGGCTTCCTGGTCGCGTCGATCCGCTCGGACTACCAAGCCCCCGACGACTTCGCCACCGTCGATCAGACCGAGCAAGCCCGCAAGAAGACCGAAGAGACCGCCAAGGTGGCCAAAAAGAAAGTGGCCGACGACCACGTCCAGCAAAAGCAACGCGAAGCCGAACTCCGAGGCCGCTGGGACAAGCTGTCCGACCCCGACCGCGAGGCCATCAAACTGGCCGTCCGCGCCGCCAACCCCGGCCTCGGTCGCTGGAAGAACATGCTCGAACCCCTCTGCCTCGCGGCGATGGACAACCCGCCCATCCCTCCCTTGATCCAGCAAAAAAGCCTCTTCCCGGTTGAGGTAGACTAAAACTTGAGCGAATCTCGTCAAAAACGCATTTTCGCGGGGCGAACCAGTTTCCCGGGGAAACCGGCGAACGCCGGCCCGGTTTCCCCGGGAAACTTCAACTCCAATTGATCCCCCCACGACCCGTGGCCAGTTTCCCGGGGAAACTGGAATGTCGGCGTCGAGTTTCCCCGGGAAATCGTCGAATCAATTTCTCAACACGAATTGCGGGAAGCCACGCCGGTTTCCCGGGGAAATTGGCGAGGAGACGCCCCATCATGCCCGAGCCGCTCACGATCGCAATGCTCAACCGCAAAGGGGGTTGCGGCAAAACCTCCACCTGCCATCACCTTGCCGGCGCTTTCGCCAAGGAAGGCCGGCGAGTCTTGCTCGTCGACATGGACCCGCAAGCGTCGCTCACCCAAGGTCTCTTCGGCCCGCAGGTCACGGAGGGGCTTGACCCGCGAACCACCGTGGCGGGTTTATTCGACGACCGCGCGGACCCTGACCCCGACGACCTGATTCGCTCGACCGCGTTCGAAGGGATCAGCATCGTCGCCGGCTCTAACGACCTCGATGATTACAACATCCCCCGCCCGCAGGAGACCGGCGACCTGCAACTGACCCTCCGCCAGTTTCTCCGGGAAAGTGCGGACCGGTACGATGTCGCGCTGATCGACTGCCCACCCAACCTGAGCCTCTGCTCTTGGACCGCCCTGCTGGCCGCCAACAGCGTCGTCGTCCCAGTCCAGGCCGAGGATTACGGGGCGCAGGGGATCGTCTACATCCAGCGGGCGTTCGACGCCGCGCTGGCGTACCACAACCCCCGGCTCCGGCTGGCGGGATACCTGGTGACGATGTTCAACAAGTCGCTTGGCATCCACTCGGCGTACAACCACCAGTTACGGACCTTGTACGGTGCCCAGGTGTTCGAAGCGACGGTCCCGCTGGCCAAAGACTTCAAGGAGGCCGTCGCCGCCCGCCAGCCGGTCAGCTTCTATAAGCCGCGCTCCGCCGCCGCCAAGGCGATCCGAGCCGTGGCCGAGGAGTTGATCGCCCGGGCCGACGCTGCGACGAGCCAACCGGCCGAGTACCTTTACTTCGAGCACCGGGTCGGGACCAAGGACCTCGACGATGCTCCCACCGTCGACCTCGACGCCCCGGTCGGTTCGGAGGTGATCCGATGAGCAAAGCCTCCGAAGCCCTCCAGCGCCGGTTCGGGCAAAACCTCAGCGAAAGCCTCGGCGTCCGGCACTCCGCGACTGGAGCCGTCTCCCCCCTGCCCCGATCTCCCGGCGAGCCGTTTCCCCGGGAAAGTGGACCGGACGATGGGCGGACCCGAGCTCGCGACGCCGGTCATATGGAGCTGGCCCGGATCGTTCCCGATCCCGACCAACCGCGGAAGGAGTTCACCGACGAGGCGATCGAACGCCTCTCGGCCAGCCTGCTCAAGCATGGCCAGCTCATGCCGATCCGGGTCCGGTGGAATCCCGGGCTGGCCAAGTGGGTCGTCATCTCGGGCGAGCGGCGTTACCGGGCGGCGGTCCGGGCCGGTCTGACGACGGTCGCTTGCACCTTCGCCGAGGACGGCCTGACTTCCGGTGAGATCCTCCAGGAACAGATCGTCGAGAACCTCCTCCGCGAAGACCTCAAGCCGATCGAGCAAGCCCGGGCCTACCGCCAGTTGATGGACCTCCACAACTGGACCGCCAAGGAACTCGCCGGTGAACTCCAAGTCAGCCAGGGGGCGATCAGCAAGTCCCTGTCGCTCCTGACCTTACCCGAGGAGCTGCAAGCCCAGGTCGATCAAGGGGTCCTCCCCGCGACCACCGCCTACGAAGTCGCCAAGGTCGCCGACCCCATCGCGCAGCGCGCCGTGGCCCGCCGGGTCGTCGATGAGCACCTCACCCGGGACGACGCCACCGCCGCCGTCCGCGCCGTGTCGGCCAAACCCGCGCAGGTCCGCGAACCCCGAGCCAAGCCCCCCCGCCCCGAGGCCCCCGCCCCGACCACACGGACCATCCAGACCGGACTCGCGCGGGTCGTCGTCGCCTCCACGATCGGCCCGCTCGACGACGCCGAGTTGATCATGGTTCTCACCGAGGCAATCGACCTGATCCGGCTCGGCAATACGGATCATCCTTGATTGATCGGTGAGTTTCCCCGGGAAACTGGCGGATCGCGTGGTGATGACCGTGTCCGGTCCCGGGCCGACCAGTTTCCCCGGGAAATCGATGAATCGCCATAGTTGGTTGTCTTGATTTCCCGGGGAAACCGGGTGGTTGGTTGCGGGAGACCCCCAGCCCAGTTTCCCGGGGAAATCGATCGAACGATTTTTGTGGATCAAACAGTTTCCCGGGGAAATCGACAGATTTGGGTCCGTGTATCTGTCGATTTCCCCGGGAAACCGCTCGGCCAACCCGATGGCACCTACCCCAGTTTCCCCGGGAAATCGACGAATCCAATGTCGTGGATCGAATAGTTTCCCCGGGAAATCAACAGATCGATGGACGTGGATCAAATAGTTTCCCGGGGAAACCGCTCGGCGGATCAAGTTACGCCCGGGCCAGTTTCCCGGTGAAATCGACGTATTGTGCTACGTTGATCGAATAGTTTCCCCGGGAAACTGGTGATTGGGGCGTGCCGGTCGTAGACGTGGGCGACGACCTTTGGACAGGTCGGCCCAGGGTCGTTAGATTGAACCATCGAACAAACCACCGCGAGTTCTTCGAGAGGCTGAGGTTATGCCGCGTCGACCCGGGCGGATTTTGGTTACGGGGGGGGCGGGGTTCATCGGGTCGCACCTGGTCGAAGCGATCCTGGAGCAAGGGCGGCCGGTCCGGGTGATCGACAACCTGGCCACCGGAACCCGCGCCAACCTCGATCACCTCGATGGGTACGAGTGGATTGAAGGCGACCTCCAGCGGTGGGATGACTGCCGAGCCGCCTGCGCCGGCGTGGCGGCGATCCTCCATGAAGCGGCGATCCCGAGCGTCCCCAAGTCGGTCGCGGAACCGCTCCCCTCGTTCGCGAGCGGGCCGACCGCGACGATGAACCTCCTGGAAGCCGCCCGACTCGCCAAGGTCGAGCGGGTCGTCTTCGCCGCGTCGAGCAGCGCCTACGGCGATACCGAGGAACTCCCCAAGCACGAGGGGATGCTCCCCAACCCGCTCAGCCCGTATGCCGCAGGCAAGCTGGCTGGCGAATACTACATCCAGGTCTACGCCCGGACGATGGGGCTGGACGGCGTGAGCCTCCGCTACTTCAACGTCTTCGGGCCGAGGCAAGATCCGTCCAGCCCGTACAGCGGCGTGATCTCCTTGTTCACCAAGCTCATGACCCAGGGGACCCGCCCGGTCATCTACGGCGACGGCGGGCAAACCCGCGACTTCACGTTCATCGCCAACGTGGTCCAGGCCAACTTGCTCGCGCTCGACCACGAGGCCCCGCTCGGTGGCGCGGTGTTCAACGTCGGGACCGGCGAGCAGGTGTCGCTGCTCGACCTGGTCGCCGCGGTGAACCAGGTCCTCGGCACGGACCTCGTCCCCGAGTTCCGCCCCGGTCGGGCCGGCGACGTCCGCCACTCGCTCGCGGCGCTGGAGCGGATCGAGGCGGCGCTGGGATATCGGCCCACCGTCGGGTTCGCCGAGGGACTCCGCCGGACCCTGGGGGCGAGCTGATCATGGACGATCCCGCCGCGGTCGATCAGCTCGCGCCGCTCCTCGCCCGGATTGAGGGCGGATCGGTCGTGGTCGGGATCATCGGCCTCGGGTATGTCGGCCTGCCGCTCGCCCGGGGGTTTGTCCGGAATGGCTGCCGGGTGCTCGGCTTCGATACCGACGCCGCCAAGGTCGACCGACTTTCCCGGGGAAAGAGTTACATCGGCCACATCGACGACGCGACGATCGCCGGGATGATCGCGATGGGCTTCGAGGCGACGAGCCAGTTCGAGCGTCTGAGCGAACCCGACGCCATCCTGATCTGCGTCCCGACGCCGCTCAGCGAGGCCAAAGAACCCGACCTTCAGTACGTCGTCCGGTCGGCCGAGTCAATCCGCGACCACCTCCGCCCCGGCCAGTTGGTCGTCCTGGAAAGCACGACCTACCCGGGGACGACCCGCGACGTGATGCTCCCGATCCTGGCCGAGTCGGGCCGGCGCGTGGAACAGGATTACTTCCTCGCCTTTAGCCCCGAGCGCGAAGACCCCGGCAACCCGAACTTCACGACGGCGACCATCCCCAAAGTCGTGGGCGGATTCGGCCCGAACAGCCTGGCGGCGGCTTGTCGCCTCTACGATCGGGTGGTCGACCAGGTGATCCCGGTCGACAGCCTGGAAACGGCCGAGGCGTGCAAGATCCTCGAAAACACCTATCGGGCGGTCAACATCGCTCTGGTCAACGAACTCAAAGTCTTGTTCGAGCGGATGGGGATCGACATCTGGAAGGTGATCGCGGCGGCCCGGTCAAAGCCGTTCGGGTTCCAGGAGTTCCACCCCGGGCCGGGGCTGGGGGGGCACTGCATCCCGATCGACCCGTTCTACCTGGCCTGGATCGCCCGGAAGCACGGGATGACCACCCGGTTCATCGAGTTGGCCGGGGAAATTAATACATCCATGCCGAAATACGTCATCGACAAGATCGCCGACGCCCTCAACGACGCGGGCAAGCCGCTCCGCGGGAGCCGCATCACCCTCCTAGGGATGGCCTACAAAAAAAACGTCGATGATCCCCGCGAATCCCCCGGCTTTGAGATCATGCACCAGCTCATCGCCAAGGGGGCTGAGGTTAGCTACAACGACCCCCACATCCCGCGGCTCCCGTCGATGCGGCGCTACCCCGACCGCGACTTCACCAGCCAGGAGTTGACCCCCGACTTCCTCGCCGCGCGGGATTGCGTGGTCGTCGTCACCGACCACTCGGCCTACGACTGGTCGTTCATCGTCGCGCACGCCCGCTTGATCGTCGATACCCGAAATGCCACCCGCGCGGTCGAGGCTCGGCCGGGGCAGATCGTTCGGGCCTAGCCAGTCAGGACTTGGCCGCCATCATCCCGAGGATCTTCTGCCAGCGCGATTGACGCTCGGTCTCGATCGTGTTGAGCCGCTGGCAAAGCTGGGCGTGAATATCGACGTGCGAGTCGGGCAGGGGGAGTACGACCTTGTCAAAGGTCGGCGGGGCGGGCTTGGGCGGTTCGTCGGGTCGGTCGGCCCGGCCGTTCCGACCGGGGTCGGGGGGCTGGTTGACCCGTTGAAAGGCGGGCTGTTGGATCGACAAGGTCGTGGCTTCGGCGAGCTTGGCGGTTTCCGCCCGGAGCGACTCGATCTCCTGGCTGAGCTTGCGGACCTCGTCGAACTCGGCGCGGATCGAGCTCGAAGTTTCCCGGTGCAACGCGGCGAACCCCTCGAACATCATCATCATCGTCTGATGGAACTGGTCGAACATCTGCTGCTGCATCGCGCCGAATTGTTGGACCAGCGAGTTCACCGTCGGGTCGATCCCCTGCGATAGATCGCCGCCCGGGACGGCCAGCGGTTCGGGGCGATTCCAGGCGAGGCCGGGAGGAATGACGGTGGGGTTCAGCGCGGGCAGGTGATCCGTGGCGGGGTCGGGCGGTCGCGTCGAGGCGACGCTGGGAGTCCCCCCCGGGGTCGGTCGCTGAACTGGTACCTTGACCAGCGAATAGTCGTATTCGGGGATCAAGATGTGGCGGCCGATCCGCAACTCGTCGCCGGGTTCGACCCGGGCGAGGCGGACCGTCCGCCCGTTGACCAGAACGGGGCGCTGGCTGAGGAGGTCGACCGCCCAGGCGCCCCCCGTGGTCAGGACGAGGCTGCAATGAAACCGGGAAACGTCCCCCTCGTGAAGTCGAATCCGGCACGCGGGAGACCGGCCGATCAGGGCAATCCCCCGATTCATGGTCCAAAACGACGGTTCGTCGGTCGGGCTGGTGATGGTCCAGGTGACGACGGGCAGGGGGGGGTAATCGCGGTCGGAGACGGGGGGAAGTTCGGGGCGGACGGCGTACGGGCCGATCTGGATCGCCCGCCCCGGTTCGAGCCACCCCGCGCGTTCGGTGGCGTCACCGCCGTGGGTGCCGGTCCGGCTCCCGAGGTCGACGCAGCAGAACCGCCCCTCGATGAGCTGGAGGTAAGCGTGCCGCCGGCTGACCAGCCAGTGGTCGAGCAGCATGTCCGAACCGGCTCGACGCCCGATCACGAGGAAGGGCTGCCGGTATTCCTGGAACTGCGTCGAGGAGTCGCCTTTGAAATCGACCTCGACGCGGAACGGATCAGTCAGGCCACATTCCTTGAGGAATTCGTCGAGGAGGACTTGATCCACGGTTCCCAACCTTGTCCGCAACGGTTGTCATTCGAGTGGTGACCAATCATTGGAACAACTACCGCACCCCGGAAATCTTACTCGGATCGACGCGAGGCGTCTAATCACAAGCGATGGTCGCCGGGATTTGCCTCGTCCCGCGGTGACTCGGTCCCGCCGATCCGCGCGACGACCCGCGCCGCCAGGTCGGTCAGGAGGTCCCCCAAGTTGGGACCGAAGAAGCTCATCTGGCGGGTCTCATAGCAAGGGTACGACTCGAACGCGGCCCGGGCCACGAGATACCCCTTGTAATCGCCGTTGAAGCTGGTGGCGACGACCGGGATCGTCGACCCGAGCTGGGGCAGGAGGTGGCCGGCATAATCGCCCGGAAACCCGACCAGGACCGCTGGGCCGAGCCGGACGGCGTGCAAGTGCGTGGTCCGCCGGCCAACCCATCCCGTGCTCCACGGGCTGAACCGGAGCGCGGTCCCGCCGCAGAGGATCTGGACCGGCGGCAAGTCCACGTCGAGGCGGCAGTTTCCCAGGGAAACCGTCGGCTCGAACCGGGCGGTGGCGAAACTGGGGGCCAGAGCTTGGGCGAGCGCGGTCCCGTACGCTTCCGCCCGCTGCTGCTCGTTGCCGGTTTTGGGGCGGATGGGAGAAGCGTCGCCGACCGTCCCCGCGGCGAACAGGACCACGCCCGCGCCGACGAGCCGAGTGAGCGCCCGGGCGAAGGCCTCGGGGTAATCGCCACCTAGCCGAGGGGGGACGGGGTGAGCGATCGTCGCGTGAGCGCCGAAGCTGGCGAACGTCGCCAGGACGGTCCCCCCCCGGTTGGGACCACTCGCCCGAAAGATCCAGGCGGACAAGAGGTCGTTGGTCGCTTCCCCCGCCATAATCCGGTTCCACTGGAGGCCAGGGACGGAGCACTGCGCGAAGGCCACCTCGGCGGGTTCGAGGTGTGCCCTCGACGCGAGGACGACGGCGGCGAGGCGGTCGGCGAGGCGGTCGAACACCGCCGGCTCGAACGTCCCGGCGACCAAGCGTTCGAGCGGGTGGTTCCCCCACCCGCCGGGTCCGCTGTGCGTATGTGTCGCCGTGAAGTAGATCTGGTCCGGCTCCAGCCCCGTCCGGGTCAGGATGGCTCGGGACAGCCGGGCGTCGATCAATAGTAGGTCGGCCGCCAGCAGGGTCACGCTCGACCGCCGGTTGGCGATCGTGACCGCCTTCCCGGCGCACCGCGAGTTGACCCCGACGAACGGCGTGGCGATCTGGCCAATGAACCCAGCCAAGGGGACCGGCATTGCGGGGCTGAGGTCCACCTCCGCCACCCCGACCCGGACCGCCTCGCGGACCACTTTCCCCGGGAAACTCTCCACTCGACTGACCGAAGCTCGATAAGCCAAACTGTCGCGGTGGCCCGACCGATCGGTCGGCCAGGGGCCGATGACCAGCCCAAAGCCGAGCAGCCGGACGCCGATCCAGACCCACCATCGTCGCGTCCAGGCCATCAACCTATTCACCATCAACTCCTGGCCCAGCGGTTTCGCGAGGGATCGTCAGCCGTCCCGCCAAGCTGTTCGGTCCCAGCGGACTCGTCAGAAGTCACTCTGAGCTTCGGTATGAAAATGCTTTCTAGCAAAATATTGTTGATTTGGTGTTTTAAAACGTTATGTTCATATTAATCAACATAGACAAAATGAATCGCGAGTGGAAGAGGATCTTTGTTTAATAGTCAAATTCTGGCGGCTCGACCTGGATGGCCGGCACTCGCGATCCTCGCGGGGACGACCGAAGGTCAAGCCCGTCGCTCGTGCGGGTTGATGTCACCCACGGGCACGGAGTGCGCGCCGATGCGGACCAAAACGTCGATGGTTGACGGGAGTCGCGGTGATGGCAAACGGTAACCGATCGGCCCGAGGAATCAAGGCGATGGTCTGGCCGATCGCTATCGTCGCCATTCTGGCCTGGTCGGAATGGCCCACGATTCAGGCCATGATCGAGCGCTGGATGAGTGATCCCCGGTACTCGCATGGGGTACTGGTCCCGCTGTTCGCGGGGTATCTGCTCTGGCACCGCCGGGCGGTCCGCCCGGCGCCGCCGACGCCGTCGCCCGAGTTGGGTTTGGCTTTGATCGGTGCTGGGGTCGCGGCTCAGGTGTTTGGGGGCTTGATCTACTTCGCCTGGCTCGAAGGGGTCGCCCTGATCCTGAGTCTGAGCGGCGTGGTAGCGCTCTGGGGCGGTCCGAAGGCGTTGTGGTGGGCGGCCCCGGCGCTCGGGTTTTTGATCTTTATGATCCCGCTCCCCTACCGGATCGAGGTGGCCCTGGGAGGGCCGCTCCAACGGCTGGGGACGGTGGCCAGTACCTACGCCTTGCAGACGATGGGGCTGCCGGCCGTCGCCGAGGGGAATATCATCCGCCTCGATGATGATGCGTCGATTGCCGTGGTGGAGGCGTGCAACGGGCTGGGGATGCTCGCGGCGTTCACCTGCTACGCGACGGCCGCCGCTATCCTGATGACCGGCCGCGACCTCATCACCCGGGGGTTCATCCTCCTCAGCGCGATCCCGCTGGCCTTGATCGCCAACATCACGCGGATCGCCGCCACCGGCATGGTCCACGCGACCCTCGGCGGGAGCGCCGCCGACCTGGTCTTTCACGACCTGGCGGGCTGGCTCATGATGCCCTTGGCGTTACTCCTGCTCTGGTTGGAACTGGCGCTGCTCGACGCCTTGATCGTCACGCGACCCGACGAGTCGATGACCGCGGCGCTCACGAGCGGCTTCGCCACCGCGATCCGCGCGAAGGTCTGACATGGCGTCCGCGCCGCCCGGGGCTGGATCGTCGCCGCCCAGGCAACTTCCTCGGCGAACTTGCTCCTCATCACGCGGAACGGCTCGATGAATCGCGTCCATCCTGAGGATGATTTCGACCCGCGCGGGTCTTATCCGGTTCCCGCCGCCGAGGGGCGATTGCCCGCGCGGAGCGATCACCAGGCGGTCACGGCCTTTCTCGCGGCCGCGCCGGACGCGCCGACACTGATCCGCGCGCTGCGGCGCCGCTGGGTCCTCGCGTCCCTGGGCGGGATCGGCGTCGGTCTCCTGGCGACCGTGGCCGCGTTCGTGTTCGTCCCGCCGCCCAACTACTATACGGTCAAGGCGATGATCCACATCGCCTCGACCCCGGCGAAGATCATCTTTCAGACCAGCGAAAGCGTCCCCGAATACCGGAGCTACCAGCGGACCCAGGCGACCCTCGCCAAAAGCCGCAAGGTGTTGACCGCGGCGCTCCGCCGGCCCGAGGTGTCCAAGCTCGCCTCGATCCCGGCCGAAGGGGAACCGGCGAGCTGGCTCGACCGCGAACTCAAGGTCGAGTTCCCCGGCGGGGCGGAGATCATGACCATCGCCATGACGGTCGCCAACGCCGCAAGATGCCACCCGGCTCGTCAACGCGACCGCCGACGCCTACCTCAAGCAGATCGTCGAGGAAGAACGCCGCGACCGCGTGGCCCGCTACGACAGCCTGAAAAAACTGTTCAATCAACTCCAGGACGAACTCCGCGAGAAGCGAAAAACCTATCGCGCCTCGGTCGAGGCCGTCGGCGTGATCGACAAGCTGAGCGTGGCGGCCCGCCAGTAAAAGGCGACCCGGAGCCTCGGTGAGTTGCAAGTCGAATTGTCGCAACTGCAAGGGGAGATCCGCCAACTCCAGCGCAAGGCGAAGCTGCTCGCGGCGATCCCCGAGGACGTGGCCCCCGAGGGGACCCCCACCCCCGAAGCCCTCGCCGAGAACGCGGTCGCCGAGGATCGGGAGATCGCCGAGCTGACCAAGGCCCGCGGGGCGCTCGAAGCGGAATATCAGAAGTTGATCCGGATCAACAACCGAAACCAGAGCGATCCGGCGACTCAAGCCGCCCGGACCCGCCTCGCCGCGAACGACCGGGCGCTCCGGAGCCGGATCGACAAGGTCCGGACCTCGGCGATCCGTCGGTCACCCGCGCGGCCCAGGCGCGGGGGGCGGGCAAGCAAGCCGAGATCGACCAGACCCTCCTGATCCTCATGGAGCAAGAACAGTCGCTCCGCGATCAGGTGGCCGCCCTCAGTGGCGAGCTGAAGACGGGCAACGTGAAGGTCCGCGACATGAACTGGCTCGACGACGAGATCGCCTTGACCGCGCAGTCGGCCCGGACGGTGCGTTCGGAAGTCGAGGCGCTGACCGTCGAACTGGCGGCGCAGCCCCGGATTCGCCTGATCGAGCGGGCACGCCAGGCGCCCAACCCGCCCATCCTCGATCAGGCCGGCGTCCTGCTCGCCGAAGCTCGCGCCCGCCGGCCCGGTTGGACCAGGGCGATCCTGGCGGCGGCGGAAGTCGACGACCTCCGCGGCGACTCCGCCGCCGCCCTCCGCGCGTACCTCGCGGCGATCGAGAAGGGGGAACGTGACTCGCGATCGCTGCGTCGGGCAGTGGAGCTGTTGTATCGCCTGGGGAGATTCGCGCAGGCGGATACCCTGCTCGCCCAGGTTCAGGACGACGCCCCCTTATCGCCGGAACTGGGGCGGCTCGCGGCCGACGTGGCGCTGCGGGTCCAGGACGACGACCGGGCTTTGACCCTGGCCCGCCAGGCCCTCACCGGGCGGACCAACTCGAGCGCCGATCAAGTCTGGCTCGGCCAACTCCTGCTCGCGGCGGCGCGGCAGGCGGAGAACCGCCGCCGGCCCGATCAGGTCCGGACCCGTCGGCTCGAAGCGGAGCAGGCGTTCCGACGCGGCATCGAACTGGCCCCCGACGACCCCGACGCGCGCGTCGCGCTGGTCGCCGCCCTGGCCGGTTGGGATCGCCGCGACGAGGCCCGAGCGACGATCCGCGCCGCGGAGGGACACCTCAAGGGGCCGACCGGCGACCTGGCGCTGGCCCGCTGCTTCGAGGCGGTCGGGCAGACCGACCAGGCCGAAGCGAAGCTCTAAGCACTCCTCAAGGCGAACCCCGACGACCCGGTCTTCCTCCGAGCGGCGGCGACCGTCAGCCTCCGGGCCGGTAAGGCCCGCGCGGCCGAGCCGACGCTCCGGCGGTAGATCGCGTTGCAAAACCAGTCGCCCAACGACGCGGCCTGGGCCAAGCGGGTGTTGGCCCTGGCGCTGTCGGCCGAAGGGGCGGGAGGCTGGTTGCAGGCCCGCGAACTGGTGGGGATCATCGACGGGACCGCGGCGGGATCGACCGCCGCCGCGAGTCGGACCGATCCGCGGGCGGACGAACTCCGAGCTCAAGCCCAGGTCCTCGCCCGGCAACCGGGACGAACCCCACGCCGGCAGGCGATCGCGATCCTGGCTTCGCTGGTGAGCCGCGACGAGGCCCGCCCCGAGGACACCTTTCTCCGCGCCCAACTCCTCGACGCGGACGGCGACTAGAAGCGGGCCCGCGCCCTGGCCGCGCAACTCCTGGCCGAAAACCCGTCGAACGCCGCCATCCTCACCTTCCTGGCGCGGGGCGAGATCGCCAGTCCCACGCCGGACGAAGCGACTCCCTGGATCGACGCCCTCGCCCAGCTCAACGTGTCCCTCACCTTGCTGACCGAACTCCGGGCTCGGTTGCTCTTCAAGGGCGGGAAAGCCCCCGAGGCCATCGCGTCGCTCACCGCCTTGGCCCGGCAAAACCCCCAACTGGGACCGGCGGTGGCCGGACTCCTCGAAGACGCCCGGCAGCCGGCCGCCGCCGAATCATTGCTCCGCTCGCTCGATGCGTCGAGCCTGACTCCCGACCTCAGGCGCAACCTGTCCCTGACGCTGGCCACCCTCCTCGGGCGGAACAACCGTCACGCCGACGCCCTCGCCATCTGCGAGCGACTCTGGGCCGATCCCACCGTGCTGTCATCCCAGGTCTCCTCGGTCGCGCCGGCGGCGCTCTACACCGGGCAGCCGACCGAAGCCATCCTCCGCCGCGTCGCGGCCGGGATCGAGGCGGCGCTGAAGCGCCGGCCCAACGACGTGGTCTTCCGCTTCGATCGGGCCAACTTGTTGATCCTCCGGGGTCGATACGCCGAGTTCGAGGCGATCTTCCGCGCCGTCCACGAGACCCAGCCTCGGCTCGGGGCGCCGCTGAATAACCTTGCCTGGCTCCTGGCCCTCCGCGGCGAGGGGAAGCAAGCACTCGAACTCATCGACCGTGCGGTCGCCCTCGACGGACCAAAATCCGACCTGCTCGACACCCGGGGTCTGGTGTTGATCCATGCCGGCCAGCCCGACCGAGCGATCGACGACCTCGTGGCATCCGTCGCCGCCGCTCCCGGAGCGATGAACAACTACCACCTGGCTCAGGCGTTGCAGCGGGCCGGCCGGACCCCGGAGGCCGGCGAAGCCCTGGCCAAGGCCCGCTCGGCCGGTCTGAAGGCGAGCGACATCCATCCGCTCGAACGTCCCGGCTATCTCGGCCTGATCGCCGCCTTGCCGACCAGCGAGGCCACGCCATTTCCGCCTCAGCGTTGATTGGAGGCTTGTTCCGGTCGCCGCGTCGGGGGCGGAGCAACTGCGTTGGTCGACACGAACCATCGGACCAAGAAACAACCAACAGACACCATCCCCATCAAGAAGACGGCGAGCAGGATCAACGGGATCGAAGCCAACTGGACCGAGCCAAGCAACATCCGTTCGATCAAGGTCGGATTTGTGGCAGACGACTGATCCTCAAGGTCGTCGCTCAAATTCATCGAAAAGTCCCTTGGGAAGGGCCAAGGGTGACTCGTTGGGAGCGCGGAAGCCGGAATGCTCGCGCATCGACCAAACATCGGGCGAAAAATCGACCGGCAGCGCCCAAGACAAGATCATGTGAGCCGTGGCCGCACGTCTGGCATAACCTCTTATATGACCGAATCGAGTTTCATAGCCGATGAACGTTGGTTTTTGGTCGGCAAGGCGACGGCCGACCTGCTGATCGCGTCGGTCCTCCTGGTGCTCTTGGCCCCGCTGATCCTCCTGCTGCTGCTTTTGGTCAAATTGACCTCACACGGACCGTCGATCTTCAAACAGGTTCGGCTGGGACGTGAAGGACGCCCTTATCCGCTTTATAAGATCCGGACGATGACCCACGATTGCGAACGGTTGACCGGACCGCAGTGGGCTAAGCCGCGGGATAGTCGGGTCACGGCGTTGGGCCGGTTGCTCCGCCGGAGCCACCTCGACGAACTCCCCCAACTCTGGAATGTCATCCGGGGGGACATGAGCTTAGTCGGACCTCGGCCGGAGCGTCCGGAATTCGTGACCAAACTTGAGGTGGCGATCCCGTCCTATCGCGCCCGGATGAGCGTCAGTCCCGGGATCACCGGTCTGGCCCAGATCCAGCTCCCGCCGGACGAGACCATCGACGACATCCGCCGCAAGGTCGATTGCGACCTCTGCTACATCCAGCGAATGAACGCCACCCTCGATCTCAAGATCCTGGTGGGGACTGCCTTCAAGATCCTGGGGTTGCCACCGGAGTCGACCCGGCAGATCCTGGCGTTGCGGCCGTGGCCGCGGCCGGTGCGTGCTCGAGCGCCACCGAGGTGAAGTCGATGAGCCAGTTGCAGTCGATCTGAGGACACGCGGCCGCGGATCGCCCGACCTCAAGCCGGCACGGGTGCCGTCCACCCGGCCGGCGGGCCGCGTCGGCGGCCGTGGTTGCGAGCGGAGCCGAGGTCCAGGCTCGAGGTTACCCGGATGATTGGTTCGGCTGAGATCTCGTTCGCCGCCGCGTGTGGGTTAACCGGTCCGCTCGTCCTGGGTGTGCAATCCCCCGATCCGGTGGCCCGCTCGTGGCGGACGTTTGCGCAACCGTTCGCCGTGGTCGGTCGCGACCCGCGCTCGGACCTGCCTTTGGATAGCCCGGAGTTGAGTCGCCGCCATGTCTATCTTCAGGCGGTGGCCGGGCGGATCTTCTGCGTCGACCTCCACAGTCGGACCGGCACGCACTGGACCGACGACCCGGGCCGCTGGGGCTGGGTCAGTCCCGAAGCGACGGTCCGGATCGGGCCATACCTGATCCGCCCGGGTCATGGCGATGGTTCAGGCCCGCCAGCGCGAGCCGACGCCTGCTTCGACACGACGCCGCCCGAGGCGCGATCGGCCGATCCGAGGACGCTCCCGGGCTTGACCGTCGAGGTCATCGGCCGGACCGGAACGCCGGCAAGCCGGCAGGCGAGCGGGGCCTTGATCCTGGTCGGCCGATCCTCAACGTGCAAGGTCCAGCTCGCCGACCCAGCCGTCGCCAACATCCACGCCGGCCTCGTCCGGACCGCGACCGGAGTTTATGTCGTCGACCTGCTCAAACCCGGCGGAATCCGCGTCAACGGTGCGTCGGTCCGCTAGGCGCGACTCGGTGAGCACGACGAGGTCACGGTCGGGGACCACACGATTCGGGTCCATGAGGCAAGCACTAGCGCTCCGAGGACGAAACCAGTCGCGGTGTCGCCCGGGAGCGCGCCACCACCGCGCGGTTCGCCGCCGAGCCACGCGGACCAGTCGGAGATTAGAGCTCAACCATTGGTCGCCGAGCCGGTGGCGGCCGGCGTTATGGACGTCTTGCAGTCGATCGTGGCACTCCAGCAAGAACAAATCACCTTGCTCCGCGGTGAACTGGCGGAGATCCGCCGGTTGACCGTGGAACAGCATGACCTCCGAGCGGCGCTTGTGGAGCGGAATCGAGCCGACCAGTCGCCCCGGGTGCTCCGGGTCGTCGCGGGCGAGTCGCGCGCCCGGACCCAACTGGCGGTCCCGGTCCCCCAACCGGGTTCCCGGCCCGGCCGATCGGCCTATCCGCTGGCGATCGAGGGGGAAGTCAGCCCGGCGGGGAACGAAACCCCGCCGCCGATCGGAGCGGCCGACGACGACAACTTCGACGCCCAGGTATTTGATCGCCTCACCCAGATCCAGGGGGAACGCCTGAACCGGTGGCAACGCCTCCGCGCGACGACCCCAACCAGGCCCGTGAGCGGCCCATTAATGATCCGGACGCGGACCCCGACCGGGTGGGCAGGGTCGAGCGTCACCGTCAGCCCGGCGGCGAGCATCTGGGCCACCTGCCGCAAGTTGTGGTTCAAGGTCGCCTGATCGGTCACGTCCAGGACTTGAACCAACGTCCCACCCCGGAACGCTTCGAGGCGCTGGTGGTCGTCGCCGACCATGAAGACATAGCTCGGAAACAGCGGCAGGATCGAGCGGATCGGCCGACCCGCCGGTGTCCGGCTCTTCTGGATCTGTTGGGGCAGGTAGTAAGCCACCTGGCGGGCGAACAGGTGCCGCGCAGTGGCTTTTTCCTGGCGAGGCTTCGTGTGCAGCGGGACCCGTCGGCGCGGTCGGGGCCGTGGTCCCAGAGGTCCGCCGGAAAGACACTGGCTTCGACGCGAAGAATCGGCATGGGTGGTGGAAATCCCCAATCCGGTGGGCCGCGGCCACGGCGCGGCGCGGGTCGAACCACCCGGCGCCAACTGAACCGAACGTCATTGGTTGTTTTCGATCATAATACGCATTATCGGACATTGAACCGGACTGGTCGATCGCGCTGGGTTTGAGCAACGGCTGCTCGAAAACAACGCCGACTGGCCACGGGGTTGCAAGTTGTGTGCTAGGAATCTAAGATCGGAGGCCCCTGACCGCCCCGCCCCCAGGTTCGACTTTGATCCGCTTAAGATAAATTCATGAGCACTTTAGAGCGAGCCGCCCAACCTGATCCCGCCCTCTCGACGGGTCCGGTCGCCGAGCCCAAAGTGAACGACCCCACGGCCAACGACCCGGGATCGATCGAACGGATCATCAAGCCGAGCGAAGGCTGGATCGGGATCAACTGGTCGGAGTTGTACCATTCGCGCGAACTCTTCGACACGCTCATCTTGCGCGACATCCGGATCAGGTACAAGCAGACGGTCTTCGGTGTCGCCTGGGCCGTGCTGCAACCGCTCGCATCGATGATCGTCTTCACCTTGGTGTTCGGGCGGATTCCCGGCGCCAAGCCCGAGGGGGTCCCGTACCCCTTGTTCGTCTTCGCCGGTCTGATCCCCTGGACCTTCTTCAGCAGCGCCGCGGGGAGCGCGGGGATGAGCTTGCTCGGTCAGCAGCAGTTGTTGACCAAGATTTATTTTCCCCGGCTTTATGTCCCGGCGTCCACCGCGGGGGCGTTCCTGGTCGATATGGCGATCGGCTTGGGCTTGTTCGCCGTCCTGCTGCCGATCTACCAGTACACCCCCAGCGCCAACCTGATTCTCTTGCCGTTGCTCATCTTGCTGATGTTCGCCGCGTCGCTTGGGTTCGGCCTGGTCTTCGCCTCGATGACGATCATGTATCGCGATTTGCGGTTCATCATTCCGTTCTTTATGAGCTTGTTGATGTTCGCCAGTCCCCTCTTTGTCCGCCCGCAAATGCTCAGTCCCAAAGTTCAACTCCTGTTTTCGCTGAACCCGATCAGCGGCATCATCACCGCGTTCCGGTGGTCGATCCTCGGGACGCCGCTGGACGTCCGGGCACTCCTCTTCTCGATCGTCATCTCGACGCTGGTCCTGATCTTCGGGATGTTCTTCTTCCGGAAAACGGAACGGTACTTCGCCGACCTGCTCTGAGGTCGGCCCGGGCGATCGATCGTCGCTCAACCGCCGCCACGACCACGTCCGTCGGATGACCCACCCCGCCACCGCATCCAAGCCCACCGAGCCGCCCCATGTGCCGCCCCGCCATCGCCCTGGAAAATATCAGCAAGCAGTACCAGATCGGCCGGGCCAGTCACAACGGGTCGTTCCGCGAGTCGATGGCCGACAGCTTCGGTTCGATCCTCCGGCGGTTCCGAGGTCTCGGCATGGACCGGACCAAGCATGATGACTTCTGGGCCCTCAAGGATGTCTCGTTTGAGATCAAGCCGGGCGAAGCGATCGGCCTGCTCGGGCGGAACGGGGCCGGCAAGTCGACCCTGTTGAAGATCCTCAGCCGGATCACCGAGCCGACGACGGGCCAGGCCCGGCTCCGAGGGCGGGTCGGCTCGCTGCTCGAAGTCGGAACGGGGTTTCACCCCGAGCTGACGGGCCGCGAAAACATCTACCTCAACGGCTCGATCCTCGGGATGAAACGCCACGAGATCAACCAGAAATTTGACGAGATCGTCGCGTTCTCGGAGATCGACCGGTTCCTCGACACGCCGGTGAAGCGGTACAGCTCGGGCATGTACATCCGCCTGGCCTTCGCGGTCGCGGCGCAGCTCGAACCCGAAATCCTGCTCGTCGACGAGATCCTCTCCGTCGGCGACCTCGAGTTTCAGCGGAAGTGCCTGGGCAAGATGAACGACGTCGTCGGCCACGGCCGGACCGTCATCTTCGTCAGCCACCAGATGGAATCGATCGCCGCCTTGACCACGCGCTGCCTCGTCTTCAAGTCGGGCGAGCTGGTCCTGGATGCCCCCACCGACAAGGCCGTCCGCGCTTATATCGAGATGGCGCTGGAGGGGTCCGAGCAGGGGCAACCCTACAAGACGTACAAGACCGACTCCGATGAGAACTACGTCGCGGAAGCCCGGGTGATCACGTCGCACCCGTACGGTCAGCAGACGTGGGGCGAGCCGCTGGCCTTCGAGTTCGTCCTCCACATCGGGCGGCCGATGGCGAAGCTCTGCTTTTTCTTCACGATCGTCGACAACCGAGGGGGCAACACCGTCCAGTTCTGGAACTTCGACGAGGACCTCCCGTTCCGCCAGCGGGCCGGCGACTTCCGGCTCCGCTGTGAGATCCCCAAGATTAGGGCGTACAAGGGGCGCTATACGATCAAGACGTCGCTCGCTGACACCCGGGGGATTATCCCCATGGAGACGATCCCCGAGATCTGCTCGTTCGAGGTGGTCATGGGGGACTACCGCCGGAACGCCTACGACTGGTGGGAAGACATGTCGGACTACATCGAAGATTTCACCTGGGAACCCGTCAAGCAGGCTTGATCGGATCGGGCCGGGCCGGACTCACCGGCCGGCGCCGATCCCCTCAACGCGGAGGATGGACCGATGGCGTGGGTGGCGTTCTTCGCCTTGATCCTCTGGCTCCCGGCCGTCCTCTACCTCTTCGAGCGCTTCCCCGCGCAGAAGGCCGTCGTCTTCTCGTTCATCACGGCCTGGTTGTTCCTCCCGCCGACGTTGATCCCGCTGTCCGGCATCCCCGACTGGTCGAAGACCACCGCGACGGTCTTCAGCGTCTCGCTCTGCGCCTGCTTGAAGCACTCGCAGCGGTTGTTCGCGATCCAGTGGCGGTGGTACGACTTGCCCGTCTTTGTGTACTGCTTGTGCCCGTTCCTGTCGTCGATCACCAACGGCCTGGGAGCGTACGACGGATTCTCGGCGGTGCTCGATGAGTTGTTCCGCTGGGGGTTGCCCTATGTGATCGGGCGGGCCTACCTGGCCAACGCGAGCGGGAACCGCCAGCTCTGCCTGGGGATCGCCGTCGGCGGGTTGCTGTACATCCCCTTGTGTTTGATCGAGATCCGGATGAGCCCCATGCTCAAGTCCTGGGTCTTCGGGTTCGGCGGAGGGCGCGACGTCGATTTCAGCCTGAGGTATAACGGCTACCGCCCGATGGTCTTCCTGGCGACCGGCCTCGAACTGGGGTGGTGGATGTGCTGCGCCACCCTCGCGACTTACATGCTCTGGGTCAGCGGCGCGGTCAAACGGCTGGCTAACTTCCCGATGGGGCCCCTCACCGTGGGGCTGGCGTTCACCACGGTGATGTGCAAATCCACCGGGGCGTTGCTCCAGATCGCGATCGGCTTCTGCCTGATCTACTTTTCGCGATTCACCAAGAACTCGCTGCTGGTCTGGGCGTTGGTGTTGGTCCCGCCGGCGTACTGCGTCGCCCGACCCACGGGGATCTGGACGGGGGAGCAAGTCGTTGATTGGGCCGCCGCCACCTTCGGTCCCGAGCGGGCGCAGTCGTTGGGCTTCCGGTTTGAGAACGAAGAGATCCTGATGCGCAGCGCCCTGCAGCACCCGGTGTTCGGCTGGGCCCGCTTCGGCGGCTTCAACCCCCCCGACGCCAGCGGCAAGACGGCGATCACCGACGGGTTGTGGATCATCGTCTTCGGCTGGATGGGTTCAGTCGGTCTGGTCGCTCTGAACCTGATGCTCCTCGTGCCGACCGCCCTGTTCCTCCGCCGGTTCCCGCCGAGGACCTGGCTCGAACCCGACGTGGCGCCGGTGACGACCCTGGCGCTGATCCTCCCCTTGTTCATGCTCGACAACCTGAGCAACGCCATGCTCAACCCGATCTACGCGCTCGCCATGGGCTCGGTCGCGGGCTACCGACCCCGGAAAGACGCCACGCTCCGCCCGGCCGACCGGTGGGCTCGGCACGTGGCTGGCGGCGCGGCGCTCGGGGAACCGTCGACCACGACTCCGCGGGCGCTCCGACCCGACTTCGCCGCCGATCAAGCGGCGGACCAGGCCGAGGCTGGGGCCGTCGCCGCCGCCGACCGGGGTCGGCTCGACGAGGCCCATGACCGGTTCCTCCAGGCGATCCAGTGCCGGCAAGGCGCCATCGACGCGCAACCGACCGCCGACCGGCTCGACCGGCTCGCCACGACGCATACCTTGTTCGCGCGGACGCTGACGCGGTCCGGCCAGGACCGGGCCGCGGTCGCCGAGCGGGAGCGGGCCTTGGCGCTCTGGCGGGCGATCCAGGAGGGGGACCCGCGGGCCGAGTTCGCGAGGGACCGCCACGCGGCCAACCTCAACGATCTGGCCTGGCTCCTGATCAACGCCGAGGCGGCCGATCCGGTCGAGTCCGACCGGGCGATTCTCCTGGCGGAAGAAGCGGTGGTCCTGGCGGGCGACCAGAGCTCTTACTGGAACACCCTGGGGGTCGGCCGCTATCGCCGCGGCGATTACCACAAAGCGATCCACGCCCTCAGCCGGTCGGTCAGCCTCAGCCCCGCCGGGGGCAACGCCTTCGACTTCTACTACCTGGCCCTGGCCAACCAGGCCCTCGGTTATCCCGCGCCGGCCGTGGAGTGGCTCGACCGCGCCGAAGTCTGGGCGCGCCGGCACCCCGAGCTCGGTCCGCTGCTGAGCCGGGTGCAAACCGAAGTGGCCGACCGGTTCACTCCCGCTACCCGCTCCTGAAGAAACGGGCCGATTCCGCCGATTTTGGCTCGAAGCCGACTTAGACCGCCGCAAAACAACGATCCTGTCGACGCGGCTTTCGTTTTCGTTGAATTGGCCAATCGAGCGGCACATCATGGCTTCACCCGTTCTGGACCCCAGTTCCGCAACCGGCGCGCTGGTCGCGGCGGGTCCGTCGCTCGCCCCGGCGGGGCAACCGATCATCGGTCGGTTAAGTGTCTCGCATTCGGGCGAGTCGATCATCTATGCCCCCCAAGACCCGCAAGGCAATTCCCTCCCGATCACCGCCTTGCGGACCGCCGACGACATCCAGCTCATCGCGCTGAGCGGTGTCGCCCAGGCGTCCTCGTTCACATTGCGGCTCGACAACCAGACGACCGCTCCCATCCCGCTGTTCCCCGCGCCCCAGTTGACCTCGTTCGTCTGGAGCGCCACCCTGCCCCAGGCCGGCAGCTATGACCTCGCGATGTCCTGGGGTTACTACGGGACCCCACCAGGGGGCGGGGCGTGTGCGCAGGCACTCCTGGAAGTCCTCGATTCGGGCAAGGTGATCGGCTCTTTTCCGTTCGACCAGACGAAATATCCCGACGAAACGGTCGACAGCGCCGTGGCCAACGTCGGCATCTTCAAGACGCTCGGGACCTGCGCGGCGACGACCACCAACCTCCAGGTCCGGCTCAGCGGCGCGGCGAACTCCGGGACCTTGCTGGCCGGGACGATCCGCCTGATCCCCCACGGGTCAACCGACCCCGCGCAGGTCGGCTACATCGACCCGAGCAACAACCGAAGCGGCGGCTCCGACGGTGTCCTGGAAGGGCGGGCGGGGATCGAGGTCTACGGGTTCTGGACGCTCACCTTCTTCCACACGAATGTGGGGAGCTGGCATGGTGTCTGGTACGCCACCGCCACCGGGACCCAGCCGACCTTGTTTCCCAAGGGGGGCGACATCCAGGCCGCGCTGCAGGCGCTACCCAACGTCCCCGCCGGCGCGGTCCAGGTCTCCCCGCGGTCGTCGCAACAATATCTCGTTCACTTCACCGGCCCACTCGCCGGGACTCTCGTCACGACGCTGGTCAGCTCCGACGCGGCGTTTCAGATCATCCACAACGACGCCGCCGACACCTCGGTCGGCGGCCAGTATCCGACCGTGACGGTCAACGGCTCAGCCTACCCCCTGAAGGCGGTCAGCTATGCCGCCGGCCACCCGCTGGCGGTTTATCACCTGATCCAAGACGCACCCGACGTCCAGTACCTCCGGTTTGGTGAGGGGTTGTTCCAGTCGGGCTATTACCCCGTCCGGTACGATTATGGTTTCAGCGGGCAGGTCGGCTACCCGCCCAACTCCGGCCCGGTGGGACTCTGGCGGTTCCAGGCGTTGCCCGGGAGCGCCCAATACCAGGTGGCCATCACCTGGCCGGGGGGGGACGCGAACGCCGACCTCCTGGGATGCTTGATCCAGGACGGCCTCGGCAACACCCTGGCCTCGGTCGGCGGGATCGACCAGTCGCAAGCCCCCACCGACTTCCAGGATGCGGGGGTGGGCTGGAAGGTCGTCGCGGTCGTCACCTTACCCGCGCTCGTCAACAACCTGAATGTGACCGCCATCGGCCCGGGGACCGCCAACAAGCATCTGATCCTCGACGCGGTCCGGATCAGCCGGGTCAGCCCCCGGCAATCGATCCGAATCCAGCCGGGCGATCAGGTCAGTTTCAGCGCGCCAGCGGGTTTCATCACCACGGCGAACGGGCCGATGCCCGCCGTGAGCGAAGTCGCGATCAACCCGGCGGGGTCGAGTCGCCTGCCCGCCCTCCCCACCGGGGCGAAAACGATGAAGTTGGGGATGAACATCGACCCCCCCAACTATTTCAGCACCGACTCGTACTTCATCAACCTGGCCATCCAGGCCAACGGGCCGATCGGCTTGACCCAGTCCGCCGCGGGGAACCCGACCCTGCTCGGGTTCAATGGGCGCTATGGGTTTGGCGCCGCGACCGTCCCACTGAGCCAACCTCCCACCGACGCCGGGGGGCGCGGGCGCGGGGTCCCCAACACCACCAACGGGGCCTGGATCGTCGAGTGGCGTGGATCGGCCGGGAACTGGTGCGAGATCACGTCGAACGCGACCTCGACCGGCGTGACCGAAGACGTGTCGCGCCGGGTGTCGGGGGCGATCAACCGGCGCTTCTTCCAGGTCCAGGAATCGTTCGCCAACGCGCCGGGCGTGTCGATCGGCTTTTTCAGCACCAAGCTCAGCTCGAACCCGAGCTACGCCAAGCTGAACTACTACGACTGCGACATCAGCGGCGTCGCCGTTTATCCGCCCGACGTGGACCCGACGCAAGCCTCGCGGTGGCGACCCAGCTTCGTCGCCAAGCTCAAGGGGTTGCACTGCGTCCGGTTCATGGACCTGTTCGGCACGAACAACATGAACCTGTCGAGCTTCAGCCACTTCCCCGACCCGGCCAACTTCCCGCTCGGCTACGGCAACCGGAGTATCGCGATCCCGATCGCGGCGATCGCTCCGCCGACCCCCGACCCGTTCGCCGACAACGTCGCCGGCACGGTCGTCCGGGTGACGACCACGATCCCGCACGGGCTGGCGACCGGGTTCCGGGTCGGCCTCCGGTCCAACGACGGCTCGTCGCTCGGCCAGGTCATCGGCCACGTCATCGATTCCCGGACCAACGCGACCACCGCCACGGCGCGTGATCCGATCGACCCGACGGACAACCTCAACGGGTCGTCCCGGCAAAACCTCTGCCACGTCATCGACGCCCAAACGCTCCAGATCGGTATCAACGTCGGTTCCGGACCGCTGGCGCGGATGGCCAACACGCTGACCCCCACCAACGGTTACTTGTACGCCGAGGTCGCGCCGGGGGCGATGATGGCACCCGCCGACGCGGCCGATCTGTGCGTCGAGGCTCAGGTCGAACCCTGGGTCAACATCCCCTGGCTGGCCGACGATGATTGCGTCGCCCGGATGGCCCAGGCGTTCGCCGATCGCCTCCCGCGCGGGACTCAGGTCCATGTCGAATACGGCAACGAGGCGTGGAACTACGCCTTCAACGGCTTCTTCTACTCTGTCTGGCAAAACAACCTGAACGGCACGCCGGGAACCGACTACATCCCGGTCTACATCACCCGGATGAGCCAGGTCCACCAGATCTTCCGCGACGTCTGGCGGCGGGCGGGGCGCGACCCGAACGACATCCGCCGGGTCTGCGGCGCCCAGACCGGCAACGCGGGGGGAAGCACCGGGCCGATCGTCCAGTACGCGCTGAAGCACCAGATCAGCTTCGACGAACTGGCCCCGGCGTCGTACTACAATAATGAACCGGCGTCGGGGGGCTTGGACAACCTCCTGACCCGCGAACAGCTCCTCGACCTCCTGGCCGTGAACCTCCAGCAGTCCGACCTGCCCGCCGCCCTGACGAGCAACCTCCAGATCCTCGCCGGTGCCCTGGCGCAGAACCCGACCGCCACCTGGCTCGGCAACGTCGTCCTGGTCAACTACGAGGGGGGACCCGACACGATGACGACCGCGCCGATGAACGCCAACCTCGCCAACCGGAACCACGGCGTTCACCGCGATCCAGACTTCCGCGAGATCGAGCTGTACCACCTTCAAATGCTCCAGAACGCGGGCGTCACGCTGTTCAACATCTTCACGCTCTACGGCACCCGGGACGCCAGCCAGTGGGGGGTCTACGAAGGGGCGCGGATGGCCGCTGGGACCGGCGACGCCACGCTTGACGTGGCCAACCGGAACGACTTCGAGAACCTCCCGGCGATCAAGTCGGAAACCGCCGCGGCCCTCCGGCAGTGGGCGGCGCTGGTCCCGAAGTCGGTCGCTCCACCGTCGCCTTCGCCTTCGCCCCGCAATCATGGCCGGGAGACGCTCCGGCGGACTTTCGGCGACCTCCCGTACTGACCCAGCCCGCGTGCGAGTCGCCCGGTCGACCCAGGGTCGACCGGGCCGGACTCGCTCGGGTCACCGGGCGACCGGGCGGCGCCAGACCCCTAGGACCGACTTCCCCGCGGCGAAGCCGAGGATGGGGTCCACCCACGTCGAGAGTGGGACCAGGACCCGGTCCCAGAACGCGATCTGCCCGGGAGTCGGCATCGCCTGACGGAGCAGCAGCTTGTTCGCCAGCGACGCGCAGCAGCCCACCGAGTCGAGGTAGCCCAGCCAGGCCAGATCAAGTCCGGCGGGAGTGATCGCCCGGAGCGACTCTTTGGAGTAGCGCCGGCAATGGCCGATCGACCGGTCGAACGGGGTGAACAACCACTGGTGCGCGGGGGACAGGGCGATGACGTACCCCCCCGGCTTGACCCGGCGGGCGGCCCGCGCCATCTCGGCGGCGTCGGCCTCGATATGTTCGAGGACATCCATGTACAGGACCGAATCAAACTGGTCCGTCGGCAGTTGGTCGGCGAGCGTCCCGACGACGACCTCGCATTGGCCGGGGAGCCGGCCCGCCGCCCGCTCCGCCGTGAGCCGGTGGGCGAGCGCCGGGTCAGGCTCGAGGCAGACCCAGCGGGCTTCGGTCCCCCGGCACAAGGCCCGGGTCGTTCCGCCCAGCCCCGCGCCGACTTCGAGGACCTCGGACCCGAGGTAGGGGGCGATCCGCCGCCGGAAGTAAGCTTTCCAGTGGACCGCCGCGGCGAACAGGTCCAGCTCGTCACCGACGTAATGATAAGCGTCGCTCACCGGCGGTATACCTCTTCCTTGGAACCGACATAGTGGATGTAGTCCCGGCGCGGGAGAAAACCCGCCGCGGTTCGCCCCGCCAGGATCATGAAGCTGAAGACGACCAGGAACAAGGTCGCCTGGAGCAAGATGATCAGCAAGACCCCGAAGACGGTCGTCGCCCACCCGGGGATGGCCAGGTCCGTCGTCAGCCGGACGACCACCGTGGTCAGGAGCGCTCCGACATCCAGCCCGATCATGGCCACCGTGGCGATCAGGAGCCGGACGCCGATGGCGTCGCTGTAGACCGAGACCGCGCTCAGGCCGTGGGTGACCAGACCGACGAAGTTCATCTTCGACCGCCCCGCGAGGCGACGAGCCCGCGCGGTCGGGATCGTCTCGTAGGGTTGCTTCGAGGTGAACGCGGCGGCGGCGTAGTGGTTCCAGAGTTCCGAGGTGGCGACCAGACTTTCGAGTCGGCGCCGGGGGACCACGCTGAAGTTGCCGACCCGGACCGCCCGCCCGGTCAAGACCCGGTGGACCAGCCGATACCCGTAATAGCAAAACCGGAAGAGGAGCGACTCGGACCGCTTCGTCCGCTCGGCGAAGATCATCACCCGGCGCTGGGTCTGCTCCGCCCGATTGAGCAGGCGGGGGATGTCGCGGGGGTCGTCCTCGCCGTCGGAGTCCATCACGACGACGAGTCGGCACGCGGCGCATTCCGCTTCGAGGTGCGCCAGCCCGATCGCGATGGCCCGCTGGTGCCCGAGGTTTCGCCGGAGGTGGAGGACCTCCAGGGCGGTGATCGCCGCGAACGGTCCCGCGACCTGGTCGTCGTCCCGATCCTGCGTCGAGCCGTCGTCCACGACCAGGACCCGCGCCTCCGTCGCCGACCCGGCCAGGACCGCGTCGACCTGCTCGAGCAGCCGGGCGAGCGCGTCCCAATCGTTAAAGGCTGGGAGCAAGATCGTGACTGCCGACGGTTCCGCGGGATCGGTCCCACCCGGAACCGGCGGCGCGTCAGGAGGCGGGGCCATAGCCGTCCGGGTGCGCGCCGTGCCACCGCCAGGCGGTCTCGACGATCGCCTCGATCGTGTCGTACCGGGGCTGCCAGCCGAGTTCGCGGGAAATCAGTTCGGGCGTGGCAATCAAGGTTCCCGGGTCGCCCGGGCGGCGGTCGACGACCTCGTGCGGGATCGGTCGCCCGACGGCGCGCTCGCACGCCCGGAGGACTTCGAGGATACTCGTCCCCGTCCCCGAACCCAGGTTGTACGCCCGACCGACTCCCGGTTCCAACCCTTCGACGGCGAGCTGGTGGGCCAGCGCGAGGTCGTCGGTGTGGACGTAGTCGCGGACGCAGGTCCCGTCGTGGGTGTCCCAGTCGCCGCCAAAAATCTTCAAGCGGTCCCGGCGACCGACGGCGACCAGCAACGTCAGGGGGATCAAGTGCCCCTCGACATGGCGGCTCTCGCCGAACTGGCCGTCGGGGTCGGCTCCGGAGGCGTTGAAGTACCGGAGGATCGTGTAGCCGATCTGGTACGCCTGGGCATACTCGCGGATCAGCCACTCGGCCGCCAGCTTGGTCGAGCCATAGGGCGTTTTGGGGATCTGCGGCGTCGATTCGCGGATCGGCATCTCGACGCCGAAAGCATAAGTCGCCGCCGTGCTGCTGAAGACGATCCGCCGGACCGCGGCGGCCCGCATGGCGTCGAGGACGCTCTTGGTCCCGCCGACGTTCGTCCGCCAGTAGCTCGCCGGGTCACTGATCGAGAGCGGGACCGACGCCAGCGCCGCGAAGTGCATCACCGCGTCGATCTGGTGCTCGGCCATCGTCCGGGTGAGCCGGTCGGTGTCGAGGATGTCCCCTTGGACCAGCCGGTCACCGGGGACCGAGCGGGCATTCCCTTCGAGGAGGTTGTCGTACGCGACCGCGTGGTGCCCCGCCTTAAGCAACCAGCGGAGCGAGGCGCTCCCGATGTATCCCGCGCCGCCGGTCAACAAGATATTCATTGAGCAGGTCACCATCACCAGAACCGAGTCATCCCGCACCGCCAGGGTCGCCCGAAACCGGCCGCCCGTCAAGCCCGGTCATTTCGGCCGCTCATGAGGTCGGGCCGATGAGTCGCGCCGGATTGCCGACCGCCACGCCGCCCTCGGGGACATCCTGGAGCACGACCGACATGGCCCCGACCTTCGCCCCCCGCCCGACCCGGACGTCGCCGAGGACCTGGGCGTACGCCCCGAGATCGACATCATCACTCAAGCGAGGCACCGGGCCGTCGTCGTGTCGGTTGCCGATCGTCACCCCTTGCCGGAGGGTGCAGTTCGCTCCCAGGACGGCGTCGGGGTGGACGAAGATATTCCCAAAATGCCAGATCCGCAGCCCCGGTCCCACCCGCGCCGCTTTGGGGAGGCTGATCCCGGTAAGCGTCTCGACCAGCCGGAATGCCAGCCAGTAGACCGGCGTCAGCCCACGCTTGATCCAGCCCGCGGGCCGACGGTCGAGGCGCTGGCCGAAACGGTAGACGGCGACCGCGTAGATCGACTGCTCCTTGAGCCACGGCCGCGGCGGATAGCGGCGGCGGTCGGCCTGCCAGGCGGTGTCCTCGGTGGGCGGTTTCATCGCACGGCCTCGGGTGCGGGCGCGGGCGCGGCGGCCTGGGTCGCGTGTTTGTACTCGATCAACCGGGCACCCCGCCCTTGTCGCTGGTCCCGGCGATAGCCGACCTGCCCGGCGAGGTTGGCCCACTTCTCGATGACCATCAGCAAGCCATGAACCACCGCGTCCCCCGGGCGATCGACCCGCCGCCGGATCCGCCACGCCAGCCGACCGGCCTGGGCCAAGAGCAGGCCGACACCCAGCCCGAGCACCCCGAGCGCCGCGAATCCCCCCCCCGCCCAGCCGCCCGCCACCATTCCCCCGCCAACCACGACCGGCCAACCGATCCCCCAGAGCCGCGCCCGCCGCAAGCTCGGGCCGAACAGGCTGGGGGGTCGGGGTCGCCCCTCGGTGGGAGTCGGCGGGAACCGCGACTCGATGGCGAGGCCGTGGTAGCCGACCCGGAACTGGCGCCGCCACCACTCCGCGAACCGGGTCATATTCAGGTCGTGCCGGGTCATCTCGGCGTCGATCCGCGCGATGCTTCGCCCCCGCTCGCGGAGCCGCCGGCACAGCTCGGGTTCCTCACCCGCCTTGACCGACGGGTCGAATCCGCCCACCGCCGCGAAGTCGCTCACCCGGAACAGGGCGTCGCCGCCGCAGCTTGGGACCAAGCCGATCGGCGTATCCCATTCGAGGTCGGCCAGGCGGTTGTAAACCGATCGCTCGGGGCGCAGCTCGCGGCGTCGGCCGCAGACCACCGCCAGCTCAGGCCGGCCGTCGAGTTCCCGCTCGGCCCGATCGAGCCAGCCCGTGACGACCTCGCAGTCGCCATCGACGAACATCACCGAGCGGACGGCCGGGTGCCGCTCGACGCAGCGGGCGAACCCTTCGTTGCGTGCCCGACCCGCCGAGAACGGCCGGCTCGGGTCGAGTTCCACCACTTCGACCCCCGCCGCTCGGGCGGTTGCGACGCTCGCGTCGGTTGACCCGGAATCGACATAAACCACGGGCACCGCCGCCGGGGCGAGCGACTCCAAGCAGCGCCGGAGCCGATCCCCTTCGTTCCGGCCGATGACGACCACGCCGATCCCGTTCATGAGGCGTCGTCCTTGGCCGCCCAGCGGACGACTCGGGCGGGAACCCCGACGGCGGTGGCCCCGGCGGGGACGTCGGCCAGGACGACGGCGTTGGCGCCGATCCGGGCGTCGTCGCCGATCTGGACCGCGCCGAGGATGCACGCCCCGCAGCCGATCTCGACGCGCGCCCCGATCGTCGGGATGTTGGTCAACCGGCGGGTGTCGGCGATCCCCATCGTCGTGTTCTGACGGATCTGGGTGTCGTCGCCGATGCCGCGGGCGTGGAGGATGATCCCGCTGTGGTGCCAGATCCGGACCCGCCGACCGACTCGCACCGTGTACGGCAGCGAGATCCCGGTGGCCACCTCGACCATGAGGTAGAGAACGCGGTAGGCGATCGTGAACGGCACCCGGACGAGTTTGGGCCGGAGACCCATCCGCCAGTTGCCGAACCGGTGGACCAGGATCGCCCAGAGGCCCAGTTCGCTCAGGTGGCTGTCGTGGTTCCGGAAGTCTTCGACGAGCAAGGCCACAAAGCCGATCCCGGGTGGATTGGCGTTCCGGTCCCCCTTCGGGAGCGGTGGGCCGACGCTCGGTGGGGCCGCGGTGGTGGTCAGGGGGTCGCGCTGGCTCATCGCTTCACCGGGAGGAAGTTGTACCGGACCAGGTCCCAGAGCATGAGCCGGGGGTCGCCGTCGGGCTTGCGCTGGAGCCGTCGACGGGCGCGGTAGCTGGCGAACGCCGCGACGTGGACGAGGTTGGCGACCAAGGTCCGAGCGCGCCCGTGGTGGGTCAAGAAATACCGGTTCCGGGCGTCGAACCAGTAGCGCGGGCGCCGCTTGGTCGCTCCGCCGGTCGAGGTGACGTCGGAGCTTTGCCCGACGAGGTGGACCACCCGCGACTCGGGGACGTACCAGCACGCCCACCCTTGGGCCTTGGCCCGCCGGCAGAAGTCGACCTCTTCGTAGTACATGAAATAGCGGTCGTCGAGCAGCCCGACTTGATCGAACACCGCGCGGCGGATCATGAGGCTGGCCCCGGCGACCCAGTCCACCGCGACCGGGTGATCGGCGATCGGCTGGACCACGCTCCGCCGGCTCAAGAGGCGCGAGGCGGGACCGAACCGCAGCCCCCCTTCGAGCTCGCCGAGGATCGACGGGAACCGGAACGCCGAGTTTTGGGCGGTCCCGTCGGGATGTTCGAGGCGACTACCCACCAGACCAACATCGGGGTAATCCTGGAGGAACCCCTTGAGGGCCGCCAGCGCGCCGGGGCGGACCACCGTGTCGGGATTCAGGAGCCAGACCAGATCCGGCGGGTTCGGCCGCCCCAGCGCCGCGGCGAGGGCCATGTTGTTGCCCGCCGCGAACCCGCCGTTCCGGTCGGCCGCGATCAGTGTCACCCAGCCCCGCCAGCCGTGGCGGTCGATCGCGGCGCGGATCTGGTCGACTTGATCCGCGCCGCTGGCGTTCTCGACGACGACGACATGCGCTCCCGGCTCTTGCCGGATCTCCGGTTCGAGCGACGCCAGGCAGTCGATCGCTAGCGCGGCGGAGCGGTAGTTGACCACGACGACCAGCAACACGGCCGCCGGGATCGGGGTCTTCGCCCGGACCTGAGCGAGCGGCAAGGCATCCTCCCGGACTCCAAGGCTGCCCGGGCGAACCGCTTCGATCGTCTCGCGGTAGATCGCCAGAATCCGGTCGATCTTGACGTCCCAGTTGAGCAGGCTGGACTGGACCTTGGCCAGCCCAGCCTCCCCCATCTGGTGCCGGAGGGTGGGGGATTGGCCCAGGCGGATCATCGCGGCGGCGAACCCCGCGATCAACTCGTCGCGCCCCGTCGGCGGCACGAGGACCCCGCAGCTCGGGTCGAGGTAGTCAACCGGGCCGCCCCAAGCCGTCGCCACCACGGGGAGCCTGCAGGCCATCGCTTCGAGGACCACCGCGCCACCGCATTCGTACAAGCTGGGCAAGACGAGGACGTCGGCCCCCCGGAGCCGCCGGGCGCACTCCGCCTGCTCGACCCACCCGGCGAAGTGGACCTGGCTCGCGATCCCGAGCCGCTCCGCTTGCGCCCGCAGTGACGGCTTCATGGGACCGTCGCCGTAGATGTCGAGGGTGGCGGCGATCGTCCGCTCGACCTGGGCGAACGCCGCGAGGAGGAGGTCAACCGCCTTCCAGTCGACCAGCCGCCCCACGAACGCGAACCGGACTGGGCCGACCTGATCGGCGGGACTTGGCCGAGCCGGGGCCGCGGGGACGATCCAGGTCGCGGGATCAACGCCGTTCTCGATCAAGGTCAAGACCCGACCACGAACGCCGCTCGGCAAGGCGTGGCGGGTCCGGTCGTTGGCCACGAGCAAGGTCGCCGCCCGGAGCTTGCCCGGCATGACCCGGTGAGCCAGCCCCGCGGCCCGCCGCCCCAGCGCGGTCAAGCGGCCCTCCCAGCGGAGGCTCCGAGTCCGCCGCGCGAACGCCGGCGGAAAAGTCATCCCGCCGTTCATCGGTCCCATGACCACCGGCGCCCCGAGTTGGTGCATGATCGACGGCTCACGCGGCGACACCGGGACCGGCTGGTGGACCACGTCGATCGCGTGTTCGCGGACCAGGTCGCGGACGATCCGCCGCGCGAGCCGTTGGCAACTTAACCGACTGATGTATCCCGTAGTAAAATAAGCGATCCGCGCCGGCAGGCGACTTCCCAGGCGGTGCATCGCGATGTGCAGCGCGGTGTCGGGGATGAACCGCAGCCGATCGGTGTCGTCGGGCAGGAGCCGGACCAACTCGTCGCGCGTCCGGGAGTGGACCACCAGCCAGGCCTCGACGCCTCGGGCGCGGAGCTTGCGGAAGATGTGGAGCGGCAGGACCGCCTCGCCACCGAACACGGCCGAGGCGCTCTCGGCGACGACCACCACCCGAGGTTGGCGGGCGATCACCGTCACGTCGTCCCCCGCACGGCGTCGCCGGTCGGCCCGGTGATCTCGGCTGCGACCGGCTCAGCCGGGGTTCCAGGGTCGCGGCGGAACCGGTCCCGGAGGATCTGGCGGGCCAGGAACCGGGCATTCTTCCAGTAGCGCGGGCCGAGGCGGCGGGGGTCGGTATAAATCCGAAACGCCCATTCCATGCCGGTTTTCTGCAAGGCTTTCGGAGCGCGCTGGACTTTACCGGCGACAAATTCGAGGGTGGCTCCCACCTGCGCCGCGACGGGGACGCCGAGCGCTTCGAGGTGCTTGGCCAGCCAGAACTCCCCTTTAGGTTGCCCGAGGGCGACGAAGAGGAGGTCGGGCTGGACCGCCTTGATCCGGGCGATCAGGTCATCGATGCCGGGTCCGAGCAAGTCGGTGGCGTCGGGGCAGACCGTGCCGACGATCCGGAGCGCGGGGTAGCGGGCGACGAGCCGTCGCGCCGCTTCCTCGGCGATCCCGGGGGGACCACCGAGGAGGTAAACGCCGTGCCCCCGCTCGGCCGCTCGCTCGCAGAGGTCGTAGATCAGGTCGGACCCGGCGACCCGCTCGGGGACCGGGTGCGCGGTCTGCCGCGATGCCACGACCAACGGCACGCCGTCGGCCAGGATGAACGCGGCCCGCTGGTTGATCGCGGCCAACCCGGCGACCTCAGCCGTCAACATGGCGTAGTGAGTGTTCGCCGTGATGAAGAACGAGGGCTTGCCGGCCCGGATCAACTCGTCGACGCGGTCGACCGCCTGACAACGGGTCAGGGGGGTCAGCGGCAGCCCCCAAACGTGGGCGGGCCGAGTCATCGCCGGACCTCACCAAGATACGCCGCGCCGGGGGCGGCATAGTTCGCGGCGAACGAACTGGTCGTCGCCACCTTGGATTCGACGATCAACCAGGACATGAGCAACAGCTCCAACCCGACCAAGCCCATCGCCGTGGGCATCATGAGCCAGCCGGCGGCGTCGTGGGCGTACCGCGACCCAACCGCCGCGCCGAAGTGGTAGTAGCACCAGGCGGTCGCGGCGATCCGGAGGATGTTACTGGCCAGCGCGATCGGGATGATCGTGGCCAAGAGGACCAGCCGTTTCAAGAGGGCCATCGGCACGATGCTCGCGGTGGCGGCGACGGCGGCGGCCAGGCTCATCAGCATCGACAACCCGTTGCAAGCGGCGGCCACTTCGAGCTGTTCGCCGCCCACCATGATGACGTTCCCCTCAGGCATGACCCAAAGCCCCGTTGCCCGGAGGACGAGGCAAGCCGCGCGGGTGGCGATCGCCTGGAGCGGTTGCGAGAGCGCCGTGTTGATCGTGGGCGGGAGCGGCAGCCAGAACAAGAGGAAGGCAAACGCCGGCCAGACCACCCGCATGGTCCGCCACCCGAGCCGCGACAAACCCAGGCCCACGATCACGAGCAAGACGGTCGCGGTTTCCGACCAGTTCTGGCCCCGCTCCTGGAGCCAGGCCCGCACGACCAGTCCCCCCACCACCAGCGCCAGCCCCGGGAGCCAGAGCCGGGGTCGATCCGCCGCGGTGCTCGGCCAGAGCCGGACCAGGATGACGAGGGCGATCGGGAGGACCAAAAAGCCGTGCGAGTAGTCCGGCTCGCGGACCCAGGTCTTATACAGGTCGTGGAAATTCGCGGCGTAAGCATAGCCGAGCGCCGCGGTCACGACCGCCAGGGTGCCGAGGTCAACGGGGGGGATAGCCCGCCAGTTCCAGCCGGTCGGCCCGATTTCGGAGGGGACCGCCGCGGCGTCGGGGCGACCGGTCTGCGCGTCATTCATGGTGGCAACCAAAGATGTTCCGTGTCGGGCGACCAGAAGAGGATCAACCAGAGTACCGACGACGCCCCGACTCGAACAGGTCCAAGCCGTGGCGTGGGGTGGTCCAGCCGATCAAGTTTACGATACGTCGGAGTCGTTGGTCACCGATTCTTGGCGACCCGGGTAGCTGTAGCTGTAGGCGTAGCTGCCATATGCCTGATCTTGCGTCTTGACGCCGTTGACGACCACGCCGAGCACGGGAATCCCCGCGGCGATGATCTGCCGGTTGGCTCGCTCGACGAGCGGGAGCCGACTAGCGTCGTAGCGGGCGGCCATCACCGCGCCGTCGGCCCACCGCCCCATGATCAGGGCGTCGGCCACCGGGAGGACCGGCGGGGTGTCGATGATCACCAGGTCGTACATCTGGCGGAGTTGCCCGATCAACTCGGCGAGCCGGTTCGACTTGAGGACCCGCGTCGGGTCGATCCCCGGGGTCCCGGCCGACAGGAAGTGGAACCCGCCGGGTTGGAGGTGGAGCAGCGACGGGTCGAGCTCAACCAGCCCGGCCAGGACGTCCCCCAGCCCCGGGCCGGCGGGAACATCGAGCAGCCGACCCAGCGACGCCCGCCGGAGGTCGGCGTCGATCAAAAGCGTCGCGGTCCCGGCGTTGGCGCAGCGGGCCGCCAGGTGAGCCGCCAGGGTCGTCTTCCCCTCGCCCCCGGTGGCGCTGGTGATCATGACGCAGCGCCCTTCGCCGTTGGTCCCCCCCTCGCAGAGGGCGACCCGGAGGTGGTCGATGCTCTGCACGAACCGGGCGAGCCGCTGCCCCGCCTTGTCGGTGCCGCCGACCAGACCCGGCCGGATGTTCGGCAGCGGCGCGATCGAGAACACCTCGTGCCGCATCCGCGCCGCGAGGACCTCGGTATCGGCGACACGCCCCGAGCGGATCTCCAGGAGGATCACCAGGCCGAGCACCGCCCCCAGGACGCCGACCGGGGCCATCGCCATGTACTGGATTCGCTTATCGGCGGCCGCGCGACCCTCGGGCCGTGCGGGGTTGAGAAGGCGAATCCGTTCCTCGGCGACCGAGTCGAACATCAACTGCTCGTGCTTGCGATGCACGATGTTCCACATTTCCTTCCGGGCGGTCCGATCCTCTTGGAGGAACCGGATATCGAGCTCGTCCCCTTGCTGCTTCGTGCTTTGCAGCTTGAGTTTGCTCAACTCCTCGTCCAGCGCCGTCTTCATGGACAGCAGCTTGTTGACCTCGGCGGTGGCGCGGGCGACCTCGGCGTCCGGGCTGCCCTGCCCGGGGTTGTTTTCCAGGTCGCTCTGGTACTGCTGTTTTTTCTGGTCACGCAAAAGTTCATAGCGCTGCCTGAGCCTGGCGAGCTTTTCACGGGCCTTCCGTTCGGCGGGGTCGCCCGAGTTGCGCGTGTCCGCTTTGATCTTGTCGGCGCTCATGGCCAGTTCGCGGCACTGACTCAGTAAATCGATCAACTGAAGATCATTTCTCAGTTTGAAGTTGAGTTGAGCCGATGAGCGCGACCGATCGCCCAGGACCCCCGCTTCCGAGTTCATTTCCTGAGCTATCCGCCGCGCATCGGCCAGGGCGGCTTCGGCATGGAGCAGCTTCAATTTGGCCGTGGTGCTGTCGGCCAGCATCTGGCGATAAGCATCGACCGTCCAGTTCACCGACCCGGGAGCTGACTTCTCGTTCTTCCCGTTGCCGTTATTGGCGGCGTCAGGCTCAACGGGAGCAATGGCGGTCAGGTGCTCCACACTGGAGACTTTGGCTCGAAGATCGGCCTCTTTTTGCTTGATCTCTTTGTCGAGATCCGTCATGTAGGTATTTAATTTGGTGAGCTGGGCCTCGTTCGACCCACTTGACCAGTCGCGGTTGGCCTCGATGAACGCGTCGACCACGGCGTTTACCAGAGTCGCCGCTTCCTCGGCCGACTCCGAGACCATCGCCACTTCGATGATGTTGGTGCCGGCCTGGACGCCGACCTGGATCACCCGACCGAGTTCCTGGATCGCGTCGCCGGCCGTCTGGATGCGGGGTAAAAGCGCGACGCGGGAATCGTGCGACGCGGCCGCCAGGACCGTCGGACTTTTGATCAACGCCACGTGGGTGGCCATGTAAGGATCTTCGCCGCCCCGGCCACCGCCGTAGAGGTCCATCACGGTGGGGTTGACCTTCAACCAACTGTACGCCCGGTAGACTGGGCGGACCTTCAAGTAGACCGCCGCGCCGATCCCGGCGGTGCCGACGGTCCAGAGGGCGAGGATCAGCCACCAATAGCGCCGGGAGGCCCGGAGGACCGCCTTGATCGAGATCGGCGAGGGGACTTGGTCGTGCGAATCGCCGTCGAAGCGTTGGACCGCCGACGCCAAAACCCGTTGCGCTGGCAACTTCGCCGGAACGGACGATCGTTGGTAATCGAAAGTGTCCATCGTGGATAATCTACCGCGGGGTGATGAGCTGGAGTCCGGACGCACGACGACTCTAGTGTTAACTTACGGGACCATTCCTGGAACGCGACACCCGGTGCCGGAATTGTCCTAACTTTGCCCAGAGCGGGGTGCGAACCAGCGGATATTGGGGCGGGATCGACTCGGACCGGGGCGCGGACCGGAGCGGTCGCGGCGACTCCGGATCAATTTTGGTTGATTCAATTTATCCACGCCCCCCACGGGCGGTCAATCCAAAGCGTCAGTCTGGCCCATCCCGCCGGGACGTGTTGCTTGTTTATCTCACTCGGTCGCGGCGGCTCTCGGGCCGACATGCCGGGTGGTTCGATCAGCGCGCCGCGATGGCGGGCAACGGCCGCCGCGACGACTCTTTGACCATCTTTTCGAGGACTGGCAACAGCTTTTGCACAAAGTCCTCGATCGGTTCGTCGCCGTCGCGCATTTCCCCTTCCATGACCCGGCGTTGGATCTGGACCTTGAAGATCCCGGGACTCCGGCGTGGGAGCTTGCGACCGTCGATCGCCGGACTCCACCGCCCGTCGAGGAGAAACGAGTGGTAGACAGCGTTGCGGATCACGGTCCGGCCGCCGGGTTTGGCGAAGACCGAGGACCGGAACGAGGCCACCTCGTGATCCCCGATCTTGATGTCCTTGTCCACCGTCGGCCCAACCGCCTGGAACCCGCTCGCTGGATAGCAGACCTGCGGGGTATGCGGCATGACCGGTTCCGCCGGGCCGAAGAGGACCAACACCGACAACATCTGGCCCGTCTGCTCGTCCACGTAGGACGACATCATGTGGTCCGTCGAGCCGGTCAACCGGGTGGTTAACGGGTCGAGGACCGTCTGGCTCCCGTCGAGGACGCGCCAGCCGTCGAACGATTTCGGGATGGTTTTGAGCGGAAACGGGCAAGCCACGAGCGAGTTCTTGTCTTCCTCGTAGCGAGTCGCCTGCATCCCCCGGACGATCCCCGCGACGACCAGGCACAGGCTCGCCGCCACGCACCAGGCGACCACCTGGCGGGCGGACCCGGTCGGCCGGACCAACGGACCCGCGACCGGGGCGGCTGACGGTTGCTTGGCTGGTAAGGAGTTCTCAACCCGCGTCATGGTGAGTCACTTTCCGGGTGCGAGGGGGATTCCCGGGTCGGCGGTCGTGGCCCGTCCCGCTGGGCTTAACAAGCCCCTTTGCCAACGAGCACCACACCCACCGTTTGCCGAAGGATTTTGATGTCCGAGCCGATCGACCAGCGATCGACGTAATCGAGGTCGAGCTGAATCATGCTTTGGCTGTCGGTTTCGCTCCGACCACCCACCTGCCAGGGGCCGGTGATCCCGGGCGAGACCGACAACCGCCGCATGTAACCATCATAGTCCATCCATGCCAACCGCTCACTATCGCGGAGTTGCAGCGGCCGGGGGCCGACCAGACTCATCTCGCCGCGGCAAACGTTCCAGAGTTGCGGGAGTTCGTCGAGGCTCGATTTCCGCAAGAACCGCCCGAGCGGCGTCACCCGCGGGTCATCCTTGATCTTAAACAGGACGCCGCCCGCCGACTCATTCCGCTTCTCCAGGTTCGCTAGCTTGGCCTCGGCGTCCGGAACCATGGTCCGAAACTTCAAGCAGGTGAAGACCCGCCCCCCGAGACCCATCCGCGCCTGGCGAAACAAGATCGGCCCGCGCGAGTCGAGCCGGACCAGCGCGGCGACCACCAAGAGAATCGGGATCAGGAGGACAAGCCCGACACCGGACGCGATCAAGTCGATGGCTCGCTTGATCCAGGACCGGGCCGCCAAGCTCGGCCGCCAGTCGATGATCGCCGCGGGACCGGCGGTCGGCGCTATTAGATGACTCGCGGAGCCAGCGGCAAGTTCAAAAGTCATGGCTGGCATTCGAGTGTAAGCACTCATGAGGAAAACTTCTCCATGACTGTCCAGGCGGGTCGGGTCATCCTGGGGGAGCAATCATGCGCACGGAGTCGGAGGCGGGGCAAAAACCGGGGGATTTTTGCTGGGGGTGCCCGGGGAGGGCGAAGGCGTAGCTTAGCAATCCGCGGTCGCGAAGGTCAACCGGTTTCGCCTCCCAACGAGCGGTTGAACGCCTCGGAGCACCACATGACGTTGTTTTTTTCCCACATCCGCCGACCTGGCGGTCGGGCCGCGTTTCACCGGGGCGGCGCCGACTCGCGCGGCGTCCGGACCCACTGCCCAGGCGGTTTCAGCCGCCGGAGCGACGATTTCCAGACCACATAATAGGGCAGATAGAATAAGCTCAACAAAGATAGAAACGGCAACTGAACGATCAAGATGGGGCTTAGTGCGTAGCCAGCGAAGATGGACCAGTCGAGTGTCAACAGGCCGACGATCCCCCACCATTCGGGGCGACGGCCACTCGCGACCAGACCGACGATCGCCAGGGCGGAAACCATTCCCAAGGAGATTCCCAACCGGCCCAGCGGCGGGTAGGCGAGTTCCCCCTGGTACACGAGCTTCTCGACGCGCGACAGGTGCGGCGAATCGCGGAGTTCCTGGCGGAACCGAGCCTTCAGCGCGCGGCGCCCGCTTTCCCAGCGCTGGCGCTGCGACGCGGCTCCGGCCCCTCCTCGGCTGACCATCTCGCCGAACACTTGGGCGGCGGGTTGAAAGCGGACCCGTTCGCCACCGATCCGGAGGTGCCAGGCGAACTCCATGTCTTCGACCAGGCCATGCGCCCGCCACGGGAACCGCCGGAGCGCGGCGGCGCGAAAACACATCCCGTTCCCTTTGAGTCCCACACTCAGGCCGAGTGGGTCGAGGCCAGCCAGCCAAACACCGTTGGCCAGGCTGAACGCATAGGTCATGAGCCGGGTCCGCCACGACGCCGCGGCGTTCCGGACCGTGTAGTAACCCTGGACGAAGTCGTCGCCGAGGCGGATCGACTGGTCGAACGCGCGCAGGAGGTCGGGGGCCACGCTGGTATCGGCGTCGACGAGGACGTAAGCGTCGTGCGGGCGGGCCGACGGGTTGGCCGGCACGGCGGCGAAGAAGTCCTGGAGGGCGAACCCTTTGCTCTTGCGCGCCGGGTCGGTCCGGACCACCACCTGGGCACCTGCCGCCTCGGCGACGCTGGCGGTGTCATCGGCGCAGTTGTCGGCGATCACGACGACCTGGAACCGGGTCGGATCGTAGTCGACCGCCAGGCAACTCCGGACCGTGATCCCGACGACGGGGGCCTCGTCGTGGGCGGGGATGACGATCAAGAACCGCGTGGACCCGGCAACCCCGGCGGCGGGTGCTCGGGGAACAAACCGGCGCCGGGTGGCGGCGGCGAGGATGGCCGCCATCAACGCGAACCAGCGGGACACGGCCAGGGCGAGGATGCCGGTGACGACCCAGAGGACGGCGATCATCGCGGGTAGGCTCTCGGGACCGATCCGCCGCGACGAGCCGGTCCAGGCACCGGCCGGCGCGGCGGACGCTCGGGGTTCGACTCAGGCGGGTTGGTAGCGCGGCAGGCGGTCGGGGCTGATGTCGTGGAGGCGGGGGGCGTCGCGGTCCTTGGGCGACAGCGAGGGGGCCTCGGCGGGCCAGACGATCCCGATCGCGGGGTCGTCCCAGCGGACCGAGCATTGCCCGGTCGGGTCGTAGCCGGCGGTACACTTGTAGGCGAACGACGCCGGCTCCGTCCCGACGACGAGGAAGCCGTGCGCGAACCCCTCGGGGACGTAAAGCTGGCGGCCGTTCTCGGCGGTGAGGGTTTCGCCCACCCACTGGCCAAACGTCGGCGACCCGACCCGGATGTCGACGGCCACGTCGAACACCGCGCCCCGGACCACGCTGACCAGCTTCCCTTGCGGGGTCGGGAACTGGTAGTGCAATCCGCGGAGAACCCCGACGGCGGAATACGACAGGTTATCTTGCAAGAACTCGGTGGGGAGCTGCGCCGGGCCGTAGGCCGAGGCGCTCCAGGTTTCGAGGAAATAGCCGCGGTCGTCGCGGAAGACCCGCGGTTCCACGACCATCACCCCGGGGAGGCGGGTTGCCGTGACTTTCATGACATTTGCCGATCAACCAAAAGGTCATGAAGGTACTTGCCGTACTCGTTTTTGAGCTGGCCGGCGAGCGCGGTCAACTGCTCGGCGTTGATAAACCCCATCCGGTAGGCGATCTCTTCGAGGCAAGCGACCTTAAGCCCTTGCCGGTCCTCGATCACCTGGATGAAGTTCGCCGCCTGGTGCAAGGCTTCGTGCGTCCCGGTGTCGAGCCAGGCCATCCCCCGGCTGAACACTTCCAGCCGCAACTGCTTCTTGTCGAGGTAGGCGATGTTGACGTCGGTGATCTCGTACTCGCCCCGCTTCGAGGGTTTCAAGTCGCGGGCGATGTCAAGGACCTGGTTGTCGTAGAAATACAAGCCGACGACGGCGTAGGACGACTTGGGATGCTCGGGCTTTTCCTGCAAGCCGATCACGGTGCCGTTGTCGTCAAACTCGGCGACGCCGTAGCGGTGGGGGTCCTTGACGTGGTAGCCGAAGATGGTCGCCCCCTCGGGGCTGGCGGCCACTTTTTGCAGTTGTTCACTCAGGCCGTCGCCGTGGAAGATGTTGTCGCCGAGGATCAGGGCGACCGGGTCAGCTCCCACGAATTCTCGACCGATCACGAACGCCTGCGCGAGACCGTTGGGGACGGCTTGCTCGGCGTAGCTCAGCTTCAGGCCCCACTGCGACCCGTCGCCGAGGAGGTCGCGGAACCGGGGCAGGTCCATCGGCGTTGAGATGATCAGGACTTCGTTGATCCCCGCCAGGAGCAAGACGCTCAGGGGGTAATAGATCATCGGCTTGTCGTAGATCGGGAGCAACTGCTTGCTGACGACCCGGGTCAGCGGGTAAAGCCGCGTCCCCGAGCCACCCGCAAGGATGATCCCTTTCATCTTCGTTGTCGGATTCGCTGGCGCGGCGGTCATGAGCGAGTCCCCAGTCCGAGGCGTTCCTGACGATAGCCGCCCGATTGGACGTTCTGGCACCACTCGTCGTTGGCGAGATACCAAGCGACCGTCCGCTTCAGGCCGGTCTCGAAGGTTTCCGCTGGAGTCCAGCCTAGCTCACGTTCGATCTTGCCGGCGTCAATCGCGTACCGCTGGTCGTGCCCGGGGCGGTCGGCGACGAAGGTGATCAGCTTTTCGTGGGGAACCTGCGGCGAGTTGGGGAGCAGCTCGTCGAGCAGGCGGCAGATCCCCTGGACGACGTCAAGGTTGGTCCGCTCGTTGTGGCCGCCGATGTTGTAAGTCTCGCCCGGCTGGCCCTTTTCGAGCACCAATCGCAGTGCCCGGGCGTGGTCATCGACGTATAACCAGTCGCGGATGTTGTCCCCTTTGCCATAGACCGGGAGCGGCTTGCCCGCCTTGGCGTTGAGGATGACCAGCGGGATCAACTTTTCGGGGAAGTGGTACGGGCCGTAGTTGTTCGAGCAGTTGGTGACGATCGTCGGCATCCCGTAGGTGTGGTGCCAGGCCCGCGCGAGGTGGTCCGACGCCGCCTTGCTCGCCGAATAGGGGGAGCGGGGGTCGTAGGGAGTTTCCTCGGTGAAATACCCGGTCGCCCCGAGCGAGCCGTACACCTCGTCGGTGCTGACGTGGTGAAACCGGAACGCCTGTTTGGCCGCGTCACCCAGGCCGCTCCAGTAACTGCGGGCGGCGTGGAGCAAGGTGAACGTCCCGACGACGTTGGTCTGGATGAACGCGCCGGGGCCATCGATCGAGCGGTCGACGTGCGACTCGGCCGCGAGGTGCATCACCGCGTCGGGCTGATGCGTCTCGAAGACCCGCCGGACCTCGTCGGCCTCGCAGATATCGACCTGCTCGAAGTGGTGTCGGGGGCTGTCCCCCGCTTCGGCGAGCGATTCAAGGTTGCCGGCATAGGTCAACTTGTCGACGTTGATGACCTCGTGGTCGGTTTCGCGGATCAACTGCCGGACCACGGCGGACCCGATGAAACCGGCGCCTCCCGTCAGCAAAATCTTCATGGGCGGTGAACCTTAGCGCTGGCGAAATCGGGCGACCTTGCACCCCAACCCGACGCCTCCCTGCGCCTTCGGACCGCGACCCGTCGCGGACGGTTGCCCACTCTAACAAGCATAGTGCGCTTCGTCACGCCCCCGCCGGTTGGTTGTTCCTGAAAAAGCACAAGTGAGACAACCTCGAGATTAACAGCCCGGAGAATCGCTTGGCGCAATTTAGAGCTTGATGTAACATTGAATTCAATGTGTAATCCGTGCGATCAGGAGGTTGTTGTGAATCTAAGTCGAGACATCCACCCGCTGACCGATTTCAAGCGAAACACCAGCGACTTCATTTCCCAGCTAAAAGAAACCGGCAAGCCCGTCGTACTGACCATCAACGGCAAAGCCGAGCTGGTGGTCCAAGACGCCGCGTCGTATCAAAAACTGCTTGATATCGCCGAAGAGTCCAAGGTCCTCGAAGGCATCCGTCGGGGATTGGAGGACATGAGAGCGGGGCGAACACAGTCCGTCGAAGCCGCCTTTGCCGACATCCGCTGCGAACTGAACCTGTCCGACGAGTCATGACTTACCGACTCGAAATCGCCATCACCGCCCGACTGGACATCCAGCAGACAACGCAATGGCTTAGAGACCATCTCTCGCGGGGCGCCGCCGACAAGTGGCTCGCGCATTTGCTCAAGGGCATCGGCACACTAAAAGATCATCCGCTCCGTCACCCGCTGGCCGACGAGATCGAGAAATTTCCCGAGGAGATCCGCCAGTTTCTCCACGGGAAAGGTGACAACAAATACCGAATCCTGTTCACCGTGCGAGACCGAGACAGTACGGTGGTCATCCTTTATATCAGACACGCCGCCCGCGATGAATTGGAGCCTTGACGATTGCGTCTTCGGTGACTCCTGGCCTGATTATGGTTCTCATCTGGGGTCATGAAATGAAAACTGACACCGAGTTTTCCTCCCCGCCGCCCGCGATGAATTGGAGCCTTGACGATTGCGTCTTCGGTGACTCCTAGCCTGATTTTGGTTCTCATCTGGGGTCATGAAATAAAAACTGACACCGAGTTTTCCTTCTGCTGAAATGAAAACTGACACCGAGTTTTCCTCCTATTCGGGGTCGGTCCATCGCCTCATTGGAAGCCGAATTGGCGGTTCAGCGGCAACTTCAAGACAATGCCATCAAGTTAAGTGACTTGTACGGCAGTCGCACGGGCAAAGGGACGTTCGCGAAAACTTCGATCGACAAGCTGCCGGATTGGTTGAAATTCTCCTGCTTATCTCGTTTTTCGGGGAGGGTTTCAGAAGTTCAGATGGGTTCCGAAGGCGGCTCGGTTATGCTCGGTGAACCGACGTTTCAACTCGATGCCACTTCGTTGTAGGCCGTCATGTCGCACT
>JAABUX010000560.1_pt1 | contig 63024 bp, 41 predicted proteins | sample 5561851 | NCBI WGS metagenome assembly JAABUX01 (sample SAMN10711883, study PRJNA513361) | rock metagenome | isolation source: Antarctica rocks | place: Antarctica: Victoria Land, Richard Nunatak red sandstone | collected 2016-01-03
GGCGATGGTCGATCGGCTCAACTGCCCACCCGATCAAATCTTACGGATGATCCGATGGGCAACTATTGAGGTCGGTTCGAAGTGGGGATGACTCAGGCCCACGCCCCCGGCGGCCGACATCGGGCCGGACTGGGGCCGGACTCGCGGCGAAGTCGGTCGGCGACCGTCGGCCCGATTGACTTCGGGGCCCCGCCCCGTTAAGCCAGGGCGATGGGGTTGCGATCGCCGAGGCATCGGGCCGAGGTGGCCGGCCCCCCGGACGGACGGCCCCAGGGCCGGGAGCCCCGAGCATGCGCCACCGGATCGCCGCAGCCTGCCTCACCCTGGCCTTCGCGTCGGCCGCCCCGGGGCAGGAGGAGGTCCCCGACTCGATCGCCGTCGATCGCGTGCCGCCGATCCCCGGCGACGTGGCGGCGATGCTCGCGAAGTACCGCGACGGCCGGGCCGCGTCGTTCCAGGACTGGGCGTCGGGCCGGCGCGAGGTCCTGTTCCTGACCCGGGCCGGCGCGACCAACCAGGTCTTCGCGGCCGCCGCGCCCGGCGGCGAGAAGCGGCAGGCGACCGCCTTCGACGACCGGGTCGGCGGGGCCTCGGCGCGGCCGGGACGGGACGAGTTCGCGGCGTCGACCGACGAAGGGGGCGCGGAGAACTACCAGGTCGTGCTCGTCGACGCCAGGAAGGGGACCTCGCGGCGGCTGACCGACGGCCAGTCGCGGAACCTCGGGGCCCGGTGGTCGAACTCGGGCAAGCTCCTGGCCTGGAGCGGCAACGCCCGCAACGGCAAGGACATGGACCTCTACGTGATGGACCCCGACGGCCCGGCGTCGGCCCGGATCGTCAAGCAGGTCGCGGGGTCGTGGAGCGTGGCCGACTGGTCGCCGGACGACCGCAGGCTCGCGGCCGTCGAGTCGGTCTCGGCGAACGAGTCTTACGTCCACGTCGTGGACGTCGCCGACGGCCGGACGCTCTCGATCAACCCCCGACGCGAGGGCGAACGCGGGCCGGTCGCCCGCAACGACGTCCGGTTCTCCAAGGACGGCGGGGCGCTCTTCTGGACGAGCGACGACTCGACCGAGTTCCAGCACCTCACCCGCCACGACTTCGCCTCGGGCGTCGACACGATGATGACCCCCCTGATCCACTGGGACGTCGAGGGGTATGACCTCGCCGACGACGGCCGGACGATCGCGCTGACGGCCAACGAGGACGGGATGTCGAAGGTCTACGTCCTCGACGCCGAGACCGGCCAGGCGCTGCCCGGCCCCAGGCTCCCGGCGGGCCAGGTGGGCTCCTTGAAGTTCCGCCGGGGCACGCGCGAGTTCGCCTTCTCGCTCAGCTCGGCCCGGAGCCCGGCGGACGTCTACTCGTGCGACCTGAACTCGAACGTCCTGGAGCGCTGGACCGTCAGCGAGACCGGCGGCGTCGACCCGTCGAAGTTCGCCGAGCCCGAGCTGATCCGATTTTTCGCATCCGACGGCCGGCCGATCCCGGCGTTCATCTACCGCCCGACGGCCCCCTCGAAGCGGCCTCGGCCGGTCGTGATCGACATCCACGGCGGCCCCGAGGGGCAGTTCCGCCCCGGCTACCTCGGCCGGGCCAACGCCCTGATCGACGAGCTGGGGATCGTCGTGATCCACCCCAACGTCCGGGGCTCGTCCGGCTACGGCAAGTCCTACCTCAAGCTCGACAACGGCCGGCTCCGCGAGGACGCCGTCACCGACATCGGCGCCCTGCTCGACTGGGTCGACAAGCAGCCCGACCTCGACCGGTCCCGCGTCGCGGTCCAGGGGGGCTCCTACGGCGGCTACATGGCCCTGGCCACGATGACCCACTACAACGACCGGCTCAAGGCGGGCATCGACGTCGTCGGGATCTCCAACTTCGTCAGCCTCCTCAAGAACACCTCCGAGTACCGCCGCGACCTCCGCCGGGTCGAGTATGGCGACGAGCGCGACCCGTCGATGGCCGAGTTCCTCCAGAAGATCTCGCCGCTGACCTCGGCCGACAAGATCACCCGGCCGCTGCTCGTGGTCCACGGCAAGAACGACCCCCGGGTCCCCGTCGGCGAGTCCGAGCAGGTCGTCGCCAAGGTCCGGGCCAACGGCGGGCCGGTCTGGTACGTCGTCGGCAAGAACGAGGGGCACGGCTTCGCCAAGAAGCCGAACCAGGACTACCAGCAAGCCGTGCAGGTGATGTTCCTCCGCCAGTTCCTCGTCGGCCCCGACGGGGCATGACCCCCGGCGTCAACCCGGGTCCCATCAACATCAAGGAGTCGGAACGATGCGTGCGGGATGGCTCGTCGGGGCGGCGGCGGCGGCGGCGTGGCTGATCGGGACCCCGGCGGCGGCCGACGAGCCGCCGGCCCCGCTCAAGCCCGGCGTCCGAGGGCTGGCCGTCCGCGCGGCCGGGGTGGTGGCCGTCGACGGCAAGCTCCGCGAGTGGTCGGGGGCGTTCTGCACGCCGGTGCATTACAACCACGGCAACCTCGCCAATCGCGCGGCGCAGTTCCTCTACCTCTGGGACGACGAGGCCCTCTACGTCGGCCTGAAGGCGCTCGACCTCAAGCCGGCGAACATCGGCAACGCCGGGGCGCTCTGGAACGGCGACGCGGTCGAGTTCTACCTCGACGCCCGGCCCGGCGGCTCGCTCCGGGCCAAGGACTGGACGACCGGCGCCGTCCACCTGTTCTACACCGGCTTCGAGAAGGACCGGGTCGTCCCGCGCTGGATGGTCCGGCCCGGGATCGCGACGAGCGGCGTCAAGCTCGGAGGGGTCGAGATCGCGGCATCGAGCGAGGGGGGCGTCACCGAGGTCGAGTTCAAGCTCCCCTGGGCCAACTTCCCCGACTTCGCGGCCAAGGCGGGGGCGCCGATCGGCCTCGACGCCGAGCTGTGCAGCGGCGACGGCGCGGGCCGGACCGACCGGACGTTCGCCTACGGCTCGCCGCTCTCGGTCCAGCAGCCGGCGTCGATGGGCCTGGTCGAGCTGGTGGATAAGCTGGCCCCCGAGTACCTGGCCGCGGTCGGCCCGTCGACGTTCCCGATGTGGGTCGACACGCCCTGGACCCAGCCCGAGCGGGCCAGGGTCCGCGCCGTGGTGGCGATCCCGCCCGGCTTCGCCGCCGAGGTCGGCACCGTCGAGGTCCGGCTCCACGACGTCGACGGGAAAGTCATCGCGACGATCCCGGCGGCCGTCGAGTCCTTCGGCCCGGCGGGGTCCGGCTTCGCCCGCGCCGTGGCGTCCTGGCCGGTCGACGACCATGCCCCCAACACCTATTTCGCCACCGCCCGGCTCTCCTCGAAGGCCGGCAAGCCCCTGGCCGGCGTCGCGCCCCGGATGGTCCAGGAGGCGCAGATGACGGGGCGTTGACCGCGCCGGCCGAGGACAGCCGTCGGATTGTTGACCGGGGCCTCGGCGGCGGGCGTATAATGGTCGTGCGACCGGTCGTCGCCGGGGCGAGATTCGCCGAGGGAGCACGCGCCATGGCCTTGGGCACGCAGCAGCAGCCGCCTTCGCACGGCAAGATGCTGGACTACGAGCAGTTCATCGACCACCAGCTCAGCCGGACCCAGGCGAAGATCAAGGCGACCGACATCCTGGTCGCGACCCTGACGCTGATCACGGCCATCCTCGGCGTCCTGTTCCTGGAGGTCGTGCTCGACCACGCCGTCGGCCTGCCGGTCTGGGTCCGGCGGGTCGTGCTCCTGGTCGGCCTCGCCGCCGCGGCGACCTGGTCCGCCATCCGGATCGCCCGCCCGCTCCTGGGCCGGGTCAACGGGTTCTACGCGGCCCGGGCGATCGAGCAGTTCGACCCGGCGTGCAAGAACAGCCTGATCAACTACCTCGACCTCCGCAAGCACCGCGACATCCTGCCGAAGCGGTTCCTCCGGGCGATCGAGGCCAAGGCCGTCGGCGACCTGACCCGGATCGAGGTCGAGTCCGTCGTCAGCCCGCGCGGGGTCCTGCACACCTGGTACGCCCTGATGGGCGTGATCATGGTGATCTTCATCTACTATGCCCTCGCCCCCAAGAGCATGCTCGACTCGGCCAGGCGGGCCTTCCTGGCCGACGTCGTCCGCCCCACCGACACCCGGTTCGTCGCCATCAAGCCCGGCGAAGACCGCGAGCTGTCCGAGGTCGTGGCCGGCCTCCCGGTGCCGTTCTCCGTCGAGATCAAGGGCGTCCGCCCCGAGAAGGTCACGCTCCACTACAGCGTCGACGGCGGCAACTTCTTCCTCGCCCAGGACTTCGCCCCCGGGACCCACCAGTTCGACCCCTGGCAGACCACGCTCCGCAACGTCCAGCAGAGCCTCGACTACTACATCAGCGGCGGCGACGCCGAGTCGAGGCACTACCGGGTCAAGGTCCTCCCGGCGCCGATGGTCACCAACGTCGCCGTCGATTACGCCTTCCCCGCCTACACCGGCGTGCCGAACCGGTCGGCCGTCGAGGGGGGGGAGGTCGCCGCGATCGAGGGGACCACGGTCACGGTCCACGCCCGGACCAACCAGCCCGCACGCTCGGGCCACCTCGACATCGTCGGCAAGCCGCAGCCGTTCCCGATGGAGGTCAACCCCGAGGACGCCCAGGAGCTGACCGGCAAGTTCCGGGTCGAGTCCGACGGCTCGTACACCATCAAGTTCACGACCGCCGGCGGCCAGATCAACCCCGTGCCCGTCGTCTACGACATCCGCGCGACCCGCGACACCCCGCCGTCGGTCAAGTTCCGCTCCCCCGCCCCCCGGATCAAGCTCCCGGCCAACGCCAAGGTCGACCTCCAGATCGAGGCCGCCGACGACTTCGGCGTCAAGTCGCTCAACCTCAACGTCGCCCAGGGGACCGAGAACCTCGTCTCCGAAGACCTGCTCGAGAACAAGAAGCCCGAGCGGAAGTTCGTCGGCGTCAAGACGCTCGACCTCGCGACCTTCAAGGTCAAGCCCGGCACGCAGGTCGAGTACTGGCTCGTCGCCCGCGACACCAAGGAGCCCAACTCGCTCTCGGCCCGGACCGAGAAGCAGATCATCGAGGTCATCGACCCGCTGCCGCCCCCCGAGCTTGCCAAGCTCGAAGACCAGATGCAGAAGGACAACCCCCTCCCCCCGCCCGAAGAGGGCCCGAAGAAGGCGGACGAGGAGACCCAGCAGGCCAACAACCCGCCGGCCAAGGACGGCAACCCCAAGGCGGACGACGGCGGCGCCAAGAAGCAGGACCCGACCCAACTCGCCCAGGGCGACAACAAGCCCGGCGACGACAACCGCCCCCAGGAGCCGCGCGACCCGGCCCAGGAGCCGCGCGACCCGGCCCAGGAGGCCCGCGACGCCGCCGACCAGAAGAAGCTCGAAGACATCGCCCGCAAGCTCGGGATGAATCCCCCCCCGCCCAAGCCGGCCGCCTCGGGCCAGCCCAACAAGGGCGAGCAGGACCAGAACCGGCCGCCCCAACCCGGCGCGACCCCGGCCGGGACTACGCCGCCCAAGGCCGGCCCCGACTCGAAGCGTAACGACAGCAAGCCGCCCGCCGACGTCTCCTCGGCCCCCAGGGATCAGCAGCCCCCCCAGGCCAATTCCGCGACCGAGCCCACGAAGTCGAACCAGAACACGGGCCGGCCGAACTCCAATGGGGCCAGGCAGCCGGACGTTTCCCGGGCCAACGCCAACCCGCCCGGCGAGTCCACGTCCAACCCGCAGGCCAGCCCGCCGAACCCGTCGCGGCCCGACCAGCCCGACGCCCCGCAGCCCAACAAGACACCGAGCCCGCCCGCCACGAAGCCGAACGGCTCGCCCCCGGGCGCCGATGCGTCCAACGGGTCGTCGACCCCCAAGCCCGACCCCAACAACGCCCCGACCGAACCCCGGAAGCCGGACCCCGCCAACCCGCAAGCCAGTCCGGCCGGCGAGACGGCCAAGACCCCGACGGTCGGCGGCCCGAAACCCGAGCCCCGCAAGCCCAACCCGACCGAAGCGTCGAAGACCCCCGCGAATCCGGATGGGGCCGGGAACAAAGGCCCGACCGGAGACCCCAACTCGGCCGCCAAGGGCAACCCCGCGAAGGCTCCCGACACCAAGCCCGAGCCGACCAAGCCCGGCGACCCCACCAAGCCCCGGGCCGGCCAGGACGCCAACGGGCAGGCCGGGACCGATCCGGCCAGATCCCCCGCGAACCCGACGCCCGGCGCGACCGCCCCCGAGAAGCCCAAGGCCGGCCAGGACCCCGCCACAAAACCGGAGAAGCCGACCAACCCGCCCGAAGTCGCTCGGCCCGAAGCCACGGACCCGGCCAAGCCGGACGGGACCAAGAGCCCGACCCAGGGCGGGACGACCGATCCGGCCGGCGGCACCAAGCCCGACCAGCCGCCGACCAAGCCTGGCGCAACCGATCCGGCCAAGTCGGGCAAACCGGGCACCGACCCGCCCGGTGCCGGCAACTCGACCCAGGCTGACCCGGCCGCGGGCCAGCCGAAAGATCCCGCCAGGCCCGGGGCCGAGACCCCCGCCGCGAAGCCGACCGGGGCGGACAATCCGGGCCCGGCCAAGCCCAACACGGACGCGACCAAGCCCGGCCCGGATGCGAAGCCGGCCGGTGCCGATCAGGCCAAGCCCAACGCCGATGGGTCCGGGCCGGCCGGAGCCGACTCCCCCTCGAACCCGGGCCCGGCCAAGCCCGGCAAGCCCGAGCCGTCCAGGCCGGACGGCCAGCCCTCCGGGGCCAAGCCGCCCGCCGCCCCCAAGCCCGGCGAGGAGCGGTCGAAGTCGGCCGCGGGCAAGGACGAGGCTGGGAAACCCGGCGCCCCCAAGCCGAGCGGCGATCCCGCGAAGGGGAACGACCCCGGCGCCGCCAAGCCCGGATCCGGCCCGCCCAACGGCACGCAGGAGGGTCGACCCCAGCCCGCCCCCAACTCCACCGATGCGACCAAGCCCAACGGCGACCCGGCGGGCACGGGCGGCGAGAAGCCCAAGGGCGACCCCTCCCGAGCGAACGGCCCCAAGCCCCAGGGCGATCCCGCCGCCGCCAAGGAGGCCGGAAAGCCATCGAACGGCGAGCAGGCCAAGACCGACGGCGCCAAGGCTCCCGGCACCCAACCGGGCAAGCCCGGCGGCGAGCAGGCCAAGGCCGATGGCGCCAAGCCGCCTGACGGTAAGACCGAGACGGCCAAGCAAGGCGTCGGGAAGCCGGCCGGCAACCCGCGTTCCCAGTCCGGCCTCGGCAAGCCTGACCAGGCCAGCCCGAAGGCGACCACCCCGGGCCAGCCCGCCCCCGATGGCCCCAAGACCGAGGCCGCCAAGGTCAACGGCGACCAGCCCGACGCCTCCGCGGCGAACGAGCAGGGAGGGGTGGACCAGCCCGGCTCGAAGCCAGCCAAGCCCGCCCCGGCCGGCGGCGGTAAGCCCGATCCCACGCAGCCAAGCACGGCGGCCCCGCCGGGACCGAAGGATGTCAAGCCCCAGCAGGCCCCCCCCGGCACCGTCCCCCCGGCGGATGCCCGCCCCGAGCCGGCCACGTCCCCGGCCGATCCGTCCAAGGAGAACCAGCCAAACGAGACCAAGCCGGCCGACGGCTCGAAGCCGGATCAGCCCGGCACGAAGGACGGTCCGCCCGACGCGACGAAGTCGAACCAGGCATCCGAGGCCCAGTCGCCCCCTCCCGCCGGCGCCGCGGCGAGCAAAGCCGAGTCGACGAAGGACAAGCCGAGCTCGTCGCCGTCGTCCCAGCCGGGCGCCCCGAAGTCGCAGGACTCTTCGAAGGCTTCAACGCCCGCCGGCGAACAGGGCCGGAAGCCGGGCGACGGATCGGCAGAGGCCAAAAGTCAGGGCCAGCAGCCCGGTCAGGGTGACGGGCCGAAGCCGGGCCAGGGTAAGGGTCCGGGAGAAGGCGAAGCTCCGGGAGCGGGCAAACCGAAGGATGCCAAGGCCGGCGATCCGGCGGCCGGTTCGGAGCCAGGCGCTTCCAAGCAGCCGGGCTCGGGTCCGGCGAAGGGCGAACAGTCGGGCTCGGACAAGCCGGTCGGGTCGAAGCCGGGCGAGGGCCAGGGCGGCAAGCCGGGCGAGGGCCAGGGTGGCAAGCCGGGCGGCCCACCCAAGGGGGGAGCCGGCAAGCCGGGCAGCGGCGGTACGCCCGGCGGGGAAGGGCAGGGCCAGCCGAACGACCCGGGCGAGAACCCCAATTCGCCCGCCAAGCCCGAAGGTCGCGGGAACCCCGGCAAGGTCCCCGACAGCGGCGGTCGCCCCGGCCCCGCTCCCGCGGGCGAGTTCAAGGACCCCACCAAGCCCCTGCCGCCGGTGAATGCCCCGTCGCCGACGGCCGGCGATCCTTCGGTCGCCCCCGACGTCGCCGAGCCCAACCTCGTCCTCCGCCAGATCGAGAACCTGCTCAAGGACGACAAGTTCACCCCCAAGGTCGAGGAGCAGCTCGGGATGTCCCGCGACGAGGCCGAGCAGTTCGTCAAGCGGTTCGCCAAGAAGGAGCGGCCGACCCCGGTCGGGCCCGGCCGCGAGATCAAGGCGAAGCCGGGAGACGAGAAGGTCATCGACCCCAACCGCAAGGCGCCCGAGTTCAACACCTCGGCCACCGTCAGCAACAGCAACAACCGCCAGGGCGGGACGACCTTGCCGCAGGACAACCTCGGCGGCCTGTCCGAGGGGAACCGATCGGCCCCCCCGCCCGAGTTGCGGCGGCAGTGGGAGGCCTTCCGCAAGAGCATCTCGGACACCAAGCCCGCGGCCCCGGCGCGACCCCGGACGCCGCCCGCCCGCTGAGCCGGGCGCCGCGACACCTTGACCCTCCCCCCGGCGAGGGCTACGCTTCCCCAGGACGCCGGCGGCCCGACGGAGGCCGTCGGCGTCTTCTTCCCCGCCCCGTCCGCAGCAGGGCCGACCGCCCCCCTCGCCCGGGGCCGGCGCCCTCGCAAAGGCCCGGCCCACTGCCATGCTCGAACCGCTCGCCTTGCCCCGCCGCTACCTGACCGCCTTCGATCCCCAGGACCTCCCGCACCACTTCGCCGACGTCCTGGTCATCGGCGGCGGAGTCGCCGGCCTCCGCGCCGCGCTGGGGATTCCGGAGCCGTTCCGCTGCCTGGTCGTCACCAAGGACGAGGTCCGCGAGAGCAACAGCACCTACGCCCAGGGGGGGATCGCCGGCGTCCTCGACCCCGAGGACCACTTCGAGGACCACATCGCCGACACCCTGGCCGCCGGCAAGGGGCTCTGCGACCCCGAGGTCGTCGAGCTGATGGTCCGCGAGGCTCCCCGGCGGATCGGCGAGCTGATCGAGTGGGGCACCCTCTTCGATCAGATCAACGGCCAGGTCGCGCTCACCCGCGAGGGGGGGCACTCCCACCCCCGGATCGTCCACGCCTTGGGCGACTCCACCGGCCGCGAGGTGATGCGGGCGGTGATCGCCAAGGTCCGGGCCCGGGAGAACGTCCGGATCTGGCAGAACAGCTTCACCATCGACCTCCTCACCCAGGAGGGCCGATGCCGCGGGGCCCTGGTCTGGGACCGCCGCCGCGGCCCCTCGCTGATCTGGGCCCGCGCGACCGTCCTCGCCACCGGCGGGGCGGGGCAGCTCTTCCGCGAGACGACCAACCCGCCCATCGCCACCGCCGACGGCCACGCCGTCGCCTACCGGGCGGGTGCCGAGCTGCGGGACATGGAGTTCATGCAGTTCCACCCGACCGTGCTCTACATCGCCGGCTCGTCCCGCCACCTGATCACCGAGGCCATCCGCGGCGAGGGCGCCTACCTCCGCGACCGCGACGGCCACCGCTTCATGCCCGACTACCACCCGGCCGCCGAGCTCGCCCCGCGCGACGACGTCTCGCGGGCGATCGTCGCCCAGATGGCCAGGACCCAGCACCCCAACGTCTACCTCGACCTCTCGCACCTCGACCCGGCCTACAACCGGGCCCGCTTCCCCGGGATGGACGCCCTCTGCCGGGGCTTCGACCTCGACTTCACCCGCGACCCGATCCCCGTCCGCCCCGGGGCCCACTACATGGTCGGCGGCGTGACCGTCGACCACGACGCCCGGTCGAGCATCCCCGGCCTCTGGGCCGCCGGCGAGGTCACCTCCTCCGGCCTCCACGGCGCCAACCGCCTCGCCTCCAACAGCCTGCTCGAAGGGCTCGTCCACGGCGCCCGCGCCGCCGAGAACATCGCCCGCGTCCTCGCCGACTCCGGCCCCAATCGCCTCGAAGTCCCCCCCATCACCAGCGCCCCCGAGCCGCCCAGCAACCGGACGCCCCTCGACCTCGCCGACATCCGCGACGCCCTCCGCGCCCTGATGTGGCGCTCCGTCGGGATCACCCGCGACGCCCGAGGCCTCGCCGAGGCCGCCGACCAGGTCGACTTCTGGGGCCGCTACGCCCTCCACCACGTCTTCGACGAGCCCTCCGGCTGGACCCTCCAGAATATGCTCACCGTCGCCCGGCTCATGATCGCCTCCGCCGCCGAGCGCGAGGAATCCCGGGGCGTCCACACCCGGCGCGACTTCCCCGCCACCGAGCCCGACTGGGCCCACCACATCTCCCTCCGACGGCCGCCGCTGGCCGCGGAGCTGGCGGAGGCCGAGGCCCTGACGGCCTGACCTCGGCGGGTCCGTCGGTCGCCACCGAGGTCCGGGTCGATCAGTCCTTGCCGGGCGGATGCGCGAAGGCCGGCGGGCGGTGGCTGGGCAGCTCGGCCTTGAAGTCGCCGAGGCTGATCCAGTTGGTCCGTCGGTTCAGGTCGACCTCGGCGACGGCCACCTGGCCCCATTCCTTGGCGTGGGCCAGCAGTTCCCCCGAGTGGTCGTACACGGCGGAGGACATCCAGTTCCGGGAGACGTCCTCGTAGGTGCTGCTGACGATGTAGACCTGGTTCTCGCAGGCCCGGGCCCGGGCGAGCAGGGGGTTGCACCCCCAGACCGGCCAGGCGATGACCTCGGCCCCCCGGTTGGTCAGCTCGCGGGCGATCTCGGGGAAGAACCCGTCGTAGCAGACCATCAGGCCGACCTTGCCGAACCGGGTCGAGAACACCGGACAATCCGAGCCGGGCGTGATCCCGCCCTCGACCTCGCCGCGTGGCAGGCAGACCTTGCGGTACTTGCCGGCGAGCGTGCCGTCGGGGCCGATCAGGGCCGCGACGTTGTAGACCAGGCTCCCTTCCCGCTCCAGCAGGCCGGCGACGATGTAAAGGTCGTGCTGCTTGGCCAGCTCGCCGAAGTAGGCGGTGGACGGCCCCGGGACCGGCTCGGCCACCTCGTGATACTTCTTCCCCAGGCCCGGGTAGGTCAGCGTCTCGCCGAGCACGACGAGGTCGGCCCCCTGCCGGGCGGCCTCGGCGACGAGCGGGCCGAACATCCGGCAGTTCTCCGCCGGCGACTTCCCCCCCGCGGGGCGGAAGTGCACGGTCGCCAGCCGGGCCTTGCGGGGCGACGGCGGCGCGGCCTCGACCAGCGTGACGTCCCGCCAGCGGACCTCGCCCTCGGGGGCCCATCGCAGGTGGAGTTCCAGGGTCGCCCGGGTCGCCCCCGACGGGGCCTGGTAGGTGTCGGAGACCTCGGTCCAGCCCCCGGAGTCGGCCCCTCGGGTCGCGGGGAATTCCGTCTCGGCGATCCCGATCGACCCTTTCAGATAACCGGTCACGGCGGGTTGATCCGCGGCGACCTTCCGCCCGGCCGAGTCCCGCCAGTGGATCTCGGCCACGACGTTCCTCCTCGGCAGGGCCACTCCCTTCGCCCGATACCACGCCTGGAACCGGTACGCCTTGCCCCCGACGACCGGGGTCGTCCGGCTCCACCAGCCGTCGACGCCCGCGCGTCCGCCCGCCTTGATGACGAGGCAGTCGGGGCCGTCCGACTCCCCGGGTTCCCGCGAGAACTCGGGGCGGATCTCCTCACGAGGGGCGACGGCCGTCCATCCCTCGGGGCCAACCGGCTCCCCCGCCGAGGCCGCCGCCGGCCCGCCCCGCAGGAGGATCGTCACCCCGGCCGCGAGAATCATCCAGGCGGCCCGGCGGACCTCGGTCGCGTTCCTTGCACTCATGGCAGTTGGTCCTGTTGGAGCGTCGCCCGATCCCGAGGCGTCCGGTCGCCCGGCCACTCCCGGAGTATGGTGGGGGCCCGCGCCGAGTTCAAGCTTCCCGTCGGCAAAGCGAAGGCCCTATGATGGGTGCCGACCTCGCCACCCATGACCCAAGGCCTCTGCAATGACCCCCGGCCGCGCCTCGCTCGAAACGATCCTCTCCGGTTGCGGGATCGCGCTCGACCGCCACCAGCTCGACCAGCTCTGGGACTATCACCGGATGCTCCGCTCGGCCAACGCCGAGCTGAACCTGACCCGGATCCACAACTTCGAGAACATGGTGCTCAAGCACTATGTCGACAGCCTGCTCGTCCTCAGATATGTCGAGCTGCCCTCGCCGCTGATCGACATGGGATCGGGCCCCGGGCTGCCGGGGGTCCCGCTGAAGATCGCGCGGCCGGGGGTCGCGATGATCCTGGCCGAGCCGCGTGGGGCCCGCGCCGAGTTCCTCTCGGGAGTCTGCTCCCGGCTCAAGCTGGAGGGCGTCGAGGTGTTCGCGGGCAAGGTCAACTCGCGGTTCCCGACCAAGGTCCGCGCGGTCATCACCCGGGCCGTCGCCGCGATCCCCGAGACCCTGACCCGGGTCGCGGCCTGCCTGGAGCCGGGCGGGCGGATGATCTTCATGAAGGGGCCCGACTGCGACGCCGAGATCGCCGAGGCCCGGACCTCGCACGCCGACTCGTTCCGGTTCGTGGCCGACCACCATTATCAGATCCCGGGCACGCCCCACGATCGCCGGGTCGTCGTCTACGAGCGGCTCGAAGGCGAGGCCCCCGAGGAAGGCGCCGAGTCGGCCTATGCCGGCCACGTCCGCGACGTCCTGAGCGAGGCCAACCCGTCGTACAAGCTGGCCGTCGACCTCCTGACCGGCCGGGGCATCCGCAAGCACGGGCTGGCGCTGCTGTCCGGCCCCCGGGTGGTCGCCGAGGTCTTCGACCGCTTCCCCGAGCGGGTGGACGGCTGGCTGACCGACTCGAAGGGGCCGGCCCCGCCCGATTCCGAGGCCCGGCCCACCTGGTACCGCCTGGCCGACCCCCTGTTCCGCACCCTCGACTCCGCCGGGACCCGCTCCCCCTTGCTCCTGGTCCGGGTGCCCGAGATGCCCGCGTGGTCGGCCGACGGGCCGTGGCCCGACGGCTGCACGCTGTTCGTCCCGTTCCAGGACCCCGAGAACGTCGGCGCCGTGATCCGCTCGGCCGCGGCGTTCGGGGCGGCCCGGGTCGTGTTGCTCCGCGAGGCCGCGCACCCGTTCCATCCCAAGGCCGCGCGGGCCGCCGGGACCGCCCTCCTGCAAGTCCCGCTCGAACAGGGCCCCTCGATCAAGGACCTCCGATCGCGCGAGGTCCCCCTGATCGCCCTCTCGGCCGAGGGGCCCGACCTGGCGGCCGGAGGCTTCCCCGGGCGGTTCGGCCTGGTCGCCGGGATCGAGGGGCCGGGGCTGCCCGACCACCTCCGGGACGGCCCGACCCGGCGAATCCCGATGGAGCCGGGGGTCGAGTCCCTCAACGCCGCCACCGCCGCCGCCGTCGCCCTCTACGCCTGGCGGCAGGGTCGGCCCCGATCGGCCGAGGATCGGGAGGCGTGAGGCTCTGGAGTTATCCGCCCGGTTCCGGCACTCGCCAGTTCTTCCGGCCCAAGCACCTGGACGCCGCCTTCTTGGAGATCGGTGGGGGGCCTGGAGCGGGGAACGCCGGGTCCGAGTGCTCAGGCGATGAGCGTCGGCCGGGGCGAATGGGCGTGGGGCGAGCCCGTCGCGAGCGGCCGGGCGGGCGGGCTGGCGGGCCGGGCGATGAGGTAGCCCTGGACGAAGTCGACGCCGTGGGCCCGGAACCAGGCGAGTTCCTCGGGAGTCTCGACCCCCTCGGCGACGGTGGCGATCCCGAGCTTGCGGGCCATCTCCAGGAGGGTCGAGGTGATCCCCGCCTTGTAGGGGTCGCGGTCGACGTCGCGGACCAGCTTCATGTCGAGCTTGACCACGTCGGGCCGGAGCCGGCTGAGGAGGTTGAGCGAGCCGTAGCCCGCCCCGAGGTCGTCGAGGGCGACCTTGAACCCCGCCCGGCGATAGGTGGCCATGATCGCCAGGAGGTCGACGGCGACCTGGTCGCTCTCGACGACCTCGAAGACGATCCGCCCCGGCTCGATCCCGGCCGACTCGATCGCCGCGACGGTGCTCTTGAGGCAATACGCCGGGTCGTAGATCGAGCTGGGGTTGAAGTTGATGAACAGCCGCTCGCGGACCCGGTGGACCACCGCCTCGCGGATCGCGGTGAGCCGGGCCGCGCGGTCGAGCTGGAACAGGACGTCGGCGTCGCGGGCGGCGTCGTACATCGAGGTCGGGGCGACGAGCGACCCGTCGGCTTTCTGGCCGCGGAGGAGGCATTCGAAGGCGTGGACCTCGCCGACGTCGTCGGCCCGGACGATCGGCTGGAAGTGCGTCGTCAGCCGCCGCTCGCGGATCATCTCGATCAGCCAGCGCTCCTGGACCTTGGCGATCAGGGTCGACAGCGGCATGGTGTTCAGGAGGTCGGCGATCGAGGGACTGGCCCCCTCGCCCAGGACGAGCGCCCGGGTGTCGCGCCGCTCGGCGTCGCTGAGGCCCTCGACGCTGGCCTCGAGCACGGCTTCGAGCCGCCCCGGCGCCAGCGGCACCGAGAGCATCAGCGAACCCGGCTCGCTGAATGCGATCCCGCGCCCCTCCAGCGCCTTCCTCAGAGTCCGCCGGGTGTGGGCCAGCGGGGGGGCGAGGAACAGGGTCCCGGCCGAGGCGGGGGCGTCGGGCACGGTCGAGCAGCGGTCGCAGGCGCTCATCGGGGCAAGCCTCTCCGATCGATGATTGTGCCGGCCCCCCAGTCCCCGGCGGGGCCCGACCAAAGCTCACGGATTAACCTTAGGTCATGGAAGCGGCCCCGGGCGAATCCGTGGTTTCGAAACGGCGAGACGCCCGACCCCTGCCGGGCCGGGCGTCTCTCCTCGTCTCATCGCGTCTCGATCGGAGCGGCCGGGGCCTTCGGCCCGTGGGTTCATCGCCCGCGGCCGGTCGCCGGCGGCTCGACGCGGGCGCGGGGGGCGGACTCGAACAGGGCGAGCCGGTCGGCGACCTCCGCGAGGGTCAGGCCGTCGAGCAGGCCCTCGGGCATCACGGAGACCCCGGACTCGACCCGGTCCTCGATCTCGGCGACGGGGACCGTCGCCCGGGTCCCGTCGGGCAGGAGCAGGACGAGCTTGTGCCCCTCGGTCACGACCGGCATCCCGCGGAGGACCCTCCCCTCGCGGGTCGCGACGGTCAGCGACTTGTACTGGTCGGAGACGACTTTCGAGGGGTGGACGATCGACTCCGGGATCTCCTCGGGCCGGGACCGGCCGGAGATGGCGGAGAGGTCGGGGCCGAGGCCCGGCCCCTGGTCGGCGAACTTGTGGCAGTCGAGGCGGCGGACCCGGGCGATCACCGCCTTGCCGCGGGCGGCCCAGGCCGACCGGATCGCGCCGGTGCGCACCACGCCGGCGACCGGTTGATCGAGGGTGTACGACGGCTTCGCGGGCGCGGCGGCCTCGTCGAGGCCGGCGTCGTCGGGATAGTGGTCGCGGTAGACCCGCCCCCAGTGGGCGAGGGCGGAGGGGAAATCGGCCGACTTCGGGGCCTCGGTCCCGGTCCATCGCGCGGCGAGGTCGTCGAGGGCGGGCCGCGAGCCGGGGCCGAGGCGGCGGGCCGGGCGGATCAGGTCGCGGAGGGGTCCGGGGCCCTCGGGCGTAGCCCGGATCGCGGCGAGCGCGGCGGCACCGGTGGTGGCGTCGCGGGTCTCCAGGGCCGAGGCGAGCGCGGGGAGGTCCGCGGCGGTCGGATGCTCGGCGAGGGCCCGGACGGTGGGATCGCGGCGGGCCGGGTCGGCGTTGATCGAGGCCCGGAGGGCGGCGTGGGTGGCGACGGCCCGCCCCCGACCCATCGAGTCGAGGATCGCGGCCTTCAGGTCCCCGGCCGCGCCGCCGTCGGCGAGCTTGCCGTCGAGGGCGACGAGCCCGTCGGCTTCGTGGGCACGGGGCGGCTCCGCGAGTACGAGGAGGACCGCCCCGCGACGACCTCGGACGGGCCGAGGGCCCATCTTGGGCGAGGGGAGACCCGGCCGATCGGGGCCGGCGGACGAGCGATTTCGATCGTCCGGGCGACGGTGTCGCCTTCGGCCCGCCGCCCCCAGGGGAAGTTAGTTGGCCTTCCGCGCGGCGGCGGCGTCGGCCGCGGCGCCCGAGGAGGGGCCGGCGTTGGGGCCCGGGGCCGTCGTCGCCGGGCCGGCGGTGTTCGGGGCCGGCTCGCCCGAACCGCATCCGATCGGGACGAGCGGCGCGGCGACGAGCGCGAGGACGAAGAGGAGGCGGAGCGGTGACTTCGACGACATCGGTGGTTCCTTATCGAGGGTTCGCTGCCCGGGCTGGCTGGCGGGATCGGACCCCGGCCTTGGCGGGCCGGGGCCGGGGCCGATCCGAGGGTCCGGTCAGTAGCTGTCGGCGCTGATGACTTCGCCGCCGTTCGACGTGCTCAAGGCCCGCCACGTGACCATGTTGATCGAGTCCTTGATGAACTTGACGCTGCCGTCGGAGAAGAGGATGTTCACGCCGCCCGGGTGATAGCTCCGCGAGGCGTTGAACTTGGGGCTGAGTTTGTTGCAGACCGGATTGCCCTGGAACCCGGAGTCGCACTGCGCCATCTGGTCGGGGATCTTGGAGTTGGGCGTGGTGTAGGCCATGAACATGGCGCAGTTGTAGTCGTCGTTGAAGAGGTCGCCCCGGTGGTCGTAGTGGCCGCCGGCCGCGTTGACCCCGATCTTGACCTCTCCCATCAGGATGGTGTTGCTGGTGCCGTCGGACATGTCGCGGAAGCCGAAGGCGCGGTTGCCCTTGAACGGGGCACCGAGGAACTGAACGGGTCCGAGCGGGCCGGTGAGGTAGGGGTTCGGGCCCGGGCCGACCGAGTCGTCCTGCCAGTAGTGCGAGTTGCCCCAGTTGACGCCCATGCTCGCCTTCTTCCGCGGGTAGGGGGTGTCGGGCTCCTGGATCGTGCTCGAGCCGATGTCGCTGGGGCACTGGAACATCGTGAAGGGCGTCCGGATGACCGTCGTGTTATCGGCGTAGTAGAAGGGCAGGAGCATATTGACCGCGTTGAAGACGTTGCCCTGCTCGAGGTACGGCAGGATGCTGAACGCCCAGGTCCGCCGGTTATTGTTGTTGTTGGGGTAAGTGTAGCCGCTCCCCATCCGCCCGATCGGGAAGGTGTCGACGACGCCGTGGTAATTGTGCATGGCCAGGCCCATCTGCTTGAAATTATTCACGCATTGGGTGCGGCGGGCGGCCTCGCGTGCGGCCTGGACGGCGGGGAGCAGCAGGGCGATCAGGACCGCGATGATCGCGATCACGACCAGCAGCTCGATCAGCGTGAAACCTCGCCGGTACGATCTCTTCATGGGGACCTCTTCGAGAGGATGGGCAGAGTAACGCCAGGTCGCCGATCGAAGGGCGATCCTCGGTCCGACGCACGACGACGGCCATTCGATCGATCCGGGCCGGATCGTCACGCACCGCGAACTGGGCCGGGCAACGTGGGGGGAAGCCTGGCTCATGATTCGCGGAGAGGCGACGGCCGATCGGGGCGACCGTGCCTGATCGGGATCGAAGGTTCGAGATATTGGAGAAATACGAGGGCGACCTGGGCACCATCTTAGAAGGGATTTGCCCGATCTGCAATCACCAGAGTGACACCAGACGTAAGAATTCCGCAAATATCTGGGAAGTGACGTGCGGGCGTGTATGAATGCTGCGATCTGACTACCACGGGCGAGACGATGGGACGCGACGTGATCCCCGCCCGGGCGGAAGGCGAGGGGATCGTCGCGCGGGGGGGAAACGCGGGCAAGTTCAGCGGGGGGGGGAGCCCGTGCCGGGCCCGCCGGTGTTGGTCGGGTTGGGCCTGGCGTTCTCGGTGCTGGCGTCGGACCCGGCGCCTTCGAGCTTGCCGGTCTGCTGGCCGGAGTTAGCCTCGCCGGAGCCGCGCATCCCCTTGCCGGGGCTGACCGGGGGGGCCGCGCCCGCGCCGTCGCCGCCATACGGGGTGCTGACGCTCGGGGCCGAGACCGGCCGGCCGACGACGCGCGAACCCGGCCCCTCGGTGGTCACGTCGCCCGTGGTCGCGTTGGTGCCCTGCGAGGCATTCCCGGTCGAAGGGAGCTGGTCGCCCTTGCCCCGGCCGGTCCGGTCGTCCCGCCCGGTGTTGATGTCGTGGCAGCCGCCGGCCATCGCCAGCGCCAGCGCGGCGAGGACCAGGGCGGTCCAGGCCGGATGATGGAAGGACTTCACGGTGATCGCTCCTCGGTGCTCTCCGACCGGGCCGCGGCCCCGGGGGCGGCGGCTCTCGCGATCGGTCGGGGGACCTGGAGGGCAAATCGCGATCCAACCGAGAGAGATTGGCCGGCGGATCGGCTCAGGGGCCGGGCGGACGACCCCCATTGGCCCGCCGCTCGGCCTTGCGCTCCTGGCGGAGGGCCTTGCGTTGCTCGGGCGACGGCCGGGGCGGGGGCGGCGGGGCGTCGGGGTCGCGGGGCCGGCCGAGGCGCATCAGGAGCTCGAGCGCCCCGCGGGTCGCGCCGCGGGCGAGGAGCGACTTTCCCGCCTCCTGGAGGTTCGCGGTGAGGGCGTCGCGGTCGATCGACGGCCGGTCGAGGGTGCCGGTGATCGGCACGCGAACCTGGGTCCCGGCGGCGATGTCGGCGAGCAGGGCGTTGTTGCCGAGCATCGCGGCGGTGACGGGCAAGGTCGCGGTGAGCGCGAGGTTGCGGTCGAAGTCGACCCATCCCGCCAGGTCGATCCGGGTCAGGTCGCCGATCGGGATCGCCAGCCCGCGCTGGTTGATCCGGCCGTCGGCGATGGTCAGGGTGACGGGCTGGTCGAGCCGGAGGACGGCGTCGCGGCGGCCGAGGGCCCCGAGCAGGTCGTTGGCGAGCGGGCCGGGGGCGAACTGGACGTCGTCGAAGACGACGGCCCCCTCGACCCGGGCCTGGCGGCCACGCCCGGGGCCGAGCGGGAACTCGGCGTGGTCGAGGTCGACCGTCACCCGCCCGCTGGCCCGGGTAGCCTGGTCGAGCACCGGGGCGACGAAGGCCAGGACCCGGCGGGACACCTCGTCGTTGATCCGGGCGTCGCGGATCGTCGAGTTCTTGGCCAGCCGGAGCGTCGGCCCGCCGGGGGCTCCGAGGTCGATCTCGGGCTCCAGCCGGACGTGCCCCTCGTTGAGCGTCGTGCTGATCGGCCCGACCGCGAGCCTGCCGCCCCGGGCCGTGAGGACGATCGGCGCGGGGCCGAGCTTCATCCCGTAGACGTCGGCCGAGGCGAGGTCGAAGCCGACCTCGGCGTCGAGCCCGCCGAGCCAGGTGCCGGGCCCCCCGGCACCGAGGTCGCCGACGGCGTGGAATTTCCGGGGGCCGCCGTCGAGCCGGGCGCCCGGCTCGACCCGGCGGGCGAGCGCGGCCGTGATCGCCGCGAAGTCGGGGGCCACCGAGCCCTGCAAGTCGACCCGGCGGGCCCCGCCCGGGTCGTCGACCTTGCCCGAGGCGTCGAGCGTCCCGAAGGCCGTCGCGACCGTGAACTCGGAGAGGTCGACCCGGTCGGCCCCCGGCGCGTAATGGGCCCGGAGGGCGAGCGAGGTCGGGCGGACCGGCCGCTCGCCCGCGATGGCCGGGGGCAGGTCGGGGGCGAACTTGCCCGAGACGGCCACGCCGTCGCCGTCGCCCCGGGCGGCGGCGATCGCCGACCAGCGGCCGTCGAGCCCGAGGGCGGGGCGGCCGGTCGCCTCGGCGAGCAGGCGGTCGAGGTCGGCGAGGTCGCCCGAGAGCCCGCCGTCGAGCCGGAGCGAGCCCAGCCCACGGCCGATCCCCGAGACGCGGATGCCGTCGGGGCCCAGGATGACGAGATGGGCCGCGGGATTCGGGACCGGTTCGAGCGTCAGGTCGCCGCTCGCCAGGTCGAGCCGACCGCGGGCGATCGCCGCGATCGGGCTCCCGTCGGCGAGGGCGGGGTTCGCGGCCAGGTCGACCCGGGCGTCGCCGATGTCGAGCACCCGGCCTTCGGCCGACCAGTCGCCGGAGAGGCGGGCCGAGGCCCGGCGGAAGGCGTTGCCCAGCTTCACGGGCGAGGCCGCGGCGAGCGTCAGGCCGGTCGACCGCCCGGTCGCCTCCAGGATCGCCCGGACCTCGGCGTCGCCCGACCGGACGGCCAAGTCGAGCGACCGCCAGGCCCGGGGGAGGCCCGACACCCCGGCCGGGCCGGCGGCGTCGAACCGGATCGTGGTCTCGTCGCGGCGGATCGGCCCGGGGCCGAGCCCGTCGACACGGAGGTCGCGGATCGTCGCCCGGAGCCGATTCTCGTAGCCGGCCGGGCGGGACCGGTAGGTGCCCGAGATCGCCGCGCGTCCGGCGAGGTCGAGCTTGCCGAGGTCGACCCAGTCGCCGAGCTGGCGGCGGAGGCCGGCGAGGTCGAGGGTGCCTTCGAGCGCGACCCCCTCGTCGAGCCGGCCCTTCGCCGAGGCGTCGAGGAAGGCCGTCTTGACCGCAAGCCGCTCGACGACGGACCCGCCCGCCCGGCGGACCAGCCGGGCCGAGAAGGTCGCGGGTCCGCGGAGGGCGAAGGGGCGGTCGAGGTCGCGGGCGGCGAGGTCGACGATGTTGGCCTCGACGTCGTAGGTCGACCGGCCGGCTTCGGCCGCCGCGTCGATCGCCAGCCGGGCCGACCCGCGCTCGACGGTCAGGCCGTCGCGGAGCCGGAGGGCGTGGGGGAACTGGCGGGCGAGGGCGGCGAGGTCGAGCTTGCCCTCGACCCGCTGCCGCCCCGGGCCCGAGCCGTTCACGAATTGCCCTTCGGCCCTGAGGTCGCCGAGCGGGGACGTGACGGCGAGGCGGCGGATCGACCAGCCCTCGTCCCCTTCGGCCAGGTCCCAGCCGGCGTCGACCCGGTCGAGCGCCAGGGTGTCGCCGGCCAGGATCGGGCCCTTCACCGCGAGCCCGAGCAGCCTGGCGTCGCCCGCGAGCTTCCAGCGACCCCGCTTGCGGAGCAGGTCGATCGTCCCGTCGAGCTGGCCCGCCGACTCGAAGCCGGCCCCGGCCGTCGCGAACGGCCATCGCCGGGCCTGGATGTCGACCCGGATCTCGGGCGTTTTCGCCGTCCCGCCCCGCGAGAGCCAGCGGTCGAAGTCGCCCCGGACCTCCAGGCCCGAGGCCCCACGGGCGAGCTTGAGGTCCCAGGTGATCGGGTGGGGCGAGGCTTGGACGCGGAGGGTGAGGTCGAGCGAGTCGGCCTCGATCGGCCGGGCCAGGGCCGGGTCGCGGAAGCGGAGCGAGCCGTTGCCGCCGTCGCCGACCCGGATCACCAGGTCGCGGTCGGGGTCGGGCCGCTCGATCAGGGCCCGGAGCGCCTCGACCAGGTCGATCTTGCCGTCGGCCGACCGCTCGATGTCGAGCGAGGCGCCGTCGAGGGTGAGGGTCGTCGGCCCCTTGCCGCCGAGGAGGAGCTGGGCGAAGGTCCGGTCGAGGACGGCCGAGGGGCCCGAGGCGACGCGGCGGCCGGCGGGGTCGAGCAGGGCGAAGTCGCCGAGCCGGGTCGGGCCGAACCAGGAGAGCCGGAGCGTGGCGAACTCCAGCCGGCCCGGCGCGAGCGCCCGGTTGAGCCGGGCCGCGACCCGCGACCGCCCCGGCCCGGTCCCGAGCAGCCAGGGTAGCGAGGCCACCGCCGCGGCGGACCCCGCGAGGATCGCGGCGGCGAGCAGCTTCCACCGTCGCCGAGGACGCCGGGCGGGGGTCGGATTCGTCATCGGTGGGAGACTCCGTCGGCTCGCCGAAATCATTCGTCGTCCGCCCGGTCGATCATATCGGCCGTCGGACCCGGGCGATAGGCGGGCCGCGGGCGGGGGGAAGCGATGAAGATCCGGAGTGGCCTCGCGAAAGCCGGGCCGACTGACCTTCGGCCGGCCGGGATGCCGGCCTATAATGCCCGGCGTGGCCGGGACGGAAGGCCGGGAACGGGGGCGGGATGGACGCGGACGCGAGGTTGCGGGCACGGCTCTCGGTGATGATGGCCCTGGTCTACTCCGTCCAGGGGGCGTTCTGGCCGCTGCTGGCGATCCACCTCGGCGACCTGGGGATCGCCGAGCGGGGCCGGGGCTGGATCTTCGCGACGATGGCGGTCGGGTCGTTCGCGATGTCGCTGGGGGCGGGACAACTGGTCGACCGGCTGATGCCGACGCAGAAGTTCCTGTCGTGGAGCTTCGGGGCGGGGGCCGCGCTCCTGGCCGTGATGGCGGCCGGCCCGCGCTCGGACGTCGGCTGGTTGTTCGGGCTGTTCCTGGCCTTCTGGCTGGTGATGGCGCCGAATTACACGCTGAGCAGCTCGCTGGCGTTCCGCCACCTGCCCCGTCCCGACCGCGACTTCGGCCGGGTCCGGCTCTGGGGGACGGTGAGCTGGATGGCGGTGGGCTGGCTCGTCTCGGCGACGATGGCGGGACTGGGCACCCGGCCCGGCCGGGGGACGCCCGAGGCGTTCTGGATCGCCTCCGGGCTGGCGGGTCTGACCGCCCTCTACTGCCGGACCCTGCCCGACACCCCACCGGTCGAGCCGGGATCGCGGCGGACGTCGAGCTTCCGCGACGTGGTCGACCTGGCCCGGCAGCCGTCGATGGGGGTCTACCTGATCGCGGCGTTCGGCGTGAGCCTGACCACGCCGTTCGTCTACCAGGTGATGCCGAACTACTTGCGGTCGATCGGGATGGGTCGCGCCTGGGTGTCGACGGCGATGTCGCTCGGCCAGTGGCCGGAGGTCGTCGGGCTGGCGACGTTGCCCTGGCTGATCCGCCGCTGGGGCTATCGGGCCACGCTCGGGCTGGGGATCGCGGCCTACGCGGCCCGATACGGCTCGCTGGCGGCCGACCCGCCGCTCTGGCTGGCCACGGCGGGCATCCCGCTCCACGGGGTCGGCGTCGCGCTGTTCACGGTGGGGGGCCAGGTATTCGTCAACAGCCGGGCGTCCGCCGACCGCCGGGCCAGCGCCCAGTCGGTCAACACGATGGTGACGGGCGGCGTCGGGTCGCTGCTCGGGAGCCTCCTGGCCGGCGAGGTCGTCGGCCGGTTCCCGGGGCGACCTGGGCCGATCTTCCTCGTCCCCTGCGCCATCAATGTCGCCCTGGTCGTGTTGCTGATCCTGAAGTTCCGCCCGACGCCGATGCCCACCCCGGCCGCCCGGATGCCGGTCGCCGACCGCGGCCACCCGGCCCGATCAATCCTCGAGGTGACGGTCACGGGCGACTGACGGCCCCGGGGCGGCCCATCACGACCGCGGGCGAGAAAGCGACGAGGGTCGCCCGCACTCGCGTGGCGACCCTCGTTGGATCGATTCTTCGGTACTGGACGACTCGCCATCAAGAATCGTCGCCCTTGCCGTCGGCGGAGGCCTGCTGGGTCAATTTTTTGGTGCGTGGTTTTCGCTTTCGAGGTGCCTTGGCCGGTGGCAGGGCCGGTTCTTCGACGGCGTTTTCTTCGAGGGTTTCGGCCGATTGCTCGAGCTGGGCTACGAGCAGGGTCAGGAAGTGGAGTCGGGTCCCTTGCGCTTCGAGGAACTCGTTGAAGAGGAACCCACCATCGAGCAGGTCGTCCGACTGGGATAGGACCTCGTCGGCCATCGCCTCGACGAGCACATCTCGGCCGCGCTGGAGCACCTGGACGGCCGCTCGAAACTTATTCTGGGTCGCGGAGTTCATGAGCTTCCGGCCTCCTTGAGTCGTCCGAATCGGGCCTTGCGGTCGCCGCGAGCGATCGGACCGTCGCGGGGGCCCGGCTTCCAATGTGATCCCAGCCAGGTGCAGATCCGGGCGTCGAGCCAGCGTCGATCGCCGCACCAGGGCTCCCGGCTCAGATAGCCTAGATGGCCGCCCTGAGGGATCAATTCCAGTGCCAACCGGGGCGGAAACGCGATCGAGCGGAATGGGCCGACCGGGATGAAGGGGTCGTCCTCGGCGTGGATCACGAGGCCGGGCACCTCGATCCGGGGCACGAGCGGCCCGGCGCTGGAGCGGGCGTAATAGTCGGCGGCGTGGAGGAACCCGTTCCGGGGCGCGGTGTATTGCTCGTCGAATTCCCGGAGGCTCCGGGCCCCGGCGAGGTCGATCGGGTCGAGGTCGGGGAAGGCGGCGTGGAGCCGGGCGACCTCGGCCCGGAGGTGGCGGAGGAAGTTGCGGTCGTAGATCCGGTTCGGCCGGCCGCCGATGTGCTCGCAGGAAGCTGCAAGGTCGAGCGGCGGGTTGGCGGCGACCACGCAGTCGAGGCCGGGGACGGGGTCGTCGGCCGCCTCGCCCGCCAGCTTCAGCGCCAGGTTCGCGCCCAGCGAGAAGCCGACCAGGGCGATCGGCGAGCCCGAAGCCCGGCGGGCCAGCCGAGCGACGACGGCGCGGAGGTCTGCGGTCTTGCCGCTGTGATAGTAGGAACGCGACGAGCCGAAGCCCGACCCCGCCCCCCTCAGGTTCATCCGGACGACCCGGACGCCGAGCCCGACCAGGCGTTTGCCCACCCGGGCAATATAAGGCGAGCGGGCGCAGCCGCCGAGCCCGTGGACGAGGACGGCGCCGGGGTCGCCCGATTGCCAGCCGTCGGGGATCGACTCCAAGACGCTCACGCGGTCGCCATCGCCGACGTCGACCTCGGCGTAAGTCGAGGGGAGGCGGACCTTTGGCCAGGTCCAAAGCCGGGCGGCGATCGTCTGGAGGTGGGGCCCGGCGAGCCCCGGGAAGGGTATGAACGGGGGGACGACGTCCTCCTCAAGGGTCGCTTCGGGGGCGATCGGCATGGAGACGTCGGTCCGTCGGGTCCCGGGCGATGGTGTCCTGTTGAATAGGTATTTTACGAAAGTCGAGCAACCGCGTCGAGGGCCTACCTCTTTCGGCCGGTCGCGTGACGCGGCCCGTCGTCGCGGGATTGGCGGCATCCGCAATTCGCGGAAGATCCACGGGTCGGATCGCTAGGATTTCGGGCCGGGGGGCCCTATCATGATGGACCCGCCGCTCGCCGCCCCGCGACAATCAGGGAGAGTCCGGTCATGGCCGACATCGTGCTGATCAACCCGAGGTTCGAGGTCTCGTACTGGGGGATGGAGCACGCCCTGCCGTTCCTGGGGAAGCGGGCCAACCTCCCGGTCGCCTGCCTGCCGCTCCTGGCCGCCCTGACGCCCGCCGAGCACACCGTCACCCTGATGGATGAGAACGTCGAGGCGATCAACTTCGAGCGTTGCGCGCGGGCCGACATCGTCGGCGTGACGGGGATGAGCGTCCAGCGGTTCCGGATGAAGGAGATCCTGGCCGAGCTGAAGCGTCGGGGCTGCTTCACGGTGGTCGGCGGCCCGCTGGTGACGGTCCAGGAAGACTACTTCGACGGCGTGGCCGACGTGATCTTCGTCGGCGAGGCCGAGGAGACCTGGCCGCGGTTCCTCGGCGAGTGGAAGCACCGGCTCCACCAGTACCGCTACGAGCAGGCCGAGAAGTCGGACATGACCAAGCTGCCGACGCCCCGGTTCGACCTCCTCAAGATGCGGCACTACGCCTTCGGGAGCCTCCAGTTCTCGCGCGGTTGCCCGTTCCAGTGCGAGTTCTGCGACATCATCGTCACCTTCGGGCGGCGACCCCGGCTGAAGACGACCGATCAGGTGCTCGCGGAGCTGGATGCGCTCTGGGAGCAGAAGATGCGGATCGTCTTCATCGTCGACGACAACCTGATCGGCAACAAGAAAGAGATCAAGAAGGTCCTCCGCGCGGTCGCGGAATGGCAGGTCGCGCACGAGTACGGCGTGACCTTCGTCACCGAGGCGTCGATCGACCTGGCCGACGACGCCGAGCTGATGGAGCTGATGGTCGAGGCCAACATCACCGCGACCTTCGTCGGGATCGAGAGCCCCAACGAGGCGTCGCTCCGCGAGACCAAGAAGTTCCAGAACGTCCGGGCGGGCGGGACCATGCTGGAGAAGGTCCACCGGATCCAGGATGCCGGGATCGAGGTCTGGTGCGGGATGATCATGGGGTTCGACAACGATGACGAGACGATCTTCGACGCCCAGATCGACTTCGTCCAGAAGGCCCAGATCCCCCACTCGATGTCGGGCATGCTCCACGCCATCGCCAAGACCCCGCTCCACGCCCGGCTCGCCAGCGAAGGCCGGCTCGACACCTCCGACCAGCCCGAGTTCGGCACTAACGTCATCCCCCTGAAGCTCGGCCGCGAGGAGCTGCGCGAGGGGTACGTCCGGGTCATGAACGAGATCTACACGACCGAGAGCTATTTCGGCCGCCTCGAAGACCTCTGGATCGGCCGCAAGTTCCAGATCGGCGCGGCCCAGACCCGCTATTACAAGAAGCACCCCCTGGCCCGCCTCAAGATGGAGGCGATCTGGACGGTCCAAGCGGTCGGCCTGTTCGCCCGCCTGATGAAGGGCATCCCCGAGGCCCATCTCAAGCAGGAGTATCGCCGGCGGCTCTGGCGTTACCTCGAGCACAGCTGGAAGCCGGGGATGGTGTTCGCCTATGTCCTCAAGATGGTCCTCCATTACCACGCCTACACCATGGCCACCCAGATGAAGACGGGCCGGTCGCAGGTGTACAACTCCTGGTGAATCGGCCGGGCGGTCGCGGCCTCCGGGCTCCGCCCACTGGTCGGGCCCCTATAATGAGGTTCGACCCCCCCAACCCCGCTCCCCACGAATGGATGTTATGCCGATCATCGAGGTGGAAGGGCTGACCAAGACGTATCGGGTGTTCCAGAAGAAGGACGGGATGCTCGGCGCCCTCCGCGGCCTCTATCGCCGCGAGTACAAGGATGTCAACGCGGTCTCCGACGTCCGGTTCTCGGTCGAGCCGGGCGAGATGGTCGCCTTCCTCGGCCCCAACGGCGCCGGCAAGACGACGACCCTCAAGATGCTCTCGGGGCTGATCTACCCGACCTCCGGCACCGCCGAGGTCCTCGGCTTCGTCCCCTGGAGGCGCGTCGACGCCTTCCGACGCCGGTTCGCCCTGGTCATGGGCCAGAAGAATCAGCTCTGGTGGGACCTGCCCGCCGCCGACAGCTTCGAGCTGCACCGCGAGATCTACTCGCTCCCCGCGGCCGAGTTCAAGAAGACGCTCGGCGAGCTGACCGAGCTGCTCGGCGTCGAGAAGCTGACCCGCCAGGCCGTCCGCGAGCTCTCGCTCGGCGAGCGGATGAAGATGGAGCTGATCGCCGCCTTGCTCCACCAGCCGAGCCTGTTGCTGCTCGACGAGCCGACGATCGGCCTCGACGTGATCGCGCAGGTGGCGATCCAGAAATGCCTGAAGGACTACCACGCCCGCCGGGGCGTGACCATGCTCCTGACCAGCCACTACATGCGGGACGTCGAGGCGCTCTGCGACCGCGTCCTGGTGATCACCCACGGCTCGCTCGTCTACGACGGCCCGCTCTCGGGCCTCACCGACCGCTTCGGCCGGGCCAAGCTGGTCCGGCTCCAGTTCGCCGGCGGGATTCCCGAGGGGCTGGATCGGTACGGCGAGGTGACCCGCCGCGAGGGGCCGACCGCCGACATCAAGGTCGACCGGGCCCGGGTGGCCGAGGTCCTCGCCGCGATCCTCGACGGCCACGCCGTCGACGACGTGAGCGTGACCGACCCGCCCCTGGAGCAGACCATCGCCCGGGTCTTCGAGGAGGGCCGATCGACCCATGACGCCGCCTGAACTCGAGACCGCCGCCCTCGCCCCGTCCAACGTCCTGCCCGTCGACGCCTTCGACGAGCCGGCCCCCCGCCGCCCGCCGGGCCGCGGGCCGATCGCGACCGGCCGGAAATACAGCAACATCTTCCGGGCCTCGCTCAAGGAGCGGATGGCCTATCGCGGCGATTTCCTCCTGGGCACGATCCTCCGCTTCCTGCCGATGGTGACCACCATCCTGCTCTGGCGGTCGATCTACGCCGGCTCGGGCCAGACCAGCCTGGCCGGGTTCAACTACGACGAGATGATCTGCTATCTCCTGCTGGTCCACATCAGCCGGATGTTCTCCAGCATGCCCAACCTCGCCGGCGGGATCGCCCGCGACATCCGCGAGGGGACGCTCAAGCGCTACCTGATCCAGCCGGTCGACCTGATCGGCTACCTGCTCTCGTACCGGGTCGCGCACAAGGCGGCGTACATCGTCACCTCGGCGTTGCCCTATGGCCTGTTGTTCTTCCTCTGCCGGGGCTACTTCCACGGGTTCCCGGACGGACTGACCTGCTGCGCCTATCTTGCCTCGCTGGTCCTGGCGTTCCTCGTCGGCTTCTTCTTCGAGGTCTGCGTCGGGATGGTGGGGTTCTGGTTCCTGGAAGTGACCTCGCTGCTCTACATCGTGATGACGCTGAACTTCTTCATCTCGGGGCAGATGCTCCCGCTCGACCTGCTGCCGGACCCGTGGCGGACCATCCTCAAGTGGCTGCCGTTCCAGTACATGGCGTACTTCCCGGCGGTCGTGTTCCTCGGCAAGGTCCGGGGCGTCGACCTCGCCTGGGGCCTGGCGGGCGAGCTGGCGTGGGCCGTCCTCTTCATCGTCCTGGCCCGGGGCTTGTACCGCCTGGGCCTCCGGCGCTACAGCGCCTTCGGGGGTTGAACGGGCCAATGAGAGGCTTCACTCGCTACTTCCGGCTGCTCGGCAGCCTGGGCCGATATACCCTGTCGCGCGAGCTGGCGTTCCGGGGGAACTTCCTGGTCAAGGTCTCCGTCGAGATCATCTGGCTCGGCATCCTCCTGGCCTTCTACGAGACCATCTTCGGCCGGACCAAGACCCTCGCCGCCTGGTCGAAGGACGAGTACCTGTTCTTCGTCGGCTGCTTCTTCGCGCTCAACGGGCTCATCGAGACCCTGTTCCTGGAGAACTGCAACGAGTTCGGCGAGCTGGTCCGGACCGGCGACCTCGACTTCCTCCTGCTCCGGCCGATCGACGAGCAGTTCCTCATCACCTGCCGGCGGGTCGACTGGGGCACGGCGCCGAACGTGGTCATGGGCTTCCTCGTGATGGGGGTCGCTCTGGCGAGGATGGGCTGGCACTTCGACGCCCTCCGGCTGGTCACCTTCCTGGTGACGTTCGGGTGCGGGACGGCGATCGCCTACAGCTTCATGCTGATGCTCACCTCGACGGCGGTCTGGCTGGTCCGCAACCAGAGCCTGATGGAGATGTGGTGGCTGTTCTCCAGCCTGGCCCGCTACCCGAAGGAGATCTTCCTCCATTCGAGGGCCGAGCCGCTCGGCTTCCTGTTCACCTTCGTCGTGCCGATCCTGCTGGTGGCCAACGTCCCGGCCAACGCAATGGTCCGGACGCTCGACCCGGGCATGGTCGGCTTCACGGTGTTCGCCACGCTCGTGCTGGTTTGGGGGAGCCGCCGGTTCTTCCAGCATGCCCTCCGCTCCTATCGGAGCGCCAGCAGTTAGGGTCGACCCGGCGGGCCCCTTGAGCCGATACAACCGGCACAGGATGTCGACGCCGCGCGAACGGCCCGGGAGCCCCGGGCCGCCGGGCCTCCAACGGCCCCGGCTGGCGCGACCCGGGCCAGGCAGGCGAGCCTCCCAATGAAACGATCGCGTCTCCCAGGCGGCCACGACGGTCGGGCTTCGCATGACCGGGAGCGGGCCCGACGCCGGGGGCGGCTCGCCGTCGAGTCCCTCGAAACCCGCTCGCTCCTCTCGACCGCCCACGCGGCGACGGCCGTGCATGCGAAGGCTGGGCCCGCCCGGCCGACGTATCCGCCCTATGCGATCTCGCTCCAGATCGGGCCGGCCAGCGACCCGGGCGGCGACGGCCACGTCTTCGGCAAGAACGTCCTGGTCCAGGGCTTCGCGGCCCCGTTCTCGACGATCTGGATCGCCACCGCGCCGACGGGGTACTACACCAACGTGGCGCGGTCGACCGCCTCGGGCCTCTACGGCGCGATCGTGCCGATCGGCCGCGGCACGACCCAGATCAGCGCCTTCGCCGAGAGCCCGGCGCAGAACTACTCGCTGACCAGCACGATCCGCGCCACGTCCTCCAACCCCATCGTCGCCTGGGATTCGATCGCGCTCCGGGCCATCCGGAACCTCGCCCTCCCGGCCCCCGAGGCCGCCCGCGACCTGGCGATCCTCCACGCCGCGCAGTACGACGCCGTCGCGGCGATCGCCTTCCCCAGGGCCGCCTACCGGGTCCACGCCCCGGCCCCGAAGGGGGCCTCGGCCGAGGCCGCCGCCACCGCCGCGGCCGACACGGCCCTCGAAAGCCTCTTCCCGTCGCAGGCCCCGGCCTTCCGCGCGGCCCTGGCGGCGGCGAAGGCCGACTTCCCGGCCAATCGTGCCACGGCCGACGGCCTCGCCCTGGGCCAGCAGGTCGCCCTGGCCACGCTCGCCGACCGGGCCGGCGACGGGTCGGCCCCGACGGTCGTCGACCTCGGGTCGGCGACGACCGGGCTCTGGAGGCCGACGGCCCCGGGCTTCGCCCCGGCGACCGACCCCCAGTGGGGCCTGGTCAAGCCGTTCCTGATCGGCTCCGCCGCGCAGTCCCGCCCCGCCGCCCCGCCGGCCGTCGGGACCGCCGTGTACGACCGGGCGCTGGCCGAGGTCGCCGGCCTCGGCCGGCTGACGAGCACGACCCGGACGCAGGACCAGTCGAACGCCGCCGGCTTCTGGGGCGACGGCGCCGGCAGCCTCACCGACCCCGGCCACTGGAACGAGATCGCCGAACAAATTGCCGTCGGCCGGGGCGACTCGCTCGCCAAGGACGCCCGCCTCTTCGCCCTGCTCGACTTCGCCCTGGCCGACTCGGCGATCGCCGTTTCGGACGCCCAGTACACGTATAACACCTGGCGGCCGATCTCGGCCATCCAACCCGGCGACCCGACCTGGGTCCCGCTGATCTCCACCCCGGCCTCGCCCGGCTACGTCTCCGACAACGCCGCTTATAGCTCCGCCGCGGCCGACATCCTCTCGGCCACCTTCGGGGCCAAGTCTGGTTTCACCGACAACCTCTACGCCTCGGCCGGAGTGACCCGGTCGTACCCGGGCTTCGCCGCCGCCGCCGCCGAGGACGCCAACAGTCGGATCTGGGGCGGCGTGAACACCTCGTCCGACGTCCAGCAGGGCTCGATCCTGGGCGATCAGGTGGGCAAGGCCGCCCTCGCCAACTTCCCCAAGGTCCGCTGAGAGCCTTCCAACTTCGGCCGGCTCATCGGCGTTCGGTGGATCAGACCCACCCCTTGGCCTTGCGGAGGGCCCATTCGGCGCTGAGGAGGGCGGCGAAGATCAGGAAGAACGGCCAGTTGTCCCAGAGCCGCTTCTCGGTCTGGCTGACGTACTCGGAGGCCTCGGGCCCGAGTTCCTTGAGGTGCTTGGACAGCTCCTCGGAGCGGAGCGAGGCCCCGCCGGTGATCTCGGCGATCTGCCGGAGCAGGGCGAGGTCGGCCGCGGGGTTCTCCAGCTCGCGGTCGTCCTGGTAGACCATGAACCGGGCGGAGTCGGCGCCGATCTCGCGGCCCCCCTTGGTCCCCTTGACCGTCACCCGGTACTCGCCGGGCTGGCCGTTGGCGAAGTAGGCGCCCTTGGCGTCGTCCCCCACGGGGTACATGGGGACGGGCTCGGGCTTGCCTTCGGGCTTGTTGTCGGGGCCGATCCGGGTGACGGTGGCCTCGAACTGGGCGTCGGCGACGGGCTCATTCTTGGCGTCGCGGGCGGCGGCGGTCAGGTCGAGCTTCTGGCCCAGGGCGACCCGGCGGGCGTCGAGCTTGAGCTTCACCTGCGACTCCCCCGAGTTCTCGCGGCGCGCGAGCCAGAGGATCGCCTGCCGCCAGAACTTGGCGTGGGCCAGGCGGCCCTGGTCGTCGCCGCGGGCCCAGGGCCAGGTCTCGCCGCCGAAGGCGAGGACCCGCCCCCTGCCGACGTCGTCCATGCCGATCATCAGGGGGTCGCGCCCCGCCTGGGCGAGCACGAACGCGGCGGGCTTGGGCTGGCCCAGCCGGTTGTAGCCCGTGATCGGCGGCAGGGCCGCCCAGATCCGCGCGGTCTCGGCGGGGGTCGGGGCGAGCCGGAGCACGTAGGTCGCCAGCCCGAACGCGTTGGGGACGACCTTCACCCCCTCGTCGCCCGGCACGACCTCGCCGTCGGACGGGCCCACGCTCGTGGGCAAGATCCGGGCCAGGGCGGTCCCGCCCCAGCCGCCGGGGCCGAAGCTCGACCGCCCGCCCAGCATGATCAGGCCCGCCCCCTTCTCGACCGCGTTGGCCAGGAGCCCGACCTGGCGACGGGTGAGGTGGTCGGCCGGGAGGCCGCCGAGGATGAAGACGTCGTACTGGCCGGGGGCGAAGTCGGGGTCGTCCAGGAGGCCCTTGTCCCCCCGGGCCGGCTCGCGGACGACCTTGAGGTCGACGCGGATCTCGCGGGCGGGGTCGAGGCTCCGGGTCACGAACCTCGGGTCGTACGAGAAGTCCGGCCCCTGGACGTAGAGGACCTTGAGCCCCCCCTTGAGGACGTCGAGATAGGTGCTGATCTCGTTGTTGGTCGTGACCAGCTCGCCCGGCTGCTTCTTGACCCTGATCGTCAGCCGCTTCTCGCCCGGGGTGTCGGGGATGTACTTCCAGCCGGCGATCGGCACGACCTCCGCCCCCTCGGGCACCTTGATCGTCCGGGTGTCGACCGGCTTCGCTTCTCCCTCGACGTACAGCTCGGCCTCGATCGGCTGGTTCGCGAACCCCCGGACGCCGACCGAGGCGCGGATCTCGGGCCGGTTCTTGACGAACACCGTCGGCCCGGCGACGAGGTCGCGGGCCGCGATGTCGCGCGAGCCCTTGCCGGCGTCCGCCGTGCCGACGCCCACCGTCACCACCGGGACCTGCTGCGCCCGGAGCTGCTGCGCGGCCACCAGCGGCGAGGTCCCGCCGTTGGACGCCCCGTCCGAGAGCAGGACGACCGAGGCCACGCGGATGCCCTGGGCGTCCTTGACCGCCTTGAGCATCATCGACCCCAGCGCGGTCTCGCGGCCGTTGGGCTCCTTCGGGTCGTCGGCCTTGTAGTCGCGCAGCTCGTTGTCGAACCGGAACGACCGGACCTCCAGCTCCTTCGACTTCCCCTCCATCGCCCCCCGGGCCGTGTCGAGGGCCTTGCGGGCGACCGACCATCGCGTCTGGCTGCCGACCTCGTCGTTGACGGTCATGCTCCCGCTGGAGTCGATCAGGAAGATCACGGCGCTCTGCTGCTTCTTCTTCTCGTCGATCATCAGCGAAGGCCGGAGCGCCGCCAGGAGGCAGAGCAGGACCGCCGCCAGCCGGAGCCCCAGCGCCACCCACCGCCAGCCGCCGGTGGTCCCGCGGAGCTTCTGGCGGTAGGCCCAGATCGTCAGGATGGTCACCGCCAGGGCGGCGATCGCCACCACGGGCCAGGGGCCGATCGGTCGGAAGCTGAGACTCATGGCGTCGGGCTCCTTCGAGGGCCGCTCAGGCGTTGGCCGTGTCGCGGTGGAACTTGTTGGCCAGGAGGTTCTCGGCGGTCACCAGGGCGAGGATCAGGAACATGAGCCAGGGGAACAGCTCGGTCCCGAATCGCTGCTTGGCGATGACGTCGCGGAGCACGTCGGCGTTGTCGGCGATCTTGTAATTGTCCTTGCCGCCGAAGAGGCCGTCGAGGTCGTTGGGCTTGAGCGCGACGACCCGCGACTCGGCCGGCGGGACGTTCACGCTGAAGCCGATCTTCATGGCCGAGCCGTCGGGCCCCTGGCCCTCGACCTTCCACTGCCCCGCCTTCTGCGGCGCCGAGACCAGCAGGGTGTCGGAGGCCGACGGGGCGGCCAGCCGCTCGCTGAGCTTGGGGTCGGGCCCCTGGACCGTGTAGTTGGACACCCGGCGGGTGGGGTCGACCGTCAGGACGGCGTCCTGGCCCGCCTCGTAGTTCAGCCGCTCGCCCGCCGTCCCGGCGAGATAGGGGACGGTCTGGAGCAGGATTTCGAGGAACGACCAGGACTGCGGGAACTCGTTCCATCGCGCCGGGTCGTCCAGGCCGACCCGGCGCGAGAGGGGCGTGGTCCAGAGCAGGACGTGGCCCGTCCGCGTCCCCTTGAAGGTCCGCTCCAGGAGCGCGGGGCTGCCGTCGGCGAATTTCAGGAGCGCCCGCGACGTCTCGGACGGCTTGACCGGCCAGTATCGGAAGATCGGCGACCCACCCAGCTCGGGGTCGAGCAGCCCGGGGTGGCGGTTGAAGATCGGGTGGTCGTATTCGGCCTTGCCGAAGGTGGTGTCCTTGGTGACGGGCCTGGCCCCCAGCGTGGCCGGCAGGAGCGACGCGGCGGCCGACCCCTCGTAGCCGGCGGGGTCGGCCCGATTGCCGGGGGCGACGACCAGGCCGCCCCCCTCGCGGACGTAGGTCGACAGCCGGCCCCAGTCGGCCTGCGCCAGGCGGTCGACGTTGAGCAGGAAGATGCAGGCGTACTCCCGGAGCGACGGCCGGGCCCGCTCCTGGAATTGCCGACGGGTCTGCCGCTCGACCTTGAAGGGCGACCCCGGGCCGCCGTCGGGCGCGAGGGCCTGCTGGACGAAGAAGGCGTCGAGGTCGACCCGGGCGGTCGACTCGGAGACGATCAGGACCTTCATCGCGGGCTGGAGGTGGAACGTGAAGTAGCGGACGTCGTCGAACTTCATGTTGTCGGTCCCGCCGCCGAGCTGGATCTTCCCCTGGTGCAAGCCCTGTTCGAGCCGGGCCGGGGTCAGGAACGTGACCTCCTGCTCGCCGTTGGCCGCCAGCTTGACGAGCTTCTCCCCCTTCTTGTTCTCGCCGTCGAGCCAGAACTCGACCCCCCGCTGCACCTCGTCGGGGCCGGTGTTGCGGAGCGTCGCGCGGATCTCGACCGGCTCGCCCTCGGCGGCGAAGGCCGACGCCGGCTCGGCCGAGACCACGGCCACGTCGACGACCGCCTTGGGGGTCAGCCGGAGGATGTAGGTCTTGACGACCTTCTTGTCCTTGCGGATCTTCTCCAGGTCCCCGATCGTCCGGTCCGAGCCGAGTTCCCAGGCCGAGCTGGCCAGGTCGGTCAGGACGTAGACCTCGCGACGCGGCAGGTTGCTCGCGGCGACGACCTGGCTCGCCTGCACCAGCGCGGCGTTGAGCGGCCGGTTGGCCGCCCGGAGCGTGAGGGCGTCGATCCGCTTGCGGGCCGAGCCGGGCGAGACGGCGAGCGGCCGGACCGGCTCGGCCGAGTCGATTACGAAGACCTCGCTGTCCTCGGTCGTCTTCTTGAGGATCTCGGCGGCGCGGAGCTTGGCCTCGGTCAGCCGGTCGTTGCCCTGCTCGGTGTACTCCATCGACATGCTGGTGTCGAAGACCAGGGCCAGGGCCGTCGGGACCTCCTGGTCGCCCAGCGACCGCTCCGAGTTCAGGGTCGGCCGGGCCAGGGCCAGGGCCATCAGCGCCAGCAGGAGCATCCGGGCCGCCAGGAGCAGCCAGTTCTTCACCTTGAGCCGCTTCTTCGACCGCTTGTGCCGCTCGCGGATCAGCCGAAGCGCGGGGAAGATCACGTGCTTGGGCGTCTGCTTCATGAACAGGTGGAGGATGACCGGGATGGCCGCCAGCGCCGCCCCCGCCGCCAGCCCCGCGTGCAGGAGCGATATATCCATCGAGGCACCCCGCCCGGTCGAAGTGAAGAGGTCTGGGACTGCCGGCCCCGGCCGATCCGCCGGGGCCTCCCGATCGGTCGATGCGCGGGCCGTCACCCCCGCGACTGCCGGCTGTGCAGATAGCCCATCAGGGCCTTGTCGAACGGCATCCCGGTGTGGATCGGGACGTAGTCGATCCGGGCCCCCGAGCACTCCTTGCGATAGCCCTCGCGGAAGGCGGCGACCTCGTCGAGGTAGTCGGCCTTGATGGCGTCGGCGTCGACCTCGATGGTCTCGCGGGTCTCGTTGTCCTCCAGCTCGAGCATCCCGTGGAACGGGAAGAGCGCCTCGGCCTCGTCGAGGATGTGGAAGAGGATCACGTCGTGCCCGGAGTGGCGGAGCCGATGCAGGGCCTTGTAGATCGGCCCGGGCTCGCCCAAGAGGTCGCTGAAGACCATGATCAGGCTGCGGTGCCGGACCATCCCGGCGACCTGGTGCAGGCTCTTGGCGATCTCGGTCTCGCCGGTCGGGCTGAGGCTGGCCAGGACCGAGAGGATGTTGCCGAGCTGGGCCCGCTTGCTCTTGGGGGCGAGGCTCTGGCGGACCTCACGGTCGAACGCGACCAGGCCCACCGGGTCCTGCTGGTGGATCATGAGGTAGCCGAGCGCCGCGGCCAGGCTGACGCCGTACTCGAACTTGGTCAACTCCTGGCGATAGGTGTAGCCCATCGACCCCGAGAGGTCCATCACGAGGTAGCCGGTGAGGTTCGTCTCGGCCTGGAACTTCTTGATGTAGAACCGATCCGTCTTGGCGTAGACCGACCAGTCGATGTCGGAGATGTTGTCGCCCGCCGTGTACTTGCGGTGCTCGGAGAACTCGACCGAGAACCCGTGGAACGGGCTGGCGTGCAGCCCCGAGATGAACCCCTCGACGATGAACTTGGCGCGGAGGTCGAGCCGCGAGACCTGGCGGATCACCTCGGGCTTCAGGTATTTCTCGGCGGTGCTGGCCAAGGGATGGGCCTTTCAGAGGACTTCCGACAGGGGGATCGCCAGGCCGGGCAGCAGCGGGCTCTCGTACGTCTCGCCCACGCCCAGGGCCCGTTCCCCATACCCGCCCGGCGCGTGGGCCAGGACGGTGACGAGCCGGCGGAACCGATCGATGATGACATATTCGCGGACGCCGAGGCGGAAATACTCGGCCCGCTTGGCGACGTAGTCGCGCTCGCGCGAGGCCTTGTCGGGGCTGACCACCTCGAAGATCAGCTCGGGGACGCGATCGGGGATCGGGGCCACCGGGCCGCCGGGGACGAGATAGACGCCGATGTCGCCGACCCGGTCGGTGCCCTCGTCGACGCGAATCCAGGCCTCGGAGACGACCTTCTGCACGACGTCCGGGCGGGCGAGCCGATACGCGCCCAGGTGGTCACGCCAGGGTTCCGAGACGCTCGAATGTCCTTCGCCGCTGGGTGTCAAGACGATCAGCCTCCCGCCCTCGCGCTCGTATCTCCAGGGCTCTTCGAACGCGGCCTCGGCGAACTCGTCGGCCGCGACGGCACGCCCGGCGTCGGCCCGGCCGAGCTGGAGGATGGTTCGCTGGGTCGCCATGCAAGGGCCTCCTGCGGCCGGGCCGGGGTGCCGACGGGTCGGGCGGATCGAGGTCCGGTCACTTGGCGTACTTGGGGATGTCCGGCTCGCGGATCTCGGCGAGCAGGCGATGGATGAGGCTCTCGGTGGTCTGCCCCTCGGCCTGGGCCTGGAAGTTGGTGCTGATCCGGTGGCGGAGGACGGGGACGGCCACCTTGCGGATGTCGTCGAGCGAGACGCTGAACCGGCCGTCCATCGCGGCCATCGCCTTGCCGCCGAGGATCAAGTTCTGGCCGGCCCGGGGGCCCGCGCCGTAGTCGACGAGGTCCTTGATGAACGGGGGGGTCTTCGGGTCGGCCGGGCGGGTCGCGCGGACGATCCGGGTCACGTAATCGACGGCGTAGTCCGAGATCGGCACCGAGGTCACGAGCTTCTGGAGGTTCGTGATCGCCTTGGCCGAGAGCACCTTCTTCAGCTCGGCGGTCTCGCCCTTGGTGGTCGCCGAGAGGATCTTCTTCTCCTCCTCGTACGACGGGTAGCCCACCCGGATGTCGAACATGAACCGGTCGAGCTGGGCCTCGGGCAGCGGATAGGTGCCCTCCTGCTCGATGGGGTTCTGGGTGGCGATGACGAAGAAGGGGTCGGGCAGGTGCAGGGTCTCCTGGCCGACGGTCACCTCGCGTTCCTGCATCGCCTGGAGGAGCGCGGCCTGGGTCTTGGGCGGGGTCCGGTTGATCTCGTCGGCGAGGAGGATGTTGGCGAAGATCGGCCCGGGGACGAAGCGGAACGCGCGACGGCCGGCCTCGGGCTCCTCCAGGACGTTGGTCCCGGTGATGTCCGAGGGCATCAGGTCGGGCGTGAACTGGATCCGCTTGAATCCGACGTCGAGGATCTTGGAGAGCGAGCTGACCATCAGGGTCTTGGCCAGGCCGGGCACGCCGACCAGCAGGACGTGGCCCCGGGTGAAGATGGCGGCGAGGATCTGCTCGATCACGTCGCTCTGGCCGATGACGACCTTGCTCAGCTCGGTGACCATCACGTCGCGCGAGTGGCGGAATTCGTCGAGGAGCTGGGAGATCCGGTCGCCGGCGTTGGACATCGCGTCTTCCGAACCCGCGGGTGATGGGTGGCGGGCGCCGGGCCCTCGGGCCGCCCCGCCCCGCGGGAAGGGGCGGGGCCCTCGGCCCGCGGCGGCGCCTCCGCCCCACCGGCCGCCGGCGTCCTCTGACGTCGACTATTGTAGGGCCCCGGCACGGGCCGGTTCAAGCGAGCCGAAGCACGGCCCCGGCGCGATTCGGGCAGGCCGTGCCGATTTCTTCGGCGTGGCCACCCGGGAACTCGTCATCGGCCGACGGGCGGGTTTTCGCGTGCGTCCCGTCAAGATAACATCCGTACCCTCCTGCGATTGCGCCTAAAGCCCTGGCGTCATGGGGCGTAGGCGATCGGGTGGGGAGGCCCGGAGGTGCGGCAATCCGCTTCTTCGTGCGGAATGGGCCATTGGCCCCCGATTTGCCTTGTTGCTTCCCCTCGTTCGATTGAGGCGTCGGCTTGACCCCGACGCCTCGCCCCCGACCATTCGAGGGATCATGGGGCCCGTCTGGGCTTCGATCTCGTCGGGGACGACCGATAGACCCGCCCCTTGCCCCGGCCCCAACCCAGTGGGGGCCGGCCCGCCCGAATGGTGGTTGTCCCCCCTTCACCTGGCCTCCCGACGGGGCCCCTCCGCGCCCCGGGCCCGCGACCCGCCCCGTGCGGGCCGCGGTCAGATCCGGATGGGGACCGAGAGAAAATTTAGGGATGAACATGAGCTTTTCGTTCTCGTCGCTGATCCGCCTGCTCGTCCTGCTGGCCCTGGGCAGCACCATGCTGGCCGTGGGGCTGTCCCGGCTCGACCCGCCCGGGCCGGGCTGGCGGTCGCGCCGCACGCCGAGAGACTTCAACGTCAACGAATGTTTCCTGGATGTGACCGATCGGACCCCCCGCTGGCTCGACTCCGAGACCGGCCGGGTCGTGTCGGCCCCGCTGGCCGATGGCGACGTCCTGGAGGTGGCGAGCAGCTCGCCCTGGGTCGACGAGCATGGGCACCGGCAGGTGGTCGGCCGCTGGTCGAGCCGGACCAAGGACGGGCCGATGTCGATGAGCCACGATTTCGGCCTGGCGCGGTACACGTTCCCCGGCGGCGAGAAGCTCGACCAGGTCTCGACCGAGATCGTCCCGGTCGGCCCCCCTTGCTGGTTCCCGGGGACCCGGGCCCGGGTCCTCTTCGCGGCCGGCGACGGCGAACTGTACCGGTACGCCTTCGAGGCGGAGGACCGGCAGAAATCCGACCCGGAGCGAGACCCCAGGCCGTCGCCGATCGCCTGGCGGTGCCCGAAGCCCGGCCAAGGCGAGGTCTTCCTCGGCGACCTGACCTGGCCCGACGACCCCCGGCTCGGAGGCTGCGTCGTGGCCTCGCTCCGCCTCCAGGGGCCCGACGGGCGGGGGGGGCGGGTCTACTCGCGGACGCAACTCTGGTGGCTGAAGTTGAACCACGCCGGGACCCACATCGTCGACGCCGGGCGGCTGATCGTCCCCGAGCCCGGCGCCGACGACGACGGGTATGACGAGCGGTCGCCCAGCCTCGCCACCCGGTCGGACGGCCGGCTCGCCCTGGCCTACCTCCACCATCGGGGCGAGATCCGCGGCTGGGAGCTTCGCGTGGCCCCCGTCTCGATCGACGCCGAGCGGCACGTCCCCTCGGCCCTCCAGTCGGCTTTCAGGGTCCTCGCGCCCGGTTGCCAGGCCGCCCCCGCCGCCTTCTCGCCCGACGGCCGATGGCTCACCGCGATCGTCGGCGCCCACCCCTCGGTCGCGCGGATGAAGCGGCTCGCGACCGACGCCGCATTCCCCGCCCCAGCCCCCGCCCACCTCGCGGCCAGCCCCTGAGCCCGGCACGCCTCGCCTTCGCCCGTCCCGATCGGGGGCCGACGCCGATCCGCACCGGGCCCGGGGACCGACTTGTCGCCCCGACGTCCGGTCGCGGCGGCATTCGCCCGGCTTGCCGGACCTCCGGCGAAAGCCCTACAATGGGCGGACGCGGCCCGATCCCGCCCCACGTCCCGGAGGTCTCCCCGATGTCCCGAACGACGCGGCTACCCGCAGTCCTGGCCATCCTCCTCGCCTTGGTCGGCTCCGACCTGGCGCCCCGGGCGAAGGCCGCCGTCACCCGCGAGGAGGTCGAGCGGGCCATCAAGGGCGGGGTCCGCTACCTCCTCAAGCAGCAGCGCCCCGACGGCTCCTGGCCCGAGATCGACGATGACGCCCGGACCGGCACGACCAGCCTGGTGACGCTGGCCCTGCTCACCGCCGGCGAGTCGCCCGACGCCCCGCACATCCAGAAGTCGCTCGAGTTCCTCCGCAAGTTCGACCCGGGCCAGCTCGACAGCGTCTACTCGGTCTCGCTCCAGACGATGGTCTTCGCCGCCGCCAAGCCCAAGGAGGACATCGTCCGGATCCAGGCCAACGTCGACTGGCTCCAGGACGCCCAGCTCAAGCCCGGTGACCATTCCCCCTGGCCCGGCTCCTGGAGCTACAAGTCGACCAAGACCCGCCACGGCGACAACTCGAACTCGCAGTACGCCCTGCTCGGCCTCAACGCCGCCACCGAGGTCGGCGTGAAGGTCAAGCCCGAGGTCTGGGCCCTGGCCCGCGAGTACTGGAAGCGGTATCAGCTCGCCGAGGGGAGCTGGTCGTACACGCCCGACGCCAACAACGGCGCGACCGCCAGCATGACCTGCGCCGGGATCTCGAGCCTGGTCATCTCCGGGCTCAAGCGGTTCCGCGGCGTGGAGCGGCTCCTCGGCGAGCGCGACGTCGAGGACTGCGGCCGGGGCGGGGCCGACCCCAACTTGCAGGCCGGGATCAACTGGATGTCGACCCACTTCATGGTCGGCCAGAACTTCGGCGCCTCGCAGCAGTGGAAATATTACTACCTCTACGGGCTCGAGCGGACCGGCCGGCTCAGCGGGCTCCGCTTCTTCGGCGACCACGACTGGTACCGCGAGGGGGCCGAGGAACTCGTCCACGACCAGGACAAGCTCGACGGGTTCTGGAGGGGGACGCAGTACGAGCGCTACCCGGTGATCTCGACGAGCTTCGCCCTCCTGTTCCTCGCCAAGGGGCGTTCGCCCGTGGTGATCAACAAGCTCCGCCACGGGCCCGGGGCCGACTGGAACAACGACGTCGACGACGTCCGCAATCTCGTCGGCGCCGTCTCACGCGACTGGAACCACCTCCTGACCTGGCAGGTCGTCGACCCCAACGTCGCGCGGGTCGAGGACATGCTCCAGGCCCCCATCGCCTTCATCAACGGCCACCAGGCCCCGATCTTCGACGCCCGGGGGAAGCAGAACCTCCGCGAGTTCGTCGAGCAGGGGGGCTTCCTCTTCGCCGAGGCCTGCTGCGGCAAGGCCGAGTTCGACCGCGGGTTCCGGGCCCTGATGAAGGAGGTCTTCCCCGACCCCGACTACAACCTCCACGCCCTCTCGCCCGACCACGCCGTCTGGCGGTCCAAGTACGCCCTCGACCCGAACGACCATGCCCTCCTGGGGATCGAGCACGGCTGCCGGACCGTGGTGGTCTACTCCCCCTCGGACCTCTCGTGCGACTGGAACCAGATCGAGTCGCAGCCCGACCTCCCCCGAGTGACCAAGTCGACCCGCGTCGGCCAGAACGTCGTCGACTACGCCACCGGCCGCGAGCTGCCGGCCGACAAGCTCTCCACGCCCGAGGTCAAGGACTTCAGGGCCCAGCCGCCCCGCCGCGGCGCGCTCCGGATCGCCAAGCTCCGCCACGCCGGCGATTGGAACATCGCCCCCCTGGCCATCCCCAACCTCACGACGACGCTCCGCGACAAGCTCAAGATCGACGTGGTGATCAACCACAAGGAACTCTTCCCCACCGACCCGAACCTGGTCCACTACCCGCTCATCTACATCCACGGCCGGGCCGCGCTGACGTTCGACGAGGAGGCCAAGGCCGCCCTCCGCAAGCACCTCGACCCCGGCGGCGGCACCCTCTTCGCCGACGCCGCCTGCGGGAGCCCCGCCTTCGACGTCGCGTTCCGCAAGTTCGTCGCCGAGCTGCTCCCCGGCAATGCTCTCGTGCCCATCCCCCGCGACGACGAGCTGTATACCACCAAGGTCCATTACGACCTGACCGACGTCCGCTACAGCCAGGCCGCCGGCGGCGGCAAGGACCTCCCCCAGCTCGAAGGGGTCAAGATCAACGGCCGATGGGCCGTGATCTACTCCAAGTACGATATCGGCTGCGCGCTCGAACGCCACCAAGGGCTCGACTGCAAGGGCTACACCTACGAGAGCGCCATGCGGATCGCGGCCAACATCGTGGTCTACGCGACGCTGCCTTGAAGCCAACGCGCCGCTACTTCTTGCCCCGCTCCAGGTCGCGGACCCGGGCGATGTAGCCGGCCGAGTCGAACTTCTTCCGGGTGCTCTCGTAGCTCATGTAGCGGACCATCCCGAAGATCTCGCGCTCGCCCCAGGGGCGGTCGTGCTTGCCGCCGATCGCCCAGGCCACGCCGGTCCAGCCGTTGGGGTCCCGGCCGCACAGGAAGTAGCGGTCGTTCATGTCGCGGGTGAGGTCGAAGGCGGTCTCGGCGTCGGGGGTCCACTGGAGGATCTTCTTGCCCCAGTACATCCTCAGGTAGTTGTGCATCCGTCCGGTGATGACCATCTCCTTCTGCGCGGCGTCCCAGAGCGGGTCGCCGGTCTCGCCGGCCTCCATCGTCCCGGCCGAGAACAGGATGGGCCGCACGTCGTCGGCGTGCTTGGCCAGGGTCTTCAGGCCCCAGGCGGGGCAGCCGGCGAGCTTGTCGTATTGCGGGTTCCGCGAGACGAAGTTGATCGACAGCTCGCGGCGGACGATCAGCTCCTCAAGGTAGGCGTCCTTGTCGGCCTGGGGGGCGTCGGCGTCCATCACCGCCAGCGCGATCGTCAGCGGCGAGATGTGGCCGAAGTGGAGGTGGGCCGACAGCTCGCTCGTCATATAAGGGGTCGGCTCGTTCCGCAGGGTCGCGTAGCGCGGCAGGCGATGGTCGACAAACCGGCGGAGCCGGCGGAGGGCCTCGGCGGTCCCGCCGTCGTAGCCCGCGACCTCGGCCACGCCGCCGACCTTGAGCTTCGCCATCAGGGCGTCGGGGTCGATCGGCTCCCCCGCCGGGGTCGCCTTCTTGCCCCAGGCGACGCGGGCCTTGGGGCCCGGCCGGGGCTTGAGATACTGGTCCCAGACCTTGTGGATCTTGGGCCGGATCGTCCGGGCGGCGAACTCCTCCTTGGGGAAGAGCGAGGTCGGGACCACGACGTCGGCGTCGACGACCCGGAACGGGACCTTGAGGTCGGCCGCGACCGCGTCGCGCCAGGCCTGGCCGACCCGGACGGGGTTCTCGTCGCCCACCACGATCGCCGCGCCGGCCTCGATGGCGACGGCCGCCGCCACCTTGTTGGGCGGCCCGAGCCGGACGACCAGCGGGACGCCCTTCGCCTTCATCGCGTCGCGGGTCTCGGGCAGGGCGTCGACCAGGAATCGGTAGTGGCGGCGATGGGCCCCGGGGTAGTCCGCCGTCAGGCCGAAGACGGCCAGGACCGGCAGCTTCAGGGCATTCCCCAGCGCGATCGCGTGATCGAGGGCCGGGTTGTCGAGCGCCCGCTGGGCCCGCTGCATCCAGTAGACGACGCATCGGCCCCGCGGGTCGGGCTCGCCGGCCCGGAGGACGCGGACGCGGGGGTCGGGCTTCAGGAGGTCGTCGAGTTCGGTCACGGGTCGAGGGTCCCTTCGCCGAGGGCGAGTGCGTCGGGCCGGCCGGCGACGGCCGCGCGGGGGGAGTTTCCACGGCCCCGGGCCCCCTCGACGCGCCCGACATCGGGTGAGGTTCCCGGGATCACCGCAGCGGCGGCTTGCCCAGCTGCTCGCGGGCGGCGGCGACGGCGGCCGGGTCGTTGACCGGGTTGATCGGGGCCCGGCCTTCGAGCACACCCACCACGTCGTCGGCCACCTCCTCGGCCATCTTCCGGAGACTCTCGATCGACTGCGCCGCGCTGTGGGGTGTGAGCATGACGTTCCGGTCGGCCCGGCCGATCAGGGGGTGGCCGGCCTGGGGCGGCTCTATGGTGTAGACATCCGCCGCGTAACCGAACAGCCTCCCCGCGTCCAGGGCCTCGGCCACCGCGTCCTCGTCGCAGACCGGCCCCCGGCAGGTGTTGATCAGGACCGCCCCGGGCTTCATCCGGGCCAGGGCCGCGCGGTCGATCATCCGCCGGGTGGTCCCGTCGAGCGGGACGTGGAGCGTGACGAAGTCCGACTCCGCGAGCAGCTCGTCGAACCCGACTCGCCGGGCCCCCGCGCGGGCGACGGCCTCCTCGGGCATGTCGATCACGTCGGAGTAGAGCACCCTCATCCCGAACCCGGCGTGGGCGATCGCGCCGACGCGCTTGCCGATCCGCCCGAAGCCGACGATCCCCAGCGTCTTGCCGGCGATGTCGCGGCCGACGAGCCTGGTCCGGTCGTCGTACCGCCCCTCCGCCAGCGCCCGCATCTGGCCGGGGAACTGCTTCGAGACCCCGATCATCATCGCGAAGACGTGCTCGGCCACGCCCTGGGTGTTCGCCCCGGGCGTGTAGACGACGAGGATGCCGCGCTCGGTCGCCGCCGGGACGTCGACCTGGTCGTAGCCGACGCCGTGGCGGCCGATCACGCGGAGCCGGGGGGCGTGATCCATCAACGCCGCGTCGATCGTCCCCGCCGTCCGGATCACCAGCGCATCGGCCTCGGCGATCTCGCGATAGAGGACGGCCGGCTCCAGCGACGAGGCCATCCGGAGTTCCCCCGCCCGGCGGAGCCGCCCCATCCCCGACTCCTGCATCGTCGTCAACGACAGAATGATCGGCCGTTCCGCCATCATGGATCGCTCGCGGTTCGTCGGTGGGTGGCGGGGAAGACCCGGCCCGAGGCCGGAAGCACGGTCTCGAACGACCAGATTAACAGGCCAGTCCCGGGGGCGGTAGGACGGATCGGGTCCCGGCCGCCCGCCCCGGACATCCCCGCCACACCCGTGCCCTCGTCCCACCCGAGCGGCTGCGAGATGCGTTCGAGATCAAGCCGACCCGCCGCTGCGGTTGTGGTGCCTCGCTCCAGGGCCACGATACCGACCCGGTGAGGCATCAGATTGCCGAGATCCCACCCGCTCGGCCCGACGTCGATGAATACCGGCTCCATCCCCCGAGGTGCTGTAGCCGGTCGCCGCCGAGTTGGCCGCCGCAATCGTGGCGGCCCCGTCGGCTCACATCGACGAGACCTCGTGGGCCGAGGCGAACGAGAAGGCGTGGCGCTGGCTCGGTCTGAGCGACGACTCAACCGTCTCCAAGATCGCCGACAACCGGGGTGCCGACGTGGCCCGGTCGATCTTGGGGACCGACCGAGAGAAGGTGGTCGTCAGCGACCGATTCCCCAGCTATGATTGGGTCGCGCAGCACCAGGATTGCCGGTCGCACCTTCGAAGAGGGTTCCAGGCGATGATCGATCGCCGTGACGAAGGGTCGGCGGTCGGTTCGGAGTTGCTTGGTCTCTCGGGCCGGCTGTTCCAATGGTGGGAGAAGTACCGGGACGGAGCGATGGCCTGGAGCACATTCCTGAGCTATGCTCGACCGATCCGGTCTTGCAATCGATCCACGACGAGGCATCGGATCACACGCTGGAGCACATTCCTGAGCTATGCTCGACCGATCCGATGGGGTGTCCGGCAGGCCCTGGGCCGTGGTGCGCCAGCGGCAAGACGGCGGCGAGTGCCGAATGTTGCTGGAAGGCGAGGAGCACCAATGGACCTTCCTCCGGTTTCGTGGGATCGAGCCGACGAACAAAGCGGCGGAGCGGTCTCTTCGGCACGCCGTGCTCTGGCGGAAGTCCGCGATCGAGACCTCCCTCGAACCCGGCGGGCCGGTCCGGTCCTCTCGTGAGTCAGGCTTCAGGGTGGTTCGCCATGCGGCTGGAGTACATTTTACTCTTGGGGATACAGCGGGACCTGTACCGCATCCCACGCGGCTTAAACCGCTTCCGGGCATACGCCCGCATCATGCAGGACGACGACCGGGATGATGCCCGAGTGGCCCCGCTCGTCGCTCTAAACCCAATGGCCAAAGATCATGTGGCGGGGTTGATCGACGCTCTACTCGGCCTCGACGCCGAGGAAGTGGCATCCGAAACGGCTGCCGAAGCATCGGCCCGATTCACGGACGTGACTGGGGAGTTCAGGATGGGTCTCGTCGTCGCGGACGACGTGGGAGGGGGGTGGACCAACCGCTACGCGAGTGAGTACGCCTGGATATCCGGAAACCCCGCCACGCTCGGACGCGGATGGCTGGCGGGCGTCCTGTGGTCGAGCGAACCGGCTTCGGTACAGGCTGTCCAGGAAGCGGTCCTGGTCCCGCTGTACCGAACGGCTTACATCCACCGGCATGGGGAGGCACGAACGCTCCGCGACTTCATGGGCCAGGAAGGGTACGCCATGGCCGCAGCCGGGCGCGACACTCCGTCACTCGACGTCGAGGACCTCGACTACACACGCCAGCTCTTGGAACCTTACCTGGACGAGTCACTCCCGCGCACGGTCATGGAGTGTTTGTACGGAGACGAGGCGGGCCGAACCTTGGGCTTCACGCCCCACGGCCTGAGCTATCGAGCCGGTCTGGCGCTGGCGTTGCATGATGCTCGGCTTAACTTGTCGACACCGGCCGCGTTCCGCAGCGCCAGCAAGCAACGATAGACGGCCACGCCCGGGTGAACGCCACCCGATTCAATCGTAACGGCCCCATCATGCCTCCAATACACTCGATCGACATTAATGCCTGACCACCCCCCGATCCCACCTTTCCCACTCCGTGAACGGCCTCTCCGGCCCTTATGCTGGTCCGGTCGCCGACCGCCTACGCCCTCTTCCCCGGAGATCCGCACCCGTGAAGAACGCGACCATCGCCGTCCTGGTGGCCTTCGCCGGGCTCGCCGTCGGCGGCCCGGGCCGGGCGTCCGGCCAGCAGGTCCTGGCCGGGTCGAGGCGGAATCCGCAGGTCGAGTCGATCCTCGCCGACATCTCCGCCGAGCGGATCGAGGCGACGATCCGGGCCCTCGCCGGCTTCGGGACCCGGCATACCCTCTCCGACCCCGACAACCCCACCCGGGGCATCGGCGCGGCCCGGCGGTGGATCAAGGGGGAGCTGGACAAGTACGCCGCCGACTCGGGCGGGCGGCTCGTCGTCCGCGAGGACTCGTTCGTCCAGGAGCCCGTCCCCCGCGTCCCCAGGCCGACCACCCTGGTCAACCTCGTCGCCACGCTGCCCGGCGACCTGCCGGCCTCGCGCGACCGCTGGATCGTCGTGAGCGGCCACTACGACTCGATCCCCAGGCCCCTCGCCGACGCCGAGGGCGACGCCCCCGGCGCCAACGACGACGCCTCGGGCACGGCCATCTCGATGGAGCTGGCCCGGGTCATGTCGAAGTACCACTTCGACGCCACGCTCGTCTTCCTGGCCGTCCCCGGCGAGGAGCAGGGGCTCCTCGGCGCGGCGCACTGGGCCGATCGGGCCAAGGCCGAGGGCCGGAACATCGAGGCGATGGTGACCGACGACATCGTCGGCAACACCCGGGGGGGCAACGGCGTCCGCGACAACCGCCGGCTCCGGGTCTTCTCCGAGGGCGTGCCCGCCGCCGAGACCGAGGCCCAGGCCCGGGTCCGGCGGGCCGTCGGCGGCGAGAACGACGGCCCGTCGCGGCAGCTCGCCCGCTACCTCAAGGAGGTCGCCGAGCTCTACCAGCCCGACTTCGAGGTCACCCTGGTCTTCCGCCGCGACCGCTACGGCCGGGGGGGCGACCACATCCCGTTCAACGAGCGGGGCTACGCCGCGGTCCGCCTGACCGAGCCCAACGAGGACTTCGACCGCCAGCACCAGAAGGTCGAGGTCCGCGACGGCGTCCCCTACGGCGACGTGATCGAGCGGGTCGACTTCCCCTACGTCACCCGGGTGGCCCGCGTCAACGCCAGCCTCCTGGCCAGCCTGGCCCTCGCCCCGGCCCCGCCGGCCGACCTCAGGTTCGGGACCGGCCGCCAGGAGTACGACACCCGGCTCTCCTGGAAGCGGGGCGCCGAGCCCGACCTCGCCGGCTACCGGGTCGTCTGGCGGCCGACCGACCTGCCGACCTGGCGGCGCGGGGCCGACGTCGGCGACGTCGCCGAGACGGTCGTCAAGGGGCTCTCCAAGGACGACCTCTTCTTCGCCGTCCAGGCCGTCGACAAGGACGGCAACGCCAGCCTCCCGGCCTTCCCCGTCCCGCCGCCGCCGACCCCCGCGCGCTGATCCGCCCGCGCGCCGGCCCGACCGATCCCGGAGCGACCCCAATCAACCCACCGGACCGATGATCCGCCGCACCCGACCCGCCCAGGCCGACCCCGACGATCATTACCTGACCCGCCGCTACCTCGCGGCGCTGGCGCTGGTGGCCCTGCTCATCCTGGTGGACCAGGCCCTGGTGCAGCCCCCGCTCCACGAGCTGGCCACCGACGCCCCGGTCATCAACATGTCGGGCCGGCAGCGGATGCTCGGCCAGCGGCTGGCCAAGGCGGCGCTGGCGCTGGAGCGGGCGGCGACCCGCGACGATCGCGACCGGTTCCGCTCCGAGCTGGACGTCGTCCTGATCCGCTGGGCCGCCTCGCACGACGGCCTCCGGTTCGGCAACGAGGCGCTCTCGCTGCCGGGCAAGAACTCCGCGGCCGTCCGGGCGGCGATGGACGACATCGAGCCCTATTTCCGGCGGATTCGCGACGCCGTCGCCCGCTTGGCCGCGGGGGAGGGCGGCCCCGCCGCCGCCCGCGACGACCTCGCCGTCATCATGGATCTGGAGGTCGGCTACCTGCTCCGGATGGACAACATCGTCCAGCTCTACGAGGCCGAGGCCCGGGCCCGGGTCGCCGGGCTCCGCCGGACCGGCTGGGCCCTCGCCGGCCTGGCCCTGCTGGCGCTCGTCGGGATCGGCCTGTTCATCCTCCGGCCCGCCGCGCGGCTGATCCGCCGCCAGTTCGCCGAGCTTCGCCGGGCCCGCGACGCCCTGGAGGTCCGCGTCCGCGAGCGGACCGCCGAGCTGGAGCGGGCCAATCGCGACCTCCAGCACGAGGTCGGGGAGCGGGCCCTGGCCGAGGCCCGGCACCGCGCCCTCGTCGAGCAGCTCGGCCACGTCGCCCGGACCACCACCATCGGCGAGATGGCCACCGGCCTGGCCCACGAGCTGAACCAGCCCCTCGGCGCCGCGGCGAACTACGTCGAGGGCTGCCTCGTCGCCCTCGAATCGCCGGGCCCGCCGCTCGACGAGGTCCGCGGGGCGCTGGGCAAGGCCCTCGCCGCCATCCTCCGCGCCGGCCTGATCATCCGCCGGATTCGCCGGTTCGTGACCCGGCACCCGGCCGAGCCCGAGCTGTTCGCCCCCAACCGCGTCGTCGAGGAGGTCGAGGCCTTCTTCCGCGACGAGGCCCGCCGACTGGGGATCGCGATCCGGCTCGATATGGCACCCGAGTTGCCATTTCTATCGGGCGATCCCGTGCAGATCCAGCAGGTGCTCGTCAACCTGGTCCGCAACGCGACGGAGGCCGTCTCCGGCCCGGAGACGCCCTCGCCCACGGTCGTTATGGAGACCGATTCCGCGCCCGCCGGCGCCGTCGAGTTCCGGGTGACCGACAACGGCGAGGGGATCTCGCCCGACCACGCCCTCCGCGTCTTCGATCCCTTCTTCAGCACCCGTGCCGAAGGGATGGGCATGGGCCTGACCATCAGCCGGACGATCGTCGAGGCCCACCTCGGCCGGATCAGCGTCGACTCCGAGCCCGGGGTGCGCACCACCTTCCGCTTCACCATCCCCCCTCCCGCGGGCGCCGAAGACCATGGAAGCGACCGTCTACGTCGTGGATGACGATCCCGACATGCGCGACTCCCTCCGCTGGCTGATGAGCACCGTGGGCCTCTCCGTCCGGACCTTCCCCTCCGCCGAGGCCTTCCTCCGCGACTTCGCCCCCGACGGGCCCGGCTGCCTCGTCTTCGACGTCCGGATGCCGGGGACCAGCGGCCTCGACCTCTTCGAGGAACTGGCCGCCCGCGGCGAGCTGATGCCCGTCCTCTTCATCACCGCGCACGCCGACGTCCCGATGGCCATCCGCGCCCTCCAGTCCGGCGCCGTCGAGTTCATCGAGAAGCCGTTCAACCGCCAGGCCCTCCTGGAGAAGGTCCGGATTGCCATCAAGGACGACACCGCCCGCCGGGCCCTCTTCGCCGACCGCGAGGCGATCCGGCTCCGGTTCCGGGCCCTCACCGCCAAGGAGCGCGAGGTCCTCCGGATGATCATGGACGGCCGGCCCAACAAGTCGATCGCCACCGAGCTCGCCATCACCCCCCGGGCCGTCGAGATGCGCCGGGCCAACCTCATGAAGAAGCTCGGCGCCCGCTCGCTCGTCGAGATGATGCGGATGGCCCTCGCCGTCGAGGAGGGCCGGACCGGCCGCGCCGAGGGGGCCGACTGAGCCGCCGCCCATCGGGCCGGTCCTCATCCGTTCGCGTCCGACGTGATGAGATTCCCGGAGTCGATGCCCAACCTCGCGGCACCCGCGGCGAAAATTCGCGGTTTCGTAAGTGGAAATCGGGATCGGAACGTGCGATTGCCGGCCGAGTTGCGGCGAGAGGACTGAGGTCGATCGGCCGAACGGCATGGTTTCTGAGTTAGAGGTCTTCTCCCCGTGAGCCCACCACCCCGGGCCGAGGACCTCCGACCGTGAACCCGACCCTCGACATCCTCGAACGGCCCGAGGTCGCGACCACGACCACCCGGACGCATTGCCCCTACTGCGCGCTCCAGTGCGGGATGACGATCCGGCCCGGGTCGGGCGAGGCCCCCGGCGAGGCGGCGACGATCCGCCCCGACCCCGACTTCCCGGTCAACAACGGCCAGATGTGCGTCAAGGGGTTCACCGCCGGCGCCCTGCTCGACCACCCCGACCGCCTCCTCTCGCCGCTGATCCGCGGGGCCGACGGCGAGCTGCATGAGGCGTCGTGGGAAGACGCCCTCGACGAGGTCGCCGGCCGCCTGCTCCGGATCAGGGAGCGGCACGGGGCGGAGGCCCTGGCGGCCTTCGGCTCGGGCAGCCTGACCAACGAGAAGGCCTACCTGCTCGGCAAGTTCGCCCGGCTCGCCCTGGGCACGCCCCACATCGACTACAACGGCCGATACTGCATGTCGTCGGCCGCGGCGGCCCAGAACAAGGCCCTGGGGATCGACCGCGGCCTGCCGTTCCCGGTGGCCGACATCGCCCGGGCCCGGACGATCCTGCTCTGGGGCTCGAACTGCGCCGACACCCTCCCGCCGATCATGCAGTGGTTCGACCGCCAGCGCGAGGCGGGCGGGAGCCTGATCGTCGCCGACCCCCGCAAGACCGAGACCGCCCGCCGGGCCCGGCTCCACCTCCAACTGATCCCCGGCTCCGACCTGGCCCTGGCCAACGGCCTGCTCTACCTGGCGATCGAGGAGGGCTTGGTCGACGAGGAGTTCATCGCGGCCCGGACCTCCGGCTTCGACGAGGTCCGCCGGACCGTCCTCCAGTACCACCCCGCCCGGGTCGAGCGGATCACGGGCGTCTCGGCCGGGGCGATGAGGCAGGCGGTCCGGCTCCTCGGCGGCGCCGGGGGCTCGATGCTCCTCTCGGGCCGGGGGCCCGAGCAGCAGTCGAAGGGGGTCGACTCGATCCTGGCCGGGATCAACCTGATGCTGGCCCTGGGGGAGTTCGGCAGGCCGGGCAGCGGCTACGGCTGCCTGACCGGCCAGGGGAATGGCCAGGGGGGGCGCGAGCACGGCCAGAAGGCCGACCAGCTCCCCGGCTACCGGAGGATCGACGACCCCGAGGACCGCGCGGCCGTCGCTCGGGCCTGGGGCGTCGACCCCGCCGGCCTGCCCGGCAAGGGCAAGAGCGCCTACGAGCTGCTCGACTCGCTCGGTCCCGAAGGCGGCATCCGGGGCCTGCTGGTGTTCGGCTCCAACGTCCTGGTCGCCTCCCCGGATCAGCGGCGGATCGAGGCCAAGGCCCGCCGGCTCGACCTCCTGGTGGTCGCCGACGCCTTCCTCAACGAGACCGCGCAACTGGCCGACGTCGTCCTGCCGATCCCGCAATGGGCCGAGGAGGACGGGACGATGACCAACCTCGAAGGCCGGGTCATCCGCCGCCGTCGCGCCCTCGACCCGCCCGAGGGCGTCCGGGGGGACATCGAGATCCTCGGCGAGCTGGCCGACCGCCTAGGCGCCGGGCACCACTTCCCCCACCGCACGGCCGAGCCGGTCTTCGACGAGCTGAGGCGGGCCTCGGCAGGCGGCCGGGCCGACTACTCGGGGATCACCTACGACCGGATCGACGCCCACGACGGCCTGTTCTGGCCCTGCCCGGCCGTCGACCACCCCGGGACCCCGCGCCTCTTCGCCGACCGCTTCGGCCACCCCGACGGCCGGGCCCGGTTCGTCGCCGTCGACCACCGGCCGGCGGGCGAGGAGCCCGACGACGACTACCCGCTCTGGTTCATCACCGGCCGCTACAAGGAACATTATAACTCCGGGGCCCAGACCCGCCGGGTCGCCACGCTGGTCGACGCCCGGCCCGAGCCCCGGCTCCAGATCCACCCCCGGCTGGCCCGCCGGCTCGGCGTGGCCGAGGGGGACGCGGTCCTGGTGGCCAGCCGTCGCGGCCGGGTCCGGTTCGCGGCCAGCTTGAGCCCCGAGATCCGCCCCGACACCCTCTTCGCCCCGTTCCACTGGGGCGGCAAGCGGGCGGCCAACATCCTCACCAACCCCGCGCTCGACCCGACGAGCCGGATGCCCGAGTTCAAGCTCTGCGCCGTCCGGGTCGTCCCGCCGGGCGAGCCCCCCGCCGCGGGCCCCGACCGACGGACCGGCGCCGAGACCATCTCCCCCTGACGGGACAACCCCGAGGACGCCGGCCGCCCATGGACAAGCGAGACCTCGTCGTCATCGGCAACGGGATGGCCGCCAGCCGACTGCTGGACGACCTCCTCCAGCGGGGCGCGACGCATCAGTATGCGATCAAGGTCTTCGGCGAGGAGTCGGGCGGCTGCTACAACCGGGTCCAGTTGAGCAAGGTCCTCGCCGGTGAGGAATCGCACGCGATCATGATGAAGCCCTCGGCCTGGTACGCCGACCGGGGCGTCGAGTTCGTCTCGGGCGTGCCCGTGACCCGGCTCGACACCGCCGCCCACGAGGTCCAGGTCGCCGACGGCCGCTCGCACCACTACGACGTGGCCGTCCTCGCCACCGGCAGCGCCGCGTTCGTCCCGCCGATCGAGGGGCTCGCCGGCCCCGACGGCCCGTGGAAGCGGGGCGTCTTCGTCTACCGGACGCTCGACGACTGCCTGGCGATCCGGACCCATGCCCGGCCCGGCGACAACGCCGTGGTCCTCGGCGGCGGCCTGCTCGGGCTGGAGGCGGCGAAGGCCCTGAGCGACCAGGGATTGCACGTCACGGTGATCCACCTCTCCGAATATCTGATGAACGTCCAGCTCGACCGGCCGGGGTCCGACCTGCTCCGCCGCCAGGTCGAGAAATGCGGGATCTTCGTCCGGACCGGCCGCTCGATCGGCTCGATCCGGGGGGCCGACCGCGTCGAGGGGGTGACGCTCGACGACGGCACGACGCTCTCGGCCCGGATGGTGATCCTGGCCTGCGGCATCCGCCCCCGGACCGAGGTCGCCCGCGAGTCGGGCATCCCGGTCGACAAGGGGATCCTGGTCAACGACACCCTGGCCACCCGGGTCCCCGGCGTCTACGCCGTGGGCGAGTGCGCCGAGCACGCCGGCAAGATCTACGGGATCGTCACGCCGATCTGGGAGCAGGCCACCGTCCTGGCCGACGTCCTCACCGGCGCCCGGCCCCGGGCCCGCTACCGGGGCTCGAAGCTCTACACCCGCCTGAAGGTCGCCGGGATCGAGGTCGCCTCGATGGGCCTGACCGAGCCGACCCTGGAATCCGACGAGGTCCTCCAAGTCTACGAGGAGCGGAAGGCGAGCTACCGCAAGCTGATCGTCCGCGACGGCCGCCTGATCGGGGCGATGCTCGTCGGCGACGTCGAGGCGGCGGCCAACCTCGTCCAGATCTTCGACCGCGGCGACCCCATGCCGCCGAACCGGCTCGACGTCCTCTGCGCGCCCGACGCCGGGGTCGCGGCCCCGGGCGAGCGGACCGTCTGCAATTGCCACAAGGTCACCGAGGCGACCCTGGTCGACACCATCAAGGCGGGCCGGGCCACGCTGGACTCGCTGGCCGATGCGACCCGGGCCGGGACCGGCTGCGGCTCGTGCCGGGGCCTGCTCGCCCAGCTCATCTATCGCCACGCCGAGCCCGCCGAGAAGGCCGAGCCCCCCCGGAACGGCACGGCCCGGACCAACCCCTCGCCCAACGGCGTCTGACCCGAGGAGCCAGCCCCGATGTCGCGGGATGACGGATTCACCGACGAGCAGAAGAACTTCCTCCAGGGCTTCGCCATGGGCGCGGACGTCGCCCGGGCCGTCCGCGGCCTGCCGATCCTCGCGGGCAGCGGCGGAGCCGGGCCCGAGGCCGGGGCCGCCGTCGCGATCGGCCCCAGGCCCGACGGCACGTATCCCCTCCAGATCGAGGCCCAGGACCGCGCCATCGCCGCGGGCGGCAAGATCACCCGTGAGGAGCAGGCGAAGCGGCAGAAAGACCCGTTCTCGATGTGGGACGAGATCGCCGCCAACGCCGCCGCCGGGGCCTTCCCTAAGGGGACCGACGGCTTCCTCTACCGGTCCTCCGGCCTCTTCCACGTCGCCCCGGCCCAGGACTCGTTCATGTCCCGGCTGAGGATTCCCGGCGGGGCGATGCCGGGCTGGCAGTTCCGCGGCGTGGCCGACCTGTCCCGCCGGTTCGGCTCCGGCCACGTCGACATCACCACCCGGGGCAACCTCCAGATCCGCGAGATCGCCGCGGCCGACGCCCACGAGTTCCTGATGGGCCTCGCCGAGATCGGGGTCATCAACAAGGGCGCCGGGGCCGACAACATCCGCAACGTCACCGCCGGCGCCACCAGCGGGATCGACGCCCAGGAACTCCACGACTGCCTGCCGCTCGCCCGCCAGATGCATCATTACATCCTCAACCATCGCGAGATGTACGGCCTCCCGCGCAAGTTCAACATCGCCTTCGAGGGCGGCGGCCGGGTCGCCAGCCTCGACGACACCAACGACATCGGCTTCCGCGCCGTCCGCGTCCCCGAGGGCCGCGCCGACGCCGACCTCCCCGCCGGGGTCTACTTCAAGCTCACCCTCGGCGGGATCACCGGCCACCGCGACTTCGCCCGCGACACCGGCGTCCTGCTCCGGCCCGAGGAGTGCGTCGAGGTCGCCGGCGCGATCGTCCGGGTCTTCGCCCGCCACGGCGACCGGACCGACCGCAAGAAGGCCCGCCTCAAGTACGTCCTCGACGCCTGGGGCTTCGACCGGTTCATCGAGGCCACCGCCGAGGAATACGGCAGGCCGCTCCGCAGGGTCCCCCTCGACCGCTGCGAGCCGGCCGCGCCCGAGGACCGCTGGGCGCACGTCGGCTTCCACCCCCAGAAGCAGCCCGGGCGGTCCTACGTCGGGGTGGTCCTCCCGGTCGGCCGGATGACGGCCGACCAGGTCGACGGCCTGGCCGGGGTCGCCGATCGGTTCGGGTCGGGGTCGATCCGGCTCACGGTCTGGCAGAACCTCCTGATCCCCGACATCGCCGGCGCCGACGTCCCGGCGGTCCGGGCGGCGATCGAGGCCCTCGGGCTCCACTGGGACGCCTCGGCCGTCCGGAGCGGGCTGGTCGCCTGCACCGGCAGCGCCGGCTGCAAGTTCGCCGGGGCCGACACCAAGCGGAACGCGATGGAGCTGGCCGAGTACCTCGAAGGCCGGGTCGCGCCCGACCGGCCGATCAACATCCACGTCACCGGCTGCCCCAACTCCTGCGCCCAGCATTATATCGGCGACATCGGCCTGGAAGGGACCAAGGTCGAGGTCGGCGAGGAGATGGTCGAGGGCTACCACCTCTTCGTCGGCGGCGGCTGGGGCCCCGAACAAGGCGCCGGGCGTCGCCTGCTCGACTCGCTCCCGTTCGAGAAGATCCCGCCCGTCGTCGGCCGCCTGATCGCCCACTACCTGGCCGCCCGGACCGGCCCCGACGAGTCGTTCGCCGCCTTCGCCCGCCGCCACGACGTCGAGGACCTCCGCGCGGTCGCGGCGGTCGACGACGACGCGGCCGTCCTCGCCTGACCGGGCGATTCCCCCATCCATCCCGCGAGCCGAGAGTCGACGCATGGCCCTCTCGATCATCCCCGATTCGGCGCCGTTCAACACCGAGCAGCGGGCCTGGCTCAACGGCTTCCTCGCCGGCTGGCTCGGCCTCCAGGATGGACAGGGGGTCGCCCCCGCCGGCTCGGCGGCGGCCCTGCCCGCGCCCGGGGCCCTCGCCACGACGGCCCCCGCCGCCGCCGCGGCGCCGGCCGCGGCCCCCGACGACGAGGACTTCCCCTGGCACGACCCGGCCCTGCCGATCGGCGACCGGATGGCGATGGCCGAGGGGAAGCCCGCCGAACTCCGGCTGATGGCCGCCATGGCCCAGCTCGATTGCGGGACCTGCGGCTACCTCTGCCGGACCTACTCCCGGGCCATCGTCGAGGGGGCCGAGAAGTCGCTGACCCTCTGCTCGCCCGGCGGGTCCGAGACGTCGAGGATGCTCAAGAAGATCGTCAAGGAGGCCGGGTCCGGCGGCAACAGCAATGGCAACGGCGTCGCCAAGGACGTCGCGGCCCCGGCCGTCGCCGGGCCGGCCGGGTGGTCGCGGAAGAAGCCGTACACCGCCCGCCTGCTCCGGAGCCGGAACCTGAACAAGCCCGGCTCGGACAAGGCGACGCATCACGTCGAGATCGACCTCGGGCCCGACGGCCCGGCCTACGAGGTCGGCGACTCGCTGGGGATCTACCCGACGAACTGCGGCGACCTGATCGGCGAGGTCGTCGAGGCCCTCGGCGCCCGGGGGGACGAGCCGGTCGAGACGGCCTCGGGCATCCCGGCCACCCTCCGCGACGCCCTCGACGGCCACTGCTGCCTCGCCGAGATCCCCGAGGATTTCCTCCGGCTCCTGGCCGACTCCGCGACCGACCCCGCCGAGGCCGACGCGATCCGCGCCCTGCTCGTCGACGACGCGCCGATCGCCGGCTTCCACGCCTTCGACCTGCTCCGGCAATTCCCCTCGGCCCGCCCCTCGCCCGCCGCGGTGGTCCGGTCGCTGGCCGAGATGAAGCCCCGGCTCTACTCGATCTCCAGCTCGCCGAGGCGGCACGCCGGCCAGGTCCACCTGACCGTCCGCAAGGTCGTGTACTCCTTCCAGGAGCGGGGCCGCAAGGGGGTGGCCTCGACGATGCTCGCCGACCGGGTCGCGACCGGCGCGCCGCTCCGGGTGTTCGTCCAGAAGTCGCACGGCTTCACGATCCCGGGCGACCCGGCGGCCCCGGCGATCATGGTCGGGCCGGGAACCGGCATCGCCCCCTTCCGGGCCTTCCTCCACGAGCGCGACGCGATCGGGGCTCCCGGCAAGAACTGGCTGTTCTACGGCGACCAGCGGGGCCAGTATGACTTCCTCTACGAGGACGAGCTGGCCGACTTCCGGGCCCGGGGGGTCCTGACCCGGCTCGACACCGCGTTCAGCCGCGACCAGGAGCGGAAGGTCTACGTCCAGGACCGGATCGTCGAGCACGGCCGCGAGGTCTTCGCCTGGCTCGGCGAGGGCGCCCACGTCTACGTCTGCGGCGACGCCAAGCGGATGGCCGCCGACGTCGACCGGGCCCTCCGCCGGGTCGTCCGCGACCACGGCGCGATGGACGACGACGCGGCCTCGGCCTACATCGCCAAGCTGGCCGCCGACGGCCGTTACCGGCGGGACGTCTACTGAGCGAGCCCCGTTGGGGCCCGAAGTGAAGGTTCGGCGAACGTCCCGTGGCGCCGTCGTGAAACTTGGCGGCGGCCCTTCCCCGAGGCCGCCGGCCCCGGCCATACTCCCCCGGTCCGTGACATCCCGTCCCGACCGAGGAGAGGATCGCGATGAATCGACGCAGGAGATCGGCCCGGGCGCTGGCGCTCGCCCTCGGGCTGGCCTGGCCCGCGGCGACCGCCCCCGCCCGGCAGTTGCCGCCGCCGCAACAACAGCAGACGCTCCCCAGCCTCGCAGTCCAGCCCCCGTCCGACGACACCTGGACGGCCGACGCCGTCGTCGACCGGGCGGCGACGGTCTCCGACCCGACCCTCGGGGCCGGGCAGGGCGCCGCCGTCCGCGACGGCAAGGTCTACGCCTACGGCGACGACTACCAGGCCAAGCCCCGCGTCGGGGTGATCCGCGAGCTCGACCTCGACCTCAAGCCGACCGGCCGCGAGGTCCGGCTCCGGCGCGACGGCAAGCCGCTCATCCTCCACCCGACCGGGCTGACCTGGGACGCCCGGTTCGGCACCTTCCTCGGCGACACCGTGAGCCAGAAGGCCGTGATCTATCGCCTGGACTGGGACCGGGCCTGGCTCGACGGCTGCCTCGACTCCGCCGTGCTCGGCACCATCGAGGACGACGCCGCCGTCAACGGCTGCCGGCCCCAGTTCGTCACCCTGGGCGGTCGGACCCTGCTGGCGACGGCCGACTACGGCGCGGTCCGCCCCGAGATCCGCCTGCTCGACCCCGAGGTCGCGATCCGGGCCGGGCGGACCAGCGCCCCGGGCGTGGTCGTCCATCGGGTCCTCGCCGGCGCCTGGAACCAGAACCTCTGCTGGGACGCCGATCGCGGCCGGCTGACCTGCGTCGAGAACGTGATCGAGGGGCGAGGCTGGCGGCTCGACGTCCTCGACCTGGCCCGGGCGGTGGCCGACGGCCGGGCCGACGGGCCGGGGGTCCGGGTGGCCCGGTTCACCTTCGCCCCGCACGACGAGCTGGAGGGCTACGTCCCCCTCGACGCGACCCGGTCGCTGTTCGTCACGTCGGGCCGGGCCGATAACCTCGTCGTCGGCGTCGTCCGCCCGGCGGGCCCCCGGCCCTCGCCGCCGGGGACGCGTTGAGCGGAACGGGGGGCGACGGGTCAGGACGCCCCGCGGCCGATCGCCACCACGCCCACGGTCTTGAGCAGGATGTGGAGGTCGGTCGCGAGCGTCGAGTTATCGACATAATCCAGGTCGAGCCGGAGCATCCGATGGTAGTCCACCGTGCTCCGGCCGGAGACCTGCCAGGGGCCGGTCACGCCGGGGGTCACGGAGAGCCGCCGGGCATACCCCTCGGGGTCGATCGCCTCCAGCTTCGTGCTGTCGCGGACCTGCAAGGGGCGGGGCCCGACCAGGCTCATCTCGCCGACCAGGACGTTCCAGAGCTGCGGGAGCTCGTCGAGGCTCGACTTGCGGAGGAACCGGCCCAGATTCGTGACCCGCGGGTCGTCCTTGATCTTGAAGAGGACCCCGCCGGCCGACTCGTTGCGGACTTCCAGCTCGCCGAGCAGGTCCTCGGCGTCGACGACCATCGTCCGGAACTTCAGGCAGACGAACCGCCGGCGATCGAGGCCCATCCGCGACTGGCGGAAGAGGATCGGCCCGGAAGAGCCGAGCCGGATCAGCAAGGCCACGATCGCCAGGATCGGCGCGAGCAGGAGCAGGCCCCCCGCGGCCCCGGTCAGGTCCATGACCCTCTTCGCCGCCGAACGGGCGGGCGTCGCGGCGGTGGCGGTCTCGAGCCGGACCCCCCCGTCGAGGGTCGCGGCGGCGTCGGCGGTCCTGCCCAGGAGGAGACGGAGGGCCGAGGGGAGGGTGGTCATGGTGTCCAATCGCTCGGTGAGGGGCCGATCGGTTGTGATCCGGGTTGCGGCGGCGACGCGAATGCCACCGGGGAGGCATTCAGGCTTGCCGAGATTTCGGCCGTCCTCAGGATAGGTCATAACGTACAAAGTTGGCGGTTGTGACCGAAAGAGAATTTTCAAACCGGTGGATACCGCTCGCATTTTCCCCCGATGATGTTGCGGTAAATCCACGCTCAGGACGACGCAAGATTCCCATCTTGCCCGGACCGAAATCGATGCCCATCGACTCGCCCGACCCGGTCGACGCGGGTCGACGACGACCCGGCCCACGGCAAGCCGCCTTAAGCGATAGCCTGACAACGATTTGAAGTCAAGATCGGTTGCCGCTCGATCCGCCGCGAGTCGTCCCTTGCCCGCCCGGCGAAGCACGAGAGACTGGCGGCCGAGCGGGGTCAATCCCGTGGTCCGGCGAGGGCGGATTTCCGCGGGATTTCGCCGGGTTCGCCCATTTTCGGGTCAAATTCGTGATGACAGGACGAGGTTTTCATTCGCTCGTGCGTCGATCCATCCGTGGATCGGCGAAGATGGGGCGGCTGCGAAGGTGGGGCGGTCGAGGTTGACGGCCCCCCACCCGGCGGACGCGGCGGAGGGCGGTCGGGGTCTCAGACGAACTTGGTCACGCCGGGGATCGGGACGGGGCGGACGGGGGCGTCGCCCCAGGCGAGGGTCTCGGGGGCGAGGGATTCCTTCGAAGCCATCGCCTTTTCCCAGGTGATCGACTCGCCGGTGTAGGCGGCCATCCGGCCCATCAGGGCCAGCAGGGTGGTGGAGGCGGCCTGCTCGACGTTGTTGATCGGCTTGCCGGCGCGGAGCGCGGCGAACATCTCGTTGTGCTCGGCTTGGTACATGTCGAGCTTCTCGCCGGCGGCGGGCTTGTACCGCCACTTGGTCGTGCCGGTGATCTTGCGGCCGAAGACGTCGGCCCGGCCCTTGGTGCCTTGGATGAAGTCGGCGGTCTGGGTGGCGGTGTTGGCCCAGTGGCGGCAGTGGTGATAGCCGCGGATGTCGTCGGGATATTCGTAGACGACCGAGAAGTGGTCGTAGATGTTGCCGTACTTCGCCTCGGTCCGGACCTGTCGGCCGCCGACGCCCCAGCAGCGGACGGGGGGGGCGTCGCCCAGGGCCCAGGCCATCGTGTCGAGGCCGTGCACGGCCTGCTCGACGATGTGGTCGCCGCTGAGCCACGAGTAGTAATACCAGTTGCGCATCTGGTATTCCATCTCGTTCTTGCACTGCTCGCGGGCCTTGCGGGGGTCCCAGACGCCCTGCGAGTTGTAGGTGGTCTCGACGGACTGGACCGGGCCGATCTCGCCGCCGAAGACGCGGGCCATCAGCTCGCGGCGGGGCTGGTAGTAGCGCCAGCAGAAGCCGTTGACGGCGGAGAGGCCCTTCTCCTTCGACTTCTTGGCGGCGTCGAGGAACGTCCGGAGGCCGGGGGCGTCGACGGCCATCGGCTTCTCGACGAAGGCGTGCTTGCCCTTCTCGACGGCGTAGGCGAAGTGCATCGGCCGGAACCCGGGCGGGGTGCAGAGCAGGACGACGTCGACCTCGTCGATGAGCCGCTTGTAGGCGTCGAAGCCGACGAACCGCCGCTCGGGCGGGACGTCGACCCGGTCGGAGACCCCCGCGACGTCGGACGACTTGAGGGTCGAGAGGCTCGACTCGATCTGGTCGCCGAAGGCGTCGGCCATCGCCACCAGGGCGTTGCCCTTGTCGGCGGCGAGGGCCTGCTCGGCGGCGCCGGTGCCACGGCCGCCGCAGCCGACGAGGCCGACCCGGAGCGAGTCGCCGGCGCCGGCGTAGGCGTTGTCGGCGATGTCGATCTGCGTGGCCGCCGCGACGGCCGCGGCCGTCGTGGCCGACTTGAACAGGAAGATCCGACGGGACGACTTCGGGCTGTGCATCGTGTTCTAATCTCCGCCGAGGAGGTTCGGGCCGGTCGGGCCGGGGTGTAATTTCCGACATTCTGCCAAATCCCGCCCGGCTTCACAAAGGAAAGCCGGCCGACGTCCGGGCAGAATCCCTCGACCGCCACTCTCGAGCCGCGGGTCAGCTCGCTCGCCCCTCCTCGGGGTGTGTCGCGAGTGGAATACCGCAACCGGGCCGACCTGTAAAGCCGACCCTCGGGCGCGGGTGGTGAGCCTGGGGATTGTGGTGGGGCCACGCGGCTCCCCCCACCCTGACCCTCCCCCACAAGGGGGGAGGGGACCAGACGGGGAGAGGCCACCTTATATTATCGAGCCGCCGTCGACGGATTCCCTCCCGCCTTGTGGGGGAGGGTCAGGGTGGGGGGGGCGAGACCGTGGCATCACCAGAACGTCCGGACAGACCCGGCGCGGCCCGGCCTGAGCGACGATGTCATCGTCTATCATCGGCCCCGAGGGCCCCCCGCTTGAAGTCTTTACGGAGGCGACGACGCCGCGGAACCCGATCAAGCCGGCCCGGACCCGCCCCCGCCGGTCGCACTCACAACCTCGTTCGACCCCCTCCCGGCCGGAATCTGCGGCGAGGAAGGGGCCGGTGTTGCCGCCCGGCCCGGCCTGGGGGCGGGCGAAGCGACCTCGGCGGGGGTGGCGGGAGCCTCGGGCGAAAACGAACCCAACGGCTCCGGTCCCGGCTCGACGACCGATCCCGGGGGCCCGGCGGCCTCGGCGGCTTCGGCCTCGACCTCGCGGAGTTCCTGGAGGGCCCGGTAGATCCCCCGCTCGGCCGCCGCCTCGTACTTCCGC
>JAABUX010000562.1_pt1 | contig 62949 bp, 54 predicted proteins | sample 5561851 | NCBI WGS metagenome assembly JAABUX01 (sample SAMN10711883, study PRJNA513361) | rock metagenome | isolation source: Antarctica rocks | place: Antarctica: Victoria Land, Richard Nunatak red sandstone | collected 2016-01-03
AATCGGTCGAGCCGGATGGAAACTGGAGCCTTTCCCTGGCTTGTTCAACAATTCATAAGAGCAAGTGTATCGCTTGCTCCAGCCCTCTGTCGAGTGGGCTTGTGAACATATTAACGTAAAAGGGAACAGAACAAATGACACAAGAAGTCCTATTTGAAAGGTTGACACAGGAAGAGACCAATGCGTTATTACAGCAGAAACTCACAATATTTACAGGGTATGCATTCGCATTAGCACAAAAAGCTGGACTGACGCCAGAAGAGGCGGCTCAATTTTTCATGGAGCCACATCGTGCCGACTATGCTACCACATCAACTTCGATTTCTCGTGATGAAATCTTAGAGCAGCAAGCGAGAAGTAGTGCCGTGAGCATGGCGGTCTCGCATGGAAACAACAATGTTCAGCTAGAACACGATAATGATACTTGGGTGATAAAGGTTATGCTCATGCAAGACAAACCAATCCTAGAGCAATGGGGTGTCTCTTTAGAGTTTCTCACGCGTTGGTTAGGAGAACAGGCACGTCTAATAGGTGAACCAAAGGGCGTTGTATATACGTGTTGGTTGGTTGGAGAGGTGTTGAATGTGCAGTTAATGTAGGGGTCCAATTTATCGCATCCCATACGCGTCAAGTTAAGAAAGGATGAGCTAGAAAAGAAGATGACAGGACTCGACTTCTGTGAGAAGATAGAAGTGAAACAAACCTCTGTTCCCCTCTCACAGGAGTTGAAGCATGCCGAGGTATAGCACATCTCAATCGCGCGTTAAAACAGTTGTTTGAACAGGATGCCGTTGTCTTAGCGCGGCAAGCAGGAATGCGACAACGCACCTTGTCGTTTTCGCACTTAGCCTTGCTCTTGGTCATGGGCTGGTGGAAGCAGCCATGCAGTGGTTCAAAAAGTAGCCTTGATACAGCATGCGATGGCGAATGTGTTGGTGCAACAGGGGCGAGTGGGCGAAGGGATGAAGCTGTATGAGGAGTCGCTCAAGGTCACGCAAGAGCTAGGGGATGTGCGAGGCATAGTGGTAACACAGACAAATTTTGGCTACTTACTATGGCAGCAGGGAGAGTACATAAAAGCTCTAGCAATGGTATGGCAGGCATACAAAAGCTTGCCAGAACAGGATTTCCCACGCGACAAGCAAGGTATAAAAGGTTTTCTAGTATCGTTCAAAAAGCGTTTCTCAGGTGAAGAGCAAGCGTTTAATGCTCTCTGGCTACAGGCGACATCTGAACCGCAACCTTCGTGGTTGAATGATGTACAGGTGGGTTCTTCTGCTAGTAATGTGACATTGACGGAGGAAGAGGTAGCGGAGATAGTGGAGGCTGTCAACGTATTTGTCCACACAGAGAATTGGGATGCGACTCAGCAGGTTGTGGAGGCGCAGCAGGAGATTTTATTCAGGCCAGAAGTAGAGCTAATCTTCGAGCAGCATATAGGGCAGGCAAAGGCGCGTGGGAAGAAACGTGCGTTAGAGATACTAGAGACGCATCTTGAGGTGTTGCGTGCGTGCAAGACGGATGGCATCGCGGCGACGTTCGAGCGTGTGAGGGCGATGGGGCAAGGGGAGGAATGAGCAAATATAATGATTGGCAAACGTGCGACCCTCGTGGGTCGCACGTTTGCCAATCATTATATTATTTTTGTACCATCGAGGGCAATTCCCCAATTTCGCTGTCGATGTTATCGAGGGCGGATGGTTCGCTTTGCGGCAGTCTTGTATCGTACACATGTTGGCGTGGCGCGGCGTTTTGTTTGCCGAAGCGCATACGTAGGACCGAGAGGAAGCCCTCGACGAAGATTGTACGCGACATCTTGGATTTTCCGACGCGGCGGTCCATGAAGATGATCGGTATCTCGACGATGTTGAAGCCTTGCTGTAGGACACGATAGACTAGCTCCACTTGGAAGGCGTAGCCCTGTGCTCGGATGGCGTCGAGGTCGAGACGCTCCAGCACTTCGCGACGGTAGCAGCGATAGCCTGCCGTGCAGTCGTGGATGGGTAGGCCGAGTACGGTACGGGCGAAGATGTTGCCGCCACCACTGATGAAGCGGCGCAGGAATGACCAGTTGGGGGTGTCGCCACCCGGAATGTAACGAGAGCCGATCACGAGGTCCGCGCTCTCGATGGCCGTGAGGAAATCGGGCAAATAGCGTGGATCGTGCGAGAAGTCCGCGTCCATCTCGAAGGCGGCATCGTAGTTGTTGGCGATGGCGTACTTGAAGCCAGCAATATAGGCGGTGCCGAGGCCGAGTTTGCCCGTGCGATGCATTACATGCACACGTGTATCTTCTTCAGCGATCTCGTCGGCCTTTGCACCTGTGCCATCTGGTGAATTGTCATCGACAATCAAAATATCGCTGGTGGGCGCGTACATGAAAATATCGCTCAGGAGCGGACGAAGGTTGTCGAGTTCGTTATACGTTGGGATGATAATAAGCGTTTTCATTTACTATTTTCTCCACTACTTGTCGATGCGGACTGCTAGCTCAGGCATCTTCCCTGATAGTTGTTCAGCAACGAGCAGCTTCTTGTCTCTTGAGTCATTCTTCCCCACCCGATCAACCAACCGCCTGGAATATCGCACTGTACTATGCCGCTACATGTTGTCCTGCTCTACTCTATACAATCGGCATAGTATTATCTCTTTCGTAGGGACCAGATTTATCGCGTCCGAAGCGCAATTCATTGCGCGAAATCCTTGCTTGTACTGTCTTTGAACGTGAATATAACGTATCTCGCGTGATAAATCACGCCTCGGACGCGATAAATCTGGTCCCTACCATATGGCATATGCCACCGTGCAATGATGTGCTTTACTGTGGCAAGACATACAGTATGACGAATATTAAGACTGTACATAATATAACGGTTCCCAGCATGTGACGGTCACGCAGCAACACCTCTTCGGGACTTCCACCCTCCATTCGCATATATACAAGATAGAGATAGCGGAAGATGCCGTATAGGACCAGTGGAATTGTGACAATCAGGCGATGATTGCCCGTTGTGCCCTCCACTGTGTAGAGACCGTAGGCCATGATGGTCGTTGTTGCCACAATTGTAATCATCTGGTCCAGCATGGGGATACTGTACTCTTTGAGTATTTGGCGATGGCTACTGGCTTGCCCCTGTAATAGCACAAGCTCGTTGCGGCGTTTGCTCAATGCCAGGAAGAGCGAGAGCAGACAGGCAACAAGATAGAGCCAGGGCGATATAGAAACCGGGATAACCACCGCACCCGCCATGATACGTAGCACAAAACCTGCCGCGATAATAAATACGTCGATGAGTACAACATGTTTGAGATGTGTACTGTACAGGACCATCATAATCAGGTATGTTGCGATAGTGAGGGCGAATAGCAGGTTTGCACCACCATATGCGGCGTATATATCGCTGTGTGTCCCAATAGGTAGCAGGAAAATACAGCCTGTGAGACTGACACAGACAAAGAATAGGACAGCGATAGCCGCAATTGCCCATGAGATAGGGAGACGACCGGAGGCAAGTGGGCGATGGCGTTTTTTAGGGTGTTGCCGATCATTCTCCAAGTCCAGTAGATCATTGAGTAGATAGATAATGCTTGAAGCAATACAAAATGTTACAAAGGCAAGAAAGGTGCGAATAAGTGATGGTGTGCTGAATAACTGCTGTGCAAAGATAATACCGATAAATACTGTAAGGTTCTTGGTCCATTGGCGGGGGCGCATGGTCTTGAAAATGGCCCCTAGCTTCTGCAGGGTACTGAGTGCATCGTTACTACCTGTTTGTGCTACGTCAGATGATGGCGTATCCGTAGTTTGTACCTGTACCTCTTGCGTTACAATTGATTTTTTCAAGAGTTGCTCTATCCCTTCGATGCCATGTGTATATCGTGACAAACTGCTACCTATCTTGAGACGTGTTAGAAAAAAAGCAAGTAACAAATTGCCCAAAAGTTTAAGCCGTTACTTATGCTGGTAATTTAGTAAATACGGCGTTTCAAGTCGTTGATACGATGCAGCGTGATGCGGTGTTTATCGGTACTGATATACTGTTTGTCTGTGAAATAGCCCATGACCTTGTTAACACTCTCGCGTGACGCCCCCACCATTGAAGCCAGTTCCTGTTGTGTCATGCGTACCTCGATACGGATACCATCCTCGACCTTAGTACCGTGTGCTTCCGATAGTTCCAGCAGCTTCTTTGCCACACGCCCATAGACATCCAGAAATATCAGGTCCTCGACCTGCTCATTTGTGTTACGGAGCCGCTTAGAAATAACCTCCATCACCTGAATCGCAATTTTGGGGTTCTTCATAATTGTATTGTGAAAGTCGCTACGTTGCAAGGTGTAGCATTCGACCTTTTCCACCGCGATAGCATCGGCGGAGCGTGGCAAGCCATCGAGTAGAGCAAGCTCGCCAAAGCATTCGCTCTTGCCAAAGACTACCAGCGAAATCTCTTGTCCGTCGGGACTTATCAGGCAAATTCTGACCTTGCCCTCTTTGATAATGTAGAGGACCTGACCGGGATCGTCGCGATGAAAAATAACCTCGCCAGAGCGGAATGCGCGTTTCTTGAGAACACCAGTAAGTTCGTGCAACGCTTCATCGTTCAGGCCCGTAAATAATGTCACCTGTTTCAAATAGGATGTTTCGTTGTCTCTCTCCATAATTAAATACATGTCTCCCTTTTGCAATCTGTAAATACTCTTGCATTGCATGATAGCATAGTTCCCAACATCTAGCCAATCCTAGATATTGAGGTTCGTACCTGTAACGGTATGGGATTGACTACACAATCCTCTACCCCTTTGCCGGGTAGGGCGTTAGTAATAGGCATCACGCGCTTCAAAGTAACTCTTCCAATTCTTATCTAAAAGTTTCAGAACTTGTTGAGCAACTTTGGCGGGTAACGCTTTGTATGCCTCATGACTCTTCATCAAGTGATACAGTTCGTTGAAGAAGAGGCGATGTCCATCGTGGATATAGGCTTGACGCATTTCATAGAGGGCAGCATTGTATAAGTTTTTAGACGCAAGCGCTACACGGTCTATCACCTCGTAACGGCTATCATTACGTCCAATGCAATGTTGCTCTACTAACTGCATTTACTTCTCCTTCTTTTAGGTTGCGACACGTTTGATAGAGAGACGTACTGCCGCCGCATCTGTTGCAAGGTTGTAGCGGTCTTTGATAATGGCAAGAAATGTTTTATCCTGCTCATCAAGGTAAATGTTTGTCCGTTTCTTACTCATACATCTAATATACTACAAAAAGATGTATATGCCGAGTAGCATTATTCGCAAGGGGTGTCAAGAATACACTAGCAATTTAGATAACTTTGTTATACCAGTTGGGTAACGTGCAATTATGAGGTTGTTTGCTACGCGGGCGACTTCTTCAAATCCTGCTAATGGGCTGGGTTGCTCACAGGGCGTTATAAATAAAGGCCCCTACAGGTCATCATCCCCCCTACCATTCGTGCTATACTGCACATAGAGAACATCTCATTTCGTCTTTTAAGGAGAACATGTATGTCGGTTGATAGTCAGGCTACGAAGCCAAATACTAAAACGGATAGTGTAGGTAGGCGGCTGCAACGCCTCTTCATGAAGGCTCACGTCTCGGTGTATCGCTCGACGGGTGGCAAGGTTGGAGGCGGAGAACATTTGCTGATTCTCACAACCACTGGCCGCAAGAGCGGAGTGGCACGCGATACGCCGCTCTTTTTCTTTCGGGATGGCAACCGTTACATTGTCATCGCGTCCAATGGTGGGGCACCCAAACATCCCACGTGGTGGTTGAATCTGCAAGGTAATCCACAGGGCGAGATACAGGTTGGCCCGCAGGTCATCTCTGTTACCGCGCAACAGGCGGATCCGGAGGAGCGCAAACGCCTCTGGGCTATTATCGCTGAGAACCATAAGAATTTCGTGAGCTACCAGAAACGCGCCCCACGCGAAATACCCGTTGTCATTCTGACACCAAACTCGTAGCCTCAATCCCTGTCAACGAGACTGCCCTTGCAACGTGATATAGTGAAGACGGTGCAAGGGACATAACATTATATTGCCTTGTTGAGAAGGAGCATACATATGACTATCGACACAACACCGCTGACACAGCGTAGTACGTGGAAGGCGTTGCAGGAGCATTTTCAGAAGGTGCAGAACACGCATCTACGTAGCCTTTTTGATGAAGACCCTAAACGCGGCGAGCGTTTCACTCTTGAGGCCGAGGGGGTCTATCTGGATTACTCGAAGAACCGTATTACCGATGAGACACTACAATTGCTGTTCGCCCTCGCGGAATCATCAGGTTTACGTGAACGCATTGATGCGATGTTCAGAGGCGATAAGATCAACGTCACTGAGAACCGCGCCGTATTGCACGTTGCGTTACGCGCTCCCAGAGATGAGACCATCATGGTCGATGGTGAGAACGTTGTACCCGCCGTGCATGCCGTCCTCGACAAGATGGCGAATTTCTCGAACCGTATACGTAGCGGCGAGTGGAAGGGTTACACGGGCAAGCGGATTCGCAATATCATCAACATTGGCATTGGTGGCTCGGACCTAGGCCCACACATGGCCTATGCTGCACTGCGCTACTATAGTGATCGCAACATCACCGCACGCTTCGTCTCGAACGTTGATGGCACCGATTTCGCCGAGGCCACACGCGACCTTGATCCTGCAGAGACGCTGTTTGTCGTCTCCTCGAAAACATTCACGACGTTGGAAACGCTGACCAACGCACGCTCGGCTCGCGAATGGTGTGTTCGCGCTCTTGGCAGTGAAGATGCGGTGGCGAAACACTTTGTCGCCGTCTCGACGAATACCAAAGAGGTAGCCAAGTTCGGAATTGATACCGCCAACATGTTCGAGTTCTGGGATTGGGTCGGTGGTCGCTACTCCTACGACTCCGCGATTGGTCTCTCACTCATGGTGGCAATTGGACCGGAGCAGTTTGGTGAAATGCTGGCGGGCTTTCATGCGATGGACGAACACTTCCGCACGGCACCCTTTGAGCGCAACCTACCTGTGTTGCTAGGAATAATTGGTGTGTGGTACAACAACTTCTTCGGGGCACAGACGGTAGCGGTGCTGCCCTATGACCAGTACCTCGAGTACCTCAGTTCCTACCTGCAACAGCTTGACATGGAGAGCGACGGTAAGCACGTTGACCTCGATGGTAAAACCGTGAACTATCAGACAGGACCCATTATCTGGGGGCAGCCCGGTACCAATGGACAGCACGCGTTCTACCAGCTTATTCATCAGGGTACAAAGCTCATTCCGTGCGACTTTATCGGCTTCACGCATTCGTTGAACAATCTGCCGCCACATCACGACCTCTTGATGGCGAACTTCTTCGCGCAAACGGAGGCTCTCGCCTTTGGCAAAACGGCGGAAGAGGTCGCAGCCGATGGGGTTGTAGCAGCGCAGGTGCCTCATCGTACCTTCGAGGGCAATCACCCCACGAATACCATTCTCGCCGACCGTCTCACACCAGAACTGTTGGGTAAGCTGATTGCGTTGTACGAGCATAAGGTCTTTGTGCAGGGCACCATCTGGCGTATCAACTCGTTCGATCAGTGGGGCGTCGAACTGGGCAAGGTGCTTGCCACGCGCATTATCCCCGAACTGCAAAACGCTGAGGAGCCAAAGCTGACGCATGATAGCTCGACCAACACGCTGATTGATCGCTATCGTAAGGCGAATGATCGCGCGACATCGTAATGGGTGTGATGTTAATGTCATAGTTATATCGATGGGCGACCACAAGGGTCGCCCGTTGGATTGTTTCATGAAAACGTTGGATTGTTTCACGAAAACCTATGCATGTTTCGTGATAAATTCTACGCTTTTCTGTACAATCAGGTCTTTATCGTTGTCGAGCGTGGCGACATGATAGGAATTTTCCAGCCACACAATCTGCTTATCAGGGTTAGGTAGTTTTTGTAGGATGTACTCAGCGTTTACAGGCGGCACCACGTGGTCTTCGCGCGAGGTGAGGATGAGAGCAGGACAGTTGATACGTGGCAATAGTTCGTCTGCAACCTTCGTCAGCGCGAACAGTTCTTTGAGCGTTGGAGTTGGGGTAACGGGATAGGCTAATTCTTTGACGCCCTCAGCCTTGATATCGCTTCCTATACCCGGCAACTCCGCAGGTACATCTTTCATATAGACAAGTGTCGCCAGTTCGGGATTGTTGTTGAAGATGAGGGCGTTGATGGGGATGATGCCCTTGAACACATCGGGATATTGACCTGCCATAAATAAGGTGAGTGTGCCACCCATCGAGAGACCTGTGACAAATAGCGTATCGCAACGTGTCTGTAGCCATGCCATCGCCGCTTCCAGATCGCGAATCCAAGCGGTGGCGGTACTCCGTGCCATATCGTCTGGCGTTGTGCCGTGTCCTGTAAGTCGGGGTAGCGCAACCGTGAAGCCTGCATTGGCAAGTCCTTCGGCGTAGTAGCGCATACTTTGTGGGCTGCCTGTATAACCATGCGAAACCAACACGCCGACTCTGCCATGCTCGGCATAAAAGGGTTCCGCTCCAACCATTACCGTAGGTTCGTTCATCACAATATCTCCTTCGATTATTTGGTGTCCTATCCTCTTATTAGGTGATGTAATAGTATCACAACGTAAATGAGGGAATCGAAAAAACCAACGGGCGACCACAAGGGTTGCACCCTACTATACGCGCATATAGTAGGGTGCGACCCTTGTGGTCGCCCGTTCCCAGGTTTAATTTTAAAGCGCATTAATATGCTCACTTCGTCCTGTAAAGCCAGCGCGAGAGTGCCTTGACCATCACTTTTCCATCATGAGTGATTTGCTGGAGCCTGCTACATTCCTGTCCTACCGTTGAGAGTGGTTCAAGCCAACTCTGTATTTCGAGGCGATCTCCGAAGCGAGGACTGTTGACGTATTCTATGTCGTAAGAAAGGATATCAAGCGTCCTCGTATCGGGCAGGATACCATTCTTTGCATACGTTTGCCAGCTTGCATTGTCAAGCATCTCGACAGCAGAGGCATTATTGAGGTGTCTCATCAGGTCGATATCAGAGAATTGTACGACCGCTGCGGTTGTTTCTGGTGCTGTTTCGGGCAAGGCTGGAAAGGGAGTCTCCGGTTGTTGCGGCAGAGGTCCGTCCGTAAGCCAGATACGAGCTGTATCTTCGGGAAGGCGCATTGGTCGTCCATGAGCATCAACGTAGACCCAGAGTGTTCGTGCCGAGATGACTGGTTGCTCATATTTACCGACAATGGATACTTCATATCCACGTTGGGCCGTGATGCGTGTAAAATGGATGCCATAGGTCTTCAATGCAAGCCTTGTATGGACATGCACTGGTGCTGCAAAAGCAATGCGCGTCCTTTTGACGACCCAGTAGCCATTTCCTACAAGCTGAGCATCCTCGGCATCCAGTGCCGCAATATCTTGCATGTAACGCAAAACTGCTGTTGGGGTAAGCATGCCATCGCAGTCGCACTCATCATAACGGACGGTATGAGTTAGACTAAATTGCCGATTCATATGTGCTTCTTTCTATTACTGCTGTACTCTGTCTCTATTGCATCCCTCTTATGCTTCATGTAAGATAACAACAATTACAAATAAAATATATGTGTCGTTGTCTAACATAGAAGAGGAGAAACTTCAATGGAAACCACTCTTTCGCTCGAATTCCTCTTTGAGGAAAAACAACATCTCAAAGAACTCGAACATCAACTCAAGCACATTCATGGTGTGCGTGTCGAACTTGTTGTGCCACTCGATCACCATGCACCTGTTCTTGTCGGCGTCGGTATCGATGCGCGTGCAGAACAGGCGCATCAACAGGTTGCACAGACACTATACAGTTTCTTACACGAAGAGCAAAGCGTGCAAGGGCAAAAGCAAATTTTCCTCGTCACGAAAGAGGGCGACCGCGTGGACATCAAGCCATTGTCTGTTGAAGAGATCAATAATATCATCGTTGCAGCTCAGGAAGGTATGTAAGACTATTCCTTCCCCACGCGTTGCTGCTTAACGAGAAAAAGTAAAAATAACAAGCTGATAGTGCCTCAAAAAAACTATTTGAGCCAGTGAAACTAAAGAATGACAAACCGAGTGATACTGTTATACGTGATTGACAGTATGGCTAGTATATGCATTTTTACAGAGATATGGCAAAAGGATGCACGGTATGGCTCAGGATTTAGGACTTGGTGGGGATGATGGAGGCGACTTCAAGATTTACTTTTTAACCGAGAGACGACTCTATGAGCTGGTGTATAGATGGATCAATACGCGCGATGAGGATGGACAGGTGCAGCCGAAAGAGCAGTGGGTACCACAATTTACAGGCGAGTTACGGGAGCGTTCGCTCAAAGGCGCGGATGTGATGCAGATAGTGCAAGATGTAAATTCACATAGGGCTATTGTTATATCTATTGCTTTGTCCACTGTCCAGAATGCTCAGGAAGAGGATGCGCGTGTCGCGGTAAGTGATGGAGAGTTACCCACCTCGCTCGTTTTTGTCTTGCCGTCCCCAGCAACAGTTGATAGCCAACACGAAACAGACGGTACACAGGAGCGGTCAACAGGAAGTATACAACCCTTGCCTTCTACAACAGGTATGATGGGACGTGAGCATGCTGAGCAACAACAACACTATGATGTGATAGAGCTGCACCGTACATGGTCTAGCTCTACGGAAGCTGAAACGTATCTTTCGTATAAACAAGCTATCGACTACGCACAAACGTCTGACGATGCCCTGATTTTCCGTTACTATAGCGAGACCAGTTTGCCACAGGGTAAGAAGCGCGACACCCTTGAATGGCTCAATCCACAGTATGTACCCTGGCAAGAAACGCTAGGATTTTTCTTTCGTGGTTTGTACTTTGAGACAACGAATGTGATAGAGGTGCCGGGGGAGCAGGGCGATGAGCAGGTACCTGCTGAGGTCTACCTTGCGACAGCGTTCCAGGTCGAGCGCGATGGACCACGTAATGTCAATATCTACCGTCCGTTTGGACGACGAGAGGATGCGATTGTGTGGCTCAATAGTACCGCGCATGTCAAAGCCAGTGTAACGCGTCTTGTGCCCGATCCTACCAGCACAAACTGGTTTGTGCTAAGCGATATGCAAAATCTCAACCCACTTGGCTTCAGACCTCAGGGCGAGGTCGAGTGGTTGAACTGATAGATGCTTTGGAAAGCGTATGCTACGAATGTTTGAAAAGAGCATGACAGGGGCAAGCCCTGTCACTACTATAGACGACGGCGCGTGTCAAGCCACGCAGTGGCGCACAGTATAGTAGTGACAGGGCTTGCCCCTGTCATGTGACTATTTGCATCTGTAGCTTTACTATGATTGTAGGGGACTCATCGGTGAGAAGCCTGAACCGTTGTTATGGAGTACAAAGGTCGCAGTGGTCTGCTGAAAGAGCATGTTTGTATCGCCCTGTACATGAATGACGATATCTGGCTTTGCATCACCATTGACATCTTTAGCCTCTAGCGTGACAACCGCTCTATCGGCATTGGACCAGAGCAGATGTGGCCCTGGAAAGACCTTGGCGTGTGTGACATCGCCGCCTGGAAATTCGATGATATCAATGGTGCCATGCAGGTTCAACGCAATAAAATGGGTGGGCGCGGCCGAGGAGTCATGATCGCCTACCACCGCATCGAGGTGCGAGGTGCGTGTGCCTGAACCGTAGGCAAGATTGTTATAGACGGACTTCCCACCAACCAATGCTCCGTATAGAAGCAGATAGCAGACGATGGTGACAAGCAAAATGATACCCGTTGGCACTAGCCAGTGGTATTGTCGCCCCTGTGCTTGTGGCTTGAGCTTTTCCGCTCTCCTGGGCTGCGTGGACTGTCTGACAGGTTCGGTTTGTCGTGCAGGCTGTCGGGCTGGTCTAAGCGTATCGCTTGGTTGCCTGACCTCTGTTCGTGTGTTTGTGGGTTGACGTGCCGACGTTGTTTGCCGAATTGGTTGTTTCGTTGGCGGTAAACGTTTGCTTGACTGAGGCTTGCGTGATTTTGGTTCAAGCGAGATGATACCTTGCGTATCATAATCGAGCCGAGTACGTGTCGTGTCTCTCTCCGGCAGCATATCCTCATCTGTTCTGGGTGCTGGTCGTGCCGCACTAGGACGAGAGGAGCGCGTTGGTGTACTTGGATACATTGTATCTACATCATCCGTTCGTCTGAGATGGTCATGCCCATCTCCGCGGGTGCCTGATCGTTGTATGGGCATACTTCTATATTTCCTTTCCTGTAGTGCTTACGTTTACTATACCATTTAGTTGCTTTTTAGTCGTTTATTAAATTCTAATATAGCCAATATGGGTGATATGAATGGTAGATAAGTTAAGAGGTCCCTCTAGATGTAAACAAATACATACGTGAAATCATTCCTGCGAGATATAATTCTTTTATAACATATTGTAGAACGTTCTTGTAAGAAGAGGTTAGTTATTTCATATTATCGGCATGGACAGTGGCTTTTTCGCGTTGATGCGGAGCTTACTGGGAAAGCATCTATGTCTCTATCGCTCCGCCTTGCATGGACTAAGTAAGCGCGTAGGACTGGAACTGCAAAGGGTCGCTGGAATGATGTAATATAATACTTAGTGTACGATTGTTTTTGAGGTTGTGAATGTTCAGGTTTATTCCGATCACTCAGAGAAAATATGGTGAATATCCTATTGTGTGGTCTTACAACTGAGGAGAAGTAATTTCTGCATTCATATTGTTCAGTCCTTTTGTGAATGACATATTGATACAAGAGAGGTTGCTATGGCACAACCAATTCTTCATACAAAGCAAACTGTATCTTCGCTGGTAGCATCTGATCGACCAGAGCGTCGGCTACGTCAGACATGTGCGTGGTTGGTACTCTATTTTTTGATGCAGGCGGAATTAGGGTTGGCATGGGACAGGCAGTGGCACGATTTGCTTGGGCGTGATCAGTTCTGGATTCCCCCCCATATTCTACTCTATACGGGTATCGCGGCGGCAGGACTCGTTACTCTCGGTCTTGTACTACTAGATACCAGGCGCTACTATCAACAAAAAGCAGGGGTCGATGACAGTTCGACTATTCCCATTTTCCGTTTTTTTCACGCTCCGCTGGGCTTTACCATTCTCGGCTTTGGCGCATTGAACGACCTGCTAGCAGCCCCCCTGGACAACTATTGGCACCAATTATATGGTATCGATGTAACGCTCTGGTCTCCCTTCCATGTGATGGGCACTATTGGTGGCATTCTTATGGGTCTGGGTAGCATTTATGCCTTTGCTTCTGAAGCTGTCCTTGAACAGCAAGATACATCATCAAAACGCTTTCTTACCTTAAATGGACCTGAGTGGGGACTGTTGCTGCTGCTAGCAGCTTTTATGGAGATTGCTCTGCCAGCACTCACGGCGTTCCCTCCCGTTGCTCTTGGGCTATCATGGTCACTTATAACCTATCCACTTCCTCTTGCAGCAGTTGGTGGCTTTTGCTTAATTAGCGCGGTACAGGCAACACGTAAAACTGGTGCGGCAACGCTTACCGCCATCTTGCTTTTTCTTGTTTCACTCGTCACACAAACATTTGTGCCTATCGCGCTCAGCTATACTGTTGCACGCTTAGGGTTATCTTATCGTTCCGCTGACCGCACACCTACTTTTAGTATTGCACTGGTATTCATACCAGTGCTCTTCGTACTATGTGCGCTTGTTATTGATGGTATTGCTTTCTGGCGTTATAGACGACAGGAGACCATAGAGAAACATTCGCTGCTCTATGTGCTTCTTAGTGGAGGTGTACTGGCAGTAGCGGTGACAGTGGTACCTGCTGGCCTTGTGCGGCTACTCCATCTCTTTCCCTTTATCAAACTTAGTGAGGACATTGTGCGTATCTTCGCTGTCGGCTGGCAAGAGGTATTGTTTGCGTTACCTTTTGCGTTTTGTATAGCGGTACTCGTGATTCCGATTGGAGTTCTCTTCGGCGATATCTGGCATTGGAGTAAACGATGAGCATGTGTACGGAGAGATAAATATAATGAGAATGTGCGATATGCTAAAGCTTGTTACATGGTATTGGCAAGGCATGACAGGAGCAAGCCCTGTCACTACTATACACCGTTGGCGTGGCTTGCCACGCAGTGACGAACAGTATAGTAGTGACAGGGCTTGCCCCTGTCATGCCTCGTCTTCACGCTTCTGGCGACCTCTGAATTTCACGGTAATGTTTTTTGTACTACTCACATGCATGCTATTCCAGACTACTGTGCCAGCAGTGGCCGCTATACATAGTAAACCAGCGAGGAGTGAGACACTCGTTGCAGGGCCGTATACTATCGTCATGGGCTTATCTAGTGACCCACCTATTGTAGGTCAAGACCTTACCGTCACTATTGCTCCGCGTGAGTCAGTCTCTCTTTCGGGGGTACTCCTTGCTCAACCCGGTGCAGGTACCGATGCTATCGTGGTGAAGAGGACGCTGGTGGCTGACGGTGTGCATATGCTGGATAGTGTGGTGCTTATGCCTGTGCGTGGAGCGTGGACGCTTCTGGTAACGCTACACGGGCCGCAAGGATCCGGTACTGCAAGTCTGGACGTGATAGTTGCCGCACCCAACGCGATTCCACCCTGGGAAGGATGGACGATTGGTCTATTGCCGCTTGTGGGTTTTATCTGGTTGATCTGGTGGCAATGGAGGTATCGCCGTACTTTGCTCAAGCTGTCCTACCAAAAGTGAGATGAGAATGCACCAGTACTCATATGTTTCATGTATATGGAACATATGAGTACTGGTGCATTCTCATTTTGTTATCCCCAACGTTGACGAATGCGAGGAAGAATTTCTTTCGAGTAGAGTTGCAGGAAACGAGATTGTTCGTCACCTGGGGCATGGAAAATCAGGTTGGTGAAGCCGAGTTCCAGGTAGGGGCGTATCTGCTCGATGTGTTCTTCAGGGTCGCTAGAGACGAGCCAGCGTTTATGTGCTTGATCCGCGACGGTTTCGGCTCTACGCTCCATTTCACGCGCGTCGTGGATATCGGCCTTATCCTCCGCTGGTAGTGCAAGGGCTGCCCAGATGCGTGTGTCGGCAAGGGCACGGTCACGATCCGTATCGAACGAAACTTTGATCTCAATGGTGCGCTCTATAGACGCGGGGTCTTTGCCTGCTGCCTTCGCGCCCTCCTCTACCGCTGGTAGCAACTGGTCACGATAAAGCGTATCGCCCTTACCCGATGTGCAGATAAAGCCATCGCCTGCTCTACCCGCGAACTTCGCCGCGACAGGGCCACCAGCACTAATGTAGATTGGCACAGGTTGTTTAGGTTTGTCATAAATCGTTGCGTTGCGTGTGTGGTAATACTCACCATCGAAGGTCACAAGGTCTTCCGTCCATAGCTGCTTAATCAGGGCAACGGCCTCGCGCAATCGTGCCAGACGCTCTTTCGCGGGCGGCCATTCTGCCGCTGTAACGGCAACCTCATTCAACGACTCACCAGAGCCGACACCGAGGATGACACGACCAGGGTTGAGTACACCCAGCGTACCAAAAGCCTGTGCGATCACTGCTGGCTGATAGCGAAACGTTGGTGTGAGGACGCTTGTTCCCAACTCGATACGCTGTGTGCGCTCACCAACCGCACCCAACCAGACGAGTGCGGACGGAGCATGTCCATTGGTGTGACGCCAGGGTTGAAAGTGGTCGCTGAGCCACACGCTATCAAAACCACACGCTTCGGCCTCAACCGAGAAGTCAATCAGTTGACGTGGCCCGAATTGTTCAGCCGAAGCCTTATATCCCAGTTTCAAGGGATGTTTTGCCATGATACATTTCCTTTATCGTTACAGTTGTCTAATCTTGAGAGGAAGGGAAGGTATAACCTTATTCGGTTGTAACTGGCCTTTCCGCTTCATTCTATCATGTGGAGGGATTTGCAGTCTTCCTATCTCATTTGGGTGTACAATGAGAGGGAACCGAACGACGTTTTTTTCTATCCAGAACAGAGAAGTGAAGGAGGAAGATAGAGTATGCTCTTGGTTGGTGATATCGGCGGTACGAAGACAGAACTTGCGGTGTATACATCTGTTACCACGCTAACAACGCCTGTTGCAAATGACACGTTTCCAAGCAAACAGTATAAGGGTCTGGAAGAGATTATTCGTGAATTTTTAGGGAAGTACGACGTGCAGGTTGACCGGGCCAGCTTTGGGGTCGCTGGTCCAGTTGTCGCTGGCAAAGCAACGATTACGAATCTGCCCTGGATTATTGATGCAGCACAACTTCAAGAGTCCTTACGTCTCGAATCGGTTCTGTTGATGAACGATTTGGAAGCCCTTGCCTCTGGTGTACCATTTTTACAATATAACGAACTGGAAACTCTCAATAGTGGGCAAGCTGCTGTGCATGGTCCCCTCTCCGTTATTGCACCCGGTACAGGACTTGGAGAAGCGTTCTTGACCTGGGATAGTCAAAGCTATGTCGCGCATATGTCCGAAGGTGGTCATACTGATTTCGCACCAACTGACGAGCTACAGATAGGCTTGCTCAGGTACTTGCAGCCGCGCTATGAGCATGTGAGCTATGAATGGGTTTGTTCTGGCGGTGGTATACCTAATATTTATGTCTATCTGAGGGATAGCCATTATGCGGAGGAACCCGCATGGTTGGCGGAGCAATTAGCGCAGGCCAAAGACCCAAATGCTATCGTGACACAGGCTGCACTCGACAGAGCCGATCCACTTTGCGTTGCAACCATCAAGATGTTTGTATCCATCCTTGCCGCCGAAGCTGGTAATCTGGGACTCAAAATACTGTCTACAGGTGGTCTCTACATTGGCGGTGGCATTCCGCGTCGCATCCTGCCTTTTTTGAAAGACGAACTGTTCATGAGGGCATTTTTGCATAAAGGGCGCCTCATGGAAGTGTTGAAGCCTATGCCCGTGCATGTGATTCTCAATCCAAGAGTGGGTCTACAAGGCGCGGCCTACCGCTGTTTCGCTCTGCAAAGGCATGAAGGCGGAAGATAGAGCATTCTCCTTTCGATAGGCAGATGATGCAATTGCTAATCTACAGTAAGTATAGAAGAATATAATACTTCCTATTGTCACTTTTACCACTGGATATACGTGTCAGGAAATTGCTACACCTTATCCCAAGTTAAGGTGTAGCAATTCTTTGCTTACTTTCTCTCCTCGTACTGATAAGAGGGTAGATAGTGATCTAAGAATGCGGTGAAAGCATTCATCGCATTTTCATCAAAAGACATCATTGGGCTAAGTCCACGATACAGTTCCAGCGACTGGCTGATAAGTGGATGGTATTCGACGGGGAACGTCTCAAGGCCGTAAATGCCGCCTTCATCCTTCGAGTAGATATGTCCCTTCGAGAGGTAAGCAAAGATTCGGCAAGTATTGAGTATAAAGTACACGGGATTGCTCATTCGATGCTCGTGTGTATCTCTATAATCTCCAAGAATGGAACTTGCATAGTCTTTGCCGGGTACAAGAGGCAGAACATCTGTTGCTGGCTTCCCGTAGAGCGTAATACCACGATAGTAGGTAATCATGAGATGAGCTGTTAAGTCAGGATCACGTCTTCTTTCCTCATTCCAATGTTGCCAAGTTCCGTCTGCCATCTCCCTCTCGTTCTGCTGTCTCCACGTTTCGCTGTAGTGAAGGTCAAAAAGAAGGGGATGTTCAAACGGATGCATTTCTGACAGGATTAAAAAGCTGATCTCGATGGGGCAAGGCGCGTTTGAAAGATGCAGGAGTTGAGTGATGGTTTGACGTTTAATTTCGAGAGACATAGGCTGTTGTGTGATTACCAGCAAATCAATATCACTCCGTTCAGGATTGAAACAGTCCATTGCTAACGAGGCATGAAGATAGATGCCAACTAAATCATCTCTAAGAATGGTACATGCCCATTGGCAAAAAGTCTGAATCTGTGTACGAATGGGAACGGGACATGAAAACCAACTATACTGAGCCATAACACGCTCTCCCAAAACTCTTTCTTATAGCAAATCTGCGATTATGCCCGTACTCGCTCCCCAAATAACGTGAGCAGCAATCATCAAGAGATTGCGCTGTGTGGTCTCGCCCTGCGCTGTCTCTTTGAGGCCAAGCACAGGCAATAGGAACTGATAACTTACTGCCCAGACAAGCAGGCTGAATGCAATGCCCTTAAATGCGGAGTGAAATGGTAATCGCTTTGCTAAAACAGCATAGAGTAGCCCAACTGTAGCACCATAGGCAAAATGAGAGGCGGTGGTCGCCGCTAGCATTTGTGCCTTATTCATATGTTGCTTGATGTGTACTCGTTCGGTTATATCCTTGGTAATAATCTCTGGTGGTAGATCGTAACGCTGCCCCTTTGGTAGAAATCGCTGTGTGCTAAGCATGAAGATGGTCATTGGTACAGTGCTTACAAAACCAGCGATGGCACCTTGTAATGGGGAAAATATCTTCTGTTGATTGCTCATGGTTCAATCTCCTTGTTGTCTATTGCATGGGCGTCATACTCATACAAAGCTTGTTGTATTGTACACGTTTATGCAGAGATATTTGAATACTCTTCCATATTTTTGTGTTCTGAAGCTAATTCTTGTCTTTACTCTCTGCTAAAAGCACTGCATAAAAAACCTGCTATGTGCTATCCTATAATAAGTAAGTTTAATTTTGATAGGAGCTTTTACAACATGGTTTTTGACATGGAAGCGTTCCGTTCAGGAAAAGCTAGTTACGCCGACCTTGTACGTGACATTACACATTCTGACTTGTACAGATTTACCGATGAATATTTTTCTACTGTCCAACCTATTGTTGCGGATGTAACAGATAGGGCCACCACATTTGTCCCTCGCGATGCCGCGTTGAAAGACCCAGGCGAGCAGGCGTACACGCTGGGACATGTTATTGTTCACTTAACAGCTACTCTCGAAGAGTCAGCATCAGTCGCCTCTGTCTTAGCGCGTGATATTGCCTTTGATGGCCGCTTACGCTATGAGGTGCCCTGGGAGACCATTCATACTGCCCAGCAGATACATGAGCGTCTCAAAGAAAGTCAACGTATGTGCCGCGCGTATCTGGATGCATGGCCGGATGCACCGCACCTTGATATCACAATTATGCGTATTCCAAGCTTTGGGCCGATGAATGCAGTTGGTATGCACATGCTGGGTATTATGCATGGTGAAGCCCACATTGAGCAGTTGCGAGAGATTATGCGTCAAGCGAAAGAGCAAGTATAGGAATTGGACGCTTTTATGGCTTTACAGCATAGTTATGATGCAGTAGTGGTTGGCTCAGGCCCGAATGGTCTGGCGGCAGCCATCACTCTGGCGCAGACGGGCAAATCTGTTGTCGTCTTTGAGGCGAAAGATACTATTGGTGGTGGTTCGCGCACAAAAGAGTTGACGTTGCCAGGATTCCGGCACGATGTCTGTTCGGCAATTCACCCGCTTGGTATGGCATCGCCGTTTTTTCGTGCGCTGCCACTGGAACAGTACGGGTTAGAATGGATTCAACCTCCTGCCGCCCTCGCACATCCTTTCGATGATGGTACTGCGATGCTATTGGAGCGTTCCATTGCGGCGACAAGTGCGACGCTTGGCTGTGACGCCGATGCATATAGTCACCTGATGACACCACTTGTAGCCCACTGGCAGACTCTCGCCGATACCTTGCTTGGTCCTTTACGCCCACAATTCTTTCAGCATCCCTTGTTACTTGCTCCCTTTGGACTCCAAGCTATTCGCTCTGCTGAGAGTCTCGCGAAACAATTGTTTCGGGGCGAACGGGCGCGTGCCATATTTGCAGGTATGGCGGCGCACTCGTTTCTGCCACTGAATCATAGTCTAAGTGCTGCCTTCGGTTTGATGCTTGCGCTCTTCGGGCATGGCGTTGGGTGGCCCATTCCACGCGGTGGTTCGCAGAGTATTGTCGATGCGCTTGCCGCATACTTACGTTCTCTTGGTGGCGAGATTGTGACAGGCGTTGATGTAACCTCGATTGAAATGTTGCCTGCCGCACATGCAATATTGTTTGATGTCACACCACGTCAATTGCTACGCATCGCTGGTCAACATCTCCCTGCTGGCTATCGACATAGCCTGGAACGCTATCGCTACGGGGCTGGAGTATTCAAAATTGATTACGCCCTCGATGGTCCCATTCCCTGGCTAGCACAGAATTGTCTGCGAGCGGGTACCGTACATCTCGGGGGAACGTTATCAGAGGTGGCACTATCCGAGCGACAGGTAGGACATGGTATACCGCCGGAAAAACCGTTTGTGCTGCTGGCACAACAAAGCCTGTTCGATGATACACGCGCACCAGCAGGTAAGCATACTGTCTGGGCGTATAGTCACATTCCCAATGGCTCGACATTCGATATGACTGAGCGTATCGACGCGCAAATTCAGCGTTTCGCTCCTGGCTTTCGTGACCGTATTCTGGCGAAAAATACTATACCACCCGCAGCACTCGAACGCTACAATGCAAACGATGTTGGTGGTGATATCAATGGGGGCGTCGCCGATCTATTACAATTCTTCACGCGCCCCACTATTCGGCTCAATCCCTACACAACGCCCAACAAACGCATCTATATCTGCTCTTCGTCAACGCCCCCTTCTGGTGGTGTACACGGCATGTGTGGCTACTATGCGGCACAGGCCGCGCTGCATCGCGCCTTTTAGGAAAAATGAGATAGAGTGCAAGGAGGAAGTCGCTGGCGACTTCCTCCTTGCACTCTATCTCATCTAAAATTACTTTGAGAGTTCGCGGGCGAGTTCCGCGAGTGTGCGAACACCAACTCCGGTTGCACCTTTTTCTTGATGGGGTTTCTTGCTATCGACATAACTTGTGCCAGCGATATCCAGGTGTGCCCACTTCGTATCTCCTACGAAATGTTCCAGGATTTTTGCGGCTACTATCGACGAACCGGCGCGACTGCCCGTCTGTTTGACATCGGCGATATCACTCTTGATCGACTCACCGTACTCTTCGTCCATCGGCATTGCCCAGAATTTCTCACCTGCGACACGACCTGCGGCGACAATCTCGCTTGCGAGTTGTTCGTCATTGCTGAAGACGCCTGATGTGATGTTGCCTAGCGCGATAACGATGGCTCCCGTGAGTGTGGCGAGATCGACAATAGGCGAGAGACCTTCTTTGACCGCGTAAGAGAGTGCGTCGGCCAGGATCAGGCGACCCTCGGCGTCTGTGTTCACTATCTCAATTGTTTTGCCGTTCGAGATGCGGAGAATGTCGCCGGGACGATAGGCGGTGCCGCTCGGCATGTTTTCGCATGTTGGTACCAGCGCGGTGACGTTGATGCGTGGTTTCAGGGCTGCAATAGCCTGCATCGCACCAATCACTGCTGCCGCTCCACCCATGTCACCCTTCATCTCGTCCATGCCAGCGGCTGGCTTGATCGAGATGCCGCCCGTATCGAAGGTGATACCTTTGCCGACGATTGCCATGCCTTTGTCGGAAGATTGCCCACCGCGATAGCGTAGCACGATAAACTGTGGTGGCTCGGCACTGCCCTGCGATACACCGAGCAGACCACCCATGCCTAATTCGGTAAACCTGGCTTTATCGAATATCTCGCACTCCAATCCAGCCTGTTTTGCCATGTTGCTCGCGCGATTCGCAAGTTCCGTTGGCGTCAAGACATTGGGTGGCTCATTGACGAGGTTACGCGCGAAGTTCGTGGCTTCTGCGAGAACACGCCCCTGCTCAATTGCCTGTTCGACGGTGGCTGTATCGGTGTTCTCTTGTGTCAAGAGCATTATCTGGGAGACATTTTTACCATTGCTGTTCTGTTCTGACTGTTTGTACATTCTGAACGTGTAGAGGCCCAACAATGCACCTTCAACCTCTGCCTGTATCTCTGCTTGTAGTGTATCACTCTGTGAACCGTTCCACGTCAAGGCAAGTGTAATTGCATGCGCCCCTGTATTTTGTGCATGACGTGCTGCAACCGCGCTGGCATGTCTGATAGCCTGTGTGCCGATCTTGTTTTGTGACCCTAGACCGACGACGATTACACGTTTTGCTGTTATATGTCCCATCGTGTGAATCGTCAACAACTCGCCTAGTCCACCCTTGAACTCACCATCTGCACAGCGTTCGCTAAGCAGTCCGTTCAGTGTTTTATCTATCGCAGCGGCTGTCTGTGATAATTGTACGCCTTGCTCATCTTTTCCGCTTTTGCGTGCCGCCGACACGATCAATACATCGGTTGCCACCGTTTGTGCTGTTTGTGTGGTTGTTTGAATATCCATGTAAAAAAACTCCTACTAATGTCAAACTTCATACAAAGTATTGTAGTCTCTATAACCTAAAAGAGTGACCGACCAGGCCAGTGGTCGGTCAAGGATGATATCTTAACTATGATGGATGAGGTTAATGAGATAGAGTGCTGTGTGTCTACGTAGTTGGTAGCAAGCGGTCTACCAGTTCTAGCAATTGACGTGGCTTGAATGGTTTTGTTAAATATTCGGTACAGCCTATACGTTTAGCCGCCTCACCTTCGTCGCTCAAGGCGTAGGCTGTGACTGCGACAATAGGAACGTTCGCCATCTGGGGTCGTGAGCGAATGAGTTGTGTGGTGCGATATCCATCCAGTACAGGCATAGAAAGGTCGGTAAGAATGAGGTCTACTGGCTCACGATCAAGCAGGTCGAGAGCCTCCTGTCCGTTCGAGGCCGAGATACAACGGTAGCCGCGTGTGGATAAGACACGTTCGATGAGAATGCGGTTCGATACCTCATTCTCGACTATCAGGATGGCTGGTGTACGTACTGTCGGTGTACTCATATTATTTTGCTCGTATGCTTTCTTCTGTGAATCCCTATGGCATTCTATGCCGGATTATAGTGCGACAGGAAGTGTCAACGAAAATATTGCTCCCTGACCTACAATGCTCTCTACCGCAACTTCTCCTCCCTGTAGTTCAACGAGTCGCTTGGCAATGGTCAGTCCTAAGCCCGTGCCTCCGAAGCGGCGTGTAGTGCCGCCTTCTGCCTGACGAAACGCTTCAAAAATGAAGCCGAGTGCTGCTGGCGAGATGCCAATGCCCGTATCTTGTACAGCAATACGTACCATATTGCCATCGCTGGTCTGTACACAGCGAATGGTAACACCACCATGCTCTGTAAATTTGAGAGCATTGGAGACGAGATTCGTCACCACCTGTCGTAAGCGGTAGCTATCAGCACTGACCAGAGGAATGTTCTCTTCCATTTCTAGTGTTAAATACAGCTTCTTTTCGTTTGCCATCAATTTGAGTTGATTGATGATGTCCTGCAAACTGGTGGCAAGTGCTATCGGTTCTGGCTTGACCTCGATCTTATCGGCTTCGATCTTCGAGAGATCGAGCATTTCGTCTACAAGATATGAAAGGTCCTCGGCACGTCTCACGATGAAGCGAATATCTTCCTCTTGCTGCTGTGTCAATTCTCCATCGACAAAGCCATCGACAATCATTGAGCCATAGCCGATAATGCTGTGAAGTGGCGAGCGTAGTTCATGCGTAACATTCGCGAGAAACTGTGATTTCAAGGTATTGGCACGTTCAAGGGCAGCGTTTTTTTCCTTTACCTCCGCAAAGAGTAATGCATTCTGAATAGCCATGGATGCTTGAATCGCAGCGGTACTCAAGAGAAAAGTGTCACGTTTGCTCACTTGATAGGGTTTATCAGAGTAGATCATGAATGCCCCAATAGCCTGATCGCGCAGTAGTAGTGGCACTGCGATAACCGATTGGTAGCCAAGTTCCAGTGCCATCCGTGCCCAGGTGTCAGGGCGTTCTTGATAGATGGTGGCGATATCTTCGCCATAAGCGATTTTTTGTTTTTGTACGACCATACGAGCGAGAATCATATCCAGGTCGCGCAGTGCTGGTCGTGGAATACGTGGGCGGCGTATACCGTAGGTTGCCTGTGGCGATTGTGTTGAGCTAACAGCTTTGCGCTTGCCACTACCAGGATTAGAAATGGCGACCATCTTTGTTGTTACTGCCATCGTTACATCGCCATCAGGATCAGCATGAACAATAATCGAATCCTTCTGTTGGAGTGCAGAGGATGCTGACGCGAGTGCTGATGAAGACAAGGGGGACGTAGAACTTTTCGCCGTTGCCTCAGACCACTGTGCAACCGCCCAAGGCGAGAGCATTTCGCGCCCATAGAGTAACATCGATACATGCTTTGCCTGCATAATATGTCCGAGTCTGGCGACAATTTCTCCCAAAAGATGTTCGAGATTGACGGTCGAAACAAGGGCGTCGCTTAAAATAAGTACATTACTCATCTGTTCCAACATCGCCTGACTCTCGCTCTCAAGCGATTCCGAGAGGAGGTCAAACGAGCGTGCGAGAGTGCTAAGTTCGTCCTGTGGTGCAAGGATAATACCTGCGTTTTCAGCTATTTGTATTCGCACCTGTGCCTGTAGTTGCTGTAAAGGTTGTGTAAAAAATTTAAGGATAATGACAACGTAGATAGAGACGCCAAGGGCAAATGTACATATGCCTACGCCTACTAGAAGTAGCAGTACATGCTGATTGTGCAGGGCAACCGTATTCTTCACTTCATGGGCGGTGTAGAATGCAAGTAGACTCCATGAAGCGACTATGAACAGTAGCGTACATAATAAAAGAACTAATGCTGCGCTTACTGTAAGCTTTACCCCTAATGAACGCATAATAGATCGCATGCGACCCTTTCTCGCTTGCTGTGCTGAAATGTAAGGGAAAAACAGGGTGCCAACTCGTTTCTCCCTTACCACGCGGCATAGTGCAACGCGAAAGCTATAGTCGGCGCGCGTGCAAGCCCTATTGGGAAAAGGTTGCACGGGTAAACAAATATATGGTACAAGCTGCTCGTCGAGGTGGATCTGCTTGCTCTCATATATTCCGCCTTCCGTACTAAGCCTATGTATTATAACGCATGAAGGGTAAAATTGTTATCTCTTTTATTCCCAATTTCTTCAGATTGAGAAAATTGGTTGTCGTTATGCCTTTTGTGTCCCCATATAATCAATGTAGCCCCTCTTGAGAAGACGCACCAACACCTGGGCAACCTCAACTTCGCTCTTGTGAAGCAGATGCATGACATCTTGAATTGTCCGACGACCGTCCAGGAGTATGAGTACGCGTCGGTCCTGCCTATCTATTTGCTGAAGCACACGGGATACGACGGCTGAGGAACGCGCTTGAAAAATTGCGTACACACTTAATCTTGCCATTTCATCAGTGCGAACCGCCGTGTGAGTAAATGGACGACCATTTGCGACTGCTGTAAAAACTGCTTGTTCTGTTATCACCATCGAATATTCCTCCAAAACACACATACACCCCACCAAAGACTAGTGGTTACGAAAACAACTCCTTATACACTATATACTATAAACGTTTCCTGTGAAAATCGCATAAATTTTTAGCGAATATATATAAATTTTGTGTGAATATCAGTCGATATAGATAAGAACTTTTGTGGTCACCCGTTGGTATTTTTCTGATTCTCAGGATATCTGTGTCCACATAATCGGAGTAACAACAGCACTTTTGCTTATCAAGTTTGCTTTACCATTGTGTGTGTCAATCAGGTAAATGCCTTGCCCATTATTTTGTAGCGCAACGATTGCAGTATATGGTACTGTTGTAGACCACAGAAATGCAGAGGCTGGGCCTTGTAATGAGATTTGTATCTTGCCACCAGAAATATCGGCAATGAAACAATGTGTGCCATTGCTATAGAGGACGCGCTGTCCATCTGGGGACCATGAGGGACGGGGATTGCTACTTACACCACTTGCCAGCAGCGTATCGTTGCCGTCAATGACATTTATGCTATGTAACGTTTCTGTGTTGGAAGTATCAAGAGCGAGGTAGCTAATGTGTTTGCCATCAGAGAGCCACTGCATCGCCTGTATGCGATTACCATTTACCAGTTCGTGAAATATTGAGGTCAGAGTCAGTGTAAGCAATCTGCCTGTTGTTGGCGTAAGGGAGCGCGTAAGTATCCAGCCGCCCATGCCACTGTCACCAGCACGACTATAGATGGCCTGTGTATAGTCGCCGTTGATGAGTATGTGTGCGTCATTCTCATTCGCTATATCGACACCAACAGAGCGTAACCATATGGTGTGAATATGTCCCTGTGTGCCGACGCTCCAGGTGATAGCAGGCGTATCGTTAGACGTTGCCCAATCCAGTGTGAGTATGCTGTCATCTGGATAGTTTGCTGTGGCAACTGTCAGCATGCTATGTGTTTGTATATTGTAGTCGAGGATGCTGGTTATGTTATTGTGTGTGGACTCGAAAGCGATACGAATACTATTTGGCGACCAGACAGGATGCGAGACTGCACCATTGGCTGCTAATGCTATCTCCTGCACCTGCCCTGTACTTACTGTATAGGTATAGAGCGCAGGAGTGCCCGTAGAGGCGGCAAGAAATGCAAGCATCGTGCCATCAGGAGACCAGGATAGACTACTCAAGATAGTAGAGCCGACATTAGTGTTCCAGGAAGAGGCTGCATCATCTTTCAAAAGGAGTTGCTGAATTACGGTATCGCTCTGTCCATCAGAGCGAATAATGTGCGGCAAGCCTTGTCGTATATCGACATATGCGAGGAGATTACCCGCACTGGAATTTGGAAGTGCTGGCCTGACTACCCAATGCGGAGCTACTATCTCCATTGCGGGTGTCAAACGTACCGCTTGCGAATGCCCATCTGCTGGCGCACTCCACAGGCTGCCATCGTGGAAGAAGACGGAGCGCATTCCTGCTGGCAAGGGTCCTCCTTGCCGCAAATCTTGTGGTGGAAGAATGCCATGGGCATCTTGTGCGACTCTGTTCTGCGCTTGCCACAGACTCCAACCGATAAAGCTGCCTACGCCAATCGTCAGTAGGACACTGGCCGCAATCATCACCTGCATCAGACGTTGTATCTGTCTGCTCCGCCGTTGTGGGACACGTATGTTGGCTTTCGTCTCTTGTTGTGACGTTGACCTGAGCGTCCCAGGAATCGAGACGAGATTGAACTGACTTGTCTTGGCGCGTTGTATTCTTTTCTGTGGTACTGTCTGCTGATTCTTGATGCTACTAGTCAACGATTGTGTAGTGTTATTAGAGTGCGCTGCCTCTTCTGCAAGTTCTTTATACTCTGACGAGGAAAAAATTCTTTCACGCAATGCAGCAGTGGGGCTGATGCGTGGCTGTTTTGCAAGAAGAGCATCAAAATAGCGAAAGTCCGCGAGAACTTTGTTGCATGACGGACACATCTGTATATGTGCGGCAACGGTGGCGCGTTCGTCCTGAGTAAGAGCATTGTCAAGGTAAGCACTTAATAAATCCTCGACATGTTGCTCACTACTCATTGCGTGCCTCCTCCCTGTTCAAGGGACCGATAATGCTCTCGAAACGACTGTCGTGCGCGTGAGAGATACATCTTGACGCCACTCTCGGCGATATTCAGCGTGTGGGCAATCTCGCTATAGGAGAAGCCCTCCTGGGTGTACAGAAGCAATGCTGATCTGTACTGTTGGGGCATACGTCGAAGTGCGGCGCGAACTAACTCTGTCGTACCATAAATTTCTTGTGGGTCTGCACTCTCAACATCTGCTGGTTCGTGGTCGAGGTCTTGCCAGGGCAACCATGCGATCAATTTACGACGGCGCAATGCATCATATGCTGTATTTGTGGCAATACGATACAACCACGCCGATAACTTCAAGCTTCTATCCATTTTCGGAAGAGCTTTGAACGCTTTCAAAAAAGTATCTTGTGTCAGGTCGTCGGCCTGCTCACGGTCTCCTACCAAGTGATAGACATAGTTATAAATAGGTGTTTTATATTCATCATAAATTTGGTCAAACGACCAGGAAGTTTCTTTCATTTCCACCTGGGCCATACGCTACAATCCCTTCGATGGCTACAATTATCATCTTGTCCGTTCCAAAGCAAGTGATAGGTAGCACATATCCAGGCGGTGTGGCTTGACATATTGCTGTCATACCGACCAGTTGGAAAGGCTTTTCATCCTTCTGTGTAGTGGAACGGACAACCGACGCTACTAGTAACATCCCTGATTAGTCATGTTTACTTGCACTCGCGTTAGGTATCGACTATCATGTTAGCATACTCCTGTGGAAATCACGCTATAAAGAGTATTTGTGCTAGTACTATTGGGACTATACGCTCTTGTGGCACTGTTTACTCGTTTAGAACAAAAATCTTTTTACGAGTAGGTGTTGTAAGAGAAATGAAAGAAAAATGTGCGTGCGATGCTAGAGAAGACGAGACAATCGACGACGACGGAGATGCGAACAGTCTGGTGGGAAGAGAATGCTTCTGGTGCAGTTGTCTGTATGTTAGACCAATCACAACTTCCACAGCAGGTGCTGATTCTTCGACTTATGCATGAAGCGGAGGTCGCCAACGCGATTACCACGTTGAAAGTGCGCGGCGCACCAGCTATTGGCGTCACCGCCGCCTTTGGGATGGCTCTCGCGTTGCTCCGTCTCTTACGAGAACAGAATGCGAACGTGACAATCGCACAGGCACAAGACCACTTACAGACCGTCGGTGCTATGCTTCGTCGCACTCGTCCAACCGCCGTGAATTTATCCTGGGCAGTTAGCCGTATACTGCACTGTGCCACACAGGAAGCGGCAACTGTACAGGACTTAGCGCGGCATGTACGTGATGGGGCACTGTTAATCGCAGCCGAAGATGTTGCCGCGTGTGTGCAGATGGGTTTGCATGGTGCCAGTTTAATCGCTGATGGCGATATTCTATTGACTCACTGCAATGCTGGTGCGCTTGCGACTGCTGGTAGTGGTACCGCTTTAGCACCGATCTATACCGCGCATTCTGCGGGCAAACATGTCCATGTATTTGTCGATGAAACACGACCAGTGCTACAAGGTGCCCGTCTTACAGCATGGGAGCTACAGCAGGCAGGCGTACCGTTGACATTGATTACCGATAACATGGCAGGACATTTCATGCGTCATGGCGGCATAAAAGCTGTCTTTGTCGGTGCAGACCGCATTTCTGCCAATGGTGATGTTGCCAACAAGATTGGCACTTATAGTGTGGCTGTGCTTGCTTCCGTGCATGCAATTCCATTCTATGTTGTGGCTCCTTGCTCGACGATAGACCTTTCGCTGCCATCCGGTGAAGCTATTCCTATCGAGCAACGTAATGGTGAGGAGGTCACAACGATACAGAGTACGAGAATTGCACCTGTAGGTGTTCATGTGGCTAATCCTGCATTTGATGTTACGCCTTCCAACTATGTGACGGCGATCATTACGGAAAGAGGTATCGTGCGACCTCCGTATTCAGAAACACTTTACAACGTTTGTACAACATTCGATGACGATACACAGAGCGATGTTGTTGGGAAGGGGTAATATTTTATGGAAGCTTTATTACAGGCGGTGACGCAATACGCCGAAAAGACGCTGGGCAACGAGGGTTTTCGCTATGCGAGCGTGGTGGTGGCGAACGCTAAAATGCTGGCTCTGCAACACGAGACACAAATGGAAGAGACTCCCGAGGGCGAGCGAGAAACGGTGGATATGGATGCGCTGGTGCTTGCAGCCTATCTGCATGATATTTCCACTCCATCACAGGGCTTTCAGCAGCACAATAGCGCGTCGGCACACATGGCGGCTGAGTTTTTGCAAGCACGAGGAGCGGCTCCTGAATTTGTGCAAAAAGTCGAGCAGGCAATTTTGACACATATGACTCCTCATGCGGGGGAGCAGCGTGCTATTGTTTCGCTCGAAGGACGTATTCTCTACGATGCTGATAAGCTGGGACGGCTCAGCGGTCTGGCCGTTGTGACATCGCTGATTGAGTTCGGGGCGCGTTATACGAGCAGAACCGTGACAGGAGACATGCTTACAGCGGCTCTACGTTCTATTGAAGAACGTTTTATTGATTTATATCAATCGTTGAATACGGAGCCTGCTCGTGCTATGGCACGCGAGAAATTTAATAGTACTCTAGCCTTTCTTGATGGTGTGATTGAGCATCTCAGCGATGCAACCCCCATCTGATGTCACATTATTTCAACAAAAAATTGAAGGAGCTATTCTGTGTCTATTCTTGTCGTTGGGTCTGTTGCTTTGGATGGTGTGGAAACACCCTTTGCGAAGGTTGATCGCGTGCTTGGTGGGGCCGCTTCGTTTTTCTCGACTGCGGCTTCACTCTACGATCAGGTGAATCTCGTCGCGGTTGTGGGAAGTGATTTTCCACAGCAAGAACTCGCCTTTTTTCGTAGCCGTCGCATAAATTTGAGCGGTCTACAGGTCGTGGAGGGAAAGACCTTTTACTGGTCTGGTCGTTATCACATGGATATGAATTCACGTGATACCCTCGACACACAACTGGGCGTCTACGGCGACTTTCATCCGGTTATACCAGAAGACTACAAACGCAGCCCGTTGGTCTTTCTCGCCAATATTCAGCCAGAGTTACAAACTGAGGTGTTGAACCAGATGCCCCATGCTCGTCTGACGGTGCTCGATACGATGGAGCTATGGATTAACATCGCAAAGCTGCAACTGACCGAGGTTATCAAACGCGTGGATATCTTGCTGCTCAGCGAGGAAGAGGTGCGCCACTATACAGAGCAAGGGAGCATTGTCAAAGGTGTACGCCAGCTATTAGCTATGGGACTGCAATACGTGGTGGTCAAACTCGGTAGTTATGGGGCACTGCTCTTCGGAGCCGACGGTACCTATTTCAGTGCGCCATCGTATCCACTTGAAGAGGTTGTTGATCCAACGGGTGCGGGTGATGGTTTCGCGGGTGGACTGCTTGGCTATCTCTCTAGTGTTGAACCAGATGCCGACGGACGGTATGCGGCTGAGGATATCAAGCGTGCCGTTGTGCATGGCAATATCATCGGCTCTTTTGTGTGTGCGGATTTCAGCATCGACCGTTTACGTACTCTGACGATGGATGATATCGCCAAACGCTATAACGAGCTGGTGGTCTTCTCGCACTTCGACCACGATTGGCGTCCAACGAAGATGTAGGGACCGAGGTTGCTCTTTAAGAAAATACTGTGGCAATGGAAAACCAACGGGCGACCACAAGGGTCGCACCCTACTATATCACTGTCGTATAGTAGGGTGCGACCCTTGTGGTCGCCCGTTCCCAGAACTCACCTCACGCCTATTCTCTAAATGTTGTAAGATATAGCCATAGTTACACATACAGTGTGTCGGCACTTTGTGATATTTTGCCTGCTGTACTGTTAGACACAAAGAAGGGAACTCCATAGATTATGACAACCTCAATTCACGGAGACGTGAAAGACATAACCCTCTCGGCACGTGGTAAAGGCCGTATTGAGTGGGCGGCGAAAGAGATGCCTGTGCTACGCCTCATTCGCGAACGTTTTGAGAAAGACAAGCCATTGCAGGGTGTGCGTATGTCTGGCTGCTTACACATTACTACTGAGACCGCGAACCTTGCCATCACCTTGAAAGCTGGCGGTGCCGATCTCGTATTGTGCGCTTCTAATCCGCTTTCGACGCAGGACGATGTTGCGGCAGCACTCGTTCATGAATACGGTATCCCCACCTTCGCTATCAAGGGCGAGGACGAGGAGACGTACTATCGCCACATCAACGCGGTCCTCGATCACAAGCCACAGATGACGATGGACGACGGTTGCGACCTCGTTTCGACGATTCACAAAAATCGTACCGAACTCATCCCCACCATTATCGGCGGCATGGAAGAGACAACAACGGGTGTGATTCGTCTGAAAAGTATGGAGCGTGACGGCGTACTCAAGTTTCCTGTACTGGCAGTCAACGACTCCGATACCAAGCATATGTTCGACAATCGCTATGGCACGGGCCAGAGCGTGATCGACGCGATTATCCGCTCAACCAACATTCTCATCGCGGGGCGTACCGTCGTTGTCTTTGGCTATGGCTGGTGTGGACGTGGTGTTGCTTCACGCGCTCATGGCCTGGGTGCGAACGTCGTTGTAACCGAGGTAGATGCAACGCGTGCGCTGGAAGCCGTTATGGATGGCTACCGAGTTATGCCCGGCATCGAGGCTGCGAAAGTTGGCGACATCTTCGTGACCGTGACTGGCGATGTCAACGTGATCGATCAGCAGCACTTCGAGAACATGAAGGAAGGGGCGTTGATCTCGAACGCAGGACACTTCAACGATGAGATCAACATTCCTGCTCTGGAGAAGTTGGCAACCGCCAAACGTCGTGTCCGTGATTTTGTCGATGAATACACCTATAGCGACGGCCGTCACGTTCACCTGCTTGCCGAGGGTCGCCTCGTCAATCTGTCAGCCGCAGAGGGACACCCTGCCAGCGTTATGGACATGAGCTTCGCGAATCAGGCTCTCGGTTCGGAGTTCATGCTGGAACATGCCAAAGAGTTACAGCCAAAGGTCTACTACATACCTACAGAAATGGACAAAGAGATCGCGCGTCTCAAACTCCATGCCATGGGTATTCGCATCGACACCTTGACTCCTGAGCAGGAGAAATACCTCAATTCGTGGGAGTCTGGCACGTAAATAATGGATTGATATTGTGTGGCTAGACGGGCAACCACAAGGGATCGCCCCTACTATACATGACGGGTGTGACATGCAATAGTTTATAGTAGGGGCGATCCCTTGTGGTCGCCCATTGGTTTCCACGACATCTCTCATTAACTTTTGAAAAACTATGACAATTTTCTTGAAATTGACAACCGACCTTTGTTTGACGTAAAATAGAAATAACATAGAGAAAAGACGTTCGTAAACACAACGAACGCAGACACAACAACTGAATATCAGCAATGAGATCGCTCTCATCAAGAGAGGTGGAGGGAAACGGCCCTACGAAGCCCGGCAACCCATCTGTTCCGAAACGGGACAGGAAGGGTGCCAATTCCGGCGGAACTGCATGATAGAGTCCGCGAGATGAGGGGAATGTGCAATTCGCCATACCCCTGAAATAAAGGGGTTTTTTTATACCCTGTATCTCCTCAAGACGCTCCCACTGCCCATATTGAGTTGCAACCATCCTATAGCCATAGTATGTGGTTTTTTGTTACAGAAAGAAGGAGGATTCCTCTTGAGCAATTTTATGGAAAGTCCCAAGTCATACTTCACCAGTGAGTCGGTGACGGAGGGGCACCCTGACAAACTATGCGATCAAATTTCGGACGCGGTTCTCGATGCCATTCTAGCACAGGACCCACTGGCACGCGTCGCCTGTGAGACCGCGACTACAACTGGCCTTGTACTTGTGGCAGGCGAGATTACAACATCGGCGTGGGTCGATATGCCCGCGATTGTGCGGAAGACCATCGAGCAGGTCGGCTATGTTAACGCCGAGTATGGTTTCGACTATCGCACCTGTGGTATCGTGACCTCGATTGGCAAGCAGTCGCCGGATATCGACATGGGTGTGAGCCGTTCGCTTGAGGCGAAAGATGGCGTCGTGAAACACCTGAGCGACGACGAACTGGAGCAGATTGGCGCGGGCGACCAGGGTATGATGATTGGTTTCGCCTGTAACGAGACGCCCGAATATATGCCGATGCCGATTAGCCTTGCACACAAGCTCACGCGCCAACTCTCGGTTGAGCGACGTAAGGCATGGGCAGGTAGTGGAGCATTGGCCTATCTACGACCCGATGGCAAGAGCCAGGTAACAGTGCAGTACGATCATGGGCGTCCAGTGCGTGTCGATACAGTGGTGATCTCGACGCAGCATGCCAGCTACATCGACCAGGAGCAGATTCGGGCCGATGTGTTAGAGCATGTTCTCAAGCCCGTTATTCCTGCCCATTTGATCGACTCCGCGACCAAGATTTTCGTCAATCCGACTGGCCGTTTCGTTACGGGTGGTCCAATGGGTGATGCAGGTCTCACGGGGCGCAAGATTATCGTGGATACTTATGGTGGCATGGCGCGTCATGGTGGCGGCGCATTCAGCGGCAAAGACCCGACAAAGGTAGACCGTTCGGCGGCATATGCGGCACGTCACATCGCCAAGAATATCGTCGCGGCTGGCCTCGCTGATCGCATCGAACTACAGGTCTCATACGCTATCGGTGTTGCGCGTCCGCTTTCACTCTTTGTTGATACCTTCGGTACAGGTAAAGTCTCCGACGAGGAGATCATCCAACTCATCAACGAGCATTTCGACCTGCGCCCTGCTGGTATCATCCAGGCACTCAACCTGCGTCGTCCCATCTATCAGCCAACGGCGGCCTTCGGCCACTTTGGACGTACCGATATCGACGCTCCGTGGGAGGCACTGGACAAGGTGCCGATGCTGCGTAAAGGCGTTGGTGCGCGTGTGGAGAGTGGCGAGACGGTTTCGTAGCATCTGTACGAGTCTGATGATGCGGTTTGACACAAGAATCCGTCGTTTCCCAACGGGCGACCACAAGGGTTGCCCCTACCATATTTAACGCATGTGGCATGCATTTGAGTATAGTAGGGGCGACCCTTGTGGTCGCCCGTCAGTACTTTGCGTTCAATCTTCATTCAGGCGTAACATTTGCTCCAATGCTGGCTGTGTTACAACGCGTATCATCATGCCTAACGCGATAACGCAAATAATAATAAAGATAGCAAGCGCAAGTATAAGGCTGACAGGCACAGTTATATGTGGGAATAACATGTTGCAATGCGTAAAACTTGTCACTATTGCTTGCCCCGATGAGTTCATTGTTGGGGACACTGCTAAAGACGAGTAATGGAATGGTTGTTGCAGAAAATAATGTGCCAAAGACAATGCCCAGGATAATTGAAGTGACATAAGTAATTCCTTGCTCCCACGTCAATACGCCTACGACTTGCTGTGGACTAGTTCCTAATGCTCGTAACACCGCGAAATTGGTCACGCGATTGCGAGCACTTAACCATGAAGCCAGAAGATTCCCAACAAGGGCGAGCAAGAGGGCAGTTATCGCGCCTAGTGCCAGGACGCCGAGCAAGTCGAGATAGAGTGGGTCAGTACTGAGTTTTTCAACTAAAACCCGTCTATCCGCAAGCTGAATAATGCGTGGTTGGGCCGTTGTCAAAGCGTTCCGCACGCTTGCAATGCTAGCAGGGTCGTCGCTCGTCTTAACCCACAGATAATTGCGTGGTAAGGAATTTTCAGGGACAAGGTGATAGAGTTTATCGCCACTTTGATAATCAAAGAGCAGACCGCTACTTTGAACAGTGGAGATATGCTCGATCTCGGCAACAGCAATATAGCTAATAGGGCTTCCCTGTGTGCCATCCTCATCGCTTGTGTACAACGAAAAATGTTTGCCTACAGATAACCTGAGTCGCTGCCACGTTACCTCATCGACAAGAGCAGGTAGCAACTGACTTTTTGCGACATCGCCTCTTCGCGCGGCTAACATCTGCATCAGAGAGGACAGTGATTGCGTCGAATTTGCCTGTGTCCAGGTCGCGGTTTGTGCGAAAGTATTGGCATCTACACCACGCACCTCGAATGTATAGCCATTTGGCCCTGTTGTCGCGTATGCAGCATAGCCAAGAGTGGCGGAGAGTACACCGTGCGTTTGTTTCACAAAGCCTGAAGTTTGGTCCGTAACGTTTTGGAGTGAATCATAAGAGGTTGAGCCACTAAAATCCGCGCCCACTTGATAGGCCGCGAGATCATACATGTGCTGTTGCTGCGATGAAGTGAAGACAAGGGCAAAGATGCTAAACGCACTTGCCAATGATAGCAGTAGTGTCATACGAAGCAACTGCCTGGGCGCACGCGATACTTGCCCCAGCGCGAGCATTGCCGAAGCACCACGTCCCCGTGCCGCAAGGGAAGAGCCGAGACGTAAGAGGATGGGAAAGAGGCGCAAAAATAGCAAAATGCCTGCTATAACAAGAAAGAGTGGGGAAATTAGTGCTAATGGTGAGGCAATCAATACGTTTGCCTGCAGGTTAAGTTGTTGTAGTCCTGTGACATACTGTGAGACAAAGTAGCCTGTTATTGCTACAATAACAGCAGCGATATCGAGGTTGAGCTGTTGCCAGAGCGGGCGTATCATAGTACGTGCTGATGCACGGCGTATCGCTAATACATCCATTCCTACTGTGCGATAGATGGAAAAGCCCATCGTCACAATTGCTAGCAGCACTGTTATTAACGCGTAGCTACGCAAGCTATATATAATGCTAATAGGGTCATGCGAAATGATATTAAGTGCCTCTTGTTCCTGTGATGTAAGTATGCGTTGTCCAATAAGATTAACCGCGAGAATTGCTAAAAATGGTCCAATGCAGAGAGCGACAACCCCTATTCCGATACTCTGTGTCATAAATGAGCCGAAAATTTGTAAGCGATTGGCACCACGACTTCGTAAAATAGCGATGGTGTCGGATTGACGCTCGACGAGTAACTCCGTCATCATACCAACAAAGAAGAGGATGAGGGTAATAATCTGAAACAGTAGCAGGAAATTTGGAATTTGGAGTACTCCTATACGGGAGCGATATTGCTCGAGTGTACTCTGCGTAGTAGCTGTAGTAAGTGGATATCCTAATGCATTAATATGATGAATATAGGGGAAGTCGGGTAATAACTGCTGCTCGTCGTATGAGTTGGTAAGAGTGTCTTGCCAGTTGCTTAACGTTGCAATCAGGTCATCAAGTTGTGTGATTGAAAGATGCGAAGTATTAAGTTGATAATACACTTCAAGGTTTGTTAAGTGAGTCGAGATAACCCAGTTGTTTGCAGCATCAAATGAGTCAAGGACTGAAAGGAAGGTATCACTTGATACAAGAGCAGTTCCACTTAGTGCTGGAGGTAAGCCAGGAGTTTCGCTAAGGTCTATGTTGGCACCATGCCAGAATACATCATCTGTAACATCAGCATTATAAATACCAACAACGTGCAATTGTAAGTTTTCCGTCTTTGGTGATAGTGGTGTACTTTCATTGAGTAATCCTAACGACACTGGAAATTGCACAACAATGGTGGAACCGATATCAACGTGAAAACCGAGGGCGGTATCTGGTGTCAGCGCAACCTCAAGATCGTTGCTTAATATGTTGGGGAAGCGGCCTCGAACAATTTTTGCATGCTTTGCCACGTCTTTCATCGAATAGCCGCTAATAGCCATCGTATCTGACGAATTGGGAAGTTTTGGTTTACTGATAGTCAAACCATCAGTTTGAATGACAAACTGCTGTGGACCGCTAATATAGCTTTGTAGGCCAGTACCCATGAGCGATTGATCGATAACACTTTTGACAGCTCCAACTGAGGATGTCGATATAGCCGCAATATTTGTATTTACAAGGAGCGTTGCGCTATCACGATTGGCTGTAAGTACACCGCGTAGTCCCGCGGTGAGGGCAACTTGTGAATAGAGTGGCACAGTACATACCATCATCACAGCCGCAATTGTGCCCAGACTTGTGAAAAAGAGCATGCCCCATGTGCGACGCAAACGCCACAATGCAAGTGTCGCGGTTGAAACAAATATCGCGCTGCTCCGTTGTACAGTTCGTATGAGTTTGGAATGCGCCATTACAACCTCTATTTCAACAATTATTGTACGCAAAATAAAAGATATTATTTTGTACGTTAATGAGTGATAGCAAGAGAAAGTTTACTGTATTTAACAAGTATGATACCCCATGCTTGTAGTGTTCTCAACAGAGAAAGTAGTATGAAATAAACACAGATTAATCTTATAGCTAACTTTTTTCAGTAAGTCAATGAAAAAAGTGCTAAACGTAAATTTAAGGAAATGTCTCTAAAGCTAAAGATAGTTCTAAAGTATTTAGAAACCAACCTTTTATTAGAGATTTATCTATTGATTTTAAAGACGTTTGTTATTATACTTAACTCAGAACTGATAGAAAACATAGTGCAAATTCAAGAGAGTAATTTCATGCGTAAAATCGTTTTTGTCATTTTTGCCTTACTTACATTATGTGTCACTTCTTCGTTAAGCACTGTCTTACCAGCACGTGCAGTAGCATTTTCAGGAAATGCTTCAGTATCTTTAAAGAAACATACTATGAAGGTAATATCAGGTCCTAAAAGTTATTGTCAAGCACTTATTAAGAAGTACCCAGAACGCGCTTCTAATCTACACGGATGTGATATCACTATCGAGTCGGATACATGGTTTTCCCAAAGCACAGGTTCTCTGAAATCGTCAAGCGTACATCCTAATTCCTGCTACTCAGGAGTCGTTAATCACAAAGCAACATATTATGGCCCTTTGTACCTTTTAGATGCAACGCTGTTCAGTACATTTCACTACAACAATTGTAATACTCCTTCTGCTGATCAACCTAATTGTACACGAGATAATCATGCTGTGTTTCCGTTTTCTTATGTGAATGCCACGGCTTGCTACTCTGGATCATATGGCTCTGATGCTTACACTGAGGGTGATTGGTCAACAGGTAGCCCAGGATTTCCCACAATTACCTTCTCTGCACAGTCAATAGCTGGTGCGGGAAATACGACCATACATGATTACTTTAATGGTGGTTAGTATAAAAGCAGGGATGTTTTTAGCAAAAGTGGCGTATCACTTGAAATAATAAGTTGCATATTTCAGCAAAGAATACTATAAAAATGTATCTTCCCTTTTAGTCGGTGCAATCTCGTATAATGAATAGAGACTATTGTTTAGTCTATCGTTAGAGCCATCAACAGAAAGAGAACAAAGCACAATGGATTTTTCACTCAACGAGGAGCAGATAGCCATTCGTGACACCTGTCGCGAGTTTGCGGAACAAGAGATTAAGCCGATTGCGGAAGAGATAGATGCGACAGGGCAGTTTCCCTATGTCGTGATTCGTAAAATGGGCGAGCTTGGTTTGCTAGGCTTACCCTTCCCAGAGCAGTACGGGGGTGCGGGTGCCGACTTTTTATCGTACTGTCTCGCCATCGAGGAGATTTCGCGTGGCGATGTCTCAGTTGGTATTACGATGGAGGCGCACACCTCACTTGGGGCATCGCCGTTCCATTTATTCGGCAGTGAGGCGCAAAAAGAGCGTTTTCTTGCACCCCTTGCGCGAGGCGAGCAGCTATGGGCTTTCGGGCTGACCGAGCCAGAGGCTGGCTCCGACTCTGGTGGTACGCAGACACGTGCCGTGCTACGCGATGGACAATGGCATATCAACGGCTCGAAGGCGTTTATCACCAACGCAGGCACGGATATGACGGGTGGCGTTACTATTACAGCGATCACTGGCACACGTTCTGATGGGCGGAATGAGATTACCAATATTATCGTGCCTAAAGGCACTCCTGGCTACAGCATTGGTAAAGCATATAAGAAGATGGGCTGGAAGGCATCGGACACGCGACCATTAGCCTTCGAGGATTGCGCTGTGCCAGAGGGTGATATTCTCGGCAATCGTGGCGATGGCTTCAAACAGTTTATGCAGATACTCGACGCTGGACGTGTGGCTATCGCGGCCCTCTCCGTCGGTCTCGCACAGGCATGTCTCGACGAGTCATTGAGCTATGCGAAACAACGCAAGCAGTTTGGGCAAACTATCAGCAAAAACCAGGCCATTCAGTTCAAATTAGCCGATATGGACACCGAAATTGAGTTGGCGCGTTTAATGTATTATAAGGCTGCGTGGCTGCATATGCAGAGTAAACCGTATACCCGTGAAGCTTCGATGGCGAAACTTTTTGCCTCCGAAACGGCGAATCGCGCCGCCAATCAAGCTGTACAGATTCACGGTGGTTATGGTTTTATGGACGAATATCCTGTTTCGCGCTACTTCCGTAGCGTCAAGGTCAACGAAATCGGCGAGGGTACCAGCGAGGTGCAGCGTATGCTGATCGCGAAACTGCTGGGGTGCTGAAAAGGGACGATATGAGTGTAGTTACAACAAAATTGTTGGCAGAGATACCACTTTTTTCCAACATGGATGATGAAGAGCGTACTGAGTTGCGCTCCATCATGTCTGAGCGCGTGTTTAAGCCTGGGCAACAGGTGATGACGGCTGGCGACCCCAGTCGTGCGTTCAGTATTATTGAGCGTGGCGAAGTTGAAATATGGTTGACTGATGCCGATGGACAAAAAGTTATATTAGATACCATAGGGCCAGGCAGTTTCTTCGGCGAATTGTCGATGCTGTCAGGGGAAACGCGCTCCGCCAGTGCAACCACTGCTGAAGAGGTCGTCACGCTTGAATTAGACCGTGAAGAGTTCTTCGATTTTCTGCGTCGTCGCCCGGATGCCGCTATCGACGTACTCATGGAACTTGGTCAACGTCTGAAACATACCGATGACATTTTGCGTACTCGTGTCAGTCGTAACCCGAATGATGCCGAAGATAAGCATACTTCACTGGCGCAACGTATCGCGGACCTCATCGCAGATTTTAGCGGCTCTATGCCATTCCTGCTCATCAATCTGGTTGCCTTTATGCTTTGGATTGTCATCAATACACTTGGTCCAAAGGGGGCGCAATTCGATCCCTATCCATTCCAATTCCTTACAATGGCGGTTTCGCTCGAAGCTATTTTCCTTTCTATTTTTGTGCTGATCAGCCAGAATCGCCAGTCGGCTAAAGATCATATTAAAGCCGACCTGGATTATCAGGTCAACGTGAAGACGGAGCTGGAGATGAGTGTTATGACGGTGAAGATGCGAGAGATAGAGCAAAAATTGCATCATATGCACCAGGATATTATAGAGGGTAAAAGTGATCGCTTATAGGGTGGGCAGTGACAACAAGCGCGTCGGAATTTTCCGACGCGCTTGTTGTCACTGCTCTGAGAAAGTTTTATGCAGGCCAGTTGAACATGCTAAATGTCGCAGTTTGTGCGCCTGTGGAATTTACTGACGTAGGGTCTTGCGTCGCAACCCATACAGCAGTATCGGTATTTACTGTCAAGAATGCAACACTCCTTGTGTTATTTTTGACCACGACTGGCGATTTTGCTACGGCATCATACATCTGATAACCATTGCTACTTTGCCATAATAAGAAGCGTGTACCGCCCTGAAGGGCAGCAGCCGTGTTGTCGCTAGAAAGCGTTGTCGGCACTGCGGCGGGATCATCGAGTGCAAAGGCCAGTACTGTACCGTGAATAGACTCATCTATCTGTGGTGCATAAACATCGGTGAAGCGAGGAATAACAGGTGCCGTTGATACAGGCACTGGCGTTACTGTCGTCTGTCCTGAAGGCGTGTTTGTGGCATCAGGCTTCTTAGGTGTTTGCACAGCAGGATTTCCTGTACTGAGCAAGAAGAGTGTATCGTTGATGACCTGCGGATGGAACGAGACCCCATCCGAAAGGAAAAGTTGTTTATCGACTGCAATGCTCGGATGCCACGCACCATTCAGACGCGTTACATCATGCGTTGTCTCCTGTGTCCAGATGTTGCTGTGCGGCTGCATATCCTCTGTAAACCATTCTTCCGACCAGAATATCTGCGAGCCGTCGGCGGTTGCCGTTGGTGACGTAAAGATGTGCCCGCTATTTGTTGTTGCAATAGTGGTAGAAGTTACGTTCTGTCCTCCATTAAGTTGATAACGCACAAGTTGCGCGTCACCCTTTGCATCAATTGTTGTTACAAGAAATGTGTCTTGCTGGGTGAACGATAAGCCTTGAATTGGTGTGCGGACCCAATCTGGAACAGTTGCGGGATCGAATATGCCATGTTGTAGTGTAATTGCTTGCCCAAAGGGTTGCGTTGTGCCTTGTGGAGTCGTGGGAGTCGTGGGAGTTGTGAGAGGCAGCGCGTTCAAACTCCAGCTACGTGTGAGCGTAGCCGTACTTGTATGTCCCGTATGTTGTACCTTTGTTTCACTTTGTGTTGTGTCAAATTGTAGCCAGATCAACCATTTTTGAGAGGCGCTCAGAACGAACAGAGGACTATCGCTTCCCTTTACAAGGAGTGGTGTGCTGGTGGCGTTTTTTGTCGTGCCGTTCACCTGCTCGATCATCCATTGTGTTTGACCATCGCTGTAAGCCGAATAATAAATATGCTCACGGGTTGCGACTGCGCTTGCGACATGAGAGTACGCTGTTGTAGCGGTATAATTGACTGGTGCGACAAGCGAGGGTGGGGTGATAGCTGCCGTGCCACCTATATTGCCGCTACCGTGATTTGCTAAGACAAGGAGCGAGATGAGACCACCCACTAAAAATACCAGCAAAAAGCTTGCAGCAATTCCAAGTACGGCGAATTGTCCCATTGGAGCAATATGCCTTTTGCGTTTTATGGGAATGATTGGTAATGGACCAGTCTCGGCGGTGGAAAACGAGGTAAGAGTATTGCGTGTGTTTGTTGCTGAACGTGTCTGTTCTTTCATGTATGGCTTGAGGAAGTCAGGAACAGAGGAAGCAGAAGATGCATGGGCATGAGAAGAACGTTGCAGAAATTGTGCATGTTCTACTGCTAACGTTCGCATGAGCCTGTCATGTGCATCAGGGGCAGGGTCGAGTGTTGGCAGAAGACGAACACTCTTTCCAACAATGCTTTGTTGTGCGAGTACATCTCTACACGCCGCGCATTGCTCCAAATGCACATCTAATTCTGTTGTATCGTCGTGCCCATTTTTCAATTCACGATATGCGGCGAGCATTGACCGCGCCTGGTTACAGTTCACTCTTCACCGACCTCTTTTTTGTATAGTCCAATAAACCTCTCCCTTGCTCGCATGAGACGCATTTTGACCGCCGACGAGCTAATATTGAGAACCTCAGCGATTTCAGCACAGGACAGACCGTCATTTTCATAGAGCCATAGGCAGACCGCATATTTGGGCTGCAACTGCTTCATGACATGTTCAACGATTTCTCTGTCCGCAACGCGACTTTCAAAACGTCCGCCATCGTAGCTGTTGCGCTCATACATAGCACTTACAGAGCTTGCGCGGTTTTCGTTCTGACTATCCTCGTTAGGGTTCGTAAAGCTGTCGGCTGTGCCACCAGAATCGGATAGAACGCCAGCACCAATGCCGCGATCCTCGTTAAACAGCGAGAGCGGCAACCATGCAATCAGTCGTCTGCGCCTGAGTGTATCAGTGGTTGTATTGGTTGCTATGCGATAGAGCCACGCCGAGAGTGCCCCTGGCTGGACGACAGTTCCATTCAACAATGCTTTGTAAGCTTTTACAAACACATCCTGTGCTAAATCATACGCCTGTTCTCGATTACCGATAAGATGATAAATGAAGTTCGTAATTGGTGTTTGGAAGCGCAGGAAGATCGCTTCAAAGTCAGCGACATCTACTGCTTTTGCCTGCTCGTTCTCCTGAGCCTGCTCCTGTGTAGCAATCTCAGGCGACGAACCATTTGCGCTTGTTACATGTGCATCAGACACACGGGTTTTCTCATCCGTCGGTAATGGAACGGTGAATTTGCCAGTGCGTTCATCCTCAAATGGAGAATGCACATTGCTATTCGTATTGTAGAAACGGATAGAGGTATCCATCAGTTACATCAACCTTATGCAAAGTAGAGAGTTTTCATAGAATATACAAAAATTGGTTTTTGGTTTTTGATAGTAGTTAGCATAACATATCTACGCAAAATATGCTGTGAAGTAGTAGACAATAAGAAATAGTAGCCCAATGGTCTCTGAAATATGCTACGACCTATTATAACAAAAATGAGAGGTTTTTTATTCGTGTGAGAGGAAACAGGGAGACTACAAGAACGGACGGGCGACCACAAGGGATCGCCCCTACTATATAGAAACGGTAAGAAGCACAATACAGGTATAGTAGGGGCGATCCCTTGTGGTCGCTCGTTAGTGTTTCCCATTTATATTATCTGCTACGTTTTTCATTATCGTTTCAACTCAGAAGAAACGTGCATCATTCTATGTGCTGCGACGTACATGTCAAATGATAGTAATGTTCTTAACTAAAGAAGGTATCTATGCGACTTGGTTTATATTGGTCTTATGCAACACGTTCTCTGGTGCGCGGAGGGCAGAGGACGGTACTGGCTATATTTTGCGTAGCGGTGGGGGTGATGGCAATTGTGGCATTGCAACTTGTGGGTTTGAGCATCAATCAGGCATTGATCGGGAACATTGTGGAGGCTAACGGGGGTGATCTACGTATCAATGCAGGAGTAACGCCACTACGTCAGCGCGATCTCCCCTTTTTTGAGCAGTTGAAAAAGCGCGGCAGTATCACAGATTATGCAACATCGAACGATACTGGTGGTACTATTACGCTCTCTTCAGGCGATGAACAAACACTGAATCTTGTAGCGATATCGAGCAATTTCCCTCTGGTTGGGCAGGCAAATTTTATTGCACCTTCACAAAACTTGGCGGTACAACAGGTCGTGCATGGTAATGATGTTGCCGTAAGTATGCATGTCTTTCAAACGTTGAACGCGCACATTGGTAGCACTTATAAGGTGAAGACAACGGATGGACGACTTGTTCCCATCACCATTGCCGCCGAATTTCAAGAAGGGGGCGCGTTCCAGGGGCTACAAATTCTTATCGCGCAGGATACGCTAGCAGCCCTCCCCAGCTCGGATGGCTCATCACTTCCTGTAATATATAGCACTGTTTATACAACGCTTCCCGCCGCAAATTTGGCAGCGGTACAGGCACAGATTAGCCAAAACTTCCCAACTGTTACACTGATCACTGCTCAGGACCTGCTACAACGAAGGCAGAGTCAGGTCGATCAGATACGCCTCTTTCTGCGTATCGTTGGACTGCTGGCTCTCTTCATTGGTGGTATCGGTATTATCAATACCATGCAGGTATTGTTGCGCCGACGACAGGTCGAGATTGCGATGCTCAAAACAACGGGCTATCGGCAGGTTGATTTATATGGACTCTTTGGTTTAGAGGCGGCTCTACTCGGTATCATTGGCGGCATCGTTGGCACACTTGCTGGTATTGGAGCCAGCTATCTTGTACGGACCGTGGTTGAACACGCCTTCACGCTGCATCTGCCGATCGTGCTTGACACAACAACGATTCTCTCAGGCTTTGGCATTGGCCTCGCAACCGCGCTCATCTTCGGGCTGTTACCGATTGTGCAGGCAAGCCAGATACGCCCGCTTGTGGTGTTACGTGATAGTGGCGAGGCGACGGGTACAGGTTCGCGCTTGACTACACTTGTTTTGCTGATTGTCCTCTCCATCCTGTTTGTTGCGCTAGCCGCTGGCATTCTTGGCAGTGTGACAACTGCAATTATTGCCGTCTACGGAGGAGCTATTCTCATCTTCGCGATAGCACTGGGGCTTGGTTTACTGGTTCTCGCAATCTCAAAATTGCCTGTATATGAAAAACCACAGCCGCGTATTCTGCTCTGGATATTTGCCGCACTTGGTATCATTGTGCTGGCCGCCATTGCCTTTGGGCTACTTGGACTGTTGGGGGCAGTAATCAACCGCTATGCGACGCATGCTGGTAACAGTACGCTTGGTGTCTATGCACTCGCCGTCTTTGGCGGATTAGGTATTGTGTTACTGGGTGGTGCGTTGGTCTTCTTTTTTGCGACACTGGTCGATGGTGCAGTGATGTTCACGCCGCGCTCATGGAAAACGCCTGTGATGCTGGCATATCGCAATATGGGACGCCAAAGAGTACGCACAACCACCACATTGACGGCACTCTTCGTCGGTGTATTCGCAATTGGACTGGTGCTTGTGTTGGGTCAAGGAATTAAAGATACCATTAATAATACGCTCGACTCTCTGTTCACGCGCAATGTTTTTATTGCGGCCTCGCCAAGGCAGAGTAACGCGATCAGTATACAGATTGCACAACAAAGAGGGGTTGATACGAGTAAAACCGTTGTCAATACGGTGGTGCGGCAAGTGTATCCATTGTTCATTCAAGGACAAGACCTGAACACGGTTCTCAAACGCATTGGGACAAAAGGGAGGGCAAATCCCAGGAATGTTGTCAATAGGCTTGCAAATATCGAGGGCTATGCGTTGAAGAATGGTGGAAGCAATATTCCCGTAGTGACGCTGCAGAGTGGGCGCAATTTGAGCGTAGCAGATGCAGGCACAAACAATATTCTTGTTAACGCATCGTTACTGGGGACACCATTGTACCTGCATGTTGGCAATACAATAATCGAGCAGAGTGCTGATGGTGCCATAACGAAGGAGCTAACCATTGTAGGCTTCTATCAAGATAGCGATCCCACCAAAAATCCTACGTTTGCCTCTATTTTGAGCGATGAACAGGTCGCCGCTCAATTGGGACGTACATCGACGTTAGATATCTACTCGTTGAGAGTTGATCCTGAGCAGTTACCAGCTTTCAAGAGACACATCAACATAGCTGTTCCTAATGCGCTTGTCTTTAGCGTTGTCGATATCGACGCCATCATCAATCAAGTGTTGAACAACCTGATTGTCATGCTCACCACTGTTGCATCACTGGCAATGATTGCGGGCTTGATTATCATTGCTAACGCGGTAGCATTGGCGATGCTGGAACGACAACGAGAGATTGGCATTCTCAAGTCCGTCGGCTACACCAGTCGCTCGGTATTAGCGACGGTGTTGATCGAGAATGGTCTGGTTGGCTTGCTCGGTTCACTGGTGGCGATGCTGCTTGTGGCAGGATCAATTACCGCGTTGAGCCAGTTCATCTTTCAAGTGCAGATAGAGGTTGGTCCCTGGCTCATCGCGCTCATTGTCGCTGTGACATCGGTTGTAACCATGCTAGTAGCGATGCTGGTCTCCTGGAATGCAACTCATGTACGCCCGTTAGAGGTGTTACGCTACGAGTGATGATGCCCACACCAGCACAGTACCATCCTGGCTGGCGGAGGCAATTTCTTTACCATCGGGCGACCATGCGATCTTCCAAATAACATCTTTTTGCCCCGAATGTTGAAATTTGGTGTGTCCAGTGCTTGCGTTCCAGACATGAACAGAAAGCTCATCGCCACTGGAGGCGATACTTGTGCCATCGGGCGACCATGCCAGTGCGAAGGTTTGTGTGTTGTCCACCGTATACGTTAAGAGTGTTTTGCCTGTTGTAGCATCCCACACTTTGATTGCGTTATTTGTGTATACAGGTTGCTCATGTGCCGCTGCTCCTGAGCCTGACGCGATACGTTTACCATCGGACGACCATGCCACCGACCAGACGGGAACTTTGTGGTCGCTGTACGTCAGCACACGTTGACCTGTCGTTGCGTTCCATATCTGCACAGTGCCATCATAGCTTGCGGAGGCAATGCGTGAGCCATCGGGGGACCACGCGATACGTCCGATAGCTCCGCTATGACCCTTATAGGTCAAAAGCGTTTTACCGCTTGTAGCATTTTTGATGTTGATCGTTCCGCTTTCATCAGCTATAGCGATGCGTGTGCTATCCAGAGACCATGCGATACCTAGCACGAAGCCAGATTGATCGTCGAACGTTGCTAACAGGTGTCCAGTCGTGGCATTGAGTATCCAGACCAGTCCTTTGCTACCTGCTGCCGCGACGCGCTTACCATCGGGCGACCACGCCACATCGAAAATGTAAGACATAGTAAGCGACGGAGAGTATTTCCACACCGGTTTGCCTGTTGCTGCATCCCATAACTGCACCGAGTCGTCGTCGCTGCACGATACAATGTGTTTACCGTCATGAGACCATGCCAGTCCAACCACGCCATCGGAATGTCCTGTGTAGGTGAGTAGCGAGGCCGTATGGGTTGGAATGCTCATTGTGGGCGTTGCATGCGCGACAGTTGGAGTTGTACCTGTTGTACCTGCTGAACTTGTCTGCGAAGGTGAGGCAGAACTGCACGCCACTAATGTCAACAAGAGAAAAATACCCAGCAGTTTTAAGCAATGTTGCATACGTCCTGGCATCGTGTTGTGTTCCTTTCCCTGTAATGGATGATAGCAATAACGATGAACGAAGGTGTGACACATCGAGGCCCTACGTTATGCTATCAAGTGTAGCGTTGCCAATGAGGATGTACTATTCGTCAAAAGACGTATTTTTTTGATGAGGGAGGTTACGGGAGTAGTTGTAATGCTCGTGCTTTTGCGATAGCTTGTGTGCGGCTGCATGCGTCGAGTTTGATGTAGATATGCTCGATGTGCTTTTTCACGGTCCCTACTGTAATCACGAGTTGTAGTGCGATTTCCTGATTGGATAATCCTTCTGCAACAAGGTTGAGGACCGCGTGTTCGCGTCTACTTAATAAGAGACGTGGTGCGGACAGACGATTGGTGAGTAGGCCCAACATATATTTGCCGCCTCTGGAATGATGAGATGCTGCCACTGGCTCTGAAGCGTCGAGTAATTGTCGCACGGAGCGATATGCATCCTCAAACATATCCTGTTGATAAGCAAAATATGCCTGATCGAAGAGGAGTGCTGTTACGGTATAGGGGTCACAGAATGTTTGTGCAAGTGCGATAGCGGCCTCGCCATAGCCTTTTGCGCGTCCATACTCACCATGAGTACGCGCAAGTTCGGTCTCAACCTCTAATTGAAAAAAGTGCGTATAGGCAGCAGTAGGACTACTACAATACTCTTGTTGTAAGAGGAGGTGTAGACAGGTGTTGAGATCATTGTGTGCCTCATCGGTATGGCCTATGATACGTGCATAAAAGCCGCGTATGAATAGCGCGATCAGTACACTACGTGGGTCATCGACCTTCTTAGCCTGTAGCATCGTCTCAGTAAAACGTTGCGTGAGACCATAAGCACTCAATAGATCGACGGTGTGTGCCACATGGCACAGCGGCTCCCAGAGATAGGCGGGGTAGCCCTCTGTCTGTGCAATTGCTACACTCTCCTGCCATGCCTGCAATGCTTGCTCGAATCTGTCGTGTACACAACGTAGACCAGCCAGGCGATTAAGAAATAGCGCGTAATGCTGCTTGTCATTCAGACAGCGACTGGCCTGAATGCCCATGAAAAGAATACGCTCCCCTGCATCGTAAGATTGCGAACGACCAACGAGATAGGCCAGACCTGCGACAAGCGATATAACCTGTGCATAGTTATCACTATGCCATGCGGAGGTGAGGGCGGCACATAAGCGTTCGCGTTCGCGCTCTAGCAGTGGTACGTCCCCATAGTGTTGTTCTACATAGGCAACGGCGTTTGTGTTCAACTGCTTCATAGAGTTCATACATACCTGCCTTGAGAAATTACAACCAGAGATGCCTCTGACTACGATACGTTATTTTTTGTAAGAACATCACAGTACCAATACAACAAAAATTAGGGCTATTCAAAAGAGGACCACCAGGGCATCCCCTTGCGGGTGCCCTGGTGGTCCTCTTTTGAATAGCCCTGAACAAAAATTGCTTGACATACCCCTGTTATCCTGCTATCATATCGTGGCTACCGTGTGCCTACGGCTGTTGGATGCGTGTAGGCAAAAACCCCTTGCGCCACAAGGCGAAGCAGTAAACGTGTTCGATGGTGCGTGTCGCGAACGGAGCGACACCGACCGAATGATCGAACATTGAAGATAAGCATCTGGGAGTAGGAACTGTGATGGATGGCTCTCCACCTATGCCACCCACGTATCCCCTGGATCTATGCATGCAGAGGGGTGGTGGGGCTGGAAAATATAAGGAGAGAATCATGTTTGCGGTAATTAAAAGTGGTGGAAGACAATACAAGGTTTCTGTGGGCCAGACGCTCCAGGTCAATCGACTCGCGGTCGAAGACGGTGAGCAGGTCTTGTTCGACGAAGTGTTGCTAATCTCCGATGCTAATGGAGCAATGGTGGGAACACCATTTGTCGCGAATGCATCGGTGGTGACAACGGCAGTTAAACAGGCTCGCGGCGAAAAATTGATCGTTTTCCGATACAAACCAAAGAAGCGTATTCGTCATCGCAAAGGCCATCGTCAGGAGTTGACCGTCTTGAGCATTGACGACATTGTAGCGAATGGGAAGAGCCTGATAACGGGCGAGGCTCCCAGAGAGAAGACGGTTGCAGAGGATGAAGGCGTAGCGACAGGCGCAAATGCCGATGTCGTTACATCAGTTGACGAAACTCCCACAACCGAGACAGAGCAAAGGGCGCGTCGTCGCCGCACCTCATCGGGTGAGGGGACTGAAAGCACAACGGAGGAGTAAAACGTCATGGCACATAAAAAAGGTATGGGTAGCTCTCGTAATGGACGAGATAGCAACCCTAAGATGCTCGGTGTGAAGAAATATGATGGCGAACTTGTTTCTGCTGGTAGCATCATTGTGCGTCAGCGTGGCACAAAGATTAAGCCTGGTGTGAAGGTTGGCGTTGGCCGTGACCACACGCTTTTTGCTCTAATCGATGGCTATGTCAAGTTCGGGCATAACTCGCGCAAACACCGCGACGTGAGCATTCTGACCGAGTTTCCTAATCGTCCCTCAATCGCAGAAATACTTGCGAGTTTTGAGGTGGAGGAACCAGTCGCCATTGTAGGCGAATAAATAAGTTAGCGCGGTTGATGGTATCAGGGCATGGCAGGGTTTATCCTGCTATGCCCATCTTTTTTGTAAAATTCATTGTATGGAGTAGTTATGTCGTCTCAATCTCTACATGATACTGCTGAGAGTAGCGTCACTCAGCCTCTTGCTGAAATTACAGAGGCGCAAGGAATAGGTCGATCTGCATCTGCCAAAACTTTTCTGTATTCGCTCAAAACCTCATCATTAGCATGGTTTGATGCGCTCAAACAAATATTTTCTTGCTATCTTGCGGTCCATCTTGCCATTCTTGCCACTACTATTTTTTCGATTCTTTTTGTGCTACCTGATTTCTCGGATAAATCGTTACATTTATATACATTGTGGTACGTCTGGCAACGTTATGATGCTAACTGGTTTAGTGGAATAGCGTCGTATGGCTATAAAGATTCGTTGTCTACCGCGTTTTTTCCACTCTATCCTCTACTTGAAAGAAGCTTACTACCCTTTGTTTCTACTCCTTATGTTGCGGGTCTAATCATTTCTAACGTTGCTGGCCTTGTGATGCTGGTTGTCCTTTATCGTCTTGTGCGCGAGGACTTTGGCCCAGAGCAAGCGTGGCGCAGCGTCTTGTACCTCTCTGTGTTCCCTACGGCATTCTTTTTTGCCGCCGAGTATAATGAGTCGCTTTTTGTGTGCTTGACGCTACTGAGTTTTTACTATATGCGTCATGGTCGCTGGTGGGTGGCGGGACTCTTCGGTCTGCTGGCAAGCCTGACACGCTCTATAGGGATATTCCTGCTGGTGCCTTTTGCCTACGAATACTTATATCAGCATCAGTTTGATTTCAGAAAGTTCCGCCTGAATATTCTAGGGGGTGTTCTCATTGGACTTGGTACGGGTATCTTTGCAGTGTACTGCTATGTCAAATTTCATGACGCGCTCGCCTTCTCACACGCACAGGCACACTGGTCACGCGTCTTTGTCTTCCCTGGTGTTGCCTACTTTACAACGTTTCATTATATTAGAGCAAACGGTTTCCTCAGCTTCCTGGGTCTACGGAATAGTTTTGATCTGGTACTCGACCTTTTTGTGCTGGTTTTGGTAGTATTAAGTTTTGTTGGTCCCTGGCGTCTGCCACGTCACTTACTCTCATATGGTTTGTATGCGCTGGTCGCTTACGTCTTTTTCCAGCTCTTCCCAATCGCGAACCCTTTTCCACTTACCTCTGTGCCACGTTTCATGATCGAAATATTCCCTGCATTCATTGTGCTAGCAGGTATCGGTAAGCATCGTGGCTTCAGTATCAATTACCTGATGGTTGCGGGTACGTTGTTTTTCTTTCTGCTGACACAATATCTTTCAGGACACTGGATTACCTAGAGAAGAAAACACGAATGAAAGGGTCTGGTAGCGGTTGCTGCCAGACCCTTTCATTCGTGTTTTGTCCCTATATAATCCTGAAGCGATTAATCGCCGTTGGCATTGGGGTCGGTTACAGGATTTCCCCGGTGATTGCCTGCGTCACTCTTGTTGCCATTGTTCTGCGGCTGCTTGCCTTTACCACCACCACCAGGTTGTCCATTGTTGACAGTGGGGCAGGTGATGTTGACGGTGTTATTGGCGAAGGCGATGGTGCAGGTCTGTCCATTGATAGTGGTTGTGCCAGCGCAACCAACAATGGTTGTACCATTCACGGTACAATTAGGTGTGGTTGTTGTACCACCTGTTCCGCCAGTACCTGTACCAGTGCCACCAACTGCGTTACCATTGATGGTTACGGCGATTGCGACACCATTATCGTCGTTTGTTACGGCAATGGGCGAGTTCACCTTGAGCCGTCCTGCACAATTGAGACCGTTGGCACCAAAGGTGGCGACAAAGCGCTGTGCCAGGAACGTGAGCAGATTGTTTGCGGCTGCTGGATCAGGAGAGTTACGTACCTGCGTCATAGCTGCATCGAGTTGAATACGCTGTGGTGCTATTGCTATGAGGTCGCGGCAGTACTGTGTGGTGCTTGCCTGTGCCTTGTTCTGCAGAAGCGGCTGATCGACACCAATACGATAGGCATTGAGTTTATCGAGATGGGTTTGATTGTTAAACAATACCATCGGGTCACGTGCAGGAACAAGTGCGATGGGGGCAACCTGATGTGCCGCCGCCTGCAATTCGTCGAGTGGCAGTGCCGTTGCGGTCTGTCCTGGGCTGGCGAGGTCATTGACCGACCAGGGGGTACAGCCAAGTGCGCCATCCAACGCAACGTCTACGAGGCGGTTATCGCTTGCGTTGGTCTGTACCGTTGAATTTTGCAGTGCTGTAGCGTTTGCTGTGTTCATTTGAGCTATTTTACCATCCGCTGTAACAATATACGTAGTTGTTACATTGTCGCTCTGGTCCATATCAACGACCGAGAAGTCGCGCACGCTTGGACAGACTTTTCCATCGTTGCCCATACCGAGTGGTGGGGGAACAAGTTTTCCAGCGGCAATTGCACTGTTCGCGGCCTTGAAGAAATTTGGAGCATTACAATACGCGAACTGACCGAAAACGGAGCCGTTGACGCCATTGACACATCTGCCTTGATTGAGGCTACCATTTGCATCTACCAGAGTCAAGGCGTTGCCATTCGAGCCAAACCATAGAGCTACAACTGCGTTCTGTGGTAGCTGAGGAACCACAGGGGCGGCGGCAGGCTGTGTACTCTGATCAACGACCAATGGGTCATACACAGAGATTTGTCCAGTCGCAGGATCTAACACTGCGCCCTGTACAAATGCCGCTTGAAACTTGTTGGACTCGTTACATGGGCCATTGTTAGGGTTCGTTGCTACTAGCTGATAAGGTGTTGCCAATCCTTGTGCCGTAAGTGGATTTTTAGGCACGATGAGCGAACAATCCATGTTAACTGCCGTGGCATTTCCTGCTGCATGAGAACCTAATTTCTGTTGTGAGACGAGAAAGGCACCTGCTCCAACGACGATAGCGAGAGTGACGATGATACCAATGAGCATCAAAGGTGAGAAGCGGCGGCCACGTCGTGGTTTTGGGAGATTGCTACCTGGACGCGGTGCTGGCTGTGTACGTGATAGTGTTTGCATTCCTACATTGTTCCTTCCAAATACTCGTACTGTGTTCTGATCTTCGGATAACGTTCCAGAAAAATGGGTGCATAAATCCAGGCTCCTTTTATCGAAGCAAATCTATGTAAGTTATGAATACTTGCCCGGATGTATATTCCCGAGGTTTGCTTTGACGCGCTCCTCTTGTTGCAGTATGGTTTACTGCTGTTCGTTCTCGGTTCGGCTACGAAATGTTCACGTTTGCGTACCGTAAAATACTGTGACCTTTCTCGATGCCAAATAAACTGTCATTTTTATAGGTAGACCACATGTCTATGTATGTATCTCTGGTTGCGATATTACCATACTTTCATCCATGCATTCGTGGATATCACAATAAATTGGTACTTTCATCCAAATTCAGGTTAAGGCTTCTCAACCTCAATGTCGTATACTGTTGAAAAGATACTTCATTTTTTACAAATTACCTTGTTTGTACGTTTTCCGAAATTTGACGTGTAAGTATAGTTGATGGGAAAGAGAACACATGTGAGGGCTGATTCATCATGCCTTTTGAAAGGATTATCTATATATGCGAGCACTTATGAGTGTTGACAATCGGAATGGCCTCGTCGAGCTAGCGCAAGAACTACGAAGCCATGACGTGATTATTTTCGCAACCGGAGGAACGCTCAGAACGCTACAAATTGGTGGCGTTGAGGCGGAGTCGGTCAGTGCTTTGACAAACTTTCCAGAGATACTCGATGGGCGCGTGAAAACGCTGCATCCCGCTATTCTTGCGGGTATCCTGGCACGACGCGATGTATCCGCTCATCAAGAGGAATTGCAGGCACACGCGATGGTTCCGATTGATATTGTCGTGTCGAACCTGTATCCCTTTGCAAAAACCATTACGACACCTGATGTGACGCTGATGGATGCACTGGAAAAGATTGATATTGGAGGCGTGACGCTCACCCGTGCCGCCGCGAAGAACTTTGAAGCGGTCCTCATTTTGACACGACCGGAAGATTATGCGTCTGTGATGCAAGAGTGGCGCGAACAGGGTGGGGTCAGCCTGGAGACACGCCGCCGCCTTGCTGCTATTGCTTTGCAGCAGACGGCCAGTTACGATACGACTATCGCTGAATACCTGCGCTCCGTCGCTAGTACGAGCGAAACATTTCCGCAAACCGTCACGCTACCGCTTGAACGGGTTCAGCCGTTGCGTTATGGCGAGAACCCACATCAGCAGGCAGCCTTTTATCGCTGGTTAGGTATGAGAGGTGGAAACATAACTGCGACGGTGGCAGATGCTGAGGTGTTGCATGGGAAAGAGTTATCGTTCAATAATCTGCTTGACCTTGACGGTGCATTGGCAGCCGTGCAAAGCTTTAACGCGCCAACTATCGCGATTATCAAACACACGAACCCATGTGGCTTGGCCTGCGATGAGACGCTGGTAGAGGCATATAAGAAGGCACACGTAGGCGACTCTGTTTCGGCGTTTGGAGGTATTGTTGGTAGCAATCGCATGATTGATGAGGTGACAGCACAGGAGATTAGTTCCCTGTTTTATGAAGCAGTGATTGCACCAGAGTTTTCATCGGACGCGCTTGACATACTGAGCCAGAAGAAAAATATCCGCTTGCTGGCAACACACCGTCCCATCGAGCCTGCGGGTGTCGATGTCAGTAAACTTGATGTACGCTCGGTAAGCGGTGGTCTCCTCCTTCAGACGGCTGACGCGGTGGGAGAACACGAGATCGTATACAAGGTTGTCAGCGAGCGTGAGCCAACGCTTGAAGAAGTGACAGATTTGATGTTTGCATGGAAAGCGGTGCGCCACGTCAAATCGAATGCGATTGTATTGGCACACAAATTGATGCTGGTTGGTGTTGGTGCGGGACAGATGAATCGTGTGACAAGCGTACAGATAGCGGTAGAGAAGGCGGCAGAACGCGCACGGGGTGCGGTGCTTGCCTCTGATGCCTACTTCCCGTTTGCCGATGGCGTTGAGGCTGCTGCGAAAGCTGGCGTGACTGCGATTATTCAGCCCGGCGGCTCTATCCGCGATGAGGAGAGCATTCGTATGGCGAACCACTACGCGATTGCCATGATCTTCACCGGACAACGCCACTTCAGACATTAATGACATGGCGCGAAACCGTACATGGGTGCAGTCAACTAGTTGACTGCACCCATGTACGGTTTCGCGCCATGTTAAGCGATTATTTCGTCGGAGAAGAAGCGAACCCAGAGAACACAGACTGTGAGGCCCCCAATAAGGGCGAAGAAACCAACTGCACCATCATTCTGTCCCGCCTGTGCTGGCTGGAATGGATAGTAGATGACGAGGGCAAGCCACATAAGGGTAAGCGAGGCAGTGAGGCTGAGTTTTGTCGTCTCACCGCTGGATTGATAGAGAATGTGGTAAAAGGCAAGTACAAGAATACCGATAAGCGCAATTACAAGAATAAGGCTTGTTGTGACGCTACCATCCCCTATCCAGTCTATAACGAGCGAAGGTTTGATAAATACGAAGCAGCAGACATAGATAAGTGTGAGAATGACGCCGCCAACGACTTTGCGTATTTCTAAAGGATTATTCACGACTATAGAGTCCTTTCGAGGAGTTCAGTTCAATCATAGAAACGTTGGGCATGATGTCGAGTCGATAAGATATATGTATTGTAGTCCTTGTGCCTCAAGAAATCAATATCCTAGCATCATTTGCCAAGATTATTCAAAAGTTCATTTGGGATATAGATGGGCGACCACAAGGGATCGCCCCTACTATACGGCTATACTCGTTTTACACAATTTGTATAGTAGGGGCGATCCCTTGTGGTCGCCCGTTGGTCTGACAATTCGTATCAGGAGGCATAATAAGCTTTGGCGAAACGTGCGGCCCACGTTGCATTATTGAGCAGTAGAGCTTTGTTAGCCTCGACACTTCCGCCTGCTGTTACCTTTGCGACGTGGGTAAGCAGAAATGGCGTGGTCGCAGCACCACGAATACCCTGCTTTTGCGCGAGTCGTAATGCCTCTTCTGTCGCCGCTTCCAGTGGTCCGGCGTCCATTGCGTACTGTTCGGGGATGGGGCAGCCAACGACGATGCCGTGTAGACCACATTCCCACTGGATGCGCGCGGTGTTCGCGAGTGTTTGTATGTTATCTATGCGATGGTTCAGGCGGCGACCACTGTGACGTACATAGAAGGCGGGTAGTTCGTCGGTCTGCCAGCCGAGAACGGGTACGCCATGGGTCTCTAAATATTCAAGTGTCAGGTCGAGATCGAGGATAGACTTCGCGCCTGCACACGCCACCAGCATCGGCGTGTTGCTTAGCTCGATCAGATCGGCGGAGATATCCATGCTTGTCTGGGCACCGCGATGGACGCCACCAATGCCGCCTGTAGCAAAGAAGCGAATACCGACCATACTTGCACAGAGCATCGTGCCTGCAACCGTTGTAGCTCCTAATTGGCGTGTTGCAAGCGTGACCGCGAGGTCACGGCGACTCACCTTTTGTACGGATGGTGCCGTGCCGAGCCGCGTGATTTCGTCTTGCGTCAGCCCAATTCTAATTTTGCCATCATGAATACCTATCGTGGCAGGTACTGCGTCTTCCAGGCGTATCGCAGCCTCCATCGCCTGTGCTATGGTGACATTATCAGGATAAGGTAGACCGTGTGCAATGACCGTCGATTCAAGTGCGACAACGGGCTTATGCTCGTGCAGGGCAGTCTGCACTTCGTCGGAAATATGTATGTATGCTGAAAAATTTTGCATTGTTCCTCTGTCTATTGAAAATATTTTACTACTTCTGTACTATATCATGTGGGAAAACATGACCTCTTGCGTATTGTTTGCACTTCCCGAATGGACATGTTATAGTTAGATTCGGGTGAGACTTTCTTCTGATTGAAGGATGTATACCTATATACTTGTAACGTATGTATAAAATAGTAATAAAGGGAGTAAACTCCCCAGTAGCGTAAAAATTGGTGAATAAACAAACAACATGTAGGAGCGATTTATTATGGCATTCGCGAAACGATTAGTAACCACTGGTGCCGTTATTGGTGGCACACTGGGCGCACTTGCTATTTACAATAAAGTAACCGAGTCGATGGCAGGTGAGCTTGATACTGTTCTGCGCGGTGAAGAGCGTCGCTATCCCTGGAAATATGGCGATATGTTCTACGAGGTCAAGGGATCGCGTGACGCCAAACCTCTTCTGCTCATTCACGGTTTCGGCCCTGGTGCCTCGTCATATGAGTGGCGCAAGAACGTTGACACACTTGCAGAACAGTTCCGCGTCTACGTGATCGACCTGCTCGGCTTTGGTCTCTCTGACCATCCTGCGATTGATTACACACCCGAAACCTTTACCGATCTGATTGGTGATTTCGTGAAGGAAGTCATCAACAAGCCAACGATTGTGGTGTCGCACGGACTTACCAATGCCTATGTAATCGACGCTGCATACCGCAAGCCGCAGTTGTTCGAGCGTCTGATTCTCGTGGCACCAAATCCATCGATCTTGCAGGAGTCGCTACCAGGCCCTCTTTATTCAGCATTGAAGGGACTGCTCCGCGCACCTGTCCTTGGTGAGTTCCTCTACAATCTGCTGACCTCACGTCAGGCCATTCGTGGTTATTATGACCGTCAAGGCTATCACAATCCGGGTCTTATCACCGACGAACTGGTTGAGTACATCTACACCACCGCGCATCAGCCAAACAGTCGCTATGCCGCCGCATCGTTCATCAGCAACTTCCTGTCACTCGATGTACACGAAGCCTACGCCCGTCTCAAAGTGCCTGTTGTCGCTGTCTGGGGACGTGAGGCATTGTTGACGCCATCCGAGTCGTCCGAGGCGTTCAAGCGTGTCAACCCAAACACCGAGACACGCATCCTCGACAAGAGTAGCTTCCAGGTCCAGGACGAACAGGCCGCCCAATTCAACAACATTGTCCGCGAGTTCGCGGGTGCTGCTGTAAGGTAGTTATAACTGATACAAAAAGCAGGTTGCGCTTGTAGCGCAACCTGCTTTTTGTATCAGTTAAAGGGGCTTAACAAGAGACTCAGCGTATATTTCCTAGCAACGCACGCGCAATCACGACGCGTTGTATCTGGTTTGTGCCTTCAAATATCTGCGAGACTTTGATATCGCGCATGTAGCGTTCGGTGGGATAATCGCGGACGTAGCCAGCACCGCCGAGTATCTGCACGGCGTTGGTGGTGATCTCCATCGCAGCATCGGTGGCGAAGCATTTTGCCATTGCTGCGTACAGGCTGGCACTCTGGTTTGTGTCGAGTTTGTGGGCAGCTTCGTAGACAAGGAGGCGCGAGGCTTCTAGCTTCATCGCCATGTCCGCTAGCATAAACTGGATGCCCTGGAAGGCGGCTATCGGTTTGCCAAATTGTTCGCGTTCGCGAGCGTAGTTCCGCGCCGTAGTGAATGCGGCCTGTGCGACGCCAACGGCGATGGCTCCAATATTGATGCGTCCGCCATCGAGCGAGGCGAGGGCGATTTTGAAGCCCTGCCCCTCTTTTCCAATGCGGTTGGCAATAGGAATGGAACAATTCTCGAAGAGCAGTTCACGAGTGGGTGAGGAGTGCAGTCCCATTTTACGCTCGGTCTTGCCGAACGAGAAGCCGACCGTGCCTTTTTCCACCACCATACAAGTGATTCCTGCTGACCCTGTTGCCTGTGTTGTTCGTACCATGAGCAGGTAAATATCGGCCTCGCCACCATTTGTGACCCAGAGCTTCGAGCCGTTTAGCACGTATTCATCGCCGATGCGCTCGGCCCGACATTGCAGACTCGCGGCATCTGAACCCGATGCCGACTCGCTCAACGAAAACGCTCCGAGCAACTCGCCCGTTGCCAGACGAGACACCCATCGCTGGCGTTGTTCGTCGTTACCAAAGCGTGCAAGTGAGCCTGTCACCATATTGTGAACGGAGAGACCGACAGCGGTTGCCATCTCCCCTTGTGCCAGTTCTTCGTAAGCTATGACTCCCATGAGGCGACTAAGCATCGTCCCACCATATTCTTCTGGTGTGGTCATGCCCAGCAAGCCCAATTCCGCCATCTTTGTGTAGACAGCGCGTGGAAAAGAATATGTCTCGTCCCACGCCTCTGCGTATGGTGTAATCTCCTGTGCAGTGAAGCGACGTACCATGTCGCGAATATCTGATTGCTCTTCATTGAGATCAAAGTTCATGCGTTTGTAGTCCTTCTGGTTGCTATAGATGCGTTATAAGGTGTAAAAGACCTCATGCGAATGGCCCCTACGCCGTTTTTATCATACCACGCATTGTTTGGCGATATACGTCAATTGTTGTCGCACAAGAGCCATGCTTCCTGGACGTTTCGCACGGTCTAGCTCGACCATCAGAGTGTCACACTGCTTGCCACACCTGTATCGTGCGGTCAACGCCAGCGGAAGCGATGCGCGTGCCGTCGGGTGACCACACTACAGCGGTAACATAGCCAATATGACCGTGATAGGTAAAGCTCACTTTTTTTGTCGTCATGCTCCAGATATCTACCATCTTGTCGTTGCCGCCGGAGGCAAGATGCTTGCCATTGGGCGACCAAGACACACAGTTCTTCATGCCTTTGCTCCGATTGCCATAAGAGTGTAACATCGTTCCCGTCACGGCATCGTGTACAAGTATCCACTGATCGCTACTGGCTGAAGCAATATATCTACTATCGGGCGACCATGCGATGCTATTGACGCGCCCCTCATGACCACGTAATGGAAGTACATCGCGCTGCGTTGAGAGTATAGAGGTAATCGTGTTGAAGAAAGATTTCTTTGGGGGTTCTTTGACTGGATACCACAACAATACGTTACGGTCTTCGCCTGCTGAGGCAATATGTTTCCTATCGGGCGACCACGCCACCGCATGCAATGCATCGCTATGGTTACGAAAAATGTATTGCACAATACCTGTCGTGGCATCCCATACGTGAACGGTTTTATCTGCTCCCGCCGATGCGATTTGTGAAGGTAAGCCGCTCCCATACGCGGAGAGCAATGGCGACCATGATAGCGCATTGACTGGTCCGCTATGTCCCTGATAGGTGAAGAGTGTGGTCCCTGTTGTCGGGTTCCATATGCGTACTGTTCCATCATCGCTCGCCGATGCGAGACGCATACTATCAGGCGACCATACCAGCGCGTTGACGCGATTCCGGTGTTCTTTATAGGTCAAAAGCTGTTTACCATTCGTGGCATCCCATAGCTGGACCGTTTTGTCATAGCTTGCCGATGCAATCCACTTTCCATTGGGAGACCACGCCAGCGCGGTTACGCGACTGCTATGTCCGATGCAGGCGAAGAGCATATTTGCCATTGGTGGTATGATGGGAGAACGGTTCCCTTTGTACCTTTAGGTGGCCTGGGAACGTTTGCAGGTGCCCGATAGCTAGTTGGAACGCTACTCTGTACTGTCTGTGTTTGTCTTCCATGCTGCTGTATGCGTTGCAGTTCTTGTTTGACGAGCAGAACGCTGGTTGGACGTTTACTACTATCGACGCTTACCATACTTGCGATGAGAGTATCGAGGCCAGCTAGTGTTTGTTGGTTTTTCAGCACAAGAGGCGAGAAGGTAAAGGGCGACTCTGATGGATCGTGGCCCGTGAGAAGTTGATGAAGCGTTGCGCCGAGGCCGTATACATCTGCACGGGCAGTTGTCTGTGCCTTACCATACTGTTCGGGGGCGGCATAGCCGGTTGAGCCGAGGGCAGTAGTATCCTTTGTCTGTCCAGGTTTGAAGTGCCTTGCAATGCCGAAGTCGATCAGGTAGATATGTCCTGTAAGGGTAAGCATGACATTAGCGGGTTTGAGGTCGCGGAAAATGATTGGCGGTTGCAGCGAGTGCAGATAGGTAAGGACATCACAGAGTTGCACGCCGATGTCAAGTGTTTTGTCGATGGAGAGTAGGGTACCTTGTAAATCTACTAGGTGTTCCTCCAGCGTCTTGCCTTCGATAAAGTCCATCACAAGATATGAGCGACCCGTGTCCGTAAATTGGTCATAGATGTGTGGCAAGTTGGGATGTTTCAGGCTGGCAAGCATCAGTGCTTCGCGCTTGAACGCGCTGGTAGCCTCTTGCAATTCTTGCGCGTTCATGCTACTCTGGCTCATCTCCTTGATGGCGACGACTCGGCTCCCAAGCTGAGTATCTGCCGCTTTATAGACAGCACCGAAACCACCGCGTCCTACCTGTGCCAGCACAACATAGCGTTGTTTCAAGATATGCTGCTGCATCAAAAGGCCAGTGAGTGTAGTAGAAATGGCTGGTCTACGCGTTATAGAAGTAGATGGCTGTGGTGTGGAGAGATGTTGACCGCATGCCTTACAAAAGGTGGCCTGTGTACGATTGGCCGCGCCACAGGTATCGCAAAAAAGGTAAGACGGAAGGGTCATGCTGGAGTGCCATCCTTTTCAGTCAAACATTTGTTCGTATTATTATTATCAGAAGTACAGTAGTACATCTCTTGATTGTTGTCAAGGGAGCAAAAGCTCGGATTGAGACAAGAAAAAATATTGTCGAAAGAGCCACAACGTGTTATGCTACCTGTGACAAAGAAATAAATAGAGCGACTCTTGCTCAATATATGTATCCAGTCTGAGCGATATGTATTATTATAAGGAGGGTTTATTTTATGGCGTCTGCTGAAGCAGAAAAACCAACATGTCCTGTCTGTAATCAAAATGATATGGTGATGACGATGCAACAGGCATACGACTCAGGAGTTGCGCGAACCGCACCGCCCGATATGCCGACGCGTAGCGTCGCGATGATGCCGTATATTCTTGTGTGTGCCGTTCTCGTGGGTATTTGTGTCTTCCTCATTGTTGTGCTTATTGGAGGGCTGGAGGCGAGCTTCGATCCAGGATGGATGGTGGTGCTTGTCGCTTTGACGCTCATTAGTATTGTAAGTGCGCTTGTGACATCCTACATCGCGTTCCAACGTGTGGTGAAGGGCGATGCCGAGGCAACGGAGCGTTTCCCAGAATGGGACCGCGTAACGGCTGCCTGGAACAAGCTACGCTATTGCAAACGTGACGACGTTGCATTCGATCCAGAGGCAAACAAAGTTGTTTCTAACGAAGCTCTTTCTGCTCTTCGTTCGATGGAAGAAGGACAAGCGGAAAAGGTTGCAACAACCCTAGTTAAGAACTAAGTAGGGGCCATAATTTATTACGCCCTCGCCCCAATGGTCAACAGGGGCGAGGGTGTAATAAATTATGGCCCCATACGCGTCAAGTTAAGCTGAGTCAAATTGGTGCTGGATGAGGCGTGAGGTACTGAAGCGAGTGCTTCGCTCCTCAATGCAACACCCCCTTGCCAACCCCCTCAATCATGAGTCGAAGAGCCGTGCCCAAACGCATATGCTTGCGAAGTCCATGAACCAGCACGGGCACTTGTTCTCGCAAGACCTCCGCCACTCCCGTCAGACTATATGTG
>JAABUX010000563.1_pt1 | contig 62856 bp, 50 predicted proteins | sample 5561851 | NCBI WGS metagenome assembly JAABUX01 (sample SAMN10711883, study PRJNA513361) | rock metagenome | isolation source: Antarctica rocks | place: Antarctica: Victoria Land, Richard Nunatak red sandstone | collected 2016-01-03
CAGTCGGCGTGGACCCACGCTGGTTACACCTGTCCTCGGCTGCCCGAGGCAGGATGCTCAACATCCCCGTCGCAACCGCTGCCAGCAACAGGATGCCGCGTCGGCTCTTGATCATCTAACCTCCCCGGGAACTCGCCCGCGGCACCGGCCAATCCTTGGCGCGGCAGCCCTCCAATTCACCCGTCTACCTCGACCGCTCTCATACTCGCACAGAGCGCCACAGCTCCGTTCCATCATGTATCCGTGCTATGCGTTCGTCTCCAATCCCATTACCCATCCCTACCCAAACTCACCCGCCCGAAACTGCTAAACTGAATCTCCTGCCGCACTCGCCTAGCCTCCGCGCGAGACCGGCTCGCAAGGAGACACCCATGCCAGACCACACCCTCAACGGCAACCACACCTCCTCCCTACGCCTCAAGACCGGCCTCGCCGAGATGCTCAAGGGTGGCGTCATCATGGACGTCATGAACGTCGAGCAGGCCCGCATCGCCGAAGAAGCCGGTGCCGTCTCCGTCATGGCCCTCGAACGCGTCCCCGCCATGATCCGCGCCGAAGGCGGCGTCGCCCGCATGGCCAGCCCCAAGCTCATCCGCCGCATCATCGAGGCCGTCTCCATCCCCGTCATGGCCAAGGCCCGCATCGGCCACTTCGCCGAAGCCCAGGTCCTCCAGCACCTAGGCGTCGACTTCATCGACGAGTCCGAGGTCCTCACCCCCGCCGACGAGACCTTCCACATCGACAAGCACAGCTTCACCACGCCCTTCGTCTGCGGCGCACGCAACCTCGGCGAAGCCCTCCGCCGCATCGCCGAAGGCGCCGCCATGATCCGCACCAAGGGCGAGCCCGGCACCGGAGACGTCGTTCACGCCGTCCAGCACATGCGCCAGATCGTCCGCGAAATCAAGGCCCTCACCGTCCTCGAAGACCAGGAACTCTACAACGCCGCCAAGGTCCACGGCGCGCCCTACGAACTCATCCGCATGGTCGCCAAGGCCGGCAAGCTCCCCGTCCCTAACTTCTCCGCCGGCGGCATCGCCACCCCCGCCGACGCCGCCCTCATGATGCAGCTCGGCGCGGAAACCGTCTTCGTCGGCTCAGGCATCTTCATGAAGGGAGGCGCCATACCTCTCGACGTCGAGAACAACCCCCTCGAACGCGACGAGGCCGTCTCCCGCGCCAAAGCCATCGTCCTCGCCACCACCCATTTCAACGACCCCGCCATCGTCGCCGAAGCCTCCGAAGCCGTCATCGGCTCCATGAAAGGCCTCGCCGCCGCCGCTATCGAAGAGAAGAACCTCATGCAAACCCGCGGCTGGTAATCGTTTCCACCGGGACATCCATGCTGGATATCGTCTTCTCCAACGCCGTCACTCTCGAGTTCAGTCGCGAGTACCCCGTCACGTCCGAAGCTCTCTGGCACGCCCTCACCGACAGCAAAGACGTCTCCGCCTGGATGGGCTACGACTGCACCTTTGACCCCCGGCCAGGTGGCCTCTTCACCATCGGCGTCCGCAGCCAGTTCATCCACGCCGTCGTCTGCTACGTCAACCCCGGCAAATCGATCGTGACCATGTTCCGCGAGACCCTCATCTTCCAAACCGTCGAAGACCGCGGCAGCTCCTCCGTCCACAGCATGCGCCAGATAGGCATCGTCCCCGAGTCCGCCGCCAGCTTCGCCTCCGGCTGGCACCATCTACTCGACCGCCTCGCCGCCCACCTCACCGGCAGCCTCCCGGACCTCACCCCCGAAAAGATCGAAGCCCGCTACGAAGAACAGTTCCGCGCCTACGCCCAAACCCACGGCATGATGCGCCCCAGCTGACCGCACGCCAGCCCCGTGCCTCTATATGCCATCCTCTCCTAAGCGGAGGTTCAGCTACTGCACAGAATCGGCTATTAGCGTCGCAGGGATGTGTCATCCTTCGCGTAGCGGAGGATCTGCTGTAGTCGTCGCCTGTCGTTTGTTGTCATCCCGCACGGATCTGCTTATGCCGTCGCCTTTGCCTTTCCTCTTGCTGTCATCCCATAGGGATCTACCATAGCTTCCGCCGCAAAACACACAACAGCCGCCCACAAAGGGCGGCTGCCTCATCTTCCACCCCCAGCGTCAGCTAGTTGCCTGCTCCTCTGCTGACATCTCCGCAGTCTGGGCCGCCCCCTCGCTTGTCTTCCTTTCCTCCCAGACTCTCGATGGCGCAAATACTCCCGCGACTTCCGTACACTGGAAACAGACCAATTCCAGCAGCCCCGATGCAAGGGTGCTACAGACATCAAAGTACAGGGCTAACTCTTTACTTTGGGAGACTTTGACTAAAAGTATGGGGGGGGGAGGGTACCACCACGAACACATCCGATCCAGCGCCCCTGACCGTCGGCGTCCTCGCCCTTCAGGGCGCCTACGACCTCCACGCCGCCATGCTCCGCCAGCTCGGAGCCAACGCCGTCCTCGTCCGTAAACCCGAAGAACTCGCCGGTCTCGACGGCCTCATCATCCCCGGAGGCGAGTCCACCACCTTCCTCAAACACCTCGAACGCAACGGCTTCTTCGAAGCCCTCAATGTCTTCGTCCAGCACACCCCCACCTTCGGCACCTGCGCCGGCTGCATCCTCCTCGCCACCGAGGTCCACCACCCCAGCCAGCCCTCCTTCGCCGCCCTCGACATCACCGTCGAACGCAACGCCTACGGCCGGCAAATCGACTCCACCATCCTCCTCACCCCCACCTCCCTCCCCGGCCCCCCGCTCGAGATGGTCTTTATCCGCGCCCCCCGCATCACCCGCACCGGTCCCACCGTCGAAGTCCTAGCCACCCGAGACGCCTCCCCCGTCCTCGTCCGCAGCGGTCACCTCCTCGCCGCCACCTTTCACCCCGAGCTCTCCACCGACACCCGCATCCACCAACTCTTCCTCAACCTGATCCACGAGCGCCAAGCCGTCATCGCACCCCAGCCATGACCCTCGCCGACCACCTCCGCTCCCTCGAAGAGCAGCTCCTCGACCCCGCCACCCGCACCAGCCCCGCCCAGCTCAACCACCTCCTCGCCCCCGACTTCCTCGAATTCGGCAGCTCCGGCCGCACCTTCACCCGCGCCGAGATCCTCGCCGCCCTCGCCTCCGAGCTCCCCACCGCCATACTCCACCTCAGCGACTTCAACCTGCAAGCCAGCGCCCCAGGCTGGGCTCTGGTCACCTACCGCAGCACCCGCATCACGCCCGCCGCATCACGCTCCGCCCTCCGCAGCTCCACCTGGATCCACCGCGACGGTCGGTGGCAGCTCCTCTTCCACCAGGGAACACTTATCCCTCCTCTAGGAACATAAGGGCCGGGGCGCCACCCCGCCCAGCGTGCCGCACAAGATCCTTATGCCCACAACCTCCTGCGAATCGCACCCGCCGCTCCCAGCAACCCAGTCCCCAGCAGCAGAAACGTCCCCGGCTCCGGCGTCACCGCATAGATCTGCCCCTCGATCTCCCCACCCGGGTGCACCGAGTTGTGTATGTTCACGTACGCCATCCCGTTTTCAAAGCCCGCGAGAAACGTAGACTCCGTCAGGCCGCCCCCAAACGCAAACGTGCTCAGATCAAACACGTTCGTATACGTCCCAAAGGTCGCGCTTGGGAAACCCGCAAACGGAACCACTACAGCCGCGTTCGTTCCCACCGGCGCGCAGCAATGGATATGTGCCGCCAGCGCAGGTGCCGTCAGGCCGCTGAACGTCTCCGTCACCGAAAGGAGATTGCCATTCAGCGTCAAGGTCGCGAACCCCGTCGCCGCCGATCCATTCGGCGGAACCTCCGACGTCCCCCTCAATGTCGCCGTATAGCTCATTGTGTCCGCAAAGCAAGGGGCTGCAAACGCGCTGACAGCAAACAGCGCCCCAGTCACTACCATTCGTCTCAACAACATATCTCTCTCCTTGGTGTATCGGTTCACGTTCGCCCGCACTTCCGCTCAGCAACAACGTACCGGAGCACCTTCCGCAACCTGCTCCCTCTTGGTCCGTGCCAGCGCGGATCACGCACCCTCCGCCCAGGTCCACGACTCTAGACCTCTGCTCTGACCGGCGCAATGCAGTCGACCTCGGTACCGCATGAAAACTTCGTGTCTGCCATGTCCTCAACGAACACCCTGGCCTGTTCCTCTGCTGCAAAGGTCCCTCACCGGATATCCTTCCCCTATGCCGTTCGGCTGCCTCACACCCGATCTCCGCGACGCCGCCGTTCTCCTCCGCTTCTGGCCCCTCCCCGCCGACGCCAGCGCCCACGGCCTCGCCCTCGACCGCCACCTCCTCCTCAACCTCTGGATCGTCCTCGCCCTCGCCGCCCTCGCCCACATCCTCCTCCTCTTCGGCCTTCTCTTCCGCCACCGCACCGTCGCCCTCGAGCCCGCCCACGACAGCCGCCACAAGCTCCGCCTCGAGTACCTCCCTCTCCTCGCCCTTACCCTCCTCTTCGCCGCACTCGCCATCCACGCCGAGCGCCTCTGGGCCGCCTCCCGCTACACCGGCGCAGACCCCTCCGCCCTCCAGGTCGAAGTCACCGGCATGCAATTCGCCTGGTACTTCCGCTACCCCGGCCCTGACTACACGTTCGGCCGAACATCTCCCACCCTGGTAGACCCCGGTGCCGGCAACCCCCTCGGCCTCGACCCCGCCGACCCCCACGGCACCGACGACCTCACTACCTCCGAGCTCGTCCTACCCGCCAACCGCGAGGTCGACCTCACCCTCCACGCCCTCGACGTCATCCACGGCTTCGCCATCCCCGAGCTCCGCCTCAAACAAAACGCCGTCCCCGGCCAAACCCTCCACATCCACTTCACCTCCACCACCCCCGGCGCCTACGCCATCCTCTGCACCCAGCTCTGCGGACTCGGCCACTTCCGCATGAACGCCACGCTCCGCATCCTCCCCCCCGCCGACTTCGCCACCTGGCTCGCCCTGAAATCAAAACCGGCCCAAGCCAGCAGCTACCTTCCCCGACCATGACGGTCCCTACTTCCCCGGCGTCATCACCTGCTGGTAAACCTGCTCCAGCGGAGCAGGACTAACACTAACCTTCCCCCGATAAGGATTGTCTAGAACCGCAATGAGATAGACCATCAGCCCCATCAAGGTGGAGAACAGTATCGTCATCCACACATGCATGTTGAAGCTGGCCGTGTGAAAGAACCACGTGACCCCGACGCAAATCAGCGCGCCGACCATGACCAGAGTCCACAGCGGTCCGGGCATCTCATCGGTGACACTGTTCAAACGCGCCCGCCGGGCTTGGGTCAGCTCATTGAAGGCTCTGTCCGCCTCTGCCGCGAGAATCTTTTGGCTCTCGCTTTCCGGCTCGAAAGACATGAAGTGTGCCTGAAAGTCGTTCAGGATGCCGCTGGCATTATTGGGAACGATTCCGCGCTGTTGCATCGGCCAACCTACATCGATCACACCACGCGTATATCTGCGCAGATCTTCCTCCAGGATGGAGCGCGTCGGATCTGGATAGGCCGTGATATCGCGGTAAAAGAACGCCCAGGGAAGCTGCCTCATGATCGACCTTGCCTTGCACCTCGGAATAGGTGGTCCACGTCCCAACCGCCAGCAGACCCAACGTGATTCCGTAAAAGACCGTCACCGCAGCAAGGTAAAAACCCACAATGTCGTTATGCGAGTGATCGACGCCGTGGAGACGTCGCACCCATCCCCGCGTGAGATAGAGCCCCCCAAGACCGATCACCGCAAACACGATCACGGTCAGAGCGCCGAAGAGCCAATTGGGAAGGTCGTAGAGCCAATAAAGTCTCATGGAAACGCTCACCTTTCAACTGCGGTCCAGTCCATCATCGCTGAATACCTGTTTGTACACGCCCTGATCGCCTCGCCGCCATAAGACAGCTTCACTCCACTACCTTCCCCACGCCATCATCCCGTCTTCCATGCACGGTAGAAACACCTGAGGATTAGCCGTCTCCTCGGCACTTTGCCCCCTCTCGGGCGTTGCGGTCGGGGCCGAAGCTCAGAGATCTGGTGTCTAATCCACAGAAGTTACGGAGGATAGAGCGTGCAACGTACAGGTGTACTTGTTGTGCCTTTAGTAGCCCTCGCTATGGGCATCCCACCCAGGCAAAACCGCAGACGATCACTCCGCAAACGCCTGCTGGCCCCGACGATATTCAACGGTGGATGTACAGTGCCGATCCGCGCTGATCGCATGGGGAGCGTACTTCGCGGAGAAACGGGACGATGCTGCAGGGCTATCCCTCATCCCCGCTCTGCTGAAACAGCAACTGCCATCGGAAGGTGAGTTTCAGGCAACCACCTATGACGAGGCAACCTACGCGCAACGTAAGGAGATGGCCGAACTCCTCCACGTTGCCATCACCACCGGCGGCACTGTGGAAGCGGAGGACCTCGCCCAGTTGGATCAGCGCTTCCCCGTTCAGGCCCTGGTACTCGCTGCACGTCTTCCCGTCAAAGCAAGGAGCCCGCTTCTGCTTCGCTGGTATGGCACTCAGGACAAGACCGAACGCATGACCTTGGTGCCAGCCTCAGCTATGCTCCTGGCGCAAGATCCGTCAGAAGGATTCGCCGCAAGTGTCGTTCAAGACACAAAAGCCTACCTGCACCTCGCCGTCATCTTCTTCGGAAGCTCTAGCCACTGCGGACCCGTTCCCCCGGACTTCCACCATCCTGTCCTCAGTCAGATGCTCGGGATCCCAGAGAGTTCGATGGCTTGGCAGCGTTTCAGCACCCACGACATCGAATGGAAAGACACTGGGCAGTTTCTCGACAGCGTCCACCATCGATTCAACGCAGAGCGAAAGGCGCTTGACGCCACCGTAACGTCTCTCTTCGCAAGGGGATTGCTTACGCCGCAGGAAGCCAAAGCTGTTCGACCTCAGTTGGTCATCGACATCGACGATCAGCGCACGGACAAATCTCAGCCGCTGCCATCCATAAACTTTGATGACCCTCAAACGAGGCAAGGCAAGCCTCCCACTCCCTGGGAGTGTCTCGTGCGGTGGCGAACCAACATGAGCAGCCGCACTGGTTCCCTCTACTCGGCGACGCTGAACCTGATCAAGTCTCGTCGTCGGCAACTTCTCGAACGCCATCTACTGCCATTGGCAGACCGTAAAAACTACCAACGTTTCACACCCGCTCAGTTCGTCTTCGGATTCGTCACCCATGCCAGCCAAGCCTGCGCCGTTGCCGCATCCGGCAGCCAATTCGTATCATCAGTCGGCACCAGCTGTGTCGTTATACTCGCATCCACAATCCGGCAGTTCACCAGCCCCTGCCCATCCTGCGATCCATCCAGAACACAGCGAAAATACGAAGGAACTCCCGACCCCCCCCCACGCGCCACCGCCTCGATCCAGGGAAGAATCAAACTCCGCGTCGACAACGTACAGCAATGCGGCGTCTGGTTCTGCACCCCAAACCCCCACCGCGCCCCTATCGCTCGTCCCCTGTCAAAATACGCATACCCCCGCTCCGTCCCTGACAGCTGATCCTGCGCGTTGCCCAGCACCAGCAACGGCACTCGCGCGTCCGCCGCCGAAACGGTCACCGTATCCAAATTCAGAAACGCCGATCCTGGAGCAAACGGGATCGCCCCCATCACACGGTCCGGATACGCATGCGTCAGCGTCGCCGACAGCACGCCCGCCGCCGAAAACCCAAACAGGATTACCGGCGCCGTCGCCAGCTCCGCATGTCCCGTCAGCACAGCAAACTGCGTCAGCGCAGCAAACAGCGCCCGCCCCGGCCCCCTCGTCGCATCCGGCTGCAGATCGCCAAAGCTTTTCGCGTTGCACTGGTGCGCATACACCGTCGTCAGGTGCAACGCATACGCCATCGCGCGCATACTCGCATCATCGAAAAGCTCCCCGCTGTCTCCGCGCTCAAAGATCACCAGCACCGCAATCTGCGGCGCAGTGTCATACGGGATCGGCGTCTCATACGTGCAGGGGCCCGCAAGATCCTCCCCCGCCAGCGGCGTCACCGTCGTCGTGATCGTATTCACCCGAACTCCCGACCCACAGCCCCACATACCCACAAACGCAAATCCGGCAAGCGCCAAACCAATCAGGCGAAAGGAGCAGAGACGCATCGACACGAAGGATCCTCTTTCCCCGCACTATACCCAAGCGGACGCCACGGAACCATATATACCGCTCGCCCATTCACGCTCCCGTAACCGCTGCATCCGCCACCTACCCGAAGAGACTTCATCCGCACCGCACCAGACTTGCTCTACCCTCTAAAGAGGATGTATCCGCAGACCTCCAGACCGGGGCAGCTCCGTACCACCTCCCTCCTGCGCCGCTGGATCTTCACCACCGACCACCACGTCATTGGTCTACAGTACCTCGCCCTCGCCCTCGTCGCCGTTGGCATCGGCACCGCGCTCTCCCTCCTCATGCGCCTCCATCTCACCTGGCCCGACCGCGTGCTCCCGTTCCACGGCGCCATCCTCCCCGAGGACTATCTCGCCCTCGTCACCATCCACGGCACGGTCATGCTCTTCTTCGTCCTCACCACCGCCCCGCAGTCCGGCTTCGGCAACCTCATCCTCCCGGCGCAGATCGGCAGCCGCACCATGGCCCTGCCCCTTGTCAACGCCGTCTCCTTCTGGCTCACCGCCCTCGCTCTCGTCGTCCTCCTATCGAGCACCCTCGTCCCCGGCGGCTCCCCCATCTCCGGCTGGACCGCCTACCCGCCCCTCTCCGCCATCAGCTCCGCCGGCCCCGGCCAGGGTGCCGGCATGGACTTCTGGCTCGCCTCCATCGCCCTCTTCGCCATCGCCACCACCCTCTCCTCCATCAACACGCTCGTCACCATCCTCAAGCTCCGCTGTGACGGCATGACCTGGCAGCGCCTCCCCCTCACCGTCTGGGGCTGGTTCACCGCCGCCCTCCTCTCGCTCCTCGCCTTCTCCGTCCTCCTCGCCGCCCTTCTCATGCTCTTCTGCGACCGCCACGCCGGCACTGCCTTCTTCGTCCCCACCGGCGACCTCGTCAACGGAACTCTCCACGCCGCCGGTCACCCCGGCAACGGCTCCCCCCTGCTCTGGCTGCACCTCTTCTGGTTCTTCGGACACCCGGAGGTCTACATCGCCATCCTCCCCGGCATGGGCCTGACATCAATGCTCCTCGCCAACTTCTCCCGAAGAAGGGTCTTCGGCTACCGCATCATGATCTCCACCACTCTCCTCATCGGCCTCCTCGGCATCCTCGTCTGGGGACACCACATGTTTGTCGCCGGCCTCAACCCCTTCGCCGGAACCGCCTTCTCCATCTCCACCCTCGCCATCGCCCTCCCCTCAGCCGCAAAGGTCCTCTCCTGGATCGCCACCACCTGGCGCTCGAAACCTCGCTACACCTCTGCCATGCTCTTCGCCCTCGGCTTCGTCTCCCTCTTCCTCACCGGTGGCCTCACCGGCCCCATCCTCGCCCAACCCATCCTCGACCAGTACCTCCACAACACCTTCTTCGTCGTCGCCCACTTCCACCTCATCATGGCCATGGCCGGCGTCTTCGGCCTCTTCGCCGCCACCTACTATTGGTTCCCCCTCCTCACCTCCCTTAACGGCAGACCCGCCCGTCTCATCAGCGAAAATCTCGGCCGCTGGCACTTCTGGCTTACCTTCTCCGCCGTTTACGCCACCTTTCTCCCCATGCACCTCGCCGGCCTCCTCGGCGAACCCCGCCACTACGCCCAGCTCTCCGGCCTCCCCAACGTCGCCGCCAACCACCTCCTCGCCCCCACCCTCCCTATCAACACCCACATTACCTACGGAGCCTTCATCCTCGCCGCGTCGCAGTTCCTCTTCCTCTATAACCTCATCCGCAGCTGGAGCCACGGCGACCTCGCCCCCGACAACCCCTGGCAAGCCACCACCCTCGAGTGGCACCCACTTCTGCATCCATCCGTCATTCAGCAAACCAGCTACCAAACCGATCTCCCCACCTTCGCCCAGCCTCACCGCGCCAAGATGGGCTCCGAGCCACAAATCCCAGTGGAAACCAAGCCCAAACAAATTCCAATCACCGTCTTCCGAGGCCCCTGCCATTACACCGCCGGCGACTTCTTTCCACAGTGGCAAAGGCCCGCCCCAGCAACACCCAAACAGGAGTAAGCTACGAGAGCGCAACCCCTCGACGCGAGGCCTCCTCATGCCAGCTATCATCACTCCCCCGGGCACAGACCGCGACCAGCGTCGCCGGACCGACGACCACGACATAGGCCACGGCCGCCGGCCGCCCACCGACATCGACAAACGCACCGGCGGTGGCGGCGAAGGCGATAACTGGAACGACCGTCCCCAGGGCCGCCGTGGTCCTCGCGAGCGCCTCTCCCGCTATCGCATGGCCGTACTCTTCGCCCTTGCCGGCGATCTCATGTTCTTCATTGCCATCGTCAGCGCCTTCTTCGTCGCCCAGTCCTCCGGCCATTTCGACGCCTCTAGCGCCTACATCAACGAGTGGCTCCCCACCACCGTCCCTCCCATCCTCTGGCTCAACACCGCCGTCATCATCGTCTCCTCCGCCACCATGGAGGTCGCCCGCCGCCGCATGTTCGACGAGACCCACGTCATGGAAGAGTGGTTCGGCCTGGGCCGCCCTACCTCCCGCCGCGCCATGCCCTGGCTCGCCGCCACCGTCGTCCTCGGCCTCGTCTTCCTCGCCGGACAAGCCATTGCCTGGCAGCAGCTCGCCCTCCAGCACGTCTTCTTCAAGTCCAATCCCTCCTCCCACTTCTTCTTCCTCATCACCTACACCCACGCCGTCCACCTCTTCCTCGGCATCGGTGCCCTGCTCGCCGCGCTCTACGGCCTCTACGCCTCCAAGCTCATGGAAAACCGTCAAATCCTCGTCGACTGCTCCGCCTGGTACTGGCATTGCATGGGCCTCTTCTGGCTCTTCCTCTTCGCCCTCCTCGCCTTCTTCCAATAGCCTGTGCTCACTCCCCGAAGCCGTTCCGCTCAGCCCAAAACTTCGTCGCCTGTCACTCTGAGCGAAGTGGAAGGATCCCAGTATCTCGCCGGTGCCGCCAACCACAGCAGAAGGCCACCACTGGCGACGGGACGCCCCCACCCCACACACCTTCTCCTCGCCCTCTTCCTCCTCCTCACCCCCACCGCCCACCCCCAGGGTTGCACCCAGTGCCGCGACAACACTGCCGCTACACCACCCTCCACCCAGCGTGCCTACCGCCACGCCATCGTCCTCCTCGCACTCACCGCCACCGGCATCTTCACCGGCTCCGTCCTCCTCCTTCGCCGCCATCGCTGACCCCGCGGTGTATCCTCGGCATGTGCGCCGTCTCCCCCCGCTCGCCGCAGCCCTCGTGCTTCCTCTCCTGGGCTGCCGGCCTCCCGCGATCCCCGCACAACCAAGCCCCGGCGAGTACGCCATCTATAACGCCTGGCTCGAGCAGACCAGCTCCACCCTCCCGCCCTCGCTCACCCTCGCCGTCGACGACGCCACCCTCGCCCCACGCCAGAACGAACTCCAATTCCAGCAATGCCTCCCTCCCCGCATGGAGGACATATTCGACAAGGTCCCCCCCACCACCCTCACCTCCACCTCCGGCAACGAGTGGCTCAAGCTCGGCGACGGCCGCTCCACCCACCTCCGCCCCGCAAACAGCCCCCTCCACTTCGACCACCCCACCGACTGGGTCCGCCTCTCCCGCGTCGCCTTCACCCTGTCCGGCTATGACGCCTACCTCTGGGTCGAACACAGCACCTGCGGCACCCACGATAAAGGCTGCAGCGAGGGCTCCGGAACCCTCATCCACGGCAAAAAATCCTCCGGCTCTTGGACCTTTGAAGACACCACCTGCCAGATACTCCTCTCCCCCACCCCACCCCAAGTCTAAGGAATCAGCCGCATATTGCCGTGTAGGCGTGGTTTGTGCCCACGATCACCCTCTAGGCGACTCCGGACAGACTACGGCTGTGCTGCCGGCAGTAAACGTTGCATCGTATGGCCCTTGTCGTCGAGAAAGATGAGACTTGGGCTTCCATCCTCGGCGACCTGCATCACAATGCGTTTCTTCCCTTCGCGTCCATAAGCGACACAGCAGCCGTGCCGTCCGCAGTCCTTCCCACCCATATGCGCCGATTGCCATCGCTGACGGCGAGGCCTGCAAAGCGATCCTCCTTATCATCGACGCCCGCAAGCTGAACGATCTGATTGGCGCCGTACTTGTCAAAAGAAAGGCTCCCGCCGGAATCGATCACCTCACCCTTCTCATTGCGGCGCCCGCCAAAGATCAGGCCGCCATTCTCTGAACCCTCGTCGTTGTAGAAAGTCATACCCGCTTGTGGCCGATCGGAAGGCGGGAGCTCTTTGCCGTTCACAATGACACCCGGCAGCCTGTCGTGGTTGGAGATCACCATTCTCAAGGTGCCGTTGGGCTCGACCACGTCAATACGATGAACTTGTATCTCATCAAACGCCTGCACACCGTGAGGTTTCGCTCCCATCAGCACCACAACCGCAAGAGCGGTACTCGTGAGAGCGGAGTAGACGAGCAGGACCTGCTGGCTAACGATCTTCATAGCTTTGCTCCCATGCGGGTCATTACAACATACGTCAGAAAATCCTACGCTACGGTTTGCTGACCATCAGCCAGCGCTGCCTCAAACCGCTGGCCATCCAAGGGTAAGCGCGCCTCCCATCCAATTCCAACCTTGATCATCTGAGGCACCAGGCAAAAGACCTGCTGAGGGAGCACTCTGCCCGCACCCCGCAACGGCCCAGCAAATCCCGGGCGTTCCACCCCCGTTTTGATCGCGTTCCAGATGCCGACATTTTCAGCGCCAACCTAAGCCCGACCGACGCACATCTCACCATCGCGCGCGAGCATGGATTCCCGAGCTAGAACAAGGCTGAAGCCACATATCGAGCAGCCGGCCCTCGGGCCCGCAACCACCGAAGCTTGTCATCCTTCGCCCCAGGCGGAGGATCTGCTTTTGCAGGGAGGGCTTCTGCACCATGCGTGGCCAGCGCAGATGTTAAACTCCTCCAAGAGTGCTCTCCCCCCTCACGCCCATCTTTGAAGAGCAGTACCGCGAGCTGCGCCCCCGCGCACCCATTCCCCCGCTCGACATCCGCTTCCGCCGCTTCACCTCGCTCAACACCACCATCCGCCTGCGCGAAGGCCGCCTCCACGTCCGCCTCTCCGACCTCCTCGAGCACGCCCCCGAGAGCGTCCACCGCGCCATCGCCCACATCCTCCTCGCCAAGCTCTACAAAAAGCCCATCGCCCCCACCCACGCCGACCGCTACCGCCGCCACGTCTCCTCCGAAGCCGTCTCCCGCCAGGCCGAGCACATCCGCCAAACCCGCGGCCGCAAACGCATCCTCACCGCCGCCGGCCACCACTACGATCTCGACGAGGTCTTCGAGAGCCTCAATACTCGCTTCTTCCACGGCCTCCTCGGCCGCCCCACCCTCACCTGGTCCGCCCACCACGCACGCCGCATGCTCGGCCACTACGACGCCGCCCACAACACCATCGTGGTCAGCCGCGTCTTCGACCGCCCAGACACCCCCCGCTGCGCCGTCGAATACCTCCTCTACCACGAGATGCTCCACCTCAAGCACCCCGTCCGCGTCAAAGCCGGTCGCCGCTGCATCCACTCCCGCGAGTTCCAGGCCGAAGAACGCCTCTTCCCCGAACTCGACCAGGCCAAGGCCTACCTGAAACGCCTCTAGCCACTGCCCGTCGCAAAGGCGAACACCCAGTACCGCGCAAATGCCCAACCCCAGGTCAACACAAGCGCGTTTGTCAGTACCGATCCTCAGTGGGACAGGCACCTCTGGTGAGCGATCTCCATCTTTTGGAGATCTCTGCAGCTGGTTAGAATTCCTCAATGAACTTGGCGTCGTTACTCTCGCAGCTTTGGCGTTCCTATAAGGCGCATACCAGTACGTCTCTTTTGGGACTAAATCTGGAGAGCCAAGCGTCCGAAGTCGGCGCAAGAACGATCACCGTCGATCGGCCTCTCAGTGAGCAGGAGAACGCAATCGCCAAATGGCTCTTGCTGAACGCAACGCCGCCAGCGTATGCCTTCCTAGCTCAACTCGATGGTGCTCGTGTCGCCGGTCTTTGTGGCTGTGGATGCCCTACGGTGGATCTCAAGCTGCTTGAGGGCACCCCGAGAGCAGAGCCCAGAGACAATCCCATTGGGGATGCCATTGGGGAAGTGAACGGGAAGATGGTCGGCGTGATGCTTCTGCAAAGTGATGGCTACCTAAGATGCCTCGAGGTCTACGATCTTAGCGATATAGCGCGTCCCTACGGACTCCCCGACTTTGACTCCCTGCGGCCCTTCGAAACTACCTCGCCTAGCACCTCAGCAAGCGGGTACAGCGGAACCATCGACTAGGATTAGTCCTCACAAGTCGGCTTATCGTCAGCAATCCAGCTGAGGAGCCCTCCGGGGCCGTCCACCAGTCCGAATTCCATTAAACGCTGTTACAAAGACTGATACCTGCCTACCTCGGGTATGCGGCTTTTCGCGTGAGCAAACCAGCTACGCTGTACCAAGGGAGCGCAGCACATCATGGCGAGTCCGTTTGTGATCATGACCGGTGCGTCCGGCGTTGGAAAAACTACCATTGCTCGGACGATCAGAAAGCTGCATCCAGAGATCCCAGTTTTTCTCGATGAAGAGCTTAAGCGGCCGACGGATGAGTTTATGGAGAGCATAGGCCCAACAGAGGGGCCAGGTGGACCCTTCCAGAGGGGATTTGCACTTTACTCCATCCCGCAACTTGCGAAGGCTCGGCAAGATGGGCGGCCCATGCTGCTCGATTGCCAGTGTCGAATTACTTTCCTCCAGGAAGCGATCACCACAGCCCGGATAACGGATGCACGGATAGTCCTGGTTGAATGTGATGACCAGACTCGTGATGCCCGCCTAAATGGGAGAGGGTCGCCAGAACTTGCACACGAGCAGATGCGGAACTGGAGCAAATACCTGCACCAGGAAGCCGTTGGAGCTGTGTTGGACATACTAGACACGGGTGCGAACTCTCTCGACGGAAACGTTGCACGTGTACTCGCCTACCTGTAGTGGGGACCATCTGCAGCAGATTGGTCCTGTGAAGTCGGCTTGTCGGTAATCAGCGGGCGCTCAGCCGCGGCTTGCCCTCCGGTTTGCCACGGCGCGGAGCCCGGTCACACACACACAGCACAAGCTCACATTGCCCTCACCGAATCAGCCACCTCCACACCCACCGGCACATGACGCCGAGCCCAAACCACGACCATCACCCCCACCACCACACTCCCCAGCGCCGCCACCTGTGCATTGCTCATCCCGAAATAGATCTTCGGGTTGATCCGCACAAACTCCACCAAAAACCGCCCCACCCCACTCAGCACCAGATACAAGCCCGTCAGCCAACCCACCGGCCGCGCCCGCGCCCCCAGCTTCCATAGCACCCAGAACACCGCCAGCGCAAACAGCAGCTCATACACCGGCGTCGGCTGCACCATCGCACCTGCCGGATACACCGGCACCAACGCGTCCGGCCGCATGTGCACGCCCCACGGCAGCGTCGTCTTGATCCCATAGTCCCCATCACCGCTCGTCAAACACCCAATCCGCCCCACCCCATACCCTATCGCCGCCGCCGGCGCCGCCAGGTCCAGCATCCGCAGCGCCCCCACCCGCTCCCCCAGCGTCCCCTCGGTCACCCCGCGAAACCGCGCCTCCCGCCCCTGCCACATCAGCGCCGCAATCCCCGCCAGCAGCCCGCCAAACCACGCATACCCCGCCCGCAGCCACGTCAGGAACCCCATCACCACCTCGCCCGCATGCGCCCACCCCGGCACCGCAATCTGCCGCATATCCGCCGCCAGCCCACGCACATCCTGCAGCTCATGCCAAACCTTCGCCCCCACAATCCCCGAGATCAGCACCACCGCCACCACACTGAGCGCGTCCGCATCGACGCCATGCCGAACAAAGTTCCGATGCAGCACGATTGTCGCCGCCACCGCCGCCACCCACAGCAGCAGTCCAAACGTCCCCAGCGTCACCGATCCCAAATGGATATACGGATACATAAACCTCGCTTCCCTCTCAAAGTATAGCGGCGCAAGCCCTCCCGCTTTCCCCTCGCCCCCCATCCGCGATACGCTCGTCCCATGTCCACCGACACCTCCGTCCCCAGCAAGCCGCCAGCACCCCAGCTCCACTTCCCCGACGCCTCCGGCATGCAGATCCTCCTTAGCAGAGAGCAGATCGCCACCCGCGTCTCCGAGATCGGCGCCCAGATCTCCCGCGACTACCAGGGCCAGTCCATCGTCCTCATCGGCGTCCTCAAAGGCGCAGCCATCTTCCTCTCCGACCTCGCCCGCTCCATCCAGGTCGACGCCACCTTCGACTTCGTCGCCGTCTCCTCCTACGGCCGCGCCCGCGTCTCCTCCGGAGCCGTCAAGCTCATCAAGGACATCGACGACCCCATCGAAGGCAAGCACGTCATCCTCGTCGAAGACATCCTCGACACCGGCCTCACCCTCTCCTACCTCCGCGGCCTCATGCTCCAGCACAAGCCCGCCTCCCTCAAAATCGCCACCTGCCTCGACAAACCCGAGCGCCGCCTCGTCCCCATCGAGGCCGACTACATCGCCTTCAAAATCCCCAACCACTTCGTCATCGGCTACGGCATGGACTACGCCGAAAACTACCGCAACCTCCAGGACATCCGCTTGTTTCCCGAAGAAGCCGCCAGCCACTAAACCAGATTCGAAAGACGGCAAGCCTGTAAGAATTGTCCTGCGAAATTGCCCATGATGTGACGTGGGGCAGTTTAGAATCCGTTCCAACATTCAATCCTCCTGATCCCTCCAGGCGCCGCAAAAAGTTTGCTCAGTGCCGAGCAATCGCGCACCACAAACGTCTTGTCTTCTAGCTGAACCTTTGGCGAGCCTCACAGCTTGCATGTCTATAGGGGTTCCGCGCAGGCCTAGAGCTGTACGCGCTTAAGGGCCAATGGCCCGTTCTATGCCAGCCTGGGGTGAAGCCCCAGGTTGAAGTTGAAGTCAAGATGTGAGCAGAGGGCTGAAGGCCCGCCCCATACGCCTTCACGGAAACCGCTTTAGAAAGAAGACTTCGCGTCATGATCGAACGAGGAGCCGTCAAACTCAACCACAGCAGAAGGCTGTTATTCACTGTTGCTGCGGTAATGGGCATCGCGTTGCCAACGGCATTTGGTCAGAGCGACACGCCCCAACAGGCTCAAGCAGCAACAGCCCAAGCACCGGCCGCGCTGGCGCCGAAGATCCCTCCATTCGCAGTGGTGTCTGTCAAGCGAAACAAAGCCGATACGTATGGATCATGGACCCTGACACCGGACGGAATCTCTGCAAAGAGCGACTCCCTTCTGTGGTTCATTCAAATGGCGTACGGAGCCATTGACCAGAGGATGGTCTCAGGCGCACCGGATTGGATAGGATCCGAAAGATACGATATCGAGGCGAAAGTGGACGACGACGATATCTCTGAGCTGGGAAAACTAAGCAAAGAGCAGCGTAACTTCATGCTTCAACCAGTCTTGGCAGATCGATTCAAGCTGAAGTGTCACTTCGAAACGAAAGATCTCCCGGACTTCGCACTTGTTATCGGAAAGAAAGGTCCGAAGGGACTTATTTCGTCAAAGCCGCTCAATCCGGCTAATCCATCGCCCACTTGGAAGTTAACCGGGCAGTACAACATGTCAGCGCAAGGGATGTCCATGTCAGAACTAGCGCTCATCATATTGTCTACCGAGGCTCAACGTCTTGTTGTCGATCAGACCGGATTGACCGGTAAGTATGACTTCACACTACAGTGGAGTCGAGAGGACACCCAACCCCAGCCGGGGATTGCCCCATCGCCCGAGTCTTCCAGCCCCTTGATCTTTACCGCCATCCAGGAGCAGCTCGGTCTGAAACTCGTGCCCATAATGGTGCCGACAAAGATTCTTATCATCGACCACGTCGAGCGCCCTTCAGAAAACTAGCCGGGTGTTCCATACATTGCGGCACTGCCTGGATCATCGCCCCATCGAGATTGCAGCTGGAAACACACAGAATGCCGAAAGACGAAGCGCAGCAGTCAGTTCTGGCGAGCCCCATTCCGCTCGCTATCCAGAGCCTTCATCTGATGCTCGTCGTAGCGCGTACCCGCCACGGCTTCGACCGGTACGGCCTGCTCGATACGCAGGAGATCGTCAGCGGAGAGCTCGATATCGAGCGCGCCCAATGCTTCCTGCAACTGCGTGCGCTTGCGCGAGCCGACGACCGGGATAATGCTCGAGCCCTGGGCCAGCACCCAGGCAATCGCGAGCTGTGAGTTCGTCACGCGTTTTTCCTGGGCGATCTTCCCGAACGCCTCGACGAGCATTTGGTTGCGTTTGAAATTCTCTTCTCTGAACCGCGGCAGGTGGGCACGGGAATCGCCCCTGCCAGCTGGCCGAGCTGTGCCGCTCAGCATCCCATGCGAGAGCACGCCGTACGCCGTGACGGCGATGCCAAGCTCATGAAGCAGCGGAAGGATCTCCTTCTCCGGGTTCCGGCTCATCAGCGAGTACTCGATCTGCAGGTCCGAAATCGGATGCACGGCGTGTGCGCGGCGGATCGTCTCCGGGCCGACTTCGGAAAGTCCAATCTGCCGGACGTACCCCGCCTTGACCAGATCGCTGATCGCGCCGATTGTGTCCTCGATCGGCACTTCGGGGTCCAGCCGCGCCGGGCGGTACACATCGATGTGATCGACACCGAGGCGCGTCAGCGTGTAGGTCAGAAAGTTCTTCACCGAAGCGGGCCGCCCATCCAAACCCACGAACGCGCCGTCTGGCGATCGCAGGCCGCCAAATTTCACCGACAGCAATACCTTGTCGCGCCGGCCCTCCATCGCTTTGGCGATGAGTAGCTCGTTGCGGCCGCCACCGTAAAAGTCAGCCGTGTCCAGCAGATTGACGCCGCGCTCGATCGCTTCATGGATCGTGGCGATGCTCTCGGCATCGTCCGTCGCTTGCCCTTGCGCCGCCGACATGGCCGCGCAACCCAGGGAGAAGGGGAAGGCCGCCGGCCCCTGCGAACCCAGTCTCCTGAAATCGGTGCTCATACGCAGATCCTCAACCGTAACAAAGCTCAAAGTCTTGCTTGGAAAACCTCGCCACAAAGCACGGGGTGGGGTAGCGCACAAGGAGATCCGGTAACACCCCTTCGGCTCACACCAGCAGGTCTTTGTGGCGTCGCATCGACATCACCAGCATCCTGCGAATCTGCAGCGCCATCAGCGGCGCCAGAAGCGCAGAAAAGAATGCCCAGATTACCAGCGCGTGCCACTCCCATTGCCATAGCAGATGGATCAGTTGCAGCGGATGCCGGTGACTGAGATGGAGGATGTCTGCTTTCGACATAGGGAGCCTGTGCGCTCCAAAAAGTACAATCCCTGCGTGAATGAAAGGCAGAAACAGCAGCCACTGCAACGGTGCAACCACGTGAATCCCGATCTGCGTGGCAACGTGGTTCAGACCGAACGCCCACGCCAGCAGCAGCATGGACACGGTCGTCAACCCAAGAAACGGATTAATCCCCACCAGGAGCGCAACCGCGAGACTCCACGCCAGCCGCTTCGGGCTTACACCTCTCTTGAGCAGTCGCAGCAATGGCCGCAGGATCCGGCATCGCAGGAGATTGCGTGTACGCTGTGCGAGTGTCTTCACCCTAGGTGAGAGTGCCGAGGCAGCAGTTTGGTCGCTTGCGAGGTCTAGGAATCCAACAGGGGGGAGGTTTCCAAGGTCCCTCGCTAAGGATGCCTGATACTCGCGGGTGCCCCAACTCCGCACAGCCCTATCGCGCCGAGGTTGGGGTATCGCGCGAACGGGCGGCCGTACAGCATTATCATCAACACCTCTTCAAGGTGTTGAAGTGGCGCATCTTGACGCTCAAATCCCTATACTTAAATCAGCGATTCAATCGCAAACGCAACACACATCCAAACGACTCAGCGCCCCTGACGCCGAAAAGAATACACACCTCAGGTCCAGAGTCAAAGTCTCTACTTTGAAGACTTTGGGACAAAGTACGGGGGGGGGTGGGGTACCTACCGGGCTCACGCTCCCGACATCTGCTCAACCACGTCCCCACGCACTTCCACCCCGCCCGAGTCCCCCAGCCCAAACACCTCCGCCAGCAGACGGTAGCTCCGCAGCCGAGCCGCATGGTCCCACGTAATCGTATTCACCACCACCTCCCCGATCCCCAGCGCCGAAGCCATACCCTCCAACTCCCGCCGCACCTTCGCTGGAGCCCCCACAAAGTACCGCGGGTACTCCCCCTCCTCGACCGCGACATCCCCAAACGTCCGCAGCTCTCGCAACGCATCCTCAGGCGAAGCCACCGGGCTCCGGTCCCCCAGCCGGATCCGCCGCTGCAGCAGCCGCACACTCGCCCCAAGATACTCCGCCTCCTGCTCGGTCTCCGCGCAGATCACCCCCACCGCCACGGTCGCCTCCGGCCGCCCCCGATAAGAGCTCTCGACAAATTGAGCCCGGTACGCCGCAATCGCCGCCCGCGTATGCACCGGCGAAAAGAAGTGCGCAAACGCATACGGCAACCCAAACTCCGCCGCCGCCGCCGAACTCCACATGCTCGACCCCAGCATCCACACATCCGGCCCCCCCGGCATCCACGGCGCCACCCGCACCTTCGCAAACGGATGCCCCGCCGGAAAGCCCCCATCCAGGAAGGCCAGCAACTCCGCCGTTTGGTCCGCAAAGTCATCCTGCATCTGCACCCGCCGCTCCCGCCGCAGCGCCATCGACTCCACCGGCCCGCCCCCCGGCGCCCGCCCAATCCCCAGATCCACACGCCCCGGATACAGCGCATGCAGCATCCGAAACTGCTCCGCCACCTTCAACGCCGCATAGTGCGGCAGCATGATACCGCCCGACCCAATCCGTATCCGCCGCGTCTCCGCCCCAATCCGTGCCAGCATGATCTCCGGAGCCGTGCACGCCAGCGTCTCCATCGCATGGTGCTCACTCATCCAGAACCGCGTATATCCCAGCCCATCCACCCACCGCGCCAGCTCAATCGACCGCTGCAACGCCTCGCCCGCATCGCTCCCGGCCGCCACCGGCGACTGGTCCAGCACCGAAAGCCGCAACCCGCTCTTCGATCCCACTTCACTCATGCCGTTTAGATGTCGCCGATGAGGGATCGGAACCAAGGCTCTGGGCTCCACCCTATCTCGAGCCTTCAATCCGCTTGATTCGTCGTCTCTGAGCTCTCTTCGCGAAGCTCCATCTTGCCAGCGCGATGAGCCCTATCAGAGCAGCTGCAAAAGCTCCTATTAGTTTGAGCTTGATACGAACGTTCTCTGCTGCAGTGAGCGCAGGATCGCCGGGTACCAGGAACCATATATTCAGGATGATCAGCGAAGCATAAACAGCAAGAATCACGGCCAGCCATGCAATCACCGTAAAACCTGCTGTTGGCTGAGGCGCTTCTCCACTCCGTCCCCACCATCTGTACCCCGCTCGGTATCGAACTACGGCTGCGGATAGTGCCCATGCGACGCCCGAAAGAGTGAAGATCGTGATGAATACCAGCCCGGACTCCATGTCCGGAACCAGCAACGCGCACAAGATAACAAATGCAATCAAGGAACTTACGGCGCCGACGAGGTGGCTTCTCGTTCGAACGTCGTGTGGCAGCTCCAGTCTCATATGGGCCATCGTCTCATGCCCAAAGTGAGCCGGATTGTTCACGGGCCTGTTCTCACGATCACATTTGTCCCACTAATCTTCACCCTTTATTCGCTTCTACCTCTACACTGAAATGCGTCACCCGCAGCACCCAACTCCCAGCGATGATGAATGTCCAACAGAAGCTCGAGATACTCGCCGACGCCGCCAAGTACGACGCCTCCTGCGCTTCCTCCGGTTCCAAGCGCGCGGCCACCCCCGGCGGCATCGGCAGCTCCGATGGTGAGGGCATCTGCCACTCCTACACCCCCGACGGCCGCTGCGTCTCGCTTCTCAAAATCCTCCTCACCAACTTCTGCACCTACGACTGCGTCTTCTGCGTCAACCGCGTCTCCTCCGACATCCGACGCGCCCGCTTCACCCCCGAAGAGGTCGTCAACCTCACCCTCGACTTCTACAAGCGCAACTACATCGAAGGCCTCTTCCTCTCCTCCGGCATCATCCAGTCCCCCGACTACACCATGGAACAGCTCGTCGCCGTAGCTAAGACCCTGCGTCAGGTCCACAAGTTCGGTGGCTACATCCACCTCAAAACGATCCCCGGCTGCGACCCCAAACTCATTGCCGAGGCCGGCCTCTTCGCCGACCGCCTCTCCGCCAACATCGAGCTCCCCACCCAGGCAGACCTCGTCCAGCTCGCCCCCGAAAAAAAGTCCGCCGTCATCGAGTCCACCATGGAGCAGATCGCGACCCAGAAGGACGAGGCCGACGAGGACCGCCGGACATCCCGACTCACCTCCAGCCTCAAGCCAGCACGCTTCGCCGCCGCCGGCCAGTCCACCCAGATGGTCATCGGCGCCACACCCGCCACCGACCGCCAGATCCTCTCCACCGCCACCCACCTCTACAACGCCTACAAGCTCCGCCGCGTCTACTACACCGGCTTCAGCCCCTACCCCGAGGCCGACACCCGCCTCCCCCTCAAGCCCGCCCCCCTCATCCGCGAGCACCGCCTCTACCAGTCCGACTGGCTCGTCCGCTTCTATGGCTTCCAGGCCTCCGAGCTCACCTCCGACGCCAACCCCGACCTCTCCCTCACCGAAGACCCAAAGACCACCTGGGCCCACTCTCACCCCGAGTTCTTCCCCATTGACATCAACGCCGCTCCCCGCGAGTCGCTCCTCCGCATCCCCGGCATCGGCTACAAAAACGTCGACCGCATCCTCCGCATCCGCAAATACCACCGCCTCGCCCTCGACGACCTCCGCAAACTCAACATCCGCGTCAAAAGCGCCAGCCCCTATCTGATCGCCGACGATCACCTCCCCACGGCACACCTCTTGAACCCCGCCGCAAGCCCCCCGCCCAGCTTCGCCACGCAACTCGACCTCTTCACTCCCATCAGCGCCCTGACCGGCGTTGTCTGAGCCACCGGTTCGGCGCTCAGCGCTCCGGCTTGGCCGCATCGATCGCCACATCAAAGTCGTACACCGAATCCGGAATAAAGGCCGGGTCCTTGGGCATAAACACGATCCCATACTCGCCCGGCGTCAACGCTACGTCAGGCGTCAGCTTCAACCAGTTGCTATCCGGCACATCGGTCTTGGTCACGGCAACAATGTCATACTTGCGCGTTCGCTGGCCGCCGAAGATGTTCTGCGAAAAGGTCGAAACGACCCGCCGGTTCGTCGTCTGTGTCAACCGGATCAGTGCCACCCGACCTCGCAGCAGCTCCGGATCGTCGCCCCCAAGCCGAACGAAAAAGGAACCCTTGTCGCTGTTCAGGTGAACCGCCGCATTCAATCCCGCGAGTTCCACGCTTGCACGCGGCCCGGAGTACACCATGCTCCTCGCAAAATTCGACGCAGCATGCGAGTTCGACACGATCTCGGAAGGGTGAAGCTGCTGCAATGCTTTGCCGTTGGCACTTCCATCCAGGGCGAACACGGTCCCATTCAATGGAAACGAGAGCCCATTTGGGAGCGCCGCACTCTGGGCAAAGGTGGCGATCGGCGTAAGCACAAAGCAGGCAAGGAAGACGGCGCGCAAAGAGAGCATGCGCAACACTCTACCGATGTTCCGCAAAAACGCACTTCCCCGAAGGTGGTATCGCATCCGCAATGGTCGTTCATGATCTGAAAAGAGAGCGCGCGGACCCATCGTGCCCGCTGCTCTCTCACCCTCTCGTCGGCTCAGCAGCAATCGTCCGCAAAGGGCAAGGCATCACACATGGCAGGCATGAAGCACATCCCCATCCAACCCGATTTCAACGACTGGCGCACCCACGCTCGCGCCCTCCTCCAGCAGGGCTATACCCCCGAAGACCTCGACCTCCAGGACGCCACCGTCCCCGCCACCCTCACACTCAATCTCACTACGGAGCTCGACCAGACCCCGTCCGGTCCGCCCATCCCCACACCTCACACGTCCAAGGCCTTCCTCGACGCCGCCGAAGCCGCCGCCGTCCACCGCTCGCCCGATCGTTGGAACCTCCTCTACCGCATCCTCTACCGCCTCCAGACCACCCGCGACCTACTCAAGATCGAGATCGACACCGACGTCGCCCACCTCCGCCAGATGGGCAGCCAAGTCCGCCGCGACCTCCACAAGATGCACGCCTTTCTACGCTTCCGCAAGGTCGAGCCCGACGTCATGGACGAGGCCAACCCCTTCGCCCCGCCACCCACAGCCCTGCCCGATGGAACCCCCACCCCCGCTCATCCGGAACACTTCGTCGCCTGGTACCAGCCCGACCACCGCATCCTGCCCCTCGCCGCGCCCTTCTTCGCCGAGCGCTTCGCCCCCATGCAGTGGACCATCCTTACCCCCGACGCCAGCGTCTCCTGGGACCCCATTACCCGCCAGCTCCACTTCTTCGAGGGCCTCCCCCGCGAAGCCGCACCCCAGGATGACGAGCTCGAAACCCTCTGGCGCTCCTACTACAGCAGCATCTACAACCCAGCCCGCCTCAATCCCCAGGCGATGCGCTCCGAGATGCCCATTCGCTACTGGAAAGACCTCCCCGAGATCTCCCTCCTCCCAACCCTCATCACCCAATCCGCATCCAGAGTAGGCACCATGGTCACCACACAAGCCGCCAAGCCTTCTGCAGCCCCCTTCGTCCCCGCAAAGCATGAGCTCCCGCTCATCAACGCCGCCCTACCCTCCTGCAAAGGCTGCGACCTCTATCTTCACGCCACCCAGGCCGTCCCCGGAGTCGGCCCGTCGCCCACCACCGTCCACAAACCCGCAACCCTGATGCTCGTCGGCGAGCAGCCCGGCGACCAGGAGGACCTCCAGGGCCTGCCCTTCGTAGGTCCCGCCGGCCGCATCCTTGACAAGGTCCTTACTGAGCTAAATATCGATAGATCAAACGTCTACGTCACAAATGCTGTCAAGCACTTCAAGTTCATCCAGCGCGGTAAATTACGCCTCCACCAAAATCCCAGGATGTCCGAGATCACCGCCTGCCGCCCCTGGCTGCTCGCTGAGATGGACGCCGTCCGTCCAAAGGTGGTGCTCTGCCTCGGCGCCTCGGCCTCCAAATCCCTCCTCGGCGGCACCTTCGCCCTCATGCGCGACCACGGCAAGATCCTCCCCACCCCCTACGCCGATCAGGTCGTCGCCACTATCCATCCCTCCGCCGTCCTCCGCGCCCGCGACCAGCAATCGGGCGAGCAGCTCTACAACTTCCTCCGCGACGATCTCGCCCTCGCCTACCACGTCGCGCTCCACGGCACCTCCGTTCAGCCAGCTGTCGCTTCGCTATGATAGAAAGTACCCGGCGCGTGCCCTCCCCATCGGACACACCTAGGACACCAGTCCAGCGCCCAGGAGTTGCCGTGAGCACAAACCTACTCCCTTCCGCCCCTTCCATCCCTTTCTCCAAATCTAATTTCATCGCGGAGTGGGATCCCGCCGCCTTCACCGCCCAGACTCTCTCCTCGCCGAGCCGCCTCGCAGCTGTCCTTGATCACACCCTTCTCAAGCCCGAAGCCACCCGCTCCCAAGTCGTCCAGCTCTGCGATGAAGCCGCCGAGCACCGCTTCGCCTGTGCCATGGTCAATCCTATCTGGGTCGCCACCGCCGCCAAAGCTCTCGCCGGCACCGGCATCCCCATAGGCGTCGTCATCGGCTTTCCCCTCGGCGCCACACTCGCCGCCTCCAAACGCGACGAGACCGTTCGCGTCCTCAAACTCGGCGCCCATGACATCGATATGGTGCTCAACATCGGTCTGCTCAAATCCGGCGCCTCCACTGATCTCGCCGCCGTCGGCCAGGACATCCGCGGTGTCGTCGAACGCGCCCACGGCGCCGGAGCCATCGTCAAGGTCATCCTCGAGACCTGCCTTCTCTCCTTCGAAGAAAAACTCCGCGCCGCCGACCTCGCCCTCTCCGCCGGTGCCGACTTCCTCAAGACCTCCACCGGTTTCTCGACCGGGGGCGCCACCACCGACGACATTGCCCTCCTCCGCGAGAAAGCCGGCATCCGCGCCGGCATCAAGGCCTCAGGAGGCATCCGCTCGCTCGCCGACGCCACCGCCATGCTCCAGGCCGGCGCCTCCCGCATCGGCGCTAGCGCCAGCGTAAAGCTCATCGCCGAGCTCTCCAGTCAAGCCTCTGCACCGCCCGCAAACGGCAGCTACTGAAGTAGCCGAGTCTTCATCCGCGACAATCCGCGGAAAGCTCTTCACCCACACCGCACGGTAGTATCATCGGCTCTTCCATGCCTCCTCAGGATCAGCCAACTTCGCCCCGAACGCTCTCCCTCGGGGAGCAGGCCGAGCATCCCTTTGAGGGCGACTACCGCCCCAACAACCCAGCGCAACTCACCCCCGAAAGCCTCCCCCGCGTCGAGCCCCTCCAGGTTGACTTCCTCCACCGCCTCGCCGACGCCCTCAACACCACCCTCGACCTCAACACCCTCATGCACCGTGTCGCCGACCTCGTCCGCGCCGTCATTGACTACCGCATCTTCGCCATCCTCCTCCTCAACGACCGCACCAATGAACTCTGGATGCGCTTCCAAACCGGCCACACCCCCGAGGTCGAGCGGATGCGCATCAAGCTCGGCCGCGGCATCTCCGGCCAGGCCGCTCTCCAGCGCCGCTCCATCCTCATCGAAGACGTCCGTACCCCCACCGGCTTCATCGACAACTACATCGACGCCAACCCCGGCGTCCGCTCCGAGCTCGCCGTCCCCCTCATCATCAAAAACAAGGTCATCGGCGTCATCGACATCCAGTCCGAGTCGCCCGCCTTCTTCACCCACGAGCACCAACGCCTGCTCGAACTCGTCGCCTCGCGCATGGCCACCTCCGTCGAGAACGCCCGCCTCTACACCCGCGTCGCCCGCCAGGCCCAGACCCTCACCGTCCTCAACGAGATCTCGCGCGAGATCACCTCCATCCTCGATCTCGACGACCTCCTCGAACGCATCGGCCAGCTCCTCAAGCGCGTCATCGACTTCCAGATGTTCACCATCCTCCTCTGGAACGAGCGCACCGAACAGTTCGAGCACCGCTTCAGCACCCGCTACGGTGAACGCGTCACCCGCGAGCGAAACGTGCCTTTGAACCACGGCCTGATCGGCACCGCCGCCGCCCAGCGCAGCCCCATCCTCGCCACCGACGTCCGCAAAGACCCGCGCTACGTCGCCGAAAACCCCGAAACCCGTTCCGAGCTCTCCGTCCCACTCATCTACAAGGGCAACGTCATCGGCGTCATCGACCTCGAACACACCCGCGTCAACTACTACAACGAGGACCACCAGCGCACCCTCACCACCCTCGCCGCTCAGGTCGCCGTCTCCATCGCCAACGCCCGCCTCTACCAGCGCATCCACGAGGAAGAGCAGCGCATGGAGCGTGACCTCGAGATGGCTCGGCAGGTCCAGCTCCGCCTCCTCCCAGCCGCTCCGCCCCAACCCCAGCACGCCGAGATCGCCACCCGTTTCCTCCCTGCCCGCTCCATCGGCGGCGACATCTACGACTTCCTGGACTACAGCACCCCCGATCGCCCCGGCCGCATCGCCATCGCCGTCGGCGACGTCAGCGGAAAGGCCGCTCCCGCCGCCCTCTACGCCGCCCTGGTCAGTGGCGTCCTCCGCTCGCTCGCCCCTCAGTGCCTGCCGCCGGCCGATCTCCTCGCCGCCCTCAACGAAAAACTCCAGGAGCGCAAGCTCGACGCCCAGTACGTCACCATGATCATCGCCCTGTGGGACGACACCGACCGCACCCTCCGCATCGCCAACGCCGGCTCCGTCCAGCCCCTCTTCGTCTCCTCCGACAAGGCCGACCTCACCTACGCCATCGATGTCCGCACCATCAACGTCGAAGGCTTCCCCCTCGGCCTCTTCCCCGGTGTCGCCTACGAGGAGCATCTCCTCAAAACCAACCCCGGCGACCTCATCGTCTTCTTCTCCGACGGCATCGTCGACGCCGAAAACATCCACGGCGAGATGTACGGCACCGACCGCCTCTGCACCCTTCTCCAGCGCCACCCCACCGCCTCCCAGACCGTCGACGACGCCCTCGCCGCCATCCTCGAAGCCGTCACCATCTTTCAAGCCGGCGCCGAACACTTCGACGATGAGACCGTAGTCGCCCTCCGCGTCCTTTAATAGGTCCGTTGTTGCCTGTTTCTAGTAAGCCAGCTCACGATTGAGATCGAACGAGTCTTAAAAGGTTTGTCATTCTGAGCGAAGCGAAGAATCCCCGTATTACGCCTTCTTTGCTCGAGTGCCCCCATTCATCGCAGCCCAATCTGTAGCTCACTTCTGCGAGCTTCAGCTTTTTTGAGCTTCGTTTCTTTAGCTTCGTTTCTTTAGCTTCGTTTCTTTAGCTTCACGTTGTTGGCTTTCATTTTAGCTTTCATTTTGATTGCCGCTTTTTACTTGTCATCCTGAGCGAAGCGAAGGACCCGCTTCTCTACCGGAAACGCCTCGATCGCCACGACCGCGCTGTATTATGGGCACCCATGAAGCCGAGCCACCTCACTCGCCGTCGCCTGCTCCGCAACACCCTCGCCACCTCCGCCGCCGCCTCCCTCGCTCCCCATCTCCTCGCCCAAGCCGAGCCCCCGCCCCAAACACCCGTCCCGTACCCATCCAAAACCCCACCCCGCCGCATTGCCCCTGGTCCCTTCCAACCCACCTGGCCCTCCCTCCGCGCCTACAAAACCCCCGACTGGTTCCGCGACGCGAAGTTCGGCATCTGGGCCCACTGGTCCGCGCAGTGCGTCCCAGAGCAGGGCGACTGGTACGCCCGCAGAATGTATCTCCAGGGCGACGCCGCCTACGAGCACCACCTCCGCACCTACGGCCACCCATCCACCTCCGGATTCATGGAGATCGACAACCTCTGGAAGGCCGACCAGTGGCAACCCGAAGAGCTCATAGGCCTCTACACCGCCGCCGGCGCAAAGTACTTCGTCTCGCTCGCCAACCACCACGACAACTTCGACAACTTCGCCTCCACCCACCACAACTGGAACTCCACCCGCGTCGGCCCCAGGCGCGACATCGTCCGCACCTGGGCAAGATCGCCCGCGCCCACGGCCTCCGCTTCGGCGTTTCCAATCACTCCCCCCACGCCTGGCACTGGTTCCAGACCTCCTACGACTACGACCCAGATTCCGCAAACTCGAAGCAGGGCGTCCGCTACGATGCCTTCACCCTCACCAAAGCCGACGGTCGAGGCAAGTGGTGGGACGGCCTCGACCCCCAGGAACTCTACACCGGCCGCAACATCGTCATGCCCGACGGCATCCCCTCCATCGCCGCCGCCAACAGTTGGCACGAGCTCCACGACCGCATCTGGACCGAAGAACCACCACCTAACAACCCCGAGTTCGTCAACGCCTGGTTTCTTCGCTGCCAGGAGCTCATGGACAAGTACCAGCCCGACCTCATCTATTTCGACAACGACGACCTCCCCCTCGGCCAAGCAGGCCTCGACGTCACCGCTCACTTCTACAACTCCTCCATCGCCCGCAACGGTTCCCTACAGTGCGTCGTCAACGGCAAAAACCTCAAGCCCGACCACACCGGAGCTATCACCCTCGACATCGAACGCGGCCGCGCCAAAGACATCCTCGCCGACCCCTGGCAGACCGACACCTGCATCGGCGACTGGCACTACAAGCGCTCCATCTTCGAAAACCACACCTACAAGACCCCGCGCACCGTCATCCACACCCTGATCGATGTCGTCAGCAAAAACGGCAACCTCCTCCTCTCCATCCCTGTCCGCGGCAATGGCGCCATTGACGAGGACGAACATGCCTTTCTCCAGGCCCTAGCCACCTGGCTCCCTGTTCACGGCGAGGCCATCTACGGCACCCGACCCTTCACCATCTTCGGCGAAGGCGCACAGGACCTCACCGACAACAAGGGTTTCTCCGAAGACAAGCAGCGCCCCTACACCTCCGCCGACATCCGCTTCACCACCAAAGGACCCAACCTCTACGCCTTCGCCCTCGGCTGGCCCGGCGACGAAGCAACAGCCGAAGGCAAACCCAACACCCTGACCATCCGCACCCTGGCCCGCAGCAACCCGCACCTGCCCAAACCCATCCAGCGCATCGACCTCCTCGGCGCCTCAACCCCCCTCCGCTTCACCCAAACCCCCGAAGCCCTCACCGTCACCCTCCCCCGCAAAAACCCAACCCCTATGCCTACGCCCTCCGCATCACCACCTGACATTGGGAATTCACTTCGCCACCACGCCTGGCTCTCATGGTCATCCAAAACTCAAAGCTGTCATTCTGAGGAGCGGAGCGACGTCGGATCCCGACGAACCCCATATTCCCCGATGCCGCCCCTTTCTGCCACAGCCTCCCAAAGGCCTCCTTCTTGGCCAGGCGGAACGCTGAGCCGCGGATCACACGGACAACCTCCCACCCAACCTAAGACACCCCCGGCGCCCATCCAGCTACAATCTACTCGACACCTCACCAGAGCTCACCCATGCCCAAACCACCCAAAGTGAAGCGCGATTCCGCTGGCGTCCGCTTCCCTCCCCCTATCCTCACCTTCATCCCTTTCCTTACCGGTCTCTCCTTCGATCGCCACCTCACCCGGTACCAGCCACCGCCCCTCCTCTCCCACGTCGCCGGCTCCATCATCGCCCTCGCCGGCCTCGCCCTCAGCACCTCCTCCATCAGCCTCTTCCGCCACAAACGCACCACCCTCCGCACCGACCGCACCTCCAACACCCTCGTCGTCGACGGCGCGTACAGCTTCACCCGCAACCCCATCTACCTCGGCTTCGTAACCCTCTACCTCGGCCTCGCCCTCCTTCTCCGCTCCCCCGGCGCCCTCCTCCTCTGGCCCCTCGCCATCCTTCTACTCGATCGCATCGTGATCCGCCGCGAAGAACGCTACCTCACCCGCCGTTTCACCGACCAATACCTCGCCTACAAAACTCACGTCCGCCGCTGGCTCTAAGCGACACAAGAACTTCGGCGACACACTCTCTTTGCTGTCATCCTCCCTCCTTCGCCGTCACCGAACGACCCACTCTGTCGTGATTCCTCAACCGTTTCTTTGTTGTCATACTGAGCAGAGCGAAAGATCCGCTTCTCTACCCAAAGCCGCCCGCAAGCTCCGCCTCGCCTCTTCCCCTAACACGATTTACGATAGAACCTCCGATGTCCACAGAACTCATCCGCCCCGCCCGCAACCTCCAAGGCTCCCTCACCCTCCCCGGCGACAAGTCCATCTCCCACCGCTACGCCATGCTCGCCGGCCTCGCCGTCGGCACCACCCGCCTCCACAACTTCTCCACCGGCGCCGACCCCCACTCCACCCTCGCCTGCATGGCCCAGCTCGGCGCAAGTGTGGACAAGCAAGCCGACGGCACCATCGCCATCACCGGCACCACCGGCACCACCGGCCACCTCCAGCAACCTGAGCACAACCTCGACTGCGGCAACTCCGGATCCACCATGCGCATGCTCGCCGGCCTCATCGCCCCGCACCCACACACCTTCGTTCTCACCGGCGACGCATCCCTCTCCGCCCGCCCCATGGAGCGCATCCGCAAACCCCTCGCACAGATGGGCGCGGAGATCCACCTCACCGGAGGCGACGGGGAGATCGGCGGTCACGCCCCCATCACCGTCGTCGGCCAAGTCCTCCACGCCATCGACTTCACCACACCTATCCCCTCCGCCCAGGTCAAGACCGCCGTCCTCTTCGCCGGCCTGCAAGCACAGGGCACCACCTCCCTCTCCGAAGCCATCCGCACCCGCGACCACACCGAGCACGCCCTCCGCGCCTTCGGTGCCCACCTCACCCGTACCGGCTCCGGCTCCGAGGGCAAGCTCAGCATCGAGGGCGGCCAGCACCTCCAAGCCATCCCCGAGCTCACCGTCCCCGGCGACCTCTCCTCCGCCGCCTTTTTCCTCGCCGCCAGCCTCCTCTTCCCTGAAGCCAACCTCGTCCTCGACGCCCTCGGCATGAACCCCACCCGAGCCGTCCTCCTCGACGTCATCTCCGGCCTCGGCGCAAAAATCCGCATCCTCTCGGTCGAAGAAGCCCATGGCGAACTCGCCGGCACCATCCAGATCAACGCCGACCCTAACGCCCGCAAACTCACCCAACCCTTCGAAATCTCCGGCGCACTCACCGCTCAGCTCATCGACGAGATCCCCGTCCTCGCCGCCGTCGCCCCCTACACCCGCTCCGGCATGCGCATCCGCGACGCCAAAGAGCTCCGCATCAAAGAGTCCGACCGCATCGATCTCGTCGCCCGCAACCTCCGAGCCATGGGCGCCCAGCTCACCGAACACGAAGACGGCCTCGACATCCCTGGCAGCCAGCAGCTCCACGGCGCAACCATCGACTCCGGCCACGACCACCGCATCGCCATGGCCTTCTCCATCGCCGCCCTCCGCGCCACCGGCGACACCGAGATCCAAGGCGCCGAAGCCGCCTCCATCTCCTTCCCCGAGTTCTTCACCCACCTCAACAACCTCGCTGTCCGCTAGTCATTCCCGTCGCAGCGCATCCGTCATTGCAGCTACCGTTGTTGCCGTTGCTTGTTTTACGCCGTCATCCTGAGCGCGGCGAAGGACCCTGTATTTCGCCGTTGTCGTTGCAGTTGCAGTTGCTTGTCTTCCGTTGTCATCCTGAGCGAAGCGAAGGATCCCCGCACCTTGCCCGAATCCTCCCAAATGCCCCCACCAAACTCCCGCGCCATAGTCATCACCGAGATCACCGCCATGGGCGGCGCCGAACGAGCCTGCCTCGCCCTCGCCCGCTGGCTCTACGAACACCACCTCCCCGCCCACATCCTCACCTACAGCGACGCCATCGGCCTCGCCCAGCACGCCACCCACCCCCTCAAAGTCGTCCAGCTGCAACCCGAGATGACCGCCCGCCGCAAGATCCAGTCCCTCCGCGCGTACTTCAAAGCCCGCCCGCAGGCCCCCAAGCCCCTCATGTCCGGCTACCAGCCCGCCCTCCACGCCACCCTCGCCGGCCTCCGCGGCTTCCACACCCTCATGCACGACACCCCTAGCCTCTTCATCGGCATGCACGAATCCGCCTCCCTCAAGCACCGCCTCGCCCGTAGCCTCTCCGACCGCATCACCGCCCACGGCCTACGCTCCGGCGGCGCTTCCATCGTCACCAGCAGCTATCTCCAGGCCGAGACCAGTCGCGTCTTCGGCGTCCATGCCGCCATAGCCCGCATGGGCGGCCTCCCCGGCACGCACAGCTTCCGCCCCCGCGCCCTCACCGGCAACACACTCCGCATGCTCTCCGTCTCCCGCATCGAGTCCAACAAGCGCATCGACTGGATACTCCGCGCTCTCGCCTCGCTGGAAGACCCCGCCCACCAGAGCACCCCACCCCTCTCCACCACCGTCGATTGGACCCTCGACATCACCGGCCGCGGCTCCTTCCTGGACGAAGCCCGCACCCTCGCCCGCACCCTCAACCTCGACCGCCGCGTGCACTTCCACGGCTTCGTCCCCGACGAGACTCTTCAGCAGCTCTACGACACGGCCGACCTCTTCCTCATGCCCGCCGTCCAGGGCTACGGCATTCCCGCCATCGAAAGCCTCGAGCGCGGCATCCCCGTCCTCCTCCACCGCGACTCCGGTGCCTCCGATATCCTCCTCGACACACCCTGGGCCACCGTCTTCACTGGTGGCGAGCCCAGCTTCGCCCCAGCTCTCGAACTCGCCATCACCTCACTCCGCGAAGGCCGCCACCTCAACACCCCACTTCCCACCATCCCCACCGAAGACCAATGGGCCGAACAAGTCTCCCAACTCTGCCACTGGCTCTAAGTACCCCTCACATCCTCTTGGTTGTCATCCTGAGCGCAGCGAAGAACCCACTCTCTAGCAAGAGTCCTGTTCAACCTCACATCTTGTACCGCCCCATCTCATCGTCATTCAGCCCCTCCAGCCACCGCCGCACATCCTCCGCGTTCGCCGTCTGCGCGCCCCCATACTGCTGCCTCGACCTTTCCATCACCTCGCGATTTACATAGATCGGGCAGTCCCACCGCAACGCCATCGCAATCGCATCCGAAGGCCGAGCATCCACCGCCACCGCCTCCCCACCCTGCCTCATCCACACCAGCGCATAGAACGTATCGTCGCGCAGCTCACTCACCACCACCCGCGTTACCTCCGCACCCAGCCCGCGCGTCACGTTCTGCAGCAGGTCGTGCGTCATCGGCCGCGGCGTCGCCGTCTTCTCCAGCTCCAGCGCAATCGCGTTCGCCTCAAACATCCCCACCCAGATCGGCAGCACCAGGTCGCTCGCCACATCCTTCAACACGATGATCGGCATGTTCGTCATCGGATCCATCATCAGACCGCGAATCTGTACCTCGACCTCCGTCCCGCCCTCCACCGCCGCCCCAGCCACCTTCATCTCACACCGCCTCGCCCAAAAGACTGTTCGGAAAGCTCTGCGTTACCCGCACCTGCACATAGCTGCCCGTCGCCGGCAAAATCGGCGACGTCGTCACGAAGTTCACCGTCTTGTTCTGCGAGCTGCGCCCGATCACCTGACCGCGCTGCCGGTTGTGCCCCTCCACCATCAGTTCCATCACCTCGCCCACATGCCGGCCGTAGCTCACCCGCTGCACCTCCCTCTGCCGGTCCAGCAATACCTGCAGCCGCCGCGCCTTCTCGTCCTCCGGTATCGAATCGATCATCACCAGAGCCGGCGTGTTCGGCCGAGGCGAGTACTTGAACGCAAAGATCGCGTCATACCCCACCTCTTCGAGCAGCGTCGCCGTCTCCTCCAGATCCCGCTCTGTCTCGCCCGGAAACCCCACAATAATGTCGCTCGTCATGCTGATCGACCGCTTCGCCGCCTTGATCCAGCTGATCCGCTCGAGATACCACTCCCTCGTATACTCCCGGCTCATCGCCTTCAGCACCGCCGTAGACCCTGACTGCACCGGCAGATGCACATGGTCGCAAAGCGTCGGCACCGCGTCGATCGCGTCCACGATATCCTTCGTAAAATCCCGCGGATGGCTCGTCGTAAACCGAACGCGCCGTATCCCCGCGATCTGCCCCACCGCCGCCAGCAGCTCCGCAAACGTCATCGACCCGCTCGGGTCGTGGTACGAGTTTACGTTCTGCCCCAGCAGCTGGATCTCCGTGAACCCCGCATCCGCCATCCGCCGCGCCTCCCCCAGTACGCTCGCCGCCGTCCGGCTCCGCTCCTTACCCCGGGTATACGGCACGACGCAGTACGCGCAGAACTTGTCGCAGCCCTCAATGATCGTGATGTAGCCGCGATGCGGATTCGTCCGAGCTACAAACTCCGTCTCAAACGTCTCGTCCGTCTGCCGGTCGTCGAGCCCCGTAATCCGCTGCTCACCACGCTCCAGCCGAAGGAGCATCTCCGGCAGATTCCGGTAACTCGCCGACCCCGACACCATAGACACATACGGCGCTTTATCGAAGATCTTCTCGCCCTCCTGCTGCGCCACACACCCCAGCACCGCGAACTTTTTCCCCTCACCCTGCAATCTCTTGTACTCGTTCAGCCGGTGAAACACCTTCTGCTCCGCCTTGTCGCGGATCGAGCACGTGTTGTACAGGATCAGCCCCGCCTCCGCCTCATCCTCCACCCGCGCATACCCCTCCCGCTCCAGAGTCCCAACCACCTTCTCGGAGTCATGCGCATTCATCTGGCAGCCAAACGTCTCGATATAAAAAGTCTTGCTCACCGCTCAAGTATATTCCCGGAGAAAATCAGGAGCACCGCCGCACTTCAACAACGTGCCGGCCCCCCACCTGCCATCATCAGTGGGCAGAAGCACCATCGGGCATCCCCGTCTCGCAGAGCAGTCATTCCTTGCTAACCCGCGGCCCAGGACTTCAGACCTTCGTCGTGGCATACTATGCTCTTCCCAAGCACCTCACAAAATTTGTCACCGTCAGGAGGCACTTTGAAAACAACGCTGAAGCGGCTGGCTCTGAATCATGTGCCTCCAGGCCCTATGGGAACTATCAAGAGATGGCATTACCTCCGAAGCCTCAAACACTACGACATAGCATCTGAGCCGGATCTTTGCGGATGCCAACTCCTGCTTTGCAAAGGTGACAACGTCATCGATGTCGGGGCCAATATTGGCGTATACACCCGTTTCTGCTCGGATTTCATCGGATCGACCGGCCAGGTGATCGCGCTCGAACCAGTCCCCGAGACCTTCTCTTATCTCCAAAGCAATACCCGTGCCCTCGGTCTTCGCAACGTGCAGTGCCTCAACGTCGCCGCCTCCGATCATGACTGCGACACGGAATGCATGCGAGTACCGACCTTGCCAACCGGCGGCCCCAATCTTTACGGGGCTACCCTCTGCCCCGACGGCAATGTCAGCGTCAAGGCACGGAAGCTGGATAGCCTGATTCCCACCCTCACTCCCGCTCTCATCAAATGCGACGTCGAAGGCCATGAGGCTGCCTGCATAGCTGGTGCACGAGAGCTCATCCGTCGCTGCAGACCCAAGTTCCTGATGGAGGTGACGGACCCAGGGCTGTTCACTCTCTTCGACTCGCTTGGGTATAAACCCTTCTACTTCGACCAGGGCCAGCTTCGTCCCAGAGATCCAGAAATCCGGCGCATGAACTTTTTCTTCATCCCCCAGGAAAACGCCTTCCTTCACTAGCAAGTTGACTCTCAACGCTCTCCAGCAACCAGCAGCAGCTCTTCCAGCCACCAGCAACACGTACCTTTATCCAAACCAGAACCGTGCCGGTGTAAGGTCGGGCCAGGCACCTCCTTCCCCACCCATGCGCATACTCGTCATCAACAGCGGATCCTCCTCCATCAAATTCTCGATCTACGACTCAGCCCCGATCGGCAGCGGGGGAGATCCAGACTGCCTCTGCGACGGCGAACTCAGCGGCATCGGCACCGCCTCCGCAGATCTGCACCTCAAAGATGCTACCGGCGCGCCCATCGCCGGCATCCGATCCGAGATCGGCAAAGCCACAACCCAGGACGCCTTTGAACTCATCCTTAAGGCTCTTCAGACCGCCAACATGCACAACATCGACGCCGTAGGCTACCGCGTCGTCCACCCCGGCCCCAAACTCGACCGCCACGTCAAAATAACACCCGAGATCCTCGCCGACCTCGAAGCCGCCGCTCCCTTCGCTCCCCTGCACGACCCCGCCGTCCTCGCCGTCATTCGCCAGGGCATGACCACCTTCCCCAACATCCCCCACTTCGCCTGCTTCGACACCGTCTTCCACCAGACCATGCCCGAAGAGGCCACCATCTATCCCATCCCAAAATCCTTCCGCGACGCAGGCGTCCACCGCTACGGCTTCCACGGCCTCAGCTGCGAGTCCATCGTCCGCCAACTCGCCGCCTCCCCCACCGGCATCCCTCAGCGCCTCGTCATCGCCCACCTCGGCAGCGGATGCAGCATCACCGCCCTTCGCAACGGTCAATCCGTCGACACGACCATGGGCCTCACCCCCACCGGCGGCATCGTCATGGGCACCCGCCCCGGCGACCTTGACCCCGGCCTCGTCCTCTACCTCCTCCGCCAACAACCCGGCGACCGCGACCAAGCCGCCGCCGCCCTCGAATCCCTCCTCAATCACAACTCCGGCCTGGTCGCGCTGTCCGAGATGCCCAACGACGTCCGTGCCCTCCGTAAGGCCGCGATCGACGGCAACACGCAAGCCACCCTCGCCCTCAAAGTCTTCACCCTTAGCATCACCAAAGCCCTCGGCGCCTTCTTCTGGCTGCTCGGCGGTCTCGATGCCATCGTCTTCACCGGTGGCATCGGCGAACACGACGCCCAAACTCGCTCCGACGTCCTCGGCCATCTCAACGACCAAGGCATCTCCATCAATTCTCAGCAAAATCAAACCCCCGGTTCTGGCCTTCAAACCATCAGCGCGCCACAATCAAAGATCGCCATCCTCGTCGCTCCCGCACAGGAGGACCTTATGATTGCCATACACGTCCTCCACATGGCCCACCCCGGCAACCAGTCCGGCACCTAGCTCACCACCATCCCGCGACCCACACCCGAGGTCCCCATGAACGCCGCCATCGCCGCCGCCCCTACCACCGACTCCGCCCTCTCCGCCGAAGAACTCCGCCTCACCGACGCCTACTGGCGCGCCTGCAACTACCTCTGCGCCGGCATGCTCTACCTCCGCAACAACCCGCTCCTCCGCGAGCCGCTCAAGCCCGAGCACATCAAAAACCGCCTCCTCGGCCACTGGGGCTCCGACCCCGGACAGACCTTCACCTGGGTCCACCTCAACCGGCTCATCAAGAAGTACGACCTCGATCTCATTTATATCTCCGGCCCTGGCCACGGAGCCCCCGCCACCCTCTCCAACAGCTACCTCGAGGGCGTCTACTCCGAGATCTACCCCGACAAGAGCCAGGACATCGCCGGCCTTCAAAAGTTCTTCAAGCAGTTCTCCTTCCCCGGCGGCATCGGCAGCCACTGCACGCCCGAAACCCCCGGCTCTATCCACGAGGGCGGCGAGCTCGGGTACAGCCTCTCGCACGGCTTCGGCGCCGCCTTCGATAACCCCGACCTCATCGTCGCCGTGGTGGTCGGCGACGGCGAAGCCGAGACCGGCCCGCTCGCCACCTCCTGGCACGCCAACAAGTTCCTCAACCCTATCTATGACGGCGCCGTCCTCCCAATACTTCACCTCAACGGTTACAAAATCGCCAACCCCACGGTCCTTGCCCGCATCTCGCCCGAAGAGCTCGACAGCCTTCTTCGCGGCTACGGCTGGACACCCTATTATGTCGAAGGCGACGACCCCGCCCTCATGCACCAGAAAATGGCCGCCGTTATGGAGCGGTGCATCACGGAAATCCGCGACCTCCAGCAGAAGGCCCGATCTGCACCCGCCGATGCCCCGACCGAGCGCCCCCGCTGGCCCATGATCGTCCTCCGCTCGCCCAAGGGCTGGACCGGACCCAAGGAGGTCGACGGCCACCACATCGAAGGCTCTTGGCGAGCCCACCAGATCCCCATCCTCGACCCGGTTACCAACCCCGCCCACCTCGCCCTCGTCGAGTCCTGGCTGCGCAGTTACAAGCCCGAAGATCTCTTCGACGAGCAAGGCGCCCTCATCCCCGAGCTCAAGGAACTCGCTCCCCAGGGCACACGCCGCATCAGCGGCAACCCCCACGCCAACGGTGGCGTTCTCCGCAAACCCCTCGACCTACCCGACTTCCGCAACTACGCCCTCACCGTCGAGCAACCCGGGCAAACCGAAGCCTCCTCCACCGACACCCTCGCCCACTTCCTCCGCGACGTCATGCGCAATAACATGACCAACTTCCGAGTCTTCGGCCCCGACGAGACCGCCTCCAACAAGCTCCAGGTCATCTACGAGGCCAGCGGCAAAACCTGGCTCGCCAAAATGATCCCCCAGGACGCCGACGGCGGCGACCTCTCCACCCACGGCCGCGTCATGGAGATGCTTAGCGAGCACACCCTCGAAGGCTGGTTCGAGGGCTACGTCCTCACCGGTCGCCACGGCCTTCTCAACAGCTACGAAGCCTTCGTCCACATCATCGACTCCATGTTCAACCAGCACGCCAAGTGGCTCGAGAAATCCAAGCTCGAAACCCGCTGGCGCGCCCCCATCTCCTCCATCAATCTCCTCATCAGCTCCCTCGTCTGGCGCCAGGATCACAACGGCTTCACCCACCAGGACCCCGGCTTCCTCGACATCGTCACCAACAAAAGCCCCGAGATTACCCGCATCTATCTACCGCCTGACGCCAACTGCCTCCTTTCGGTCGGCGACCACTGCCTCCGCAGCGAAAACTACGTCAACGTCATCGTCGCCGACAAGGCCCTCCACCTCCAGTACCTCGACATGGAAGCCGCCGTCAAACACTGCACCAAGGGCATCGGCATCTGGGACTTCGCCTCCAACGACGCCGGCGAAGAGCCCGACGTCGTCATGGCCTCGGCCGGCGACATCCCCACCTCCGAGTCCCTCGCCGCCGTCGCCATCCTCCGCGAGCACTGCCCCGGCCTCAAAATCCGCTTCGTCAACGTCGTCGACCTCTTCCGCCTCATGCCCGAGCGCGAGCATCCCCACGGCCTCTCCGAGCGAGAGTTCGACAGCCTCTTCACCAAGGACAAACCCGTCATCTTTAACTTCCACGCCTACGCCTCCCTCATTCACAAGCTCACCTATCGCCGCACCAACCACGACAACTTCCACGTCCGGGGATACAAGGAAAAAGGAAACATCAACACGCCGCTCGAGCTCGCCATCATCAACCAGGTCGATCGCTTCAATCTCGCCATGGACGTCATCGACCGCGTCCCCTCCCTCCAGGCCACCGCCGCCCATACCAAGGAGTGGCTCAAAGACCAGATCATCGACTCGGTCAACTACGCCCACGAAAACGGCATCGACCGCGAAGACATCCGCAACTGGAAGTGGCCCTTGTAGCCAAGCCGCACCCGTCGTTTCTGAAACAATCCTGTTTCAAATCCGCAAGGGCCCCCCCCGGTTTCCACACTCTGTCATTCTGAGCCGAAGGCGGAAGAATCCCAGTATTTGCCCCCTGCCCAAGTTCCGCCTTGTCACCGACTCCCAGTCCACCACCCGTACTCGTAGTTTGTCGTCCTGAGCGCAGCGAAGGACCCGCTTCTCTACCGCAAACCCCGACCCAAAAACATCACACGAAGCTGGCGCATCCACCACCCCCCATCCGCTAGTCTGAAAGGGAGTCTCCCACCCACCGTCCGCACCAGAAGGGGCGGCACGGGGATACCCGCAATACCCGAAGTCCAAGGCTAAAGCCTCTCCTTCGAATATTTTGCGTAAAAAGTGGGGGGGTAGGCCCAACATCTCGGCATCCAGTTCGCCCGCCGGGTGCCCCACTCTCTAGCAGCCTCATCGCAAAAGCGAGATCCCCGCCAGCTTCGTTGGTGGGTGGAAAAGCCTGGGTGCTCCCGCCCAACCTTTACCCCATAACCGCCGCCGTCGACCCCCGCACGACCAGCTCCGGCTCCACCACCACAGGATCCGCAACCTCCGTCGCCGCCGCCGTGATCTGCCGCACCACCGCCTCCGCCGCCAGCCTCCCCATCAACCGCAGCGGCTGCCGCACCGTCGTCAGCCCCGGATTCTGAAAAGCCGCCGACTGGATATCGTCAAAGCCGACCACCGAAACATCCTCCGGCACCCGCAACCCCGCCTCCCGCAGCCCCCGTATCGCCCCGATCGCCGAAATATCGTTGAACGCCAGCAGCGCCGTAAACCGCCGCCCCGACGCCAGCAGCATCTGCGCCGCGTGGTACCCCGGATCATGAACGGGCTCCTCCCCGCTCAGCGAAACTACCAGCGCAGGATCGAGAACCAGCCCCAGCTTGCCCGCAGCCCTCTCCGTCGCCCTCCATCGAAGCTCCGTGTCCGAAGAAAAGCTCTGCCCCTTGGACACCGCAATCTCCCGGTGGCCAAGCTCCGCGATGTGCCGCACCGATACCTCCGCCGCCCGGTCATGATCCAGCACAATATCTGTCACCCCGGTATGACCCGCCGGGCACGACACCGTCACCGTCGGCAGATGCCCGTAGTAGCGGAACGGCGTGTCGATTGCCACCAGCCCATCCACCGACCGCTCCAGCAGCAGCGTCTGCGAGCGCTCCAGGATGTCCGCCCGATGGTGGTGGCTGATCAGAAAAAAACAGTACCCGCACTCCAGCAGCGCCGCCTCCAACCCCGCCAGCACCAGCGTCGCGTACCCCTCCGAAATCTCCGGCAGCAGCACGCCAATCGTCATCGACCGCCCTTGCCGCAGCGATCGCGCCACCGCATTTGGCCGGTAGTTGAACTCCCGCGCCGCCCGAAAGATCCGCTCCTGCGTACTGGCCGGAATCGACCGCGCCGCCGGAACCCCGTTCAACACCCGCGAGATCGCAGCCGGTGAAAGCCCCAGATGCGCCGACAACGTGCTCAAAGACACAGCGGAACGCAGACGTGTCGTCGGTGAGGGCGATGACGCACGCGCGTCCAGAACATCCCCCTCGGCCCGTGGAGACTCTTCCTCAAATGAGCGCGTCACGGCATCGAGTGTCGCACAAGTGAACACCCTGGTTCATGGCGATTCCACTCTTGACAGCGCTGGTGTCCGAAGAGCATCCTCTCGTTCGGTCAAACGTTTGCCCATCACACCGAAACGGCACGACGTTCTCCCATGGAGGTCACATGTATCCGTTCCAAATCAAGCCGTCACAGAAGCGGCCCATCCGCACCCTCGGAGCCCGCGTCGCGTCCCTCGCCATGCTGACCGCGATGCTCTCCGCCGCCGCCCACGGGCAGTTCCGCGCATCCATCCAGGGCACCGTCACCGACCCCGACGGCTCCACCATCGCCGGCGCCAACCTTACCCTCATCGATCTCGATACCAACCGAACCCTCACCGCCACTTCCAACGCGAGCGGCGTCTACAACTTCAACGCGCTCCCTCCCGACCACTTCAAGCTCACCGCCATCGCCCCCGGATTCAAGCAACAAGTCATTGATGGACTAACAATAACCCCGGAGCAGGCTAACGCCGTCAACGTCCAACTCGCTGTCGGCGAGGCCACCACCAGCGTCAACGTCTCCGCCGACACACTGCCCGCACTGGATACCGCGACCGCCTCGCTGAACGGGACCATCACCAGCGACCAGATCCAGCACCTTCCTTCGGCAGGCCGCGACGTCTTCCAACTTGCGCAGCTCGCTCCCGGTGCGTTCGGTGACGGCCAGCAGGGCGGCGGCGGCGGCACCAACAGCCTTCCCGGCACACAGGGTCCCGGTGGTCCTGGCGCCACCTCCGGCATCTACGCGACGGAAAACGGACCGCAGACTCTCTCCGGCGGTGGCCAGTACGAGACCAATAGCATCACCCTCGATGGCATCAGCACCACCTCCGCGGTGTGGGGCGGAACCACCATCATCACACCCAACGAAGACTCCGTCGATAACGTCAAGATCACCACCAACGGCTACGACGCCGAGTTCGGCCGCTTCAGCGGCGCGAACATGCAGGTCACGACCAAGGCCGGCACCAACGACTTCCACGGCAGCATCTTCTTTCGCGCCGACCGGCCCGGCCTGAACGCCTACCAGCGCTACAACGGACCTGGTTCGCTTGTGCCGGGAACCGCGGCGCAGCGAGGCCTGCTGCGCGATACCGCGCGCCTCAACGATATCGGCGGAAGCATCGGCGGACCCATCCTCAAGGACAAGCTATTTGCCTTCTTCGCGTACGACACGATCCGCAATAATTCCACTGCCACGGCCAACGGCTGGTATGAGACTGCGGCCTTCGACGCCGCTGCCCCGTCCGGGAACATTGCCAATAAATACACCACCTTCGCGGGTCACTCCCCCGTAAACGCCACGCTGATTTCGCAGACCTGCGCCGGCATCGGCCTTACTGAAGGTGTCAACTGCCGCACCATTGCCGGTCAGGGTCTCGACATAGGATCGCCGCTCAAGACCGCCAAAGGAACGCAGGACCCCACCTACGTCAGCACCACGAACCCGGGCGTGGGCGGTGGTCTCGACGGCGTCGCGGACATCGGCAACTATCAGACATCTAGCCCATCGAGTGTCACCGAGACACAGTACAACGGCCGGCTGGACGGGAACGTGACGCAGCGAGACCACCTAGCCTTCACCATCTACTGGCAGCCCAACATCCAGCACTACCTCAACGGGCCAGTTCGCGGCTACAACCAGTGGAACCACAACCAGATCAACGACGCCTTCGCGGTCATCTACAACCACACCTTCTCGGCAACGTTTCTTAATGAGGCCCGCGCCAACGCCGCTGGATATCGCTGGAATGAGGTGGCGGACAATCCCCAGGCTCCCTTCGGTCTTCCGCAGGGCAACATCAACGCAGTCGGCAGCGCTGCCGTAAACTTCTTCGGCGCTGCCTCCCCAACTCATCTCAATCAGTGGACCTACGGCTACAAAGACGTCGCCACCAAGGTCCTGGGGAATCACACGGTAAAGTTCGGTGCCGACGCGACCCAGCTTCACTACCTCCAGGATGCAGTCTACGCCGCCCGTCCCAACTTCAACTTCTACAACGTATGGAACTTCCTGAACGACGCACCCTACAATGAGTCGGGTACCTTCAACCGCTTCACCGGTGTTCCCTTCTCGAATCGCTACGACATGCGCGAGGTCCTATGGGGCGGCTTCGTTCAGGATGACTGGAAAGCATCCCCATCCCTGACGCTCAACTTTGGCCTCCGCTATAACTTCTTCAACTCGCTCTACTCCAAGCAGAACAACCTCCCGCACGTTGTCTTCGGCTCCGGCAACGCGGCCTTTACGGGCATCACGCTGGTACGCGGCGGCGGCGCCTGGACACCGGACAAGGGGAACTTGGGTCCGCAGTTCGGCTTCGCCTACAACCCATCCTTCTTCAACAAGCGCATGGTCATCCGCGGCGGCTACGGCATCAACTACAACCAGGAAGAGATTGCCATCTCGGCCAATGGCTCCTTCAATCCGAACGACGCGGTCTCGCCGGCGTTCAACCAGAGTACCCCTCTGGCAGCCGATCCACATATCCTCTACAACGTGCCGTCCGACTCGTCGTCACTGTTCGGCTACGCGCCCAACCCCAACACCATCACCGGGTACAACAACAATGGCCTGCCTACTAGCGGCGGCTTTAACCTGATCACCTATCCGAACCACCTCCGCACCCAGCAGGTGCACCACTACTCACTCGACGTGCAAACAGACCTAGGGTACCAGATGGTCGCCTCCGTGTCCTACCAGGGCAGCTCGGCGCACCACCTCATCTTTCATCAGAACCTCTACATCTATGGCCAGTACCATGGCATTGCGTACAACCCGCTGTCGCCCTATCTTGAATACTTCGGTGACGGAGGAGCCTCCAACTACAACGCGCTCCTGCTGGACCTGAAGCACAACATGTCTCACCACTTCACCGTGGATGCCAGCTTCACCTACTCCAAGAGCATGGACGATACCTCCGGCCCGTACGAGCAAGATCCCTACCCCTACAACCCGATCTACGCCCGCGGACGCTCCGACTTCAACTTCGGCAAGGCCTTCAAGCTCTACGGCGTATACGAGCCGGTGATCTACCACGGCGATCACCAGATCCTGCGCACCATGCTCAACGGCTTCAGCCTGAGCGGCATTTACAACCTGCACTCCGGCTTCCCCTGGACGCCGGTCAGCAACAGCGGCACAGCCGCCTACTACACGGGCAGCGGTCAAGGCACGCTCCGTCCGGCCTCCTACAACGGCCGCGCCGGTCACAATACCAGCAACTCAACCTTTATCGCAGCCAGCGGCCCAAGCCCCAACTTCACCGGCGGCGGCCTGACCTACTTCACTCCGCCGGTCTATACCTCAGTCACCTATCCCGCACCGGTCGTGCAATTCCCGGTACCCGGCATCGCCCGCAACAGCTTTACCGGACCCGGATACCAGGATGTAGACGCTACCGTCACCAAAAACTTCGGCCTTCCAAAGGTCCCCTTCTTCGGCGAGCGCACAGGGTTGGAGATCCGTGCCGATGTCTTCAACTTCTTCAACGAGACCAACCTCAACGTCAGCCAGATTGCTACCGACATCTCGCAGACCAACTTCGGAATCATTCAGGGCAACAACGCCGCTCTTGGTGCCCGCACCGTTCAACTCCAGGCCCGCTTCAGCTTCTGACCGCGAACCTACACCAACCACAAGAGGGTGCCCCGTCCCGGGTGCACCCTCTTACTCTTTGCAGCCCCCAACCTCCCTGGCCGGTGTCCATGAAAGCAAACGCCCGAAACCTCCAATCTGCTTTCTTCACCGCAGCCCTGCTCCTGCTTCCCCTCGCGCAAACATCGCTCGCCCAGGAGCAGATCGCCATCGACGCCCACGCCGCCGCCACACCCTTCCCGCACTTCTGGGAGACCATGTTCGGCTCCGGTCGCGCCGCTCTCGTTCTCCGCGGCAGCTACATGGACGACCTCCGCGCCGTCAAAGCCGTCACCGACTTCCGCTACGTCCGCTTCCACGCCATCCTCCACGACGAGCTCGGCGTCTACACCGAAGACGAACACGGCAACGCCGTCTATAACTTCAGCTACGTCGACCAGATCTACGACCGTCTGCTCGGAGCCGGCGTCCGCCCCGTCGTCGAAATCAGCTTCATGCCAAAGAAGCTCGCCTTCAACCCCGACGCCCTGCACCCCTTCTGGTACAAGCCCAACGTCTCCCCTCCCAAAAGCATGGAGCGTTGGGATGCGCTCATGACCGCCTTCGCCCAGCACCTCGTCGCACGCTACGGCGTCGACGAGGTCGCGCAGTGGTACTTCGAGGTCTGGAATGAGCCCAACATCGACTTCTGGGGCGGCATCCCCCGCCAGGAGTCTTACTTCGACCTCTACGCCCACACCGCCCGTGCACTCAAGTCCGTAAGCCCCCGCCTTCGCGTCGGCGGCCCTGCCACCGCAGCCGCAGCCTGGATTCCGGAGTTCCTCGCCTACACCAGCGAGAATCACGTCCCCGTCGACTTCGTCAGCTCGCACGCCTACGACGACGAACCCACCCTCCGCCTGCTCGGCCATGACGTCGACCTCCCCGAAGAAGATCACGCCTGCGCCGCCGTCGCCAAGGTCCGCAACCAAATCGACGCCTCAAAGACGCCCCACCTCCCCCTGCTGTGGACCGAGTGGAACGTCCCCGGTTCCAATGAAGTCCGCGATACACCCTACGTCGGGCCCGCACTCGCCGAGGCCATCCGCCTCTGCGACGGGCACGTCGACGCGCTCTCCTTCTGGACCTTCTCCGACGTCTTTGAAGAGGGCGGACCAGCCCCGAAGCCATTCGAAGGCCAGTTCGGCCTCCGCGCCATGGGCGGCATCAACAAAGCCAGCTTCTACGACTTCGCCCTCCTCCACCAACTCGGCACAGAGCGCCTCGCCAGCACATCGGAAAACGTCCTCATCACGCGCTTACCCGATAGCTCCCTCGCGATCGCCCTCTGGAACCCCGTTCGCAACGAAAAGAGCGGCCCTGCCATGGAGGTCACGCTCGATGTGAGCGGCATGACCAGGGATGCTCCCGTCTCGCTCCAACGCGTCGATGAAGATCACGGCAACGCGGTCAAGCTCTACCACGCGATGGGCAGCCCCACCTACCCCACCGTCAAGCAGATCGAGCAACTAAACCGCGAAAGCGTCCTCCCACCACCCGAACACCGTTCCCTTGCCAACGACAAGCTCACCATCACCGTTGGCCCAAACGCTCTCTATCTCCTACATGTCGCAGCACCCGCCGCCAGACACTAACGGCAGTGACAGAGCGCCGGGAGACAGCAATCGCTACCAGGAGCAAAACCTCGAAGCAAAGGAAGAGCTCGCACAGCTTGCCGAAACTGTCGGTGGCCCCGTCATCAAGGGCGCTTCTCGGCAAGGCCGTGCTGCCCGACCCCCTGGCCCGACAACCGCGTCACCCTCGCCGAAGAAAAGACCGCTTCGGCCTCACCGTCGCCCATGTCACCTTTAACCTCCACGACAACGACAAGAACCTCATCAAAACCGCTAAAACGCAAGACCATGGAGGTCATACACGCCGCCGGAGCCACGGAGGTCATGCAGGAGCCCCGCTACGCCCACCTCGTCGGCGCTTGCCGGATGGGCGCAGACCCCCCGCTCCTCCGTCGTCAACAAGTTCGGCCGTACCCACGACATCTCCAACCTCTTCGTCTGCTACGGCAGCGCCATGCCTACACAGGGCTCCGCGAATCCCGGCCTCACCATCCAGGCCCTCGCCGCACGCACAGCCCACTACCTCATCTCGCAGGGCAAGAGCGTCTTCACCAGCAACGATCGCGACATAACGGCACCACCCATCCGCCGCAACCTGGCACCCCCTGAAACCTGGGCGCCGGAGTTCCCCGCCTCAAATAAAGCCGGAAACATCATGGAAGAAGCCGCCAGGAACGAAGCTCATCGTTTTCTCTTGTTGTCATTCCGCAGCGGAGCGGAGGATCTGCTGTTCTGCTTCCGCACACCTCCAGGTAAGTAACTGGAACACCTCCGGCCGGAAGCGAGCAAGAGACTTGTCGATCTGCCGCATCTCCCTGATGATGATCAGCGAGCCGGAACGGCAATCCCGATCGCAACAGAAAGAAAGCAGATGAAAATCTTCGTTTGGTCCATGCTGACGTTAGGGACAGCGTGCCTCGTCGCCGGGGCGCAGCAGGGCCCATCCGGCACGTCAGCCCTGACCCCGGAGACCCTCGATCCCACCCGCGCGATCTCTGCAGCGCCGCTCGAGGGAGCGCACCATCATCCACTCCCGGAACAGTACATCTGGACAAAAGAAGACGCCGTCCCCGAGCACCCGCCCTTCAGCTCCCCAACGGATCGCAAGGGAGATCTCCACCCCCACTTCTTCCGCAGGAGCTTCCAGCTAAAAACCGTCCCACACGAGGCCACGCTCTATATCGCTGGTCCACGTGCGGCAACGATCTATGTAAACGGGGACGCCGTCCGGACGGAGCAGCTGAACCTCGACCTCCCGCTCGGCAGCCGCGTCTTAGCGGTCAACATAGCAAGCGCCCTGCGAGAGGGCAGCAACGTCATCGCCATCGAGGCAATCCGCGGAAAGGAGATCAACAGTGGCGCCGACAGCCGGCTCAGCGTGCAGCAGACGCGCGGAAAGGTCCTGGTCGTCAAACTCACACCGGCCGCGCAGGGCGTCGATGCCGAGCCGCTACTCATCAGCGATACACAGTGGAAGGCCTCCACAGCCGCCCCGCAAGGCTGGCAAGCAGGCAGCTTCAACGACGCAAACTGGACGGCCGCCGACAGCCTTGGCGGCATCGAGAGCTCCATCGAGTTCTTCCAGTGGAACGCCGACGCCGGCCTCTACGACTGGCCCGGCTACGACGGCATCTCACCCTTCCTCGCGCAATACGTCCTCAAGCCCGTCGCCGTCTCCCACATCTACGCCGGTCGAGGTCAGATCGACGGCGCCCAAACCCTGCAAACCACAGGATCCAATGCCAACCTTCGCGTCCAGCTACCCGAAGCCAACCTCGACGCCTCCGACGCCCCACAGATCATGCTCGACTTCGGCCGCGAGGTCGTCGGCAGGCTCTCGCTCACCTCCGCCTCCCCTACGCCCAGCGATGTGCTGGTCCAGTATGGAGAGTCGGAGGCAGAGCTCTTTCACCAGCCTTACCTCGGCATCGATCCTCTTCACATCTCCGCCAGTGGCACAGCATACGGTCCCAAGAGCGCCTTCCGCTACGCTCTCGTGCGCTTCGTCCACGGACGCGACACCCGCTTCTCCGCCATCCACCTCGCTGGCATCAACTACCCGGTCGCCTACCAGGGCTCCTTCCAGTCCTCGGACGAAATCCTGAACCGGATGTGGGCGACAGGAGCCTACACCGCCCACCTCTGTATGCAGGATGACATCTGGGACGCACCCAAGCGCGACCGCGGCCGCTGGATGGGCGACCTCGACGTCAGCGGCCGCACCATCGAGGACGCCTTTGGCGACCACTTCCTCATGGAGCACACACTCGACCGCCTCCTCGGCGAAAGCCCCGTCCGCAGCAACGTCAACGGCATCGCCGGCTACTCCGCCTTCTGGGTCACCGGCGAAGCAGAGTACTACCGCCACACCGGCTCCCGTGAGCAGCTCGCCTCCATCCATGACCGCCTCCTGCAACTGCTGCACCTCATGGATGGCGAACTCAACGAGCAAAACCTCTACAGCAACAAAACTCACTCCTGGCCCTTCGTAGACTGGTCGCCAGACCTGAACGGCGACACGCCCGAGGCCCGCCGCGCCACGCAGCTCGAGTTTTACGCCGCTTACCGCGACGGAGCCTTTCTCCTCGACGAACTCGGCGACACGCAAAACGCCGAAACCCTTCGGCAGCGCGCCGCTGCGCTCAAGGCAGCCGCGCAGCAACATTTGCTCGACCCCTCAGGCTCCTTCGGCGACCGTTGGCAGACCAACGCCATGGCCATCTTGTCCGGCGTGGCAGACCCAGCGCAGTACAACGCCATCTGGCACAACTCGCTCTCGACGGTCGGAAAAACAAAGGACAACGCTCTCATCATCACGCCGTACTACAACTACTACGTCATCAGCGCGATGGCGAAGCTAGGACATCGCGCGGAAGCCCTCAACTGGATCCGTCAGTACTGGGGCGGCATGCTCGCCGAAGGCGCCACTTCCTTCTGGGAGGGCTACGATCCGTCCTGGTACAAGGACGACTTCCACGCCTCGCTCCAGGCCGACAACATGTCCGGCTATCGAGTAAGCCTCGCGCACGGCTGGTCCTCCGGCATCACGCCCTGGCTCATGGAAGAAGTGCTCGGCATCCACGCACGCGCGGCAGGATTCCGCGAAGTCGACCTCCGACCCGATCTCCTCGATCTAGATTGGGCCAAGGGCGGCGAACCAACGCCCCGCGGCATGCTCACCATCGCGCTCAGCAAAGCCTCCAGGTTCCAGGCCGTAGTCGATCTGCCGCCTGGCACCACGGCGCACGTCTCCATGCCTCTCTCGAACAAGGGATCCAGCGTCCTGGTCAACGGACAGCCAAGCCCTACCACCGCGGCGGAAGACGGCTCTCGCGGCATCGTCACGCTCAACACCCCAGGTCACTACACGTTGACCACCCGCTAACCCTCTGTAAATCCATCGCCATCTCTGATCGTTCAAAAGTAGGCATGCGCACAACTGGGGTACGCGCCGAAGCTCTCCCCGCTCCATCCGGCCGCTACCAGACCGCGCTCGCCACCACATGCGGCGGCCCCGCCTTCCCATCCAGGATCTCCGTCGACAGCACAAGCTCCACATTCTTGTGCGACCCCACCCTCGCCTGCTGCAGCCAGCTCCGCAATGCCTCGTCGCTCGTCAAAAACTCAGCGGCGACCTGTGTGCCCGCTTTGCCAATACCAGCAGCAATCAGCACAGGCTGATCGATCGTTGAGTCGAAGTAGCTCGCCACAATGGCAAAATCCTGCGTGTTCCCCGTAGCCCTTTGAAGGCTGTCGAAGCGCCACGTCCTCTTCGGCTGTTCGCTGTCAATGATCTCGTTCTCGCTTTGATCCACTTGCTGAAATCGATACCGGAGTTTTGAGGTAAGCCGCAGCGTCCACAGATTGTTAAACGCCCCAATCAGCACCACGGGCCCGTTCCGCATCTGCTCCAGCGTCGCGTCCGCAGAACCCCACGTCGCATATCCCCGGCCACGCCTGGTCAGGAGGTTCGTCACATGGCTGTAGCTCACAATATCGCTGACCGGCACCATATCCTCACGGACCATGGAATCGAGCATGTCCTTCGGCCCCCCTCCCATCGCCGATGCATGACTCTCCATCTGCTCCTCGCGTCCCTGGCTATCGAACGAGTGCACTCCAATAATGACCAGCACAGGCTGCCGAGACACGAGCACAGGCTGCCAGACAGAGTTGAGCCCCGCCTCGGAGCGGCGCGTCAGCAAGCTCCAGGCAAGCATCAGAACACCGATCAGGGCGAATCCGAACATCGCCCCCAGCAGGCCGGAGATCTTGCGGCGCGGTCCTTCTTCTGCCGGCGCGGTAATCTCCGCAGCCGGTGCTCCGATCACGGTTCCCGCTTCCACCACCACAGGCGCGGCTGCCGTTAGCACTGGCAATAGCTCCTGCGGCTTGGAGATTGGCGGCGCCGGTGGAAGACTCTCTTCCGCTGTAGGCAACGGAGACCCCGCAACAAAGAAGTGGGGAACATAAGCCCCCAGCGGCAGATCAATCCTGAGCTCGCGATCGTGACCCGGCTCTTGGTAGTACTGCGCAATGCGCTTCCGGATCTCCCCAGCCGTTACCCGTACCACGGGATCCGCATTGGTATCGTAGTCGCTGGGCCGTGCAAAGACATCGACGCCCAGCGTACGTTCCTTCAAACTCTCCGTCCTGCCCGCAAGCGTCTCCTCGACAACAAAACGCAGAAACGTAGGGTACCTTTTGCTGTTACGAAAATGCTTGCTCCCCACGATACGTTCCAGCTGCTCTAACAGTGCACTTCTGCGAAACTGCACCCCATCCAGAACAATCAATTCCTCAGTGGGGTCAAGTATGAGCGGTTGCACATCCGATTCGATCACTTCCATTGACTCTGCAATACCAGCAGCAGAACGTATTATACGTCCCCTATACTTTGATGGTATGTATATCTATAACAATCACTTAGCATGAAAATGCCCGCCTCAATACGGTATGGAACTTGCGCAAGGCTGTCCCCCGCACCTACCCTCGCGTTCCGAAGGTGAACCGCAGGTAAATGCGCACTCAGGCTGGTCCTGATATGACGCTCCCTGCGCTTCGCTTAGGAGAGGCTACTCACGATGAAGATCTTTGCAACACGAGATAGACATACCCACCTACCACGATCGACAGCAAAAGGGTGGACCCTCCGAAACGTGCTCGCAACGGCGTTACTCTTCTTCTGCGCGTTCGCGACCGCACCGGCTCATGCGCAGCTCACCACTGCCGATATCCTTGGCACCGTCACCGATGCGTCCGGAGCCGTCGTTCCCAATGCAGTTGTCACCGTCCGTAATCTCGGAACCAACGAAACTCGCGTCGGAAAGACCGACAGCAGCGGCACCTACACCTTTACGCTGCTGCAGCCTGGCCGCTATAGTGTTCGCGTAGAAGCTCCCGGCTTCAAAGCCTCCACTACCGAAAATCTCGGCGTAGAGGCGGGGGACCGCGCACGCGCCGACTCCCACCTCGAGCTCGGTGCCTCCTCGGAGACCATCGAGGTCCAGGCCCAAACTCCCCTGCTCCAGGCCGACAGCGCCACCGTCAGCTCCACCGTCACTGCGCAGCAGGTCCAGGACCTCCCTCTCAATGGTCGCAACTTCGTCCAGCTCGTCCAGCTCGTTCCGGGTGCCAACGAAGGTCCAGGCAATGGCCTCACCAGCGGCGCCCGTCCGGACGACCGCCGCCGCAGCAGCAGCTTCTCCGTCAACGGACAGGATGACACCCTCAATAACTACGTCATCGATGGAATCGACAACAACGAGCGCGTAATCGGCACCATTGGCGTCAAGCCCAACGTCGAAGGCATCCAGGAGATCACCGTCCAAACCAACAGCTACTCGGCCGAGGCCGGCCGTACCGCTGGCGGCGTAGTCAACATCGTTACCCGCTCCGGCACCAACAACTTCCACGGCACCGCCTATGAGTTCTTCCGCAACGACATCTTCGACGCCCGCAACGTCCTCCAGAACTCCGGTCGCAAGCCGGAGCTTCGGCAGAACCAGTTCGGCGGCAGCTTCGGCGGTCCCATCTTCAAGGACAGGACCTTCTTCTTCGGTGACTACGAGGGCTTCCGTCAGGTCACCGGCCTCACCTACACCAGCACCGTTCCCACCCTCGACGAGTACAACAACATCAACAGCATCGGCGGCGGCTCGCCCCAGGCGCTGATCACTGCAGGTGCAGGAACAGCCCCCTACAGCGTCGATCCCATCGCCCTCAACTTCCTCAAGCTCTTTCCCGCGCCCAACGCCGGCGCCGTCGGTCAGCTGGCCAACAACTACGTGGTCAGCCCCAACCGCACCCAGACCAGCAACAGCTTCGATGTTCGTGTCGACCACAAGTTCAACGACAAAAACCTGTTCTTCGGCCGCTACTCCTACAACAAGGTCAACACCTTTACGCCACAGGCCCTGGGCACTACCAACGGCTTCCAGATCAGCGGTGGACGTTACATCTTCGCCGGCCCCGCCGCCGACGCCGCCCAGCAGTTCGCCTTCGGCTACACCCGCATCTTCAGCCCCAGCCTGGTGCTCGACCTCCGGGCAGCGTTCACCCGCATCAACAACCTGTCCCTCCCGCTGAACTACGGAACCAACCCTGACACCGCGCTCGGTTTCGGTCCCAACATGAACTTCAACCAGCTCTCCTCCTTCCTGACGCCCATCCAGTTCGGTCCTTTCAGTGACGTAGGCGACGGCGCTTACGTCACTCTGCAGGACATCGACAACACCTTCCAGTACGCCGGCACCGCCAGCTACACCAAGGGCAATCACAACATCAAGTTTGGCGCCAGCTTCATCCGCCGGCAGGCCCGCAACGTCCAAAGCGCATTTGCCGCCGGTCAATATGGCTTCGGCTTGCCGAGCGATGTCATAGCAAACGACCAGAAGAAGACGCAGGATAACCAGCTCGCCTCAAGCCTGGTTGGCGCCTTCAGCTCCGAAGGCCGCAACTACGACCTCAACCCGCCCGACTACCGCACCTACGAACCGAGCTTCTTCGTTCAGGATAGCTGGAAGTTCAACTCCAAGCTGACGCTGCTCTACGGGGTCCGCTACGACGTCTTCACGCCCTTCACCGAAGCGCACAACCGCATCTCCAACTTCGACTTCTACCAGGCGCTTGCATCGCCATCGTCCAGCATTGCCTCGGCGCTCAAGGTAGCCAACGTCAACGGCGTGGATGGTCACGCCGGCATCCAGACCGATTACTCCAACGCAGCTCCCCGCGTCGGCTTTGCCTACTCCGTCAATCCGTCCACCGTGCTCCGCGGTGGCTACGGCCTCAGCTTCTTCCCCGGCAATTACACATCGAACGCGGACCTCAAGAACGCACCCTTCGTCTCGGTCTATAACCCCAACTGCCAGTCAGCCCGCGCCATCGCCATCGAGGCGCAGCAGGGTGTCAGCTTGGGTAGCGTTAATCGCGGCTGCTCCGCTGCCCTCGGCGAGACGACCACCTTTGACCAGGGACTTCCCCTCCCCGCGCCCCAAAACCTCAACAGCAGCGCGCTCTCCTTTGTCGCGGAAAGCCCCAAGTTCCGATCGGCCCTTATCCAACAGTTCAACCTGCAGATCGAGCAGCAGTTCGGCGCCAATGTCCTTACGGTCGGCTACGTCGGCAACCTCGGCCAGCACCTGCCGGAGACCATCAACGATATCAACGTCCCTAAGCCGTTTGATCCCGAGGACCATAGCTCCCCGCTCTACGGCACGGGTGCGCGCCCGCTCGGTACGGTACTTTCTAATCTTGGCGGCGTCGGCTGGCTGCAGAGCGAAGGCATCTCCAACTACAACGCCCTGCAAACCTCCTTTCAGCGCCGCTTCAGCAAGGGCCTGTCCTTCGACGCCAACTACACCTGGGGTAAGGCGATGAGTGACATCACCGGCTTCTCCGCAGAAGGCGGCGGACGAAGCTGGAGCAACGCCGACCCGAACCGCATCCGGCAGATCGACTACGGCATCGCCGAGAACGATATCCAGAACCGCTTCGCCCTCTCGCTCGCCTACGAGGTTCCCTACGGAAGAAACTTCACCGGCTTCCGCAAAACCCTGCTTGGCGGATATCACATTAACACCATCACCGTCTGGCAGAGCGGCAGGCCATTCGACATCACCAACAGTGGCAGCGGCAACGACGTCACGACGCGAACTGTGACCGACGCCACAGGGAAGCACGTCACCGTCACCGATGCCTTCAACAACCGCGCAACTCCCAAAAACAACGGCGGTCCGGATCGCCCGAACCAAATCGCCGACGCACGTCTCGGTCATAAAACGAACGCAGCGTTCTTCAATACCGCCGCGTTTGTCCCTCAGCCCATCGGAACTATCGGAACCGCAAAGCGCAACGCGCTCTTCGGCCCCAACTTCCGCCACGTCGATCTCTCTGTGTTCAAAGACTTCGCCGTCACCGAACGTCTGGCCGTGCAATTCCGCGCAGAGTCCTTCAACATCAGCAACACACCCAGCTACATCATCAACGATGGCAGCGGCAACGTGCAGCTCGGCAACTCCGCCTTCGGCACGGTTTCCAACTACGACACCAACTACACCCCCCGCCTCTTCCAGTTCGCGTTGAAGGCGCAGTTCTAACCGCAGCAACTACCCGGCGCACGGCGGCTGAGACACTCCCTCAGCCGCCGTACTCTTTTGTTATCGTGGTTCTCACCCAAGTGTTTGCCGGACAGGACAGATCGAACGTACCCCGGCTCCCATCACCTTCGATTACGTTCCACCGCACGCCAGGAGCAGCCCCCCTTGCAGAAGCCACCGCAGAGACCATTACGAATCGCCGCCGTAACGCAAGTCCAGCAATACCTTGCGATCTCCCTCATCGCCGCATGCGGCCTTTCCTCTTCTCTTCAGGCCCAGGCCCCGCACGAGCTCACCCTCGCAGAGCAGCAGCAGATCGATTTGGTCGTGCAACACATGTCGATCGAGCAAAAGCTCGACTACATCGGGGGCACCGGCTTCGCCATCCGCGCCGTCCCTGACGTAAACCTGCCCGCCATCGAAATGTCCGACGGCCCCTACGGCACACGCTCCAACTCCGGCTTTCCGTCCACCACCTACGCCGCCGGCATCGGCCTCGCAGCCACCTGGGATCGCGCTCTCGCCGCAAAGGTCGGCGCCGGTATCGGCCGCGACGCCCGCGCCCGCGGCGTCCACTACATGCTCGGCCCCGGCACCAACATCTACCGATCCCCCCGCAACGGCCGCAACTTCGAATACTTCGGCGAAGATCCCTATCTCGCCTCCGAGATGGTCGTCGGATACATCACCGGCATGCAGGAACAGGGCGTCAGCGCCACTGTCAAACACTTCCTCGCCAACAACTCCGAGTTCCTCCGCCACGACTCCGACTCCGTCATCGACGAACGCACCCTGCGCGAAATCTATCTCCCCGCCTTCGAGTCCGCCGTCAAGCGCGGCCACGTCGGCGCCATCATGGATAGCTACAACCTCATCAACGGCAAACACGCCACCGAAAACAACTACCTCAACATCGACATCGCCCGCCACGAGTGGCGCTTCCCCGGCACCATGATGTCCGATTGGAACGCGACCTACAACGCCGTCGCAGCAGCCAACGGCGGCCTCGACCTCGAGATGCCCACCGGCAAGTTCATGAACAAGACGAACCTCCTGCCCGCTTTGCAGTCAGGCTCCGTCTCGCAAGCCACCATCGACGACAAGGTCCGCCACATCCTCACCACCGCCATGATGTTCAACTGGCTCAGCCGCCCGCAGCGCGACACCTCCATCTCCGCCTTCGATCGGCAAAATAACGACACCGCGCTCCAGTCCGCGCGCGAAGCCCCCGTCCTTCTCAAAAACGACGGCGCCCTCCTCCCGCTTGATAAATCCCGTATCAAGACCATCCTCGTCGTCGGCCCCGATGCCTACCCCGGTGTACCCGTCGGCGGAGGCAGCGCCGGCGTCGTTCCCTTCCACAACATCAGCCTCGTCGAAGGTCTCTCCAAAGTCGCCCCCGGCGCGACAGTGCTCTATGACCCGGGCCTCCCTACCCTGCAATCGCTCGCGGCCCAAACAGAATTCACCACCGCCCTCACCGGAGGCAAACCCGGCCTGCTCCACGAAGCCTTCACGAGCAAAGACCTAACCGGCACCCCGAAGACAAACGTCGTCCAGCACATCAACAGCGCCGGCCTCGGCAGAGACGCGCTCTCTGACAGCCTCGACGACCTCGCCGCACGCTCTTCGGCAACCCAAAGATCTCATCGCCTCACCGGGTACTTCCGCGCCGCGACCGCGGGGGCCTATCTCGTCGCCCTCGCCGGCTCCGGCGAAGGTCATGGAGATCGCGTCTTCATCGACGACAAGCTTGTCATTGATGACTGGAAGTACGTCCGCGCCTTCGAGCCGCACCTCTCCATGCCCCTCTCCGCCGGCATGCACAAGGTCGTCGTCGAAGCTTGGCAGAACGGTCCCACCAGCGGCAGACTCCGCCTTGCCATCGTTCCCGAAGATAAGATCGTCAACGAGCAGGCACGGCAGATGGCCGCCAAGGCCGATGTCGTCATCGTCGCCGCCGGCTTCGGCTCCAATCGCGACGAGACCAGCGAGAGCGAGGGCGGCGACCGCACCTTCGATCTTCCCTACGGACAGGACGCCCTTATCCGCGCCATGTCCGCCGCCAACCCCAAGACCATCGTCACCGTAACCTCCGGCGGCAACGTTGATTCCACCATGTGGATCACACAGATCCCCGCCCTCATCGAAGGCTGGTACGGCGGCCAGGCCGGCGGCCAGGCCATGGCCGAGATCCTCTTCGGCGACGTCAACCCCTCCGGTCACCTACCCGCCACCTTTGAACGCCGCGCCGAGGATAACCCAACCTATAACAACTACTACCCCGAGGCCGACGGCATTCGCGTCCTCTACAAGGAAGGCATCTTCGTCGGATACCGTGGCTACGAAAAGAACCACGTCACGCCGCTCTTCCCCTTCGGCTACGGCCTCTCCTACACCACCTTCAGCTTCTCCAATCTCAAAGTCGCCCCCGGCTCCGGTCCGGCGCTCGCCACCGTCACCTTCGACATCACCAACTCCGGTCAGCGCCAAGGCAGCGAGGTCGCCCAGGTCTACGTCTCAGACCCTCACGCCAAAATCCCCCGCCCAATCCACGAACTCAAAAACTTCGAGCGCGTCGACCTCGCACCGGGCGAGACAAAACACATCTCGCTCTCACTGGACGCCCGCGCCTTCGCCTACTATGACGTCCCAGCAAAACGCTGGACCATCAACCCCGGCCGCTTCCGCATCGAGGTCGGCGACTCCGTCGCTTCCCTGCCGCTCCACTCCGATCTCGATCTCAACCAGAACGCCGTCAGCGCCGCTTTCGCACCTGTCATCCACTCCACACCCTAGCCACGCTCACCTTCTCGGCTCAGCGGATCTCTCAGTCTCCTGCTCTCGATCGCAAAGGCTCCGCATACCTAGCATCCGCAACCTCCACCGCACGCCACCCACGAAACAGGCACACAATGCCAATCCCATAGATCGCCGCCCCTGCCCACGCCGGAAGCAGGTGCGACACAATCAGGTACCGCATCGGGTAATGCACCCCGATCGCGCATCCAAAGCCAGTCAGCCCGGCCGCCAGCAGCGCCTGCCACAACGCCGGCGAGGGACGGCTCTTCCATACAATCAGCAGCACCGTCATCCCGCAGCTCGCCAGCCCGCCTCCAAACCCCGCGCGGTCATGCGCGATCAGCGGAATCAAACGCGGATTGATCGCTTCCATCTGCGCCGCCGTAAAGCCCAAATACGTAATGTCCTGGGGCACAAATACAACCGTCGACCCAAGAACGATGATCACCATGCCCGCGACCGCCATCCCCGCGCCCACGACCAGCAGGCAGGCCCGCCCCACGCCCACACGGCTCCCCAACCGCCAGGCCATCCCAGGCCCCATCAACGACCGCCAGCCCTCCCTCTGCGCCGGCAGCAGACGCCGCGTCCTCCAAAGGCCCGCCACAAACAGCGGCAGCAGCGCCGAAGAGGCAACCGCGTGCCACAGATCCAGATACCCGTACACCAGGTACGCCAGAAAGCTTACAAATCCGATCGTCCCTGACAGCAGCAGCGTCCACCACGCCCACTCCTCCCCCGACCGAAGCGGAAATGCCAGCAACCAAAGGTACAGCGTCCCGATCGCAATCAACGTCCCGCCAAACGACACCCGGTCATGAAAGATGAAGTGCACAATCCGGCACTGGCCCAGCGCACACAGATCCCGCGGCTGCATCCCCAGAAATGCAACATCGTGCGGCAGAAACGTACCCGTTACGGATACAAATAGAGCGAACAGCCCCGACAACACCAGTCCCAGCGCCACAAGCGCCAGCAGCGAACGTCCGTCGCCGACCAGCGCCGTCAGGAGTCCTGTGGAATCCTCAGTCACCGCAACCGCGTTGATACGTCGGAGGCTCATCGTTAGGTCGAACACTCCTCCCGGCTCCAACATATACCGCTGCGCAAGCGGCAATCTGCCCTCACCTATCAAACAGTCCGCAAAATTCTAAGAAGTTGGTAGCGTTATCGGGGCTCGAACCCGAACTCTTCGCCTTGAGAGGGCGACGTGTTAACCAGTTACACCATAACGCCAAATCGCTATCCGACACCGGGAGCCAGACCAGCCGACCTCGCTTCCCTGACCGAAGTATACCAGCGCAGACCCGACAGGCATAGCTGCCCACCAGTGCATCAACATCAATCATCCCCGCGCGCCACAGCCTATAACCCGAGCTTCTTGACCTCGTCGTTGTAGTACTTCCGGTACAGGATGTCCCACTCCTGCGATCCCTCCAGAATGATCTTCCGCTGCGACGCAATCTTCTGCCGAGCCGCCTGATCGATCTTCAACTCCTCCAGCAGCAGCTTTTCGAGCGCCTTCCGAGCCTCCTGCCGGATCGTGTTGCGGTCCTCCTTGAAGTCGACCTCCGGGATCTCCGCCAGCGTGTCCGCCACCGTGTGCGCCAGCTTGTTCAACTTGTCGCGCGAGATCCTCACAGCACCGCCTTGTACTGGTTCACCAGCTTCATCTTCACCTTTTTGAACATCTCCGGGTAGCTCACCCCACCCTTGCGCATGTCCTCCTGAATCGCCTCCAGGATCACCCGAACCTCATCGTTGATACGGTCTTCGAGCGACAGCTCCTCCACCATCGCCGTCCCCACCCGCTCATTCACCAGAGGCAGCTTGCTCGTCTCAATCATCTTCGCTTCGACGATGTGCTTCACCGTCTGCCGGGCAAGATACCCCACGTAATCCTTGGAAAAAATCATCGGCTTTCCCCGATAGTACCACGCTGAAACCGCGCCGCTTACCTCCTCCCCACCTTCATTTCTTCCCCTTCCTTGAGGACACCGCTCCATGTTCAGGCAGGCTTCCGCAAGCCTCGGATATCCGCCACGCCACCTCCCTCCGATGCGCCTCGCGTCCCAATCTGCGAAAATATGAAGAATGCAACCTGACAACCTCATCACGCTCAAAGACGACATGATCGCCTTCATCGCCGGTCATGGCATGCGTCGCCTCCCCGCCTACGTCACCGAAGATGTCCCCTCCGTCCTCTACGAGGAGGACACCCCCGACAGCTGGAAGGACTTCGTCGAGCACGCCAAAGCCTCCGGAGCCCCCTTCGTCACCATGAGCGAGGTCGTCCTCGAAAAAGAAGACGTCTCCATCCTCATCGAGCAGCTCCGCGATCAGAACTTCCCCGACTCCGAGGGTGCCGAGGTCGAAGACGCTCAGTACCTCGTCCGCCACGTCGGCAAGATCGGCTACCTCCAACTCGGCTTCGCGCACCAGGGCATCGTCTTCCTCTTCGAAGCCGCAACCGACTGGTACGACCGCTTCCAGAACCTCATGGAAACCATCTCCGAACTCGGCAGCATCGTCGTCGACGACCACGACGACGCGGACTAGGTCGATGCGCCTCACCCGTATCCTCCTTCCCCTCTGTCTCATCATGCTTCCCCTTTCTGACTCCCACGCACAGGTCCGCCAAAATACACCCGGCCCCCTGCTCTCCGCGCACAGCATCACTCTCCAAAACGGTGCCGCACACGCCGGCGCCGGCGCCGCAACCGATCCCTCCGCTCTCCCCAGCCCTGTCTTCGAGCACCTCCTCACCGCATTTCGTAACTGGCACCACTACCAGCTCGTCCCCGACGCCACCCACGCCGATCTCATTGCCCTCCTCAACCAGACCGCCGACCCCGATCACCGGATCAACCTCCGCATCGTCAACCGCTCCACCGGCTCCACCATCTGGCAACGTTCCGTTACCCTCGATCCGTCGCACAACCCCATCGCCAACAGCAATCACTCCATCGACTTCCTCATGCTCCGACTCAAACGAGCCGTCGATCATCCCCGGCCCGACACCAACCTCACCGTTCCCTAGGCACGTCCTTCGTTGACCCACGACTCCACGCCCGATCGCGACTGGCGCGTCCGCCCCGCCGACCACACCCTGGTCCGCACCCTCGCCGAACACCTCCACTGCCCCACCCCCATAGCCCACCTCCTCATCTCCCGCGGCATCACCACCCCCGCCGAAGCCGACCTCTTCTTCCAACCGCAGCTCGACCAACTCCACCCACCCCACCTCCTCCTCGGCATGGACCGCGCCGTCACCCGCATCCAGCAAGCCATCGCCGCCAACCAGCCCATCCTTATCTACGGCGACTACGACGTCGACGGAACCACCGCCACCGTCCTCCTCAAAACCGCCATCGATCGCATAGCCCCGTCAGAAAAGCCAGCAAAGGTCACCTGGCATGTCCCCCACCGCATCCGCGAGGGTTACGGCATCCAGACCGCGCGCCTCGCCGAAGCCCACGCCGCCGGCATCCGCCTCGTCATCTCCGTCGACACCGGCATCCGCGCCTTCGCCGCCGCCGACGAAGCCCGCGCCCTCGGCCTCGACCTCATCGTCACCGACCACCATCTCCCCGACAACACCGTCGACCTCCCCGAAGCCCTCGCCGTCATCAACCCCGCCCAGCCCGGCTGCCCTTACCCCTTCAAACACCTCTGCGGAGCCGCCGTCGCCTTCAAGCTCGCACACGCCCTCCTCCTTGCCCACGCCCACTCCCAGCCCGACCCCTCCCCCGCCCTCCACCACCTCAACTTCCGCCTTCTCCCCTCCTTCCTCAAGCTCGTCGCCATCGCCACCATCGCAGACTCCGTCCCTCTCATCGGCGAAAACCGCGTCCTCGCCTCTCTCGGTCTCGGGGAGCTCCGCAACCCCGTCCAGCCCGGCCTTCGCGAGCTCATGCGCGTCGCCGACCTCCCCCTC